>Ga0126312_10002383_pt1 | contig 12569 bp, 11 predicted proteins | sample Plot104A_FD_92537 | JGI IMG/M metagenome (GOLD analysis project Ga0126312, IMG submission 92537) | Serpentine soil microbial communities from UC McLaughlin Reserve, CA, USA - Plot104A | ecosystem: Environmental > Terrestrial > Soil > Grasslands | place: USA: UC McLaughlin Reserve, Lake County... | reverse complement strand
CGGATGTCGATGGCGCGCCTGACCTTCCCGTCAAGGCTCGAGTTGAACAGTCCAGAGGGATCATTCAGCGAAGCCCCTTTGGCGAACGTCATCTTGACGACGCCCTTGAGGTCTCCCCGGTGCAGACGATCCCGTTGTGAGACCAGACCGGTGTTCCGGGATTCGTGGGCTTCACCCACTTCCACTCTTCGACGATCTCCGGGTCTGCCTCTTTTATGAGCTGGCGCACCTTGGCGAGCGTCTTGCCGCGCCAGTCCCCCAGCTCTTCGATTCTCTCATCGATCAGTGCGGAGGCAGACTCTCCGGGAGGGATGTTTTCCTTCATCGTCTCACCTCGATTCCGTGTAGCTGCAGAGTTGACTGGTTCCACAGAAGTTCTGACGCCCTAAGTTTCTGACGCCCTAGTCGTTGAGCGCGTCTCGGATCCGCTGCTCGCGCTTGCTGCCCGCGGGCTCGGCGGGCGCCGGCATTGATTCGGTCGCGCCGCCCGAGTGCTTGACGTAGTCGTAGAGGCGGTCGGCGTGCTCGCCGAACAGCCCCATGACGTGGAACTTGATGCCGCCGAACGTCAGCGTCTTCTTTCCTTGATACAGGCCTGCCTTGTCGAGGGGGGCCTTCAAGACCACGTCCCCGACGTCGAGGAGGCGACCGCCGGACAGCTTCATCGCGTAGAGGTTGCGGTCGGTGGCGACGAGGACATGCGGCCCCGCATTCACCTCCGAGCGGTGGAAGATCCCGAGCTCCGAGCTCACGAAGGCGGAGGTGCCGACCGCACTGGCATTCGCAGCCGCGGACTGCCCGGTCTGGGTCTGGACAAGCTCGCGAATCGACTCGCCGTCCTCGAGGTTCGCCTTCGCCCCCGCGCTGAGCTTCTCTACCCGCTTCTTTCTCCCCCCGAACATCGCGCCCATTGTAGGCGCGCGGCGTGGCAGGCTCGACTCGCATGGATGGGGTGTGGGCGCACGAGGCGGGTAGAGGAGGCGCATGGGAGACGGGGCGGCAACGCCGACTCGCGCGCCGGCGCGCCGCGCGCAGGGGGAAGGGGGCGGCTCGAGCGCCGTGCCGGTCAGCCGGCGAAGCCTGGGTCGGGTGCGCGATGCCGGTGAGAGCCGCAGGACGGTCCTCATCGCGCTCGTTGCGAACGCCCTGATCGCGGTGGCCAAGCTGGCGGGGGGCCTCCTGAGCGGATCGGCGGCCATGTTCGCGGAGGCCGCGCACTCTCTGGCCGACACGACGAACCAGGCCTTCCTTCTGGTCTCGATCCAGCTGGGCAAGCGCGAACCCACGCCCGAGCGGCCGTTCGGCTTCGGACAGGAGCGCTACCTGTGGACGTTCATGGCCGCCGTCGGCATGTTTCTGGCGGGGGCCATCTTCGCGCTGGGCTTCGGCGGGATCGAACTGGCAACGGGCGGTGGCGAGAGCGAGGGCTTCCTGATTGCGTATGTCGTCCTCGGGATCTCGTTTCTCGCCGAAGGCACCTCCTGGGTGCGCGCGTTCCGCCAGACGCGCGGCGAGGCCCGCGAGGCCGAAAAGCCCTTACTCCGCTACGCGCGCGAGAGTCGCGATCCAAACGTGAAGATGGTGCTGTTCGAGGACACTGCCGCCCTGATCGGCATCGCCCTTGCGACCGTTGGTATCGGGCTCAACGAGTTCACCGGCTTGACGTTCTGGGATCCGGCCGCGTCCGTGCTCATCGGGCTGCTGCTCGTCTCGGTTGCGTTTTGGATGGGCCGCGACGCCAAGCACCTGCTGATCGGTTCCGCCGCCTTGCCAGAGGAGCGCGACGCGATCGAACAGGCCATCGAGGACTACGACGAGGTCGTCGAGGTCGAAGAGCTCCTGACGATGGTCCTCGGCCCCAACGCCCTGCTGGTCGCGGCCCGCGTCGACCTGCGCGACGATTTGGAGGCCGACCGAATCGAGCACACCTCAACGGAGATCGATCGCCGTCTTCGCGAAGTGATTCCGGACGTCACCGAGGTCTTCCTGGACGCAACCCCCGGCCGCGACTGATCGTCCGCTCCAGGGGTCGCATTCGAACTGGCGCGCGGCCGGTTCGGCCTGTCTATCGTCCCCCGAAGTCTCGACCCCAGCCGGGGGCTGCCGTGCACGATAGGAGGGCTAGATCGATGCCGAGGTCACGGAGGGCGATCGCCCTCGCCATCGCCGCGCTCGCCGGGGTGCTGCTCCTGCCCGGGACGCAGGCCGTGGCCGGGGGCTCGGGCTCGCCTAGCGGAATTCGCCACGTCGTCTTCGTCGGCAACAACTGGGACGGCACGGCCGACGTGATCTATCCCAGGGCCGGCTATGAGCGCGTGGCGCGGATCAACATCGTCCCCGACCTCGACGAGCGGCTGATGGACATCTACACGCACCCGGACAAGCTCGCCTATTTCCTCGCCATCCGCCAGCTCGTCGGCGAGGGTCACGACCAGTTCGTCGACGACATGTACTCGACTCCGGACGGGCGGCTGGTGATCGTGTCCCGTCCGAGCCTCGCGGACGTCGTCGCAATCAACCTCCAGACCGGCGAGATCGCCTGGCGCTTTCCGATGGAGGGCTACCGGTCAGACCACATGGGCCTCTCGCCCGACGGTACCCAGGTCGCCGTCTCGGACTCGACGGCGAACGTCGTGCACGTGCTGGACACCCGAACCGGTGAGGAGCTCGGAAGCTTCCCGTCGGGCGATTCTCCGCACGAGAACACCTACTCCAAGGACGGCTCGCTGATCTACCACGCCAGCATCGGTCGCGTTTACACCCCGACCGACGATCCGGCGATGGACACGACCAAGGGCGAGCGGTGGTTCGAGATCGTCGACGCCGACACTTTCAAGGTGCTCAAGAAGATCGACATGGGGAAGAAGCTCGACCAGGCCGGATATCCGCACATGAGCTCGGCGGTTCGCCCCATGGCGCTGGCACCGGATGAGCGCTACGTCTACTTCCAGGTGTCGTTCTTCCACGGCTTCGTCGAGTACAACCTCAAGACCGACCGGGTGACGCGGGTGGCCAATCTGCCGATCGCCGACGAGGTCAAGGACATGCCCCGCGAGCAGTACCTGCTGGACTCCGCCCACCATGGCATCGCGATGAACGGCCGCGGAACCCGGCTCTGCGTGGCCGGGACGATGTCCGATTACGCGGCGGTCGTCTCGCGCGAGTCGTTCCGCTACAAGCTCATCCACGCCGGCAAGAAGCCGTACTGGTCGACGACCAGCCGTAACGGCCGCAATTGCTATGTCTCGTGGAGCGGCAGCGACCGGATCTCGGTCATCAACTATCGCAAGCGCAAGGAGATCGCTCGGGTCCAGGTCGGCGACCATCCGCAGCGCATCCGGTCGGGCAACGTCACCGCGGGCTGGCTGGCGGCGCAGCGCAGGGCCGACTAGGGGGCAGCCGGACCGGCAACGCCTTCAGCTGGTTGACGAACGGCGACTCGACCTGCTCGGGCGTCCCGGCCAGCTCCATCCGCGGGAACCGCGCCAGCGTCTCCTCGAGGAGGATGCGCAGCTCCAGCCGCGCCAGCGCGGTACCCAGGCAGAAGTGGCGGCCGCCGGCGCCGAACGCCTGGTGCTCGGGATTGCGGGTGACGTCGAAGCGGTCCGGGTCCTCGTAGCGGGTCTCGTCGCGGTTCGACGACACGTACCACATCACGACCTTGTCGCCCTCGCGGATCGTCCGGTTGCCGAGCTCGACGTCGCGGATGGCGGTGCGGCGGAAGTGGGCGAACGCCGGGAACATCCGCAGGGACTCCTCGACCGCGCTGGGGATCAGCGAGGGGTCGTCGAGCAGGCGCTGACGCTCGTCGGGATTCTCGAGCAGCGCCCGCATCCCGCTGCAGTAGGTGGCCTTCGTGCTGTCGTTCCCGGCCGCCATGAGCAGGAAGAACCCCATCACGATCTCGTGCTCCTCCAGCCGCTCGCCCTCGATCTCGGCGTGGACCAGCACGCTGGTCAGATCGTCGGTCGGGCGCTCGCGGCGCTCCGCGATCAGCTTCCGGCAGCGTTCGAAGATCTCGGGCACCTCCTGCTGCATCACGTTCTCGGTCCCCTCCGGGTTGAGATCGGGATCGCCGGCGCCCAGCGTGGCGTTCATCAGTCGCGCCCAGATCTCGTCGTCTGAGGGTGGGATCCCCATGAAGCTGCCGATCACGCGGGAGACGACCGGCTGGGCAACCTCGGTGACGAGATCGCAGGTCTCGCGGCCGTCCACCCGCTCGAGCACGCCGACCGTGATCGCCCTGATCGCGTCCTCGTGCTCGGCGATGCGCTTGGGTGTGAACCCGCGCTGGAAGAGCATCTTCAGCCGATCGTGCTTCGGCGGGTCCATGCCGATGAACATCGCCTGGATGAGCTCGAGCGGCATGATCGCGTTGGTGAGCGCGGTGATCCCGCCCCGCTCCGAGGAGTACGCCTGCCAGTCGTGGCTCACCTCGTTGACGTCGTCGGCCAACGTGACCGACCAGAAGCCCTCCTCGTCCGGGTACTCGGTGATGCGAGGCGACCAGTGAACCGGGCATTCCGAGCGCAGCCGCTTGAAGAGCTCATGAGGCGGGCCGTCAGCCCACCGCTCACGGTCGCCAACGAGGATCCCGTCGAGTGTCTTCGGCTCTCCATCCATGCTTGCGTCGAGCCTACCTCCTCTTGGCGGACCGCTCCGCTCGCGTCTAGGCTGGCCCCGTGCGCTACCTCGTCGACGGGATGAACGTGATCGGGACTCGACCCGACTCGTGGTGGAAGGACCGCCATGGCGCGATGGTGCGCCTCGTCGACATGCTCGAGCGCTGGGTGGCGTCGAGCGGCGAGGACGTGACCGTGGTCTTCGAGCAACCCCCGCGCCCGCCGATCTCCTCGACGGTGATCGAGGTCGCGCACGCTCCGCGACCACGCCCGAACTCCGCCGACGACGAAATCGCCCGCCGCCTTCAGGCGGACGACGACCCCGCCGGGGTCCGGGTCGTCACCTCGGACCGCTGGCTGGCCGATCGAGCCCGCCTGACCGGCGCGACTGTCGAACCCGCCGAGTCGTTTCGCCGCCGGATCGAGGGCGACTGAGACTGCCCGGCCGCCCCACGAGGAGCGTCAATCGATGCTGCGGTCGCCGACGCGATCCGCCGCCGGCGCACCATCCGGGCTGCGCTGGCGGGCCTTCGCCACCCGCTTGAGCCAAGGATCCGCGCGTAGCTCGCCGAACGTGGCGCCGGCCTCCGAGAGCAGCCGTTCGGCTGCGTGGCCGTCATCCCCGTCGAGGAGTGTCTCCCCGTGCTCGAGCAGGACCTGCGCGAGCTCGAACGGGTAGCCCAGTTGGCGAAAGGTCTCCGCCGCCCGGCGCAGCCTCGTCGTCATCGTCGAACCGTCGGCACGCCGCGCCGCGAGGAGGCCGGCGAAGCGGTCGGCCTGGCCACGCAACGATGGGATGGCCTCGCTCGCCGGAAGATCGTCCACGGAGCGGATCAGCTCGCCGAGCTCGGCCTCGGCCTCCAATCGCCACGCGGCCAGACACGCCTCGGCATAGGCGTAGCGGCGTGCCCCCAGGTCCCGGCCGCCGATCACCGATCGCGCCAGCTCGAGTGCCTCGGCGGGCCGTCCGAGCGCCTGCACCGCGGTCGCCTTCGCGGTCGCGCAGCTGTTTCGGACCTGCGTGTCCGTGCTCTCGAGCCCGAGATCCACGAGCTTCATCGTGTTCTCGAGCGCCTCCCGGTCCGCCCGAGCCGCCTGGATTCTGGCGATTCCGACGAGTGCATCGCTGAGGTAGAAGATGGACTGCTCGTCCATTCGGTCGATGCCGAGGTTACGGGCAAGGGTGATTGCCTCGTCCCAGCGGCCGAGTGCCGCCAGCGAGTTCACCTTCGATCCCAGCAGCTGGCGCTCCCATACGCGGTCGCCCCGGGCCCGGGTCAGCTCGAGGGCCTGCTCGCAGTGGGAGAGCGACTCCCTGGTGCGGTCGCGGCCCCAAGCTACGGCGCCGAGGTTGTTGTGCGCGCGGATGGCGATCAGCGGCAGATCGTGGCGCTGCGCCAGCGCGAGCCCGCCGACGAGCAGGACGTTGCCCTCCTCCACACGTCCCTGCCAGGACCGCACGGTCCCGCGGGTGATAAGTGCGTCGGCGATCGTTTCCCAGAGCTGTTCCAGCTCCGCCATGGCCAGCGCCTCGTCGCTGACATCGATCGCCTGCTCGACCTCCATCCGGAACATGTAGAGCTTCGCCAGCTGGGCGGCCACGACGGCGCGCTCGCTCCCCCTGGTGAGGCCCTCGTTCGCCCGCTCGGCCAGCGGTAACGCCTCGTCGACCCGCCCGGTCATCGCCAGGACGTCCGCGACCGCGGCAGTCGCCCGCGCCGACGCGGCCGTCCGGCCGGCGGCGTCGAAGATCTCGATGGCCTCGTTGAGTCGCCTGCAGGCGGCGTCGGCGTGACCTGCCAGCCAAGCGGCACGACCCGACTGCTCGAGGAGGTCGGCACGCGTCGCATCGTCCTCGGCGAGCTCGGTCGCCTTGTCGAAGATCCGTTCCGCCTCCTCGCCGAGCGCGAGCGAGGCCGCCCGGCGGCCAGCCGCGGCCAGCGTCTGGAGCGCGGATCTCCTGATCCCGGGCGCGTCCGGCGCCTCGGGATCGGCGCGTTCCGCGCTGAGGTAGTGCGTGGCGACCACCTCCGCGATCTCATTTGTCTCGCTTCCCCTGGTCGACTGGAGGTAGCGGGCAGCGGCGAGATGGCGGGCCTTTCGATCCCGGCGTGACAGCGTGCTGTAGGCGACGGCCTGCAGAAGCGCCTGAAGGAACTGGTATTGCCCACGTTCCGCCGAAAGCTCGTCGTCGTTGAACGCGACAACCTGCTTTGCCACCAATCCGTGGAGCAGCCGTTCCGCCTCGTCGATCGAGCGCTCACCCAGCGCCGCCAGACCGGCGGCGGTGAACGATTGACCGAGGACGGCGGCGTCCTGAACCAGCGCCCGCTCCGCCGCCTTCAGGCCGTCCAGCCTCGCAGCCAACAGGGCCTGAAGGCTCTCGGGGACGGCGAGCTCCTCGACCTCGCCGGTGACGACGTAGCGCGCTCCCTCCTCCGCGAGCAGGCCGCGGTCGAGGAGCATCCGGACGGTTTCGACGGCGTACAGAGGCATGCCTTCGGCCCGGTCGCTGATCTGGCTCGCGAGATCCTGGGGCAGTCCTGGAACGAGCCCGGCGAGAAGCTCGAGCATCGCCTCCGTGGGGAGGGGATCCAGGCAAATCGACTGCCATTGCGGCCGCATTGCGTTGAGCTCCGGACGCCCGAGCGCCAGGATGAAGACGGGAAAGTCGGCAGACCACTCGAGCAGGTACTCGATGAAGTCCAGCAGGCCCGAATCCGCCCATTGCAGGTCCTCGAACACCAGGATCACCGGGTCCTCCGTCGCCAACCGCTCGAGGAACAGCCTCCAACCGGAGAAGAGGTCGGCCCGATCGGGCGCCTCTCTCTCCTCGAGGCCCAGGAGATGCGCAAGGCGTGGCTCCACGAGACGGCGCTCACGCTCGTCGAGGAGATGCTCGCTGACGGCTGCGTTCAGCTTGGCGCGCGCCCGTTCCGGGTCCTCCTCCTCGAGGATCCCGAGCCGCGCACGGATCATCTCCGCGAGCGCCCAGTAGGCGACGCCCTCTCCGTACGGAAGGGAGCGTCCCTGATGCCAGAGAACGATCCGATCGAGCCCGTCGATGTGCTTCTTGAACTCCCAGAGGAGCCGTGACTTGCCGATTCCAGCCTCGCCGAGGACGCACACGAGACCGGCATGACCCTGTTCGGCCGTGTCCTCCCAGACCGAGATGAGGTGCTCGAGGTCATGCTCGCGACCGGTGAACGGTGCCTCCAACCCGACGGATCGCCCCACTCCCCCGCGGCGGGCAACCACGCTCAGCGCACGCCAGGCCCGAACCGGCTGCTCTCGGCCCTTCACCGAATGCTCGCCGGTGTCCTCGTAGGCGATCGCCGCCTGGCTGGCGCGCCGGGTCGCGTCGTCGACGAGCACGTCCCCCGGTGCAGCGACCCCCTGGATGCGCGAGGCGGTATTGACGGTATCGCCGAGCACCATGCCCTCCCCCTCGCTTCCCACCTCCACGGCCGCGAGGCCGGTCACGACGCCGGCGCGGGCCCGAAGCTCCGGCAGGCCGATGTCCTCGCCGAGCGTGGCAACCGCCCGGGTCACGGCAAGCCCGGCACGCACCGCCCGCTCGGCGTCGTCCTCGCGAGCGACGGGCGTCCCCCACACCGCCATGAGCGCATCGCCGATGAACTTCTCGACAGTTCCGCCGAGGTCCTCGATCAACGACCGGGATCGATCGAAGTATCGGCTGAGCAGCTGGCGGACGTCCTCCGGGTCACGGTGCTCGGAGTGAGCCGTGAACCCGACCAGATCGGCGAAGAGCACGGAGACGAATCGCCGCTCCGAGACTCCAGTCGGGGCTGGAGTCGCCCGCCGCTCGCCGGCGCCGGCGCCTGCGGTGAGCGTGGCACCACAAGAGCCGCAGAAGCGGTCGCCCGATTCGTTCTCGGCGCCGCAGCGCGCGCAGAGCAGGCCGAGCTGGGTGCCGCACTGCGCACAGAAGCGGCGCCCCGCGCTGTTCTCCAAACCGCAGGCCCGGCACCTCATCGAGTCACGAGATCCCCAGCGCGCACTTGGGAGAGATCAGACGGTGTAGTCGACGAAGACCTCCTGGTCGTCCAGTTCGAGCCGATGCTCGCACCCCGTAAGGACGCGGCCCAGGGCCCTTATGCGCACCCTACGCCTGGAGCAATCGTCGGTCAAGCGCGCGGCGGGGGAGGGCCTCCACGCGCGTTCGACAGCGGTTAGAGTCGTCACAGCCCTGATCACACGACACGGGAGGCCGTGATGCACGCACGAATTGCGATGTTCGAGGGAACTGATCCGGACCGGGTCGGCGAGGCAGTCGATGCAACGCGCAGCCAGATCGAGGAAGGCCTCGAATCACCGCCCGAGGGGCTTGAGGGCGTGACGGAGGTGTGGATGCTCGTCGATCGCGAGTCGGGCAAGACCATCGGCATCACCCTGTTCGAGACGGAGGACGATCTGAAGCGCGGCCACGAGGCGCTCAACGCGATGTCGCCCGCGGGCCCGCAAGAGGCGATGAACCGAACGCACGTCGGGCTCTATGAGGTCGCCGTCCGCAAGGTGCGAAGCTAGCCCCGAGCAGCGCCACAGCGCGGCGCCTTCCGCCCGGCGCTAGGTTCCGCCGGCCGCGCCTCCGCGCCCGTGCTGGCCACCCGGAGGCTGGATCGTCTTCTTGCCCTCGGGCAGCGAGTCGGCCCAGTCGACAAGCGCGCGAACGGCCTCAGGCATCGCGCTTTCGGTCGCCCGCACGGTGCGGTGCCGGCCCTCGTGCTCGATCGTCACCTCGTATGTGAGCTCATCCGGATGGGCGGGTTCGGTCGCAGGCGCCTCGTGGGATTCGAGGAGCCCGGCTTGCTCGACCTTCTCATGAAGCGCGTCGGCATCCTCGGCCGACAGGGCATCTGAGGCAAGCTCCGTCTTCGTGACCATTCCCGCCAGGCCTCCGCCCCGAACGACCGCGAGCCTCATCTCAACGACCGCAGCGCCCGCTCACTCCAGGACTCCGACCTCCTGCCAGGCCTTCCGAACGGCCTCCTCCGCGGCCGTGTCGAAGAGCTGACCCGCGGCGTCGACCGTCGCCGTCGCGGCGGCGTTGAAGTCGGAATCCGGCTGCAGCCGCTCGGTGAGGGTCGCGTACCAGACGCGCCCTGCCTTCTCCCACGCATTTCCGGTCATCGCGGTCGCGGCAAGGTAGAAGGCCCGATTCGGGATCCCGGAGTTGATGTGGACGCCCCCGTTGTCGTTCCGCGGGTCGTTGTCGTCGGGAAGGTCGACGTAATCGCTCATGTGAGCCGGCTGCGGATCGCCGTCGTATGCGGTCCCCGGCTCCTTCATCGAACGCAGCGCCTTCCCGAGCTGGGGGACCAGCGTTCCCTCCCCGACCAGCCAGTCCGCCTCCTCCGCGCTCTGGCCGAGGGTGTACTGCTTCACCAGGACACCGAAGACGTCGGACATCGACTCGTTGAGCGCCCCGGGCTGACTGCCGTAGCGGAGTCCCGCGGTGTGCTCAGTCACGCCATGGGTCATCTCGTGGCCGATGACGTCGAGCGCCTTGGTCAGCCCGCCCTCGATGAAGAGGTGCCCGCTTCCGTCTCCATAGACCATCTGGGCGCCGTTCCAGAAGGCGTTGTCGAAGCGGACCCCGTAGTGGACCGAGGAGACCAGCTCGAGGCCTTTGCCGTCGATGCTGTCGCGACCGAAGACATCCTTGTAGAAGTCGTAGACGTGGTCGGCGCCGTCGTAGGCCTCGTTGACGGAGTCATCGTCCGACGGGGAATCCCCCTCGCCTCGAACCTTGCGGCCGGGGAGGGCGCCCCGGCCACCGTGCTCGACGTCATAGACGGTCCGCCGCTCGCCCGGGGGTGGGGCTATGAAGGCCAGGTCGGCCACCGGCACGTCCAGCTGGCGCATGACCTGGCTGACGAAGGAACGCTGGGTGCGGATCGAGGCCGAGGCGGCGAGGGTGCGGATGGCAGCGTCCCGCCGCTCTGCGCTCTCCGATTCGGCCAGGCGAGCAAGCAGGTTCGGCGGGGCGATGAAGCAGCAACCCCGGGTGCCTCCGTGGTGACTGCAGGACATGGTGCTCGGCGACTTGGTGCGGTACATGAATTCCCTCCGCGGGGTTGACTGAACGGCCACGAGGCTAACGCCGGAATGGCTCCCTGGCAAGCAAGCGGCGCAGCGCCGCCGGCCTCCGCCTAGATTTCGGCGGTGATGGCGGCCGCTCCACGGACAGGAAGCAGGCTCGCGTTGGCGTTACTCGGCGCAACGGTCGCGGCGCTTGCCGCGAGCGCGCCGGCTAGTGCTGAGCCGACGCTCAGGGTCGGCGTCGGCCGCTCGGACATCACCCCGCCCACGGGCTACTACATGATGGGCTGGGTGCGCTCGGACGCCCGAATAATCGGGCAGAACACGCGCCTATGGGCGCGGGTGATCGTGCTGAAGCGCGGCCACGACAAGGTGGCGCTCGTCAGCGAGGACCTGAACGGCATCCCGGGCGGAATGATGGCCGCAGCCGCCGAACGAGTCCCCGGCTTCTCGGAGCGAAACGTCCTCGACTCCGCCTCCCACACCCACGCGGCGCCCACCGGCTTCTACAACTTCCCCACCTACAACACGGTCTTCATGACCGTCAACTCGCCGACGGACTTCCAGCTCACCGGCGGGCTGGACCCGCAGCTCTACGCGTTCGAGGTCCGCCAACTCGCCCAGGCGATCCGCCGCGCGAACTCCGACCTTGGCCCGGGCAAGCTCGGCTGGGGCGAGATTCAGATCAAGAACCTGACCAAGAACCGCTCGCTCGAGGCCCACCTGGCCGACCACGGGATCCACGAGCCCTACGGGGCCGGGAAGGTGAGCCAGGACCCGAAGGGCCGCCTGCACACGATCGACCCCCAGGCCAACGTCCTTCGGGTCGACAAGACGATCGGCGGGCGCGACGTGCCGGTGGGGATGTGGTCGACGTTCGCCAACCACGGCACGGTGAACCGCTTCCAGTTCACCTTCTACAACGAGGACCACCACGGCGCGGCCACCCACCTCGTCGAGCGCGCGATCCGCCGCAAGGGCGAGGTGCCGCGGAGCCAGGACGTCGTGAACGCATATGGCAACACCAACGAGGGCGATCAGTCCTCGGGGCTTGACCGGTGGGGCCCCGCCGCGGCCGACCGGGTGGGGACCGAGGAGGCGCACAAGTTCCTCAGGGCCTGGCGCCAGGCGGGGCACCACATGGACCGGACCCCCACGCTGGAGCGCCGCTGGACGCGGATGTGCTTCTGCGGCCAGGACACCGCCGCCGGGCCGGTCGCCGACGAGGGCGTCTTCGGTCAGGCGGAGTTCACCGGCTCCGAGGAGGGACGTGGCCCCCTGTACGACATCACTCGGGTCCCGTTCGAGGGCGACCATCTGCCTGTCGGCGCCGGCCCGCAGGGCAAGAAGATCCAGACGGCGATCCCGCTCGATATCCCGACGGCCGTGCCGCTGATGGCCCTTCAGGTGGAAGACCGGATGATCGTCTCGATCCCCGGCGAGATGACAGCCGAGATGGGCCGCCGTGTGCGTCACGCCGTCGAGCATGCAGCGGACGGCCACGGCGTTCGCCGCGCGGTGATCTCGGGCCTGGCGAACGAGTACGCCGACTACTTCACCACCCCCGAGGAGTACGACGCCCAGCAATACGAGGGCGCCGCCACCGTGTACGGGCGCGCGAGCTCGGTCGCCCTGCAGGAGACGCTGGTCGAGCTGATCCGCGACCTCATGCACGGCCGCAAGGGCCCGAAGCCCTACCCGTAGCCCTACCCGTACGACCCCCGAAACGGCGTGAAGGCGAAGGCCCCTCCCTTCTCTGGCGGAGCGAAGAGCGGCAAGATCCTGAAGCAGCCCGGGCGCATCGCGAGACGGCTCCTGCATCCGACCGTCACCTGGCAGGGCGGACCGCGCGGGTTCGACCGCCCCCTGGACCGCGCGTTCGTG
>Ga0126312_10002382_pt1 | contig 12572 bp, 10 predicted proteins | sample Plot104A_FD_92537 | JGI IMG/M metagenome (GOLD analysis project Ga0126312, IMG submission 92537) | Serpentine soil microbial communities from UC McLaughlin Reserve, CA, USA - Plot104A | ecosystem: Environmental > Terrestrial > Soil > Grasslands | place: USA: UC McLaughlin Reserve, Lake County... | reverse complement strand
GGCGCCGACGGGATCGCGATGATCACCTCCTCCGGCTTCGTGCGGTCGAGGATCCCGCCGATGTCGTCGGTCGTCCCGAGCACCTTCAAGCCCTGGCTGTGCATTCCGCGCTTCGCCGGGTCGTCGTCGACGAAGCCGATCGCCCGCGCCCCGAGGTTGGGGTTGAGCTGCAGCTCGCGGACGACCATCTGGCCGCCGGAGCCGGCACCGACGACGAGGACCGTCCGCGCCTTGCGGCGCGTCGCAGCCCTAGCCGGGCGCTCAGCAACCGAGCGCCTCAGCAACCGGGCGCCGCCGGCAAAGACGGTCAGGAGCAGGAAGTCGAAGACGACGATCGAGCGCGGCAGGTCATCCGCGTAGGGCTTCGCGACGGCGAAGACGAGAACCAGCAGTGCCACCGCCACGAACACCGCACGCACCAGCGGCCAGAGGTCGGGAAGGCGGAAGTAACGCCACCACTTCTGGTGCTGGCCGAACAGGTCCAGCACGAGCGCCTGGCCGATCCCGACGAAGGCGATCGAGCCCGCGAGCATGTCCTCGTAGTGCTCCGGGATGCCCTCGGCGACATCGAGGAACCGCAGTTTGAACGCCAGCGCGAAGGCGAGTGCGGCGAGGGCAGCGTCGGCCGCGAATTGCTGCGCCCTCTTCATATAGGAGGGATTACGAAGGCGCGACATCGAGGCGAGTGTAAATGGTGACCTAAGCTCCGCCGCGAATGGCGGATTTCATTCTCGATCCAATCGTCGACGCAGCGACGGACTTCATCGACGCGGTGGGCGCGATCGGTGTTTTCGTGCTGATGCTCCTGGAATCGGCGTGCGTGCCGATCCCCAGCGAGGCCACGATGCTCTTCGCCGGATTCAACGTCAGCGAGGGCGATATGACGCTGCTCGAGATCGTGGTAGCCGGGGTGCTGGGAAACCTCGTTGGCTCCTGGATCGCGTACGCGGCGGGCTATTACGGGCGGATCGAGCTACTCGACCGCAACCGGCTGATCCACATCAACCCCAAGCATCTGGCGTGGGCCGACTCCTGGTTTCAGCGCCACGGCGACGCGACGGTGTTCTTCACCCGGCTCTTGCCCATCATCCGCACCTTCATCTCGCTGCCCGCCGGGGTGGCGCGCATGCCGTTCTGGCGCTTCACGTGGCTGACGCTTGCCGGCTGCATCCCGTGGGTGCTCGCCCTCGCCGTGATCGGCCGTGAGGTTGGCGACAACTGGGAGCAGTGGAGCGACAACCTGCACTACCTCGACTACGCGGTGGTCGCGGCGATCGTGATCGGGATCGCGTACCTACTGATCCGGAGGCGGCGACAGCCGCCGACGGACCGCTCCAGGGAGTCCGTAGCCGACACGGCCGGGCCGTAGCCCTTGCCCCTTGGTGCCGAACGTCCCGCAGTGGGTCCTATAGCGCCCACCCCGGGACGGTCGGCGGGGTTGAGCCCGGTTCGTGCGGCGGTGCTGGGCGCGATCCAGGGACCGGCCGAGCTGCTGCCCGTCTCCAGCTCGGCCCACGTGGGCCTCGTCCCGTGGCTTTGCGGATGGGGTTGGCAGCACGCGGATCCGGAGTCGCGCAAGAGCTTCGAGGTCGCCGTTCACGCAGGGGGCGCCGCGGCCCTGTTGGTCGGCCAGCGTCGCCTCATCGCGAGCGAGCTGCGGGCATTCGACCGCCGCCGCGCCGCGGTGGTCGCTCTGTCCTTCGTGCCGCCGGCGATCGTCGGCTACGCCTTCGAGCGCAAGATCGAGGAGCGCCTCGGCGGCCCGCTCGCCACGGCGGCCGGGCTGCTGGCCGGGTCGGTGGCCATGGTGATCGCCGATCGCCGCCCGCAGCAGCGGGGGCCTGGCGACGCGCACGCGGGCGATGGCCTCGTCCTGGGGATGGGCCAGGCCGCCGCGCTGGCCCCGGGGGTCTCGCGCAACGGCGCCACCCTCGCGGCGGCTCGGTGGCGGCGGTTCACGCGTCCGCAGGCGAACCTGCTCTCGCGGACCGTGGCGCTACCGGTGATCGTCGGGGCGACGCTGCTCAAGGGCGCGCGGCTGCGCCGGGGCGGAATCGAGCCGGGCCTCGGCACAGCGATGGCAACCGGCGTGGCCGCCTCCTTCACCTCAACCCTGGCGTCGCAGCGGCTGATCGGGCTGATCGAGCGCGACCGGGCCCTCTGGCCGTACGCCGCATACCGAGCCGGCCTTGCTGCCGCCGTGCTCGCGCGGCTCAGCCGAGGCTCACGGTGATCGTCTCGGATCTGGCACGGTCGCACTCTCGGTGCCTCTTCACCCTCGCGAAGTAGCGGCCTGGGGGCACCGCCCCACCGGGGCTGTTGATCCTCCACTCGCCGTCGGCCTGGGACTTGTCGCCGGCCACCGGCTCGAAGTCCCTCGGTGCGCCCGGCGAGTCCCAGAACAGCCAGACCCTTCGATCCCCCTTGCAGCCGTGCCTCGACGACCTGACCTTCCCGTTGACGTACCCGTCGGCGGTGCAGCTTTCCCCGCGGCGGGCACTCTAGCCGGAGCGCGAGCGCAACCCCCGCGGCAGTGCGATTGAATCGCGCCCGTGGCTGAACAGGAGGCCTACACACGAGCGGGCGTAAGCCAACGTCACGCGGACGCCGCGGTCGGGGCGCTGGTCGCTCAGCTGTCGCGGATCGACCCGGGGCGGCCCTCCCGCGTCGTGCCGCTGCCCGGCCACTACGCGAGCGTGATTCGAATCGACGATCGGACCGGCGTCGCGTTCGCCACCGACGGCGTGGGGACGAAGATGCTGGTGGCCGAGCGCCTGGGCCGCTACGACACCGTCGGCATCGACTGCATCGCGATGAACGTGAACGACCTGGTGTGCGTCGGAGCCGAGCCGATCGCGCTCCTCGACTTCATCCTCTGCTCCGAGGCGAACCCGGAGATCTGCGAGCAGATCGGCGTCGGTTTGCGCCGAGGTGCCGAGCTCGCGGGGGTCGAGATCCCCGGCGGGGAGATCGCCCAGGTGGGCGACATCGTCTCGGGCTTTGAGTTGAGCGCCAGCGCAATCGGGCTCGTCGAGCTTGACGACATCGTTACCGGCGAGCGGATCGAGCCGGGTGACGCGCTCATCGGCCTCCCCTCCTCCGGCCTGCACTCGAACGGCTACACGCTCGCGCGCCGGGTGCTCGGTGACCTCCCGCTCGACGACGCACGACTGGGCCGGCCGCTCGGCGACGTTCTCCTCGAGCCTACCGCCATCTACGTGCGGGCCGCGCTCGAGCTGCTGCGCTCCGATGCGGACGTGCGCGGGCTCGCCCACATCACCGGCGACGGGCTCAACAACCTCCTGCGCCTCTCGCGGGACGTCGGCTACGAGGTCACATCGCTCCTCCCCGTTCCGCCGATCTTCGGCCTGATCCAGGAGCTGGGGGAGATCTCGGACGTGGAGATGCACGAGGTCTTCAACATGGGGCTCGGTTTCGTGTGCGTCGTTGCCGCGGGCCACGCGGAGCAGGCGGTCGAGTTGCTTGGCCGTCATCATCCCGGGGCCGCCATCGTCGGCCAAGTCACTGAGCACGCCGGCGTCGTCACCCGGGGGCCCGTATGAAAATCGCCTTCCTGATCTTCGACAAGTTCACCGCCCTCGACGCGATGGGCCCTTACGAGGTCTTCTCGCGGTTTCCGGGAGCCGAGCTGAAGTTCGTCGCCAAGGAAGCCGGGCCCGTGCGCACTGACACCGGGATGCTCACCGTCATGGCGGAGGCTTCGCTGGACGAGGTTGACGGGCCCGAGATCTTCCTGATCCCAGGCGGGGAGGGCAACCGGCCGCTCATGGAGGACGCCGAGGTCCTCGACTGGATCCGCTCCGCGCATGAGACGAGCACGTGGACGATCTCGGTCTGCACCGGCGCCCTGCTGCTGGGTGCGACCGGCGTGCTCGATGGCGTCCGGGCGACCACCCACTGGGCTTATCGCGATCAGCTCGCCGAGCTCGGCGCGGAGGTCTCGACCGATCGGGTCGTGATCGACGGCAAGATCGCCACCGCCGCGGGCGTTTCGTCGGGCATCGACCTGGCGCTCACCCTCGTGGGCGAGATGGCGGGTCCCGAGGCCGCGCAGGCGATGCAGCTCGGGATCGAGTATGACCCGCAGCCCCCGTTCGACGCGGGCTCGCCCGATAAGGCGCCGCCCGCGATTGTCGAGTTCGTGCGCAACCTCGAGCGGGGCTGACCTAGACCCGGCAAGTGCTACCTTCGATGGCGTGAAGGGCGGAGCGATTCTCATCGCTAGGTTCACGCTCGGAGCGCTGCTTGTCGCCCTGCTCGCGGCGGGAATTCCGCTCGCGTGGGTGTGGGTTGGCTCGCAGGTGCAGGGCGGTACGGAGCCGAGCGCAACCGCAATCGCCACCGTGGTGGCGGGGTGCCTCTGCTCATACGCGGTGGTAGCGCTGATCGCCGCGTGGCTCAAGGGCCGCGGAGATGTGGCGTCGGCAGCGCAGCGACACGAGCGCTACGCCTGGAATCGCAGCATGCGCGACGAGGCGAAGACGCCGCGGCAGACGAACTTCCTCGAGAACGTCCTCATCATCACCACCATCGTCGTCGCGCTCGTGGTCACCGTCTGGTTCTTCCTCTACGGGAGCCCAGGCGTGCCGCAGATATGACCGTGAGGGGCTTTAGCCCCGAAAGCAGCATGTAAGGCCGCCGGAGGCGGCCGCAAGATATTCCACGTGCAGCGAGGCCGTTGGGGTAACCGGGGAACGGGGAAAAGTCGAAAATAGGACTCAGTGAGCGGCGAGACGACACCCGGACTTGCCAGCGGCCTGATCGGCACCGTGCTCTCGGGCCGCTATCGCCTCGACTCCAAGCTCGGCAGCGGCGGGATGTCCACTGTCTACCTCGCGAGGGATGAGACGCTCGAGCGGTGGGTCGCGGTGAAGGTCCTGCATGCGGCGATCTCCGACCAGCCGGACCAGCTCGAACGTTTCCGCCGCGAGGCCCGGGCGGTCGCCCAGCTCTCGCACCCGAACGTGGTCGCCGTGATCGACGCCGGCGAGGACGCCGGGCACCCCTACATCGTCTTCGAGTACGTCGACGGCGAGACGCTCAAGCAGCGCATCGACCGCATGGGCAAGCTGCCCGTCGACGAGGCCGCCGCGTACGCGATCGAGATCGGCCGAGGGCTTGCCGCCGCCCACGCCCGCCGGCTCGTGCACCGCGACGTCAAGCCCCAGAACGTCCTGATCGACCGCGAGGGGCGCGCCAAGGTCACCGACTTCGGGATCGCCCTCTCGCTGGAGTCCGACGGCCTCACCAAGACCGGGCGCGTGCTCGGCACCACCGACTACGTCTCGCCCGAACAGGCGATGGGCCACGAGGTGGACGCCCGCTCGGACATCTACTCGCTCGGCGTGCTGCTGTACGAGATGCTCACCGGCAAGGTTCCGTTCGAGGCCGAGACGCTGGTCGGGGTCGCGATGAAGCACGTGAACGAGCCGATGCCCGACGTCCAGATCCGCCGCCCGGACTGCTCCTCCGCGCTCGCCGCCGTCATCGAGCGTGCGACCGAGAAGGAGCCCCGCCGGCGCTACGCCGACATGACCGCGATGCTCACCGAGCTCGAGGGGGCCCTGGACGTGGAGGTCTCTCGTGCCGGTGGCCCGCACGGCGAGGCGACGACGGTGATCGACTCGGTGCCCACGCGGCGGCGCCTGCTTCCCGGCCGAAGGGTCTCGATCGCCGGGATCCTTCTCGTCCTGGCGGCGGCCGCCGCCGCCCTCCTGATCGCCTCGCTCACCGGCGGGGACGAGAAGAAGGCGAACCCCGAGGGTGGTGGCGCTCCCGAGAGCGGCCAGGAGATCCAACTGGCCTCGGCCGGGGACTTCGATCCTGAGGGCACCGGTGGCGAGCACCCAGACGAAGTTGACTTCGTGATCGACTCCAACACCGACACCGTTTGGTCCACAGAGTCATACGAGAGCGGACCGGCGGTCGAAGCGTCAGGGAAGAGTGGCGTTGGCCTGATCGTCGGCACCGACGCGCCCGTCGCCGCTCGCTCGATGACCATCCGCTCGGCGGAAGGCGGCTGGTCAGGTGAGATCTACGGCGCCGAGGGCGGGCCCCCGGGCGACTTGGCCGGCTGGGGCGGCCCGATCGGCGAGGTCTCGGACGCCGACACAGACCAGGAGGTGAAGCTCAACGCCACGTCCGAGAGCCAGTACTACCTGATCTGGATCACCGACCTCGCCGGTAGCGCGGGCGACTTCCACGTCGAGATCGGCGAGGTCGAGCTACGCGGCTAGGGCCACGGCCGCTCCGGACGCAAAGCGTCTCATCGGGGGCGCCCCCGCTAGAAGCGGTAGTCCCGCTCGGCCCGGCGGCGCTCGATCGCGAGCTGGACGAGCCGGTCGCACACCTCCGGGTAGCTCACCCGCGAGGCCTCCCAGAGCCTTGAGAACACACTGGTGGAGGTGAAGCCCGGGATCGTGTTGATCTCGTTCACGAGCACCTCGCCGCTGTCGCGGACGAAGAAGTCGCAGCGGGCGAGGCCGGAGCCGTCGACGGCTTTGAAGACCCGGATCGCGAGCTCGCGCACACGCTCGATCGCGTCGGGCTCGATCCGGGCGGGCACGACGAGGTCCATCCCACCCTCGTCGTACTTCGCGGAGTAGTCGTACCAGTCGGCGTGAGCGTCGATCTCGCCCGGTTGGGATGCCTCGGGCTCTGAGTTCCCCATCACCGAGCACTCCACCTCCTTGCCGCCACCGTGCGCCTCGACGATCACCCGCGGGTCATGACGCTGGGCCAGCTCCACGGCCTCGTCCAGCTCGGATTCCGGATTCGAGACCTTGGAGATGCCGACGCTCGAGCCCAGGCGGGACGGCTTCACCCACAGCGGTCGAGGCATCGCGGCGGCGTGCTCGCGCCACCCCTCCTCGCCCACCTGGCAGAACTCGACCTGGGGCAGCCCGTGGAACGCGCACAGGCGCTTGAAGATCAGCTTGTCCATCGCCACCGCCGCAGCCAGGACGCCGGGGCCCACGTAGGCGACGTCGAGGCACTCGAGCAGGCCCTGGACGCTTCCGTCCTCGCCGAACGGCCCGTGCAAGACCGGGAAGACCACGTCGGCGCCGAGCAACCCACCACCGGCGCGAAGGTGGATGTCGGAGCCGTCATGCAGCCAGCGGCCGTCGCGCTCGAGCAGGACCGGGATCGGCTCATGGCCCGCTTGGCGCAGCCCGTCGGCCACCGACGCGCCGGATTCGAGCGACACCTCGTGCTCGCTCGAGCGCCCGCCGCTCAGGACCGCGACCTTCACGGGCCCGCCTTCGGCGTCTCTTCGTCCGCCGGCGGTTCGGGCGGGGGCTCCTTGAACACGCCGACATAGATCGTCACCGACTCGCCCGCTCGCAGTCGCGTCCCGGTCTCGGGTGCCTGGTCGATGACCACATCGTCCTCGGACTCGTTCTCCGTTGTGCGCTTGATCACCGTGATGCTCAGCCCCTGTGCGCGGAGATTGGCGATCGCCGCTTCCTTCGACTGCCCAACCACGTTGGGCATGATCACCGTTCCCGCCCCGTTGGAGACCGTCAGCTTCACCGTCGCGCCCTTCTTCAGGCGGCTGCCCGGGCCCGGGCTCTGCCCGATGACCTGGCCCGCCGGGGCGTCGGAGTTGCGCTCCTCGACGTCCACGATGAAGCCGAGCCCCTCGAGAGTCGATTCCGCCGTGGTCTGCTGCTGGCCGAGCACATCCGGCAGCTCGACCAGGTTCGCGCCCTTCGATACGAAGAGGGTCACGGGCGATTGACAGTCGATCTGTGTTCCCCGGCTCGGATTTGAGCTGATCACCGTGCCTGGCTTTCCCCTGTTCGTGAAGCGGCTCTTCGTCTTGACGAGCAGATCGTTCCGCTCGAGCTTCGTCCTCGCCTTGGCGAGGGGGAGACCGGCCACCTTCGGGACCGGGACCTGAGAGCCCGTCGAGACGGTGATCGACACCGTCGAGCCCTCGTCGGCGTCTGCGCCCGCGAGCGGGTTCTGCTCGATCACGGTGTCGGGCGTGTTGCAGCTCGTCCGCGGCAGGACGTCGACATCGAAGCCTCGCTCATCGAGGATCGCGCGCGCGTCGTCGGCCGTCTTCTCGAGCACGTTGGGCACGGTGCGCGTCTCGGGGCGAGTCAGCGCAAAGGCCGCGGCACCCCCAAGCAGAAGGAGGATCGCGGCGATGATCAGTGCCCGCCGCCACGTCATCCACCCGCCGCTCTCGCCCTCGTGGGCGGCCTCCTGCTCGCGCGCCATCGCCGCCTCGGGACCGGCGCCTGCAGCAAGCGCCGCGCCGGCCGCCGCCGCGACCGCGGCGTACGAAGCGGTATCGCCCAGGCCACCGCCGGTGGGGTCCGCCTCCGCCGCGTCGAGGGCCTGGGCGAACTCGGCCGCCGAGGCGAAGCGGTTGCGCGGGTCCTTTGCGAGGGCGCGCAGGACGATCGCGTCGAGCGCCTTCGAGACGTTCGGGTTCAGCTCGCTCGGCGGCCGCGGCTGCTCGGATACCTGCTTGAGCGCGATCGTCACCGCGCTGTCGCCCTCGAACGGGATTCGCCCGGTGAGCGCCTCGTACAGGATCACGCCGATCGAGTAGATGTCGGACGAGGCGCTGACGTCCAGGCCCTGCGCCTGCTCGGGCGAGAGGTAGTGCGCGGTGCCCAGCACCGAGCCCGTCTGGGTGATCGCGGACGCCCCGGCCCGGGCGATCCCGAAGTCCGTGACCCGCGCGCGGCCCTCGGCATCGACGAGAACGTTGCCCGGCTTCAGGTCGCGGTGGACGATGGAGTGCTCGTGCGCGTAGCGGGCGCCCGCGAGGATCTGGCGAGTGATCTCGACGGCCTGTCCGATCCCCAGCCCTCGCGCGATGAGCTCCGAGAGCGTCGCCCCGTCGACGAACTCCATGACGATGTAGTGGGTCCCCTCCCACTCGCCGCGGTCGTAGACGCCGACGATGTTCGGATGCTGAAGCGCCGCCGCCGAGCGGGCCTCGCGCTCGAACCGGTCGACGAACTGTTTGTCCTCGGCAAAGCGCTCGTGCAGGAACTTCAGCGCGACCTTCCGCTCGAGCTCGATGTCGTCCGCGGCCCACACGTCCGCCATCCCGCCGGCCCCGACCTTCGCGATCAGGCGGTAGCGGCCATCGATCTCCTGTCCCTGCTCGAACCTGGCCATGGGGTCAGCCGCTTAGCAGCGACTCCATGACCTGGGTGGCGATCGGCCCGGCGACCTCGCCACCGAAGCAGCCCTGACAGCGCTCGAGCATCACGGCGACCGCGATCTGGGGGTCAGCGGCAGGGGCAAAGCCGATGAACCACGGACGGTTGAGCCCAGCCTCGACATCGATCTCCGCCGTTCCGGTCTTGCCCGCGAACGCGATACCTCCGACCGTCAGCCCGGCGGCAGTTCCCTCCTCGGTGACGTGGGTCATCATCTCGGTGAGCTGGCTCGCCGTCTCCTCCGAGACCACGTCCGACTGCTCGTCGGGATCCAGCTTCTCGATCGTCCGGCCGTCGGGATCCTTCGCCTCCTGGAGGAAGGTGGGCTGCATGAGGGTTCCGTCGTTCCCGATCGCCGCTACGACCTCCGCCATCTGAAGCGGCGTGACGAGCAGGCGCTCCTGGCCGATGGCCACCCGGCCGATGTCGATGGCGTCGCTCTCGTCGAGCAGGCTCCCGTCGCTGTCGTAGACGCCGCTCTCATCCATCTGGTCGCTCGGGAAATCCAGCTCCGGGATGGCGTTGAACCCGAAGCGGTCCATGTACTCGAACATCGTCTCCGTGCCGAGCTGCTCGCCGACCTGCGCGAAGTAGGTATTGACCGAGTGGGTAAGCGCGAAGTCGAAGTCGATCTCGCCGAAGGTCTCCCCACCGGCGTTCTCCAGCCGGACGCCGCCAATCTCGATGCCGGTGCGCCCGCTCAGCATTGAGTCGGGCGTGAACTCGCCGGAGTCGAGGGCGGCGGCAGCCGTCACGACCTTCATCGTCGACCCCGGCTGGTACGTGCCCTGCGTTGCCCGGAAGAACAGACCTTTGATGTCCGCGACGCTCGTGGCGTCCGCGATCTGGTTCGGATCGAAGCCGGGGACCGAGGCCGCGACCCGCACAGCACCGGTATCCGGCTCGATCGCGACGACCGACCCACCAAAGCCGGCGGCGCCGGCGGTCGACGCGATCGCGCTCTGTAGCTGCTGCACGGCCAACCGCTGCGCCTGCGCGTCAAGGGTGATTGTGAGGTCGCCACCCACCTGCGGCACATCGCGGATCTGATCGAGGATCGACGCGAACTCGTTCTGCTCGCCGGCGAGGATGTCGTTCTCGGATTGCTCGATCCCGGTGCGGCCCTGCTCGACGAACGAGTAGCCGATCGGGTTGCCGAAGACCGTGGGGTCGTCCTCCGGGTAGGTGCGGACGTAAACCGGGCGCGGGCCGCCGCCCTGCGGATGCGACTCGGCGACGAGCACACCGTCCGATGTGGTGATCGTCCCGCGCGGGACCTGCTGCTCCTCGATCAGAGGCCGTCGGTTTTGCACCTTGTCCTCGAGCGACTCGGCGTCGAAGACGGCCCACTTCGAGGTGAAGTAGACGAGGATGGCGAAGAGGATGAGGAGGAACGTGTAGAGGCGTGCGATCGGAACGTTCAAAGCGCCAGCCCTTCCTCGGTGCCGGTGACCGGCGAGGAGCCTGCTCTCGGGCGGCGGGCGCGGTCGCTGATCTGCAGCAGGAGAGCGACCAGGACCATGTTCGCGATCACCGAGCTGCCTCCGAAGCTGATGAAGGGCAGCGTGACTCCGGTGAGTGGGATCACCTTCGTGACGCCGCCGATGATCACGAACGCCTGGAGCACGAACACCGTGGTGAGTCCGGCAGCGAGCAGCTTCGAGAAGCCGTCTGGCACCATGATCGCGGTCTTGAAGCCGCGGGCGGCGATCAGCGCGTAGCAGAGGATCACGCCGCACGCCCCGAACAGCCCGAGCTCGGAGACGATCACCGCGTAGATGAAGTCGGTGTGCGGGGCGGGCAGGATGCTGCCGCACTCGGGAAAGCCGGTCTGACAGGACTCGGGGAAGAACGGGCCGGGAAGTTTCAGCAGGGAGTCGCCCAGGCCGGTGCCGAACAACCCGCCGTCGGCCTGCGCAAAGAGGGACTGCTGGACCTGGCCCGCCCCCTCGGGCGACTTCGGGGCGAACGGATCCATCCAGATGTCGAAGCGTTCTTGGACGTGCTCGATCGAGCTACCGAGCAGATACGAGCCGAGGAGGAACATGCCCAGCCCGATCAGCACGTATGAGAACCGGTTCGTCGCGACATAGAGCATCGCCAGGAACGCCCCGAAGAACATGATCGAGCTGCCGAGGTCGCGGGTGAAGACCAGCAGCACCATCGCCGCCCCCCACACGAGCAGTAGCGGCCCGAAGTGCTTGAGCGGCGGGATCGTGAGGCCCACGAATCGCCTCGCGGCGACAGATAGCAGCTCGCGACGTTCGGCCAGATAGCTCGCCAGGAAGATGACGATCGCGATCTTCGCCAGCTCGGAGGGCTGGAAGTTGATTGGGCCGATGGAGAGACCGAGGTAGGCGCCGTTCGCCTGCGCCCCGATGCCGGGGAGGCGCGGCGCCATGAGGAGCACGATCCCGCCGAGCGCGATTAGATAGCGGTAGCGCTCGAGCACGCTGTAGTCGCGGAGCAGCAGGATCGTGCCGCAGAATGCGATCAGGCCCAGGACGAAGACGGACGCCTGGTTTAAGGCGAACCCGTCATCGATCCGGTAGATCATCACCAGGCCGAACGCGGCCAGCAGGGCGCAGAGCGGGAACAGATACGGGTCGGCGTATGGGAGGCGGAAGCGCAGGAAGGCGTGCGCCGCCAGGCAGAGGGCGAAGAAGTACGCGCCGTAGATCAGGCTGAGGTCGCCGATCTGGTCCGAGCGCGCGATGAACACGGCGGCGAAGCCGCCGATCAGAAGCAGCGCGACCGGGATCAGCGCGAAGAGCTCGCGGTTGCGCGCGCTCATCTAGTTTTGCTTCTCGTCTTGTTGGCCGCCGCCCGAGGCCTTGCGGTTGCCCTGGTTTGCGTTCTGCCCCGTGTTGGCCTGACCACCGCCTCCAGTCGGCGAAGGCTCCGGCTCGACGCTCTCCTCGAACGTGTCGAGGAGCGAGCGAGCGTCGTCGTCTGAGCGCAGCTCATGGTCTGTCGCGGTCCTCTGCTGGTCCTCGGTGAGCGAGGCGAGCTGTACGGAGCTTGACTCGACCTCGCTGTAGAGCTCGATCCCGAGCGGCAGGTCGTAGGGAAGCCCGCGGTAGATCGCGACTCGGCCACCCTCATCGCTTCCGAGGAAGTAGACCTGGCGGAGGCCGTAGTAGGCGGCGGCCCCCAAGCCGGCGAGGATCACGAGGACGGCGAGCACCTTGAGCCAGGTACGGCCGCCGCGCTTCGCCGGCTCCGGCTCCTCGCCGCGGCGGCGGCGAGCGGCGGCGCGAGCGCGGGCGTCGCGGGCCCGCTCCGCCTCCTCGCGCACGGCCTCCCCAGTCAGCCCGGCGTCGGCGGCCGTTGGGCCGATCAGCGTCGCCCCCTCCTCGACGG
>Ga0126312_10002381_pt1 | contig 12573 bp, 12 predicted proteins | sample Plot104A_FD_92537 | JGI IMG/M metagenome (GOLD analysis project Ga0126312, IMG submission 92537) | Serpentine soil microbial communities from UC McLaughlin Reserve, CA, USA - Plot104A | ecosystem: Environmental > Terrestrial > Soil > Grasslands | place: USA: UC McLaughlin Reserve, Lake County... | reverse complement strand
ATGCACGTCTTGTTGAATTGGGAGCAGAAACACCAGCAAAGAACCCCTACGTAGCAGAAATGTACAAACTTGCTCTGGAAGGAAAGCTTTACAGCAGATCTATCCCATAAATTTTTTTTGGGATAGTCTCGGATCTTTTCCCCCCTTCTTTTTTGTTCTTATTTTAATTATAATGATAGGTTACGTTACGTTTTCACTTGAATAATTCAATCTTATGCTTTTGATCCAAGGTAAAAGTTGCTGACAGCAAAATTTAAAAGGGTATGTTATCTTCATAATACTAAATGACTTTACCAAAAGGATATGGTCCTGGTGGGCCTATGGCGGGCGGAGGAAGGCGCGACGACATTGAAAAAATGATAGGTCGCAGAGTCGAGAATATGAAAGGCATCATCATTCTAGGTGCTGCATTGGCTTGGGCAGCAACTGCAGGTGGAGTTTATGTGGGTGTAACAGTCTATCCATGGGCATACCCGCTTCCTAGTGGAATCTATGCTCTATCTATTCTGACAGTAATCATAGGATTGGCCGTCTTCTTTATGCTGAAAATCGTGACGGAAAAACCAATTCACGCCTAGAGAAGTTTCTTATCTTTTTTCTGCAATTTTTGACCTAAGATTTTATTTTTTTCTGCCTCAGATTAATAAAATAAAATTTTATATATAACCTGCAGGACTAATTTCTTAATGGTGTGGCTTAGACGTACAACGCACTATCTATTCATAGTCGTAGTTGCTGTAAACAGTACATTGCTGACGATTAATGCGGGAGACTACATATTCTACACGGACTGGGCTTGGACATCATTTGTAGTATTTTCCATCTCACAATCTACTATGCTTACAGTAGGGGCGATTTACTACATGCTCTTCACAGGAGTTCCAGGAACTGCAACCTATTATGCAACCATAATGACAATCTACACCTGGGTGGCCAAAGGTGCATGGTTTTCATTAGGATACCCATATGACTTCATAGCTGTTCCCGTATGGATACCGTCTGCGATGCTGTTAGATCTCACATACTGGGCTACTAGGCGCAACAAGCATGCTGCAATTCTTATCGGTGGAACTTTGGTAGGTTTATCGTTGCCTATGTTCAATATGATAAACTTGATCCTAGTGCGAGATCCGCTTGAGACGGCATTCAAGTATCCAAGACCAACATTACCTCCATACATGACCCCGATAGAACCTCAGGTCGGAAAGTTCTATAATAGTCCTGTTGCCTTAGGAGCGGGAGCAGGGGCAGTGCTAACCGTGCCAATTGCAGCATTGGGTGCCAAGCTTAATACATGGACCTATAGATGGATGGCCGCGTGGAGTAAGTGGGATTAAGCAACTCACAATTCTTTTTCCTTCCATTTTTTTAGTTTTTAAAGGTTCTTCGTAGTAGACAAGAGCTATCTACCAGAGAATTAAACAAATCAGGTCCATCTTGAAGAGTAAATAGCGCAATTTTTAGAAGATGGAAAACCAGTAGAAAAAACTTTACAGATAATATCAATAGAGCTTCTTAAAAGATATATCCTAGATAGGTAGCTGGGCATACAATCAATAGCCAACAACACGTATTCTTAGGTCTTAAGCATTGTCAATTGTCAATTGTCAATTCTGAGGTCCTCTAGGATATGTGATATGCTGGATATTGGTTTACCCTGTTCATTTGAGATACTTTGCTTTGCAGGAGGGCTGGCTAGATAATTGTCTATTCTATTTGCGATTCTGTCCTCAAATGTGGGAATATGTTCGTTCTGATAAAAAACACCTATTGGTATCTTATTACCCCATTCATTTGATTTTTCAATTACTTTTGCCATTTTGTCATTCAAGTCGTCATCGCTGTGAACTGTTCCATCATAACCAGTTTCTTCGAGTTTGTACGTTCTGGGTATTTGCCTTCCGGTATCAGGATTAACATTGTCTAAGCCCTGGAACCATTCCTTAGTATTTATGTCGTTATAGGTTGGGCAAGGCTGCAAAACATCTAGGAACGCTAAACCTTTGTGTTGAATTGCCTTTTTAATGAGATCCTTTAGATGTCTTACTTCGTAAGAATATCCTCTGGCGACAAATGTAAATCCTGCTATCAATGCAAGCGATATTGGGTTCACTGAATTATTTGCATTTGGTTGCGGTAGTGACTTTGTCTTTAGACCCAGCTTTAAGGTTGGAGAAGCCTGGCCTTTGGTCAACCCGTAGACACCATTGTCGAAAACGATGTAAGAGAGATCGACGTTTCTTCTGCCTGCGTTGACGAAGTGGCCTGCACCAATCCCTAAACCATCTCCGTCACCACCAACAGCAATTATTTCCAAGTTAGGGTTTGATAGCTTAGCCCCTTGAGCAAAAGGTAAAACCCGTCCGTGCAAGGTATGGATTCCATATGTATTGATAAAGTGTGGGGTCTTGCCAGAACATCCTATGCCGGAAAATATGGCCGCGGCATGGCTTGGGATTTGCAAATCTGCCAAAGCCATCTGAATCGCGTTTAAAATGCCAAAATCCCCACATCCCGCACACCAGTCGTTGTGTACTTGTGTTTTATAGTCAGTTAGTTTAAGTGCCATGTTCTAATATAATTCTCCTCGGAGCGTCTCCATCTTGGATCCGCAATAATGCATTATAAACCTCACTTGCAGACATAGGCCGGCCGTTGTATTTGACAATCCTATAATCAATTCTCCGACTTATGTTCTGCTCAAGAACTATTCCTAACTGGGAGGTATAGTTCATTTCAATGTCAACCAAAATCCCGCTGTTGCCCAGCATTTTCTCCACTAATGGTGTTGGAAAAGGATGTAACAGCTTTAGCTGAATAAATTTTAGTCTTAATTTTTTTCTGTCTATTCTAAGCTGGTCCATAGCATCTAGTATCGCACCTTTAGTGGATCCCCAGCTAATGATTATTATATCAGGATCCGATGATGATGGCTGGTTATTATAGTCCTCGACAGAATAATCGTATACAACCAACTTATCTTCATCAGAAATCTCTTTTAATGCAACATCAAGTTTAGACATTCTTTTATTCATCATCTGAGTACGGACGACTGGATCTTCTGTGATGTGACCTTCCTCCGCGTGCTCGTCTCCAGAATTCCAAAAGATAGCATTCTCTGTCCCCAAGGTTGCACGCGGGGATATTGGACTTGTATCTAATTTGAATCTGAGATAGCGCCGCTTCAATTTTTGCAAATCGTACTGCTTAGAATCCACCTTCCTTTCTTTATTATCTGCTTCATTGTCTAGCCCAAACTCTGATAACAGCTTTCCTCTATTAATTTCTATTTTATTTTGGTCCAGAGTCTTACAGGTCATGATGCTATTTGCAATTGCCTTATCCAGCATGTGAATAACAGGAAGTTGGTATATTTCTGCAAAATTAAATGCCCTTATCGTATCATAAAAGCTCTCTTCAATATCCCCAGACGCATAGACAATTCTTGGGAACTCACCATGGCCAGCATTGATTGCAAACATCAAATCGCCTTGTTCATGTCTTGTCGGAAGTCCTGTTGATGGGCCGGTTCTCTGATACAAGGATACTAATAGAGGGACCTCGTTGATTCCTGCCCACCCCAGGGCCTCAGCCATTAAAGAAAAACCTGGTCCAGAAGTAGCGGTGGCCGCTCGGACACCTGCCAGCGCACTTCCAATGGCCATAGCAATAGCGGCTATTTCATCTTCTGTCTGAACTACGACTATGGATCCCTTATTGCCATTAGTCTCTTCTATTGTCTGATTTGATTCCAAAAATTCGCTATCGTCACTAGCGGGAGTGATGGGATAATATGTTTGAAATCGGCAACCTGCAATAATCTTGCCCATTGCAGAGGATTGGTTTCCCTGGACTAGAAGTATATCCGATGAGGGTTTTGTGCATTGCAGTTTGAATGGAAATTTTGAAGTATCAAATCTTGTTCGCACATGGTTGTAAGCATAGTCAGCCGCTGCAACGTTAAGTTCAGCTATTTTCAGTTTTGATTTAAAAATTCGCCTAATTGCTTTAGCCAAGATATTCTTATCAAAATCTAAAATTGCCATTGAGGCAGATAAAGCCATGACATTAATCATTCTTGTCAGCTTACTCAATGACGGTTCATTAATTTGCTGTGAGAATTCTTTAATTAGGTTGAAATATGGAACGCCATATAGAGAAACTTCCCGATCTTTTGCATAGTTCAACATACCCTGAACAGTAAATTCATTATCTGATTTCTCAAGCATATTTGTAATTCTTGCCGAGGCATATTCATCAATAGTTGTAACCTCGTGAATGTTTGTGTTGACCAAACCGGTATCATAAATTATTGCCCCTCCTCTTGTTACCTTATCGGTGTGCTTGAAAACAGTTTCTGCATCAAATGAAACGAGGACATTTATGTCGTCAACATGTGAACGAATAGGATTATCTGATACCCTAACTGTGAAATAACTGTGTTCTCCCTTGATATTTGAGTAATATTCTCGTTTCCCAAAAATGTGTAAACCCCCTTGAGCACATGCCCGTGAAAAAATGTTTGCAGCCGAATCAACCCCACTGCCTTGGGCTCCTCCAATAACCCATGTCAATCGATTATTAGGGGCCTTGAAATTATCCATTGATAATAATTTCCATTTCCTGCTTTTATTGCTTTAGAAGACAATTGCCTTTAATCAAGAGAGCAAAAGCCGAGCTAGCTGAAACTCAATTCTGAAGACGCGATCATAATGGGATTTTATTACCCTCCTCCGGTTACAGCGTCATATAGGCAACATTCGCAGGCGTCCCTTTCACCACAATAAGGACAAACACACATGCACGCTTCAATAGGATTGCCACATAGATCACAAGGTAGGGTTTCTTCATTTTCGCTTATTGTTCCAACTGAATTGCCCAATTAGCCTTCAAGCTGTTTTAACCAATTTAGCTTATTATACTTTCTATACTCAATACTATGATGATACGATAATGTGTGAAGATTGGCAAACCGTAGAAAGTAGGTATTACTAATATCTATATCCCCAGTGAACTTTCGTTTCTGGGATAATATTTTTGCCATGGATATTTGTATGCTGGTACGCAAACAGGATTAACAGCAGGTTTATCACAAACCATTGCAATCAGTTTCAAATCCTGCAAGTGGAAAATTCACATGCTTTGTTGCAATCCTTTGATAAAGACCTATCCTTACATTCTTTCGTATAGACATTGTTGTTAATATGTCTACCGTGCTAGCGGTAGTGATGATAATAATAATGGTGACAACGACCAGGGAGGAACAGAAGACTACCAGAGAGAAGGAGTAGATGAAGCTGAGTCAATAGAGGAAGAAAAACAACTTGAATCAGGAGATAGAGAGTTTCCAGATGATGATTGTCTCTTTGATCCATCACTTCCCAAATGTGCACCAATAGAGGGAGAATGTCCTGATGGTTTTGTTATGAATGAAGACGGACAATGCTATCCTAACAAGCCATGTCCTGTAGGTTATGAGCAAGAGATGATGACGAGACAGGCACATGCTATTCTGTATCAGAGAAAGACTTGAAGGTAATAGTCAATATTAAGGGTGCAGATGGAGCTGGTAAAATATCTGTAGAAGCAACAGATGGGGCCGGTGATAGTAAGTTTGTAGATAATATACAAGGAACACATACATTCAACTTCTATAAGAATAGCATACCGGTAGGTGCAGAATTTAAAGCCTGTGCTTATAGTGACAAGCTAGATAAAGAATTATGTGCAGAGGGAAAGAATGGACCTGAGAATAAGCCTGAAAACATGATTATAGCTTTTTCATCCAATGTAGGTCTAATAGTAATAGTTGATGTCAAGGGTACAGGTGGAGCTGGCAAAGTATCAGTGAGATCAGAAGAAACAGATAATATTCTTGGCAGAACGGTAGATAATATAAAAGGAAAACACACATTCCAATTCAAAGCTGGAAAAGTTCCAATTGGTGGAGAGTTTGAAGCATGCGCCTACAGTAACAAACTCGGTAAAGAACTATGCACCACAGGAGTGAATAGACCAGAATTAAAGCCTGTTTATGTTCTCAGAATAAGAAATAACCTGTCTTTATGATATTACATATCCATTTCTTGATATTTTAGGAGGCATGATGTCCTGTTTATAGTAGAGTGGGAACCCAGTTTTAGCACCAATATTGGCACTAATCCCTCCGGATTCGAATCTATGATTATTTGGGTAAGGTCTACCAAAGATATAGATGAGGGTTTGCCATGATGTGCCATGACATGATATGGTCAACTAATCAACTATTGGCGCTATACTAATATCTATATAAGCCTTTTAAGAAAATTACACCTATGACGATATCTCTCATCGCATCCGAGTTTGATAGAAAAGGTTTGAAGTATACTCCATACGAAAATGTTCAGGCCATTCGAGGGACAACTTTGGTGAAGCGGGGTTTTGCCCATATGCAAAAGCATGGAGTAATTATGGATGTTACTAGCGTCGAGCAGGCGCAGATCGCTGAAGATGCGGGAGCAGTTGCGGTCATGGTTCTAGACAAGTTGCCATATGATGTAAGAAAAGCCGGTGGGGTAGCTCGGACTGCCAGCGTTAAAGTGATTCAGGATATAATGGATTCTATTACTATACCTATTATGGCCAAATGTAGAATTGGTCACACAATGGAAGCCAAAGTTCTAGAGTTTACGGGCGTAGATATGATTGATGAAAGCGAAGTTCTCACGCCTGCAGATGAAGATAGACATATTTGGAAATGGGACTATACCACTCCATTTGTAAATGGCGCTAAAAACCTCGGGGAAGCTCTAAGGAGAATCGAGGAAGGATGCGCTATGATAAGGACAAAGGGAGAACCTGGAACAGGAAACGTTGCTGAAGCTGTTACTCACATCAAGCTACTTAATAACGAAATAAGGAGGCTCTCCTCAATTTATCATGACAGCCAGGAGCTTGTTAGGGCAGCTAGGGAAATGAAGGTACCATTTGGGTTGGTTGTAGAAACGGCTCATTTGAATAGGTTACCAGTTGTAAATTTCGCGGCCGGTGGAATCTCCACTCCTGCTGACGCGGCGTTTTTGATGAACCTGGGTTGTGATGGAGTGTTTGTCGGCTCGGGTATATTCAAGGCTACTGATCCAGACCAACGAGCAAAGGCAATTGTTCTTGCTACCACTTTTTTTGACGATGCAAAAATAGTTACTGAAGCTCAGAAAATGGTTGATGAGAAAAATTCAATGCTTGGATTAGACACAAAAAATTTGGAACTCAAGATGCAGGAACGTGGATCACATATTTGAGTGAGAATAAAAAAATTTCAATTGGAGTACTTGGTGTACAAGGAGACATAGAGGAGAATTTAACGGCTACAAGAAACGCTTTAAAAGACATGGAGATAGCAGGTGATGTTACTAAAGTTATTTATCCGGAACAGATTGAACGAATCGATGGAATCATTTTGCCTGGGGGAGAAAGCACTGTTATTAGCTCTTTGATTGCAATCCACCATGGAGGAATATTTGGGGCTATCAAAAGGGTCATATCTGACGGTTTACCTACCCTTGGGACTTGTGCTGGAATGATCATGCTTTCAAGGCGTGCGTACGATAGAGTTGTCGGTGATACAAAACAGCAATTACTAGGTAATTTAGATATAGAAGTAGAACGTAATGCTTTTGGAAGACAATCTGATTCCTTTGAACTAGATTTAGAGATTCCGCTTATAGGTAAAGGCTCATTTCGAGGAATATTCATCAGATCTCCAGTTGTAAAGAAAATCGGAAATGATGTAAGCGTACTGGCCAAGATTAATGAAAAGATCGTTGGTGTTAAATACAATAATATCATAGGCACTGCATTTCATCCTGAGCTCTCAGGAGACATTAGACTTCATAAGGAACTCATAAAGAGCGCAGTGCAACACAAACAAGACAGGGAAAGATAAATAACATGCTGATTTTTTACTTGGAAATGAGGTGCGGGGGGTGGGATTCGAACCCACGAACCCCTAAAGGACGGGATTACCCATGCATGAGATCTTAAGTCCCGCGTCTCCAATCCAAAAAAAGTGAACCATATTTGGCCAGGCTCTACAACCCCCGCTTCGATTATCTCAGCGGATTTAAGATATTTACCGTAATTAAACTTTACAAATTAATGCAATAATCGTATTACAAGCAGACAACACATTAGTGTGGACTCATCCTCAAAGGTTTTGATACCCATTTAGATATATATTTGCCTCAATATACTAAAGCATCAACCAGCATGAATGTTAATACTTAGCTGGAGTTCAGACTAGGTTCGATATGTTTTAAATGTAACTCCACCTACTGCGTATTAGAATGCTGGTGCCTTGGTAGCTCAGCCTGGTAGAGCGTTGCCTTGGTAAGGCAAAGGTCCCGGGTCCAAATCCCGGCCAAGGCTCTTTATTTTGCCAAAAGGAGCCAGAATCTTGTTCTTCTCTATTAAAATTACTGTGTACAGTTTTTGTATTAACTGTATCAGTTTCTCAGAAGTTAAATCATAGTAAGAGTCGCACTTAATGCAGTGGTACCCAATTTTGCGTATCAGACCGTTTGAACCTTCTCTGATGTACGTGGAATTGACACCCTGACCACAGAGGGAACATCTTGCCATAAATTTTACCCTTAGCTTCTCCTATTAAAGTCAACGCTCTACCAGGCTGAGCTACCAAGGCTTGAGTCATTATTACCTAGTTAACAAACCAAGTTCCTCTGATGAATGTTTTCTATCTACCATTGGCTAACGGTTTTCGAGTGAATTCTTAAACCTATCTGCTCCTTGTTACAATTTAAAGCTGCAGTCCAAGCTAACCTTAAGCTAAAGCCACTTTCTGACAGCAACGGCAATTCAAAGTCGGCGAAAGTTTGAGGCTTCTTTTTTAGCCCTTTGAGCCTATTATATGACTACATAATAAGAAAGTTAATAGTTTGTATCAGTATGTATGGCATCAGATATTAGTATGACTACTTTTGCTTGTCCGTATTGTTCTACGACATCTGACTTGCTGTATTGTAAGGTCACTGAATATCATATCGGGGGCGATAAGGGAGGATATCTATATTGGCAAGACTGTCCCAAATGCCATGAGTTTATAATTCATTTCAAACCCGGGAGAGTAATAGCAGGTAGGGTTCCTACTGGAATGGCCTTCCATGAACTATCAAGTCTTCCCAAAGATGCATTACTTTTGTACCCAAAGTTTCCAAATCCACCACAATTATCAAAATACATCCCACAGGTTATTCTAAAGATTATACTGAGGCGTATAACGTTTTGAGTATAAGTCCCAAAGCAAGTGCTGCTTTAAGCAGACGATGCTTACAAAGACTCCTAAGAGAGAAAGCAGGGGTTAGACATGGGGATTTGGCTAAAGAGATAGAACAAATAATAAAATCTTTGCCCCATGGCCTAAAGGAGAATGTAGATGTGATTAGACACTACGGCAATTTTGCTGCCCATCCTAATATAAACAGAGTAACAGGAGAAATAGTGGACGTAGAATCTGGTGAAGCAGAATGGACTTTAGAAATATTGTTGTCGCTGTTTGACCACTATATAACTAAACCTGCTGAATATGCAGAAAGAAGAAAGCAACTTAATTCCAAATTAGAAAATCAGGGTAAGCGACCTATGAAGTGTTAAATAACGTTATGACTCATATTCTTCGTCTGTCATTTACCTATGAAGGTCTTACGTATTTAGGAAGAGCCTTTGAAAGTGTTGGTTTTCTTAATATCAGAAGAGCCAACAGACTTAACTAATTTTAGTTCTACATAGGAACTCCTACTTACTACAGCCATAACAATCGTATGTAAAAGTGCTGTATCGCGTTCCATCAATTATTTCTTCTACTATATTGGATTTTGTAGGTACTGTAGGAGTATTGCACACATTGTACATAGATAATGCTTCTTTGTAGAGTTCTATAGCTTCTTTCCCATATGCCGTCACAGAATACTTCAACAAAGCAATATTCTGTTCCACATCATTACATACAAAAACACTTACTCCTGGAAAATGCTCCGATGGACACACAAATCAAGTCAGGTTGGGAGATTGTGGTTGACCAGGTGTTTTCGCTAGGAATAGAGCAGTTTATGGAAGGTATCCGAGATTCTGTTTATAGACCTTGAGGGCATCTGGATTTATTCGAGACAACTCCCCAGCTCCAAAATAATTTTGAAAAAGCAGTAGAACAGATATTTCAGTCATAAACCAGTTTGCTCCTAAATCGCCAAGGTCAAGAACAAGCTTTACAATACGAAAGACGGACATCATGTGTACTTTTTGAAGAGAATGAATAGAATTCACATGCTAGATTAACTCATGCACAAACACGACTCATGCACAAACACGCTTAATTCTCCAAGAGTGTGAGAATCACAGATATCTTGTAACAACATTTGTTCACCAATGGCTTGTAATTTTAGTTCCAATATAGCATAACAATTACTAATTATTTTCGTAAGACTGTCTTATCAAAGAATTGATATAACCTATGTCTGGAGTATCTTTCAATACAATTTCATAATCTCCATTTCCCCAATGGCCAACTTTTGATACATCCCGTGCTATCCCTTTAGGGTCATTGAGTAATCCAATTTTGATATTGAGAAATAAAGTGAGATTAGATTTTCTAACAACGATGTCTACAAAGTTTCTCTTACGTACATAGGAGATGTATTTTACTTTAGGCTGAATACTAATATCGGATGCTATGGACAGATTGCTTCCTTGACTTCGCTATAAAGATGTTTAATGTAATCATCACTTCCTTCAAAATGGCTGTCTTCATTGTATACTCTTACTTGTTTGTTGACTGACTTTACAAGCTCGCTTCTTTGGCTTATTTTGTTAATAGATTCGCTTTTTTCCGGTGATTGAATCTGATTAAACAATATTGTATTGTTTGAAAACAATTTAGCTTCCCATAATTCAATAGGCAAATCCTTGAATTCAATTGCTTTCCTTTGATACGTGGTAAAAGACGGTGATACAAAAATAACTTTTGATTGAGTCCAGTCTACACTATCTTTTCGTAACTGATTCTTGCCTCTTTCATTATAACGTAAGATAAATTCAGCCTTATTGTTTAGCAATAAAGCAAGATATGCATATCCTTGGTCTATTACAGAAAAGTTTTTGTCGCGTTTGTACTCAATAATAATAAAAGAATTAGATTCTTTATCAAATCCTAATGTATCAACTCTCAGGTTATTGAGTTCAAATTCCGAAGTTACAAATTCGATTCCAAAAATAGTTTGCATATTGTTTTCAACTAGTCTTTGTATATCTTTCTCCAAGACAGTAGGGCGCTCTGATATTTCCTTAAGAATGCCTTTGTCTATCGTAAAAATAGGCACTTATCTAAGTGAGGTTTGGATGGTTATGAACTTTTTATATTTTTGTAACTCCTAATTATGTACCTATCTCTGGTTATTCACTTCACGCTTTGTAAATGAAATAGTTCGATAAAGGCAAACTTTTCTTCCTCTTTATACAGAAATGGTTAAAGTTAACCGATGTTTACCTTAACTAAAGGGGTTGTTGAAGAGAGCCAAGAACAAAAAACAACAGCAAGAAACCTCTAAACCTATCAATTATAGCCTATTTAATCAGAAGATAACGTTTGAATTCCTAAAATCTCACTTATGGGCCGCAGCTGATATTCTCAGAGGCTCTTTAGACCCAGCTGACTACAGGCAGCCAATTATGACATTATTATTTATTAAAAGACTTAATGATACATTTGAAGAAAATGCTGAGAAGCTAGTCAAAGAAGGTAAGAGTCAAAAGGAAGCTTATGAGAATAAGAACCGGCACCGCTTTTTCATTCCTAAAGAAGCAAGATGGCCTATTTTATCGAAAACATCAGAGAATATCGGTGAAAAGATAGACCATGTATGTAGAATCATAGAAAGAGAAAATACTGATTTAGATGGTGTCCTTACAAATACAACATACAATGACAAGAGAAAATTCCCTGATGATAGACTACGCAAGCTAATCTCTCATTTTAATTCTCCAGGGCTAGGAAATTCGGATTTAGAAAGCACTGATATTTTTGGCGATGCTTTTGAGTATCTTTTAGAGCAGTTTGCAGATGAAACAAAGAAATCTGGGGGTAACTTCTTTACTCCTAAGGAAATTGTAAGACTTTTGGTCAATCTGGTTGAACCTAAAGAAGGTATGAGCATATGTGACCCTACTTGTGGCTCTGGTGGTATGCTTATTGAATCTATGAAATATGTAGCTCAACATGGAGGAAATCCAAGGAATTTAGTTTTGGAAGGACAGGAAGCTAACTATGGCACACTTGGTATGTGTAAAATGAATATGGTTCTGCATGGTGTGTTAGATTTCAAAATAGAATATGGAGATACCTTGAGTAATCCAAAACTTGTTGAAGGTGGTAGGCTTAAAACCTATGACAGGGTACTGGCCAATTTCCCTTTTAGCATGAATTGGGATAACAAGATTGCAGCAAGAGACCCATACAATCGTTTCAGATTTGGAATACCTCCTGAGAAAGACAAAGCTGATTTCGCATTTATTCAGCAAATGTTT
>Ga0126312_10002380_pt1 | contig 12573 bp, 14 predicted proteins | sample Plot104A_FD_92537 | JGI IMG/M metagenome (GOLD analysis project Ga0126312, IMG submission 92537) | Serpentine soil microbial communities from UC McLaughlin Reserve, CA, USA - Plot104A | ecosystem: Environmental > Terrestrial > Soil > Grasslands | place: USA: UC McLaughlin Reserve, Lake County... | reverse complement strand
CAACGGCCGCAACGGCAACGGCGTGCACGAGGTCGAGGAGGTCTCGCTCGGCGAGGTGGAGATCGAGGGCGACGACGACATCGCGACGGACGACGAGCCGCTCGACTGGGACGCCGCCGAGGAGGCCGAGGAGGAGGCGGCCGACACCGCGGTTGCCGACGATCCCGGAGCCGCCCGTCGCTTCTGGTTCGAGCACGCCACGGGCGCCGGGAAGACCGTGGCCGCCCTCGGCTTCGTCGAGGGCTCGCGCACCGGCGGCATCCTGATCCTCACGCATCGCCGGAACCTGGTGGACCAGTTCCTCGGCGAGCTGCGCGACCGCGGCTACCGCAAGCGCATCAGACCGGCGCTGCTCGGCAACGACGGCGACCCGTCGGCCACGGGGCCGGTCACAGTCGAGACCTACCAGTGGTTCGTCCGCAACGCGGGCAAGATCTCGAACGCCTACACGATCGTCATCTGCGACGAGGCCCACACGGCGCTCGGCGAGAAGACGAGCGCCGCGATCCGCCAGTGGAGGGGACCGGTCTTCATCGGCATGACGGCCACCGGCGCCCTGATCGCGCGCCACGTCACCGACCTCTTCCCGACGCAGACCTCGCGCTTCGACCTCGCCCAGGCGGCACGGCGCGGCGTGATCGCTCCGCTGCGCTGCGTCCGCATCCCGCCGGGCGTGGGTGTTCGCTCGATCGCCAACGTCCCGCTGCGGCGCGGCGAGGTGGATCAGGACTTCGACCAGGAAGAGCTGGCCGCACTCCTCGACCAGACGCCGTTCAACCTCGCGGTCGCCGACCTCTACAAGACCCGCTTCAAGGACGTGCCCGGCGTGGTCTACGCCGCCGGCGTGCGCCACGCCCACAACGTCGCCGAGACCTTCCGCGAGGCCGGCATCAAGGCCAAGGCGGTCTCCGGCGAGACGCCCAAGCGCGAGCTGACCCGCGTCCTGGCTGCCTACGAGCGCGGCGAGATCGACGTGCTGGTGAACGCGCAGCTCCTGGCCGAGGGCTGGAACTCCCCGCGGGCGACGGTCTGCATGCACCTGGCGCCGACCGCCTCCCGCCGCGTCTACCAGCAGCGCGTCGGCCGCGTGACCCGGCGGACACCCGGCAAGGAGGCCGGGATCATCGTCGACTTCGTCCACCCGGCCACGCCCAACGACGACCCCGTGATCACCCTGCATTCGCTGCTCGACCGCGACGTCTACCGGGGTGGGGCGATCGTGGTCGGGCCCGTCCGCCGCGGCCGCGGCCGCAGGCTTCGGGTCGAGCGCCGCGTGGTACCGGTCACGGCGGATCCGGCGCGGCGCGCCCAGGTCTTCGAGCGCGAGCTCTGGCGCATCGCCGTCGAGCACCTCTCCTGGGGCGAGCAGCAGGCATGGGCGATGCTCGCCGGGGCGCGCGTCGCCTCGAACAACTGGCGCCGGGCCAAGGCGATGCTCCATTTCGACTCGACCGGCGAGCTGCGCCGTCGGTTCCTGCTGACCTGCCTCAGGCGCAACCGCAACACTCAGCTGCGGCTTCGGGCCCTCGGTGAGATCGGCAACATCCGCGATCCCGAGGCGTTCGACGAGGCCGTGGAGATCGTCGGCGGCTGGTCGCGCGACGAGCGCCGCGAGGGCGTCAAGGTGCTGCTTCAGGCCCTGGCCGAGAAGCAGATCGGCCGCCGCGACCAGGCGGCGCGCTGGCTCTGGCATCTCGCCGAGTACAGCCGCGAAGTGCACGAGGAGTACGCGGTCCAGCGCTGGCCAGAGACCAAGCGCCTCCTCGGTCTGCTCGTCAACTCGTCGGGGGCCGCCCACGCCCGCAACGCACGGCGGCTGGTGCAGGCAGCTCGCAAGCAGGATCGGCGGCTGTCGGCCGCCCTCCTCGCGGCAGCCCTGGCGCACACGCCGGAGGCCCAGCAGGTGCTCGACGGCGCCCGCATGCGCCTGGCCCGGAAGCCCTCGGCGCTCGCTCGCGAGCTGCTGCGCGACTTCCCCAAGGGCAAGCGCCGGCGCGGCGGCCGTCGTCGCCGCCGTCGCGGCGGCGGGGGCGACGCGGAAGCGGCCAAGCCCGAGGACGCCAAGCGGCGGAAGCAGCGGGAGAAGTCAGAGGACTCGGAGGACGACGCGCCGGAGGAGTCGGCGGCGGCCTAGGCTGCTGGCTCGCCGGCCCGCCGCTGCGCCTCGGGGCGGGTCGCGCTCGGCGGGAAGCAGAGGTGCCGGTGCACGGTCGTCGTGCGGCCCTCTCGCTTCCGGACGAGGTACTCCTCCCCGCTCGCGAGCCGCTTACGGCAGACCATGCAGACGAGTGCTTCGCTCTCTTGTGCCGTCATCGCGTGTCCCGTTAACTGCATCGGCATCGACGCGGATCGGTTGAGTCAGGAAGGCGGGAAATGTGGACTTCGCCCGCATTTAGCTCGATGACGCCGTCGTCAGTCTCCACCAGCAGGGAGCCGGAGTCGTCGATGCCGGCGGCCCGTCCCTCGCCGTCGGCCCACTCGACCCGCCTGCCGGCGAGCGCGTCGCGCGCACGCCAGGCGGCGAGGACCTCGTCCTCGGGCGCGGCGATCCAGTGATCGAGCGAGGCGATCAGCGCCTCCAGCTCCTTCTCGACGTCGCGCGGCTCGCCGGCCGCCGCGGCGATGGAAGTCGCGGTATCGCGCAGCTCCGGGGGCAGGTCCTCAGGGCGGACGTTCACGTTGAGCCCGATGCCGAGCACGGCCCATCCCGCCTGCGGCCGTCCTTCCAGCAGGATGCCGCAGAGCTTGCGGCCGTCGACCCAGACGTCGTTGGGCCACTTGATCTGGCAGTCGAGGTCCGGGAGCGCGTCGCATACCGCGACGGCGGCCGTCAGCGGCAGCAGAGCGTGCCGGTCCTCGAGGCCGCGGACGAGCAGGGAGAGGAGGAGCGAGGCCCGCGGCAGCGCCCTCCAGGCCCGGCCCTGCCGGCCCCGGCCGGCGGTCTGCTCATCGGCAGTCACGAGCGTTCCGTGCGGGGCGCCGGTCTCGACCAGGGCCTTGGCACGCTCGTTGGTCGAGTCGGTAAGGCGGAAGTGCACGCGCGGGACCCCGATCATCGGGGGCGCAGCCGCACCTCGGCGTCCGGCTGGAGGCCGAGGGCCCGCGAGGCGTCGCCGCGGTTGACCGCCAGCGCGAGGGTCCGATAGGCGTCCTCGTAGACGAGCAGAGCGCCGGGCTCCACGTCCGCGAAGGTGTACGCGTAGGTGGCCACCGCGCGCTGCCCGGCCACCTCGACCTCCACGGCCTGGCCGAGCATGATCCCCGTGCCGGCCAGCCGGTCGTGCTCCACGTCGAGGCCCACGTTGCCAAAGCGGTCGACGATCAGCGCGTGCGCCACGAGCGCGTCGCCCTCTCGGTGCGGCTCGGGCAGCTCGATGGCGGCCAGGTCCGAGGCCTCGAGCGGCTCGCCGGCCTCCGCCAGCTCGGCGCCGCTCGCGAGGTGCGCGGCCACCGGGGCGAAGATGTCGCGGCCGTGGAAGGTCGCCGATACGGGCTCGAGGCGGTGCGGCGAGCGGCTGATGTCGACCACCCGGTCGACGCCGCCGAAGCGCGGCCAGGCCAGGCTCAGCAGCCCGTTGTCCGGTCCCACGAGCAGCCTGCCGTCACCGCAGCGCACTGCGATGCCGCGGCGCTCCGTCCCGACCTGGGGGTCTACCACCGCCACGTGGACGCCCGCGGGCATGTACGGCAGCGTGTTTCGTAGCACCAGGGCGCCGTGGCGCACGCCGAAGCGCGGGATCCCGTGAGTGATGTCGACGATCTGCGCCTCCGCGGCGATCGAGCGGATCACTCCGTGGCAGACGCCGACGAAGTCGTCGTCGCGGCCGTAGTCGGTAAGGAGGGTGACGATCATCTCCCCGCATCCTCCAGGATCGCCTCTACCAGGCCGTCGACGTCGTGACGCCGGGCCTCCGCGTCGACCGTGAGGCCGTGCTCGCGCGCCGTCGCGCTGGTCACCGGGCCGATGGAGACCACGCGGGCGCCCGCCGGGACCGCGCCCCCGGCCTCGAGGAAGAAGCGGACGGTGGAGCTGGAGGTGAAGGTCACGTAGGTCGCGTGCTCGAGCGCCCTGAGCTGCTCGTCGCCGAGCGGCTCGGCCACCGTGTCGTAGAGCGGTAGGACCTCCACCTCGGCGCCGCGGGCGCGCAGCGCGTCGGGCAGCACGTCGCGTGTCTCCGCCGCGCGCGCGACCAGGACCCTCGTGCCCTCGACCCGGACCGCTTCGAGCGCTTCCACGAGCGCCTCCGCAACCGAGCGCTCCGGGACCAGGTCGGCGCGGACGCCCCGCCGCTCGAGCTCGGCGGCAGTGCCGGGTCCGATCGCCGCCACGGTCACGCCGGCCAGCTCCCGCGCGTCGCGAAGCCCGTCGAGAAGCAGACGGGCGCCGTTCGGGCTCGTGACGCAGACGAGCGAGTAGTCGCCGACCCTCGGCACGTCGACCGCGCGCGGCTCGATTCGGATCGCCGGCGCCTCGACCACCTCGGCCCCGAGCGCCCGTAGCCGGGCGGCCAGCCCGCTCGCCTGTGCCCGGGCGCGCGTGACGGCCACGGCCTGCCCGTGGAGCGGCCGCCGCTCGAGCCAGGCGAGGGTGTCGTGCAGGTCGGTGACCGGCCCGACGACCGTGATCGCCGGTGGCCTTATCCCGACCTCGGCGGCCCGCTCGGCGATCCGGCTCACCGGGGCGGTGACGCTCCGCTGCGCGGGGAGCGTGCCGCGCTCGACCACCGCCGCCGGCTCGTCTGGATCGCGGCCAGCGGCGATCAGGCGCTCGGCGATCGTCGCGAGCGCCTTGACGCCCATGTAGAGCACGAGCGTCCCGGGGAAGCGGGCGAGCGCGTCCCAGTCGAGCGCGCCATCCCCCTTGGCCGGATCCTCGTGCCCGGTGACGAAGGCGACCGCCGAGGCGGCGTCGCGATGCGTGACGGGTATGCCCGCGTAGGCGCTCGCGGCCACGCCCGAGGTCACACCGGGGACGACCTCGAAGGGGACCCCCGCCGCGGCCAGTGCCTCGGCCTCCTCGCCGCCGCGCCCGAAGACGAACGGGTCGCCGCCCTTGAGCCGCACCACCACCTTGCCGCTTTCGCCCAGCTGCACGAGGAGGGCGTTGATCTCGTCCTGAGGAAGTGCCGGCGCGCCGGGCTGCTTGCCGACGTAGCGGAGCTCGGCGTCCGGCCTGGCCCCGTCGAGCGCTCCCGGCGGGATAAGCCGGTCGTACAGCACCACGTCGGCCTCGGCGATCAGCTCGAGCGCCCGCGCCGTCATGAGCCCCGGATCGCCCGGACCGGCCCCCACGAGATAGACGGTGCCCGCCACTGCCGTCATTCTCGCCCCAGCAGCTGGCTGCCGCCCGCGGCCAGCACGCGGCCGGCCATCTCCTCGCCCAGGCGCGCCGGCGCTCCGGAATCGCCCTCGAGCAGGTCACGGACCCACGCGCTCCCGTCCGGCCGGCCCACGAAGGCGGCGAGCGTCAGGTGACCGTCGGCCAGCGTCGCGTGCGCCCCGACCGGGGTGTGACAGTCCGCCTCGAGCGCACCGACGACGGCGCGCTCGGCAGTCAGCCGGACGAGGGCGTCCCGGTCGGTGACCGATGCGGCAGCCGTGGCGGCTCGCTCGTCGCCAACCCGTGCCTCCAGGGCGAGGCAGCCCTGGCCCGCCGCCGGTGTGAGACGGTCGGCCGCGATCGGCGTCCCCTCGCCGCCACGGCCGAGCCGGGCCAGGCCCGCGCTGGCCAGGACTATCGCATCGTAGTCCGCCAACTTGCTCAGCCGGGTGTCGACATTGCCGCGAAGGTCGCTCACCTTCAGGTCCGGGCGCGCCGCCATGAGCTGCGCCCGCCGGCGGAGGCTGCTCGTGCCGACCGCCGCGCCCTCGGGCAGGTCGTCGAGCGAGCCGGCGCCGCAAAGCGCGTCGCGAGCGTCCGCGCGCTCGGGCACGCCGACGATCGCCAGCCCGTCGGGAAGCTGCGCGGGCACGTCCTTTGCAGAATGCACCGCCAGGTCGATCTCCTCGGCCAGGAGCGCCTCCTCGATCTCCTTGACGAAGCGGGCCTTATCGCCGGAAGCGCTCCTGTCGCCCGAAGTCGTGATCGGCACGATCTCCGGGTCGCCCGGCAGCAGCCCGGCCACCAGCCGCGCTTGTGCCAGCGCCAAGGCGCTGCCCCGCGTGCCGATCCTCACCGCAGGCGCTGGCGGCGGCGCTCGTCGAGGTCGGCGATCTCCGCCTCCTGCGCTTCATCCGCCGCCGGCTCGAGCCCGAACAGCTCGCGCACCGCGTCGAGCTGCACCAGCGAATCCTCGCCGGCGGCCGCCTTCAGGCGCAGGGTCGGCTCGTGCAGTAGCCGGCTCACCACGGCGCGGACCATCACCCCGAGTCGCTCGCGATCGGCCTCCGAGAGCGACTCCCAGCGCGATTCGTTCTCGCGTAGCACCTGCTCGACGATCTGCTCGCCGAGCTCTCGCAGCGCCGCGATTGTCGGGACGACGTCGAGCGTCTCGACCCAGGCCTCGAAGCGCTCGGCCTCTTCCTCCACCAGCGAGCGAGCCCTGGCGATCTCGTCCTCGAGCACCGACTGGCTGCGGTCCACCTCCGTCTGGAGGTCGTCCATGTCGAAGAGGGTGACCCCGCTGCAGAGGTCGCGCACGCTCGGCTCGATGTCCCGCGGCACGGCGATGTCGATCAGGACGAGCGGATGGCGGCCTCGGAGCTCGAGGACGACCTCCAGCTCCTCGCGGCCGAAGATCTGGTGCGGCGACGACGTGCAACTCACCACGATGTCGGCCCGCGCCAGCTCCGTGGGCAGCTCCTCGAAGCGGACGGCGGTCCCCCCGAACCGCTGAGCGAGCCCGATCGCGCGGTCGTAGCGCCGGTTGGCGACGAAGACCGTCTCGACGCCGCGCTGGTGGAGAGCCTGCGCGGTCAGCTCGCCGTTCTCGCCCGCGCCGATCACGAGCACCCGCCGCTTTGTCAGGTCGCCGACCGCCGCAACGGCGAGATCGACGGCGACGCTCGACACGGAGGCGTGTGCGCGGCCCAGCTCGGTCTCGGTGCGGACGCGCTTGCCGGTGGCGAGGGCGTCGCGGAACAGCCGGTTCGAGATCGGCCCGGTGGTGCCCTCGCTGAGCGCCATCTCGTAGGAGCGCTTGACCTGGCCCTGCACCTCGGCCTCGCCGACGATCATCGAGTCAAGGCCGGCGGCCACGGAGAGGAGGTGTCGCACCACCTCGCCACCGCGGACCGAGTACATCGAACCGACGAGCTCGGTCGGCCGGATCTCGGCCTGCCGGGACAGGATCGCGAGCGTGGCATTCTCGGCCTCGACCGGGTCCTCGGCGACGAGGTAGAGCTCGGTGCGATTGCAGGTGGAGATCGCAACCGCCTCGTGGATCGAGTCGTCGGCGGTCAGCTCCCGCATCACGGAGATCGCCCGCCCGGCGGGTAGCGCCAGCTTCTCGCGCAGCGCAAGCGACGCTGTCTTGTGCGAGGCGCCCAGCGCGAGCAGCTCACTCATACGCTCACCCCCGCGGGGCCTCCAGCCCCGCCATCTGATCAGGTGGCCGGACCTCCGGGCCGTCGTCAATCGACGGGCCTTGCCCGACCTCCTCGTTCAGCTCCTCGAGCTCGCGCTCGATGCGCGCGATCTTCGACCCGATGATCGCCACGTAGATCACGATCAGCGTGAAGAAGACTACGTACGCGCCGGCGACGTACTTGCCGGCCTCGTCAAGCGGCAAGGCGGGCATTCAGCTTCGTCCTGAGTCGCTTGAGCTGGGCTGACGCGTTCTTCGACGCCAGCTCCAGCTTCCAGAGGGTCACGAACAGCAGCGTCATCGCGGCGAGCGAGACAAGGAAGGTGAGCCGCATCTCACCCGGCAGGTTCCCACCCGTCTGCGAGAGGACGCGGGGGTGGGTGAACGACTCCGCCAGCCGCACCGCGATGAAGTTGAGCGGCACGAAGGCGCCGGCGGTGATCGCGAACACCGACGAGTAGCGGGCCTGCCGCTCGGGGTCCTCGATCGAGAAGCGCAGCGGGTAGTACACGCAGTAGAGGAGGAAGACGATGAGGAAGCTCACGAGCACCGGCTCGTCCCACACCCACCAGTGGCCCCAGGAAGCCCGCGCCCAGATCGCGCCGGTCACGAGGACGCCCACGCCCAGGATGATCGACAGATGGATCGCGACGTATGAGCGCACGTCCCAGGAGCGGTCCCCGCTGCGCAGGTGCTTGATCGCCATAAGCCCGCCCGCCACCCAGCCGCCCAGCGCCACGATCGCCATCGGGACGTGGACGTAGAAGATCTTCTGTACGAAGCCCTGGTCCGCGTCGTTGGGCGCGTAGAAGAAGACAAGCGCGAGCGCGCTCGCCAGCGCGACCACTGTCGCGATGGAGAGAGGCCTGAAGCCCTTCGAATACATCAGTCCTCGAGCAGGTAGTCGAAGACGGCCACCGAGAGAAGCACGAACACAACATCGTAGAGCGTGAGCAGCCCCAGCCAGCGTCCCAGCCGGTCGGCCACGGGGTCGTCGCGCAGGAGCGGCTCGCTGGCCTCGGCGGCGCCGATGAGCACCGGCACGAGCAGGGGAAGGAGCAGCAGCGGCATGATCAACTCCGGCGCCCGGGTGGCCGTCGCCAGGGCGGCCACCAGCGCGCCCACCGCGGCCAGGCCGGCGTTGGCCAGGAGCAGGATCGGCAGCAGCCGAGGCAGCGGCTCGAGCAGGTCGGGCCCCAGCAGCAGGAGGGCGAAGGCGGGCAGCGCGACGATCTCGACGGCGCACAGGAAGAGGAACAGTGCCGCCGCCTTGGCCACGAACAGCGCCGTCCGATCGACCGGGGCCAGCAGCAGGCCGTCGATCCCGCCCTGCTCGCGCTCGGCCGCGAACAGCCGGGCCACGCCAACCACCGCCGCCAGCAGCAGCGTCACCCAGAGCACGCCGGACGCCAGCGAGCCCTCGAGCGTGTCGCGGTCGAGCCCGAAGTGGAAGAGGACGTAGACGGTGACGGTGAACAGGGTCATCGCCGGCACCGACTCCTTGGTCCGCAGCTCCAGCCGCAGGTCCTTGACCAGGATGGCGCGGGCGGCACGGATCATCGGTAGAGCTCCCGTGCCTGTGCGGCGGTCGCGACACCGGCGAATGCCTGCCGCCCGCCGCGCAGCCCGAGCGCCAGGTCGGCCTCGTCGAGCGCGCCGTCGACGTCGTGGCTCGCCAGCACCCGAGTGCGGCCCGAGCCGCGACCAATGAGCGGCTCGAGGGCCTCGCCGACGCCGGGGTCGAGGTGCGAGCGCGGCTCGTCCAGCAGGAGCAGCGGCGGGTCGTGGAGCACCGCCCGGGCCACGGCCAGCCGCTGAACCATCCCGCGCGACAGATCGCGCAGGGGCTCGTCGGCGCGCCGGCCCATTCCCACCGCCGCGAGCAGCTCCTCGACGCGGTCGCCGTCCACGCCGTGGAGCTCGGCGTGGTAGCTCAGGTTCTCGCGACCGCTCAGCTCGCGGTAGAGGAGCGCGTCGTGTCCCAGGTAGCCCACGCGGGCGGGAATGCGCCAGCGCTCCCGCGGCAGGTCGGCGCCCGCCACCCGCACCCGGCCTCCGTGCGGCCGCAGCAGTCCCGCGAGCACCCGCAGCAGGGTCGTCTTGCCGGCGCCGTTCGGCCCGAGCACCGCGAGGGTCGCACCCTCCGGCACGTCGAGCGTAATTCCCTCGAGCGCGACCCGGTCCCCGAAGCGGCGCTCCAGGCCCTCGAGCTCAATCACGCTCGAGGGTGGCGGCGGCGTGCTCGAGCGTCGGCTCGACCACCGGCCACGACTGCCCGATCGCCTTCGGGTTCCCCGGGAAGTTGACGATCAGCGTGCGCCCGCGCACGCCCGAGACGCCGCGGGTAAGGATGCCGAGCGGCGTGTGCGAGCGCGACTCGGCGCGAATGGTCTCGGCGTAACCGGGCGCTTCACGGTCGATCACGTCACGGGTGGCCTCCGGCGTCAGGTCGTCCGGAGTCAGCCCGGTGCCGCCGGTCGTGAAGACGAAGCGCACCCGCTCGCTGTCGGCCAGGCGCTTGAGCGCGAGAGCGATGGCCTCACGGTCGTCGGCCACCGTGTCGCGCACCACCTCGAGCCCCGCCCGCTCGCACAGCTCTGCGAGCGCCTGCCCCGAGACGTCCTCCTCGCCGCCCTCGGCGCGGGACGTGGAGACGGTGAGTACCGCGGCCTTCACCATTTCGCAGGCTACCTCCGCGGGGCTTCCCGCCCGCTGTCTGACGGGGCGCGTGGGCGCCCGGCGTCCGCAACCACGGCTTCGGCCCTTAAGGTGGCCCGATGAGCAGCCAGCCGCCCCTGGTCACGATCGGCGACATCACCTGCACACAGACACACGTGATCACCCCGTCGGGCACGATGCCGATCGGACAGGTCAACTGGAGCTTCGTCAACATGGCGCAGACGACGCAGGTCACGCCCACCTGGGCCGTCGTCTGCGCCGTGGTCGGCTTCTTTCTCGTCTGCTTCTTCAGCCTGCTGTTCCTCCTCGCGAAGGAGGACAAGACGCAGGGCTGGGCTCAGGTGATGGTCCAGGCTCCCGGCTTCGCTCACACGACCCAGGTGCCGGTCTACTCCGCCATGCACGTGTCCGACTACGCGGCGAGGGTCGACTACGCGCGCTCGCTGTCGGCGGCGGCCTCGGGGTGAGACCAGTCGTGGCGTCCGCCTGACTTCTCGAGCAACACGACCTCGGAGATCGCCACGCCTCGCTGCAGGCCCTTGACCATGTCGTAGACCGTCAGCGCCGCCACCGACGCCGCGGTCATGGCCTCCATCTCGACGCCGGTCTGCGCGCTGGTTCGCGCCTCGGCCGTGAGGACCACGGAGTCGTCCGTGAGCTCGGCGCGCACGTCGGCGAAGGAGAGCGGCAGGGGATGGCAGAGCGGCACGAGCTCGGCGGTGCGCTTGGCCGCCTGGATGCCGGCGATTTGCGCCGTGCCGAGCACGTCGCCCTTGGGGGCGTCGCCGCGGCGCACCGCCGTGGCCGTTTCCGTCGACATCCGCACCACCGCGCGCGCCACGGCACGGCGCTCGGTCACGGGCTTGCCGCCAACGTCGACCATCCGGGCTTGGCCGCTGTCGTCCAGGTGCGGGAGCTCGGATGCCGGTGCTCCGGTGCTCGGCCGGCCAGCGCCCGGCCTGCGCTCCTCGCTCACGCGGGGGTCGCGGACGACTGCTGCGCCGCCGCGATCAGGTCGCGCACGGCATCGTCGTCGCCCTGGCGCAGCAGCTCCACGGGGTCGGGCTCGCCGTTGACTATCCCCTCGAAGAACTCCTTGCGGTCCTGGTAGGTCGGAAGGGTCCCCTTGGCCCAGCCCCGCACGGCGTTGAGCATCACGGCGAGCCGTGCGTACGGCTCGCCGTACTCATCGGCAATCTCGTCGCGGATGCGCTTGGCCAGCGCGGGACTGGCGCCGGCCGTGGAGATCGCGATCGCCAGCGGGCCGCTGCGGATGATCGCGGGCAGGATGAAGTTGCAGAGCGGCGGCACGTCGACGACATTCACGAGCATGGCCCGCCGCTCGGCGTCCTCGAACACGCGGATGTTCACGTCGGTGTCGCCCGTCGCCGCGATCACGATGAAGGTGCCCTCGAGGTCCGACGGCTCGTACTCGCGCCGCTCCCAGCGGATCGAGCCCTCGTCTGCGAGCTCGCGGAGGGGCTCGATCACCTCGGGCGCGACCAGGGTCACCTCGCCGTCGCAGGCCAGCAGACCCTCGACTTTCTCGAGCCCGACTTCGCCCCCTCCGACCACCACGCATCGACGCCCCGACAGCCGCAGGCAGGCGATGTAGAACGGCGTGTCGAGCATGTCCTGCACGCAGCTCTGATCGCAGATTCCCTTGCGGAACTGGCAGACGCAGGGCTTGCCGGCATAGGCCTGGGCTGGCATGCAATAAACGATAGGCGGTAGGCAGTAGGCATTAGGCGGTAGAACCCAGAATCCTCTACCGCCTACTCCCTACCGCCTACTGCCTCAGAACATCGCGCAGCGACTTCCGCGTCAACTTGAGCAGTGAACCGGCGCCGTGGCGGAGCGCGGCGGCCTTGTCGGCGTCGCGTCCGTAGAGGAGGTGCGCGGCGGCCTGGAGGCCCTTTGCCAGCGACTCGTCATAGGGGTGCCACCAGAAGTCCCGCGCGCGGGACGGGTCCCAGGCCACCAGCTTCACCTCCGTGCACTCGTGGAAGCCGAACTTGGAGTGCGTGCGGCCCAGCCCGGAGCTCTTCACGCCGCCCCAGGCGCAGGCGCAGGCGCCATGCGAGTACATGTGGTCGTTGATCCAGACCATCCCAGCCTGGATCCGGGAGGCGATCCGCTCGCCTCGGCCGCGGTCGCGCGTCCACACGGACGCTCCGAGCCCGAAGTCCGAGTCGTTGGCCAGCCGGATCGCCTCTTCCTCCGACTCCACCACCACGATCGGGAGCACGGGCCCGAAGATCTCCTCGCGCATGATCCGCATCTCGTGCGTCACCCCCGTGAGGACGGTGGGGGCGTATAGATCCCGCGGACCGTCCACGGGCCCGCCGCAGCGCATCTCGGCGCCGTT
>Ga0126312_10002379_pt1 | contig 12578 bp, 9 predicted proteins | sample Plot104A_FD_92537 | JGI IMG/M metagenome (GOLD analysis project Ga0126312, IMG submission 92537) | Serpentine soil microbial communities from UC McLaughlin Reserve, CA, USA - Plot104A | ecosystem: Environmental > Terrestrial > Soil > Grasslands | place: USA: UC McLaughlin Reserve, Lake County... | reverse complement strand
TGCTGCGATGATCGAGCCCATAGGTTACGAGTACGAAGACCTCCTTCTCGAGTTCTCGCCGGACGGAAAGTACACGAAGGGTTATCTAACCGTCACCGCCGGCGGCGAGACGTTCGGCGCAGACGTTAACATTACGAGCCTCCGAGCTCGAAAGGCGTTTATAGACGAAGCTCGAGACCTCTACCCCGAAGCGTTCAAGGACACGCCGCTCGAGCAGGCGTTAAACGATTTCGCGATCCAGCTTCGAGACCGACAGCTAGAAGCACAGGCTAAGGCTGCAGAAGTCGCCGAGACCGACGAGGTCGTTACCGAAATCGAGACGCTCAAAGAAGATCTAGAGCGTTACGAGGCAGCTATGGAGCTCCTCCGGTCCGAGGACATTCTCGAGAAGGCGGCCACAGACATAATGCGTCTGGGCCACGTGGGAGAATGGCCGAATAAGAAGCTCGCTTTCGTGAGCAGCGTCTCGGCTCGCGCCGGCTGTCCGATACAGCCCTCGACGCACGCCGCCAGCGCTGCCGGTAAAAACGAACTTTGGAATAAGACTCTTAGCCTCCTCCCACCGAAGATGATAGTCCGGCGCTCCGGCATGAGCGCTAAGGCTCTCTTTAGAACCGGCGTCGATCTTCGCGGATCGATCCTCTACATTCAAGAGGTAGCCGGGTCCGAAGACGCTAACTTCTCTATTCGGATCCTGCAGTCCGACGGACGCCTCGAGTACGAGGCTACCGAGAAAATGCCAGACGGCACGCTGCAGACGATCGTCCATACTACCGAAGGTCCAACCGTCGTAATCCAGACCACGACCAGAAATCACCTGCATCCCGAGAACGAGACGCGAGTTCTACCGATCTACATAGACGAATCGGAGGGACAGACCGAACGCATTACGCGCGAAGCGCTTAGGCGTGCAGCTGGTATCGGACCGTCGGAAGTCGAGATAGACCGGATAAAGAACCTCTGGCATGACGCTATCCGCTTACTAGAACCTAGTCTAGAGAGCGTAGTCCCGTTCGCGGAGCGTATCGAAGTACCTAATAAGCCTCTCCGGTTACGGCGGGACGTACCTCGCCTTCTAGATCTCATAAAGGTTATCGCCTGGGTTCATCAACACAACCGTCTACGAGACGACGAAGGACGTATTCAGGCTACAGAAGCGGACTTTTACGCAGCGGTCGATATAGCGAAAGCATCCTTTGAGAGCGCTTGGAAAACGCTCACGCCCTCAGAGGAGAAGGTCTACAAGGCATGCACGAATTACGTACCCGAAAACCTCCAAAGGCATGGATTTAAACGTTCTCATGTCGAGAAGGCTCTCGTCAAGATGGGCGAAGAGCTCTCGCTTACTGCGATAAAGGATTGTCTGTATACGCTCTCGCGTAACGGATACCTCGACTCTGACGGTAAGAAGGGTGCTACAGGTGCGACATATACCGTCGCTAAGTCTGAGAATTCCATTGGAAGTATTACGCTGTCTCCGGCCATTCGGCTATTCGCAGGCTTATCCCCGAGATCGGTCAGCGGCTAACTTATTCGGAGAGCTCTTCGAAGAGGTTGAATGGGCGAATGGCCAGCAATGGCCAGAAATGGCCTGGCCATTAAAAGCCCTGCAAATGACCGAAAAAATCGAGAATAGCCGGATGGCCAGCGAAAAGCCTGAGAACGTAAAAACTTCGCAAGGAGAGGTCGAACTTGATTTCGAGTACTCAGAAGACGAGTAACGCTACTCTCGAACGTGCTGTAGCTATGGTCGAGACCTCGTCCCTCGTGGGCTTCGATCTAGAAACTACCGGCCTCGATCCGCGTAAGGACAGGATCCGGCTCGCTTCAGTCTCGAATGGCGAGCAGACTTACCTATTAGACGCTTTCCGTATAGATGTACGCCCGTTTTTCGAAGCGCTCGCTCGCGAAGACCTGAAAGTTCTCGCTCACGCTGCAGCCTTCGAATACGGTTTCGTCTATCAGAAGTACGGTATCGCTTTAGATAACTTAATCGACACGCTCCTTCTAGCGCGGCTCGCTGCCTGCGGCGATATGACCATCGGCTGCAAGTTAGAGGAAGTAGTAATGCGTGAGTTTGAGCTCGAACTCGATAAAGCGATGCAGGGCGCGGACTGGTCTGTAGAGACGCTGAGTAACCGCCATCTTAGCTACGCTGCTCTCGACGTTAAGGTCTTACCGCTGATCTACGATGCGCTGCTAGAAGCGATCTCGGAAACCGGACAGGAGCATGTCGCCAAGATCGAGCACGGCGCACTACTTCCTACAGCGCTTATGTGGCTCGTGGGGATGCCAGTGGATAGAACGGCATGGAATGCCCACGCTAGAGACGTAGAAGCTCAGCTACGCGCCTTGACGCAGACGATGCTTGACGCTGTCTGGATGTCTGAGCGAGATCCGATACCTCAAACGTGGGCGCTGCAGGGCGCGGACTGTCTAGCGATGCTCCATGCTGCTGGTCTCGAAGGCGTAACCGGTACGACAGCTAAGGACCTCAAGCCTTACGCTGAGGACCACGAGCTTGTCCAGCACCTCCTCGCTTACCGCAAAGCCGCCAAAGGTGAGGAGCGCGAAAATCTCAAGGCTGCTGTACTCGAACTCGTACCCGAGAAGCCGCCGGCGCCGCCGGAGGCATGGAATTTCGGTAGTTGGGCACAAGTCGAGGAGATTTGCTACAAGATTCTCGGCTGGCGTCCGCGTAGCACGAACGAAAGCGTCTTACTGCGGTTCGTTGACTATCATCCGTTCTTTAGGCGCGAGCTTGAATGGCGTAAGCTCGCTAAGCGAGTTTCTACCTACGGTCCGAATTGGTTTAAGGATGCTTACGTAAAAGAGCTAGGCCGCGTATTTCCGAACTGGCGACAGATAGGTACTTCGACCGGACGCTTCTCGTGCTCGACACCGAACGTGCAAAACGTCCCTAACGATGGGCCGTACAGGAGCTTCTTCGTCGCTCCCGAGGGCCGAACGTTTGTCGACGTCGACTACTCTCAGATTGAGGTCAGAGTCTATGCCAAGATCGTAGAAGAGCAAGCGCTTATAGATCTCTTTGACCGTGAGAACGCAGACGTTTATCGGAGCACGGCTGCGCAACTTCTAGGTATCAAAGAGAGCGAAGTAAGCAGCGAACAACGTCAGAAGGCGAAAGCGCTCGTACTGGGGCTTCTCTACGGTCTCAGTGCCGCAGGGCTTCCGCGCTACGCTTACAACAATTTCAGCGTAGAGATTTCGCCAGACGAGGCCGAAGATCTAGTTGAACGCTTCTTCGAACTCTACCCGGCTATCGCCGCCGATCATGATGCAGTTCTCGACGAACTCGAAGAGAACGGAAGCGTCGACCGGATAACGCTCGCAGGCCGCCGGCGCGACGGTATCACGATCGGTAACGAGGCGATTAACGCGCCGATACAGGGCACCGCCGCCGATGGTCTCAAGGCGGCTATGGCCCTTCTCTACAAGAGGCTAAAGAAGTTCGGCGGGACAGCGTTCATTATCGCCGCTCTCCATGATGAGCTCCTAGTCGAGTGTGACGAAGGCGACGCCGCGGAGGTGGAGACCATCGTAAAGGAGTCCATGCTCGAGGCCATGGACAAGCTTTTGAACGCCACCGAACCAAAGGTAAGGATCGAAGTTGACGGCGGCGCTACGAAAGTCTGGAAGAAAGGGTAATCAGTGCGCACTGAACTCAATACGCCACCCTGCAAGAGACGCACAGAATGGGAGCCTTACGCTGAATGGTTAGAGATGGATAATTGGTTAGGAGACCTGTCCCTCTTGGAGTTCATGGAGCTCACCGGCCCGCTGTGCTGACCTGACCCCCGGAAGCTGGTCCAGTTACGATGAGAGTCCAGAAACCCCAGTTCCCACCAAGACCGCCCCAAGACCCCGCCAACGTGGGCGGAGATCATCGAGCAGTTCGAGAAGGTTTCTCTGGAGAGATCCCTGGCGGGTTTCTGAGCACCGAATATCCTAGAATATCTGTTTTGATGCGCTTTTGATCGCATAAGATGTGTTTAAAGAGTACGATACGTATAGGACAATTAAGGCGTGGCGTACTTCGAGACCTTAAGCAGGATAGTGCCGGAAGCTACGAGCGGCCAAGACGAGGCCATCCGGGAGATCCGGTGCGGATACGCGACGGAGCGAGAGAGTGCTTGCCGATGTGACGACCTCGTGGGAGCAGAAGATGTACGCGCTCAGGAGGTTACACGCGGAGTTTCACCGAAGGCTAGATGAGAGAGAGCAAGCGAAGGGAGCTAGATGACCGAGATCGTGGACATAGCGACGACCGCGCCGACGATCAACGGCGACAAGCCGCTGGCTAAGCGCAACGCTCCACGCGGGATGCTCCCCATGAGCTGGCTCGGGAGAAAGGCCGTGATCGAGTATCAGGACATGGACGGAAACGGGCGGAGTACGTCCGCTACGCTCCTGGACTACTGCGGCATGGGCCTGATCGTCAACACCGGCTGCCAGATGATCCTGGCCTGGGACTGCGTCCGGTCGATAGAGCTGCGGGACTGAGGCGCGGAGGGGAGATGCCGCAGCGAAACCCACACCGGAAGCGCAACCGCCGTCTGCTGCGCGAAGGGAAGAGCGCGGCCGCCGAGCGCGAAGCCGCCGAGAAGGAGCTGCTGCGCGAGCTGGAGGAGCGCTTACGGGAACCGCGGAGGGACTGATCCATCCATGAGGTGTATAGCGCTCGAAGAGGTGATGACATGAGGTGCAAGGCTAGGTCGAAGCGCTCCGGCGAGCAGTGTAAGAAAGACGCGGTACGAGGCCGTGAGGTCTGCCACATCCACGGCGGAAAGTCCCTCGTCGGCATCGCGAGCCCAACGTTCAAGCACGGACGTTTCAGCAGATCCGTTCCGGCGCGCCTGTCTGAGTCCTATCATGAGATGCTCTCTGATCCGAACAAGCTGGCGCTGGAGAACGAGCTGGCGGTGCTTGTGGCCCGCAACAAGGAGCTGCTGGCCGCGCTCGACTCTGAAGGCTCGGCCAGGCTGTTCAAGCGGCTCCGCGACACGATGAACACGATGGATCGCGCGAGCCGGGACGCACGCACGGCGAGGGAGCGCGGTAGCGCGGAGGCGGAGAACCGGCACGACCAGAAACAGGCCGAGCTGTTCAACGAGCTGCGGCGCATGATCCTCCGCGGAGCGTCCGAGGCGGAGCGGTGGGACGAGCTGCGCGAGAACATGGATGCGCAGCGCAAGCTCGCGGAGAGTGAGCGAAAGCGTCTGGTCGAGGCGCACCAGGTAGCGACGGTCGAGGAGATCATGGCGTTCATGGGCGGCGTCCTCGCGATCCTCAAGAAACACATCACCGACAAGCGCGTGTTGCGGGCCATCGGCAACGACATAGACGCGCTGGTGAACGGCGGCGAGACGAACAGCAAGACTGGGCCTGGCGAGGACGAAACTGGCGAAAGGAGCTAAAGCATGGGTTCATGACGGCAGAGTTATGACGAGCGGACGGGCTGGCGTCCTGTGCCGAGCGGCTCAGGGAGCGCGCCGAAGAGGCACAGGAGCGTTACGAGCGCGAGCGGGCGCGGTTGTTCCGCTCTGACGGCACCAAGAGGCATTCCGACTCCGAGCACGCCGAGCGCGAGGCCGCCCTCCGACGTGAGCGAGATGAGGTTCTGTGGGAAGGTGTACGACTTCCAAGCCCGGCAGGCCGAGTTAATGACGTTGACGCACGACCTCGAGGACGTGCTGGCCGAAGCCAACATCGAGGGGTCGAGGCTGAGGACCGACGCGCTCAAGCAGCAAGCCACCTTTTCCGGCGCCGCCCTGGTCGGCATAGCGGCCGTGGCAGAGACCCTGCTGCCGGAGCAGCAGGCGTTGGGCCGGCCCTGTGGGCGTCCTACGGGCTCCTGCTCGTGACGGTATGGCTCTCCCTGCTGCTCCTGCACCTGGAAGCCCGCACGGTGCAAGCCATCCTGAGCACCGGACTAAACTAGCGCAGGCACCAGGGCCTCGAAGTCGTGTACTGGGGCTCGGCGGCCGGCCTGCCCTTGGCGGTCTTGTCATTCTCCGCCTTCGTCGTGGCGAACGTGATCTAGCATGGCCCGCCCGCGCCGACTTTACGTGATCGGGTAAGCAGTCCGACCGCTCCTTATCACCATAGATCTTCGCGCAGCTCGGCTTCTACGTCCTCCCGACGGGCTTCCGAGGTGTAGACGTCGGCGATTCTCCGTAACATGGCGGCGGTCCGCGGCCACTCGTCGTTCAGCGCGTCGGCGTACCCCTTGTACCTATCCGACAACTGCCTCTCCTGCGCGCCGCCCTCGGTCAGGGACTTGCTGAAGACGCCGCGGCTGTTGTAGATCCCTATCTCGAACCCGCGCTCGATGTGCTCGCTGCCGAGATCGTCGATCAGGTCGCGCACCGCTATGTCGGGCCAAGCATCGTCCGATCCCATCGGGGAGGAAGCAAGCACCTGGCCGATGCGCTGGTCGGCGATCACACCCCTGCCGGCTGCGCGAGCGGCTTCACGAGCCTCGTCCACCCACGCCTTGAGGGTGTCGTGATCGACCGAGCCGTCTGCCTTCTGTCCTGGGACCGATCTCCAGGTCTCGAGCAGTTCGTAGGCGGACTCGGCGCGGCTTCGTTCCTGATCGGATAGCTCTTTAGGCTCCTCGTCCTCGGCCTTGAAGACCAGCGTGATGATTTCGACGAAGAAGCTCGGGTCACGAGACAGCGCGCGGTGGAGGGTCCGTGGCGCGCGCCCGTAATGCCCGAACAGCGGCATGAAGTACCATTCCAGCGCGGCTATTCTCTCCTCCTCTACCTCCCCTGACGCCTCGAGCGCGTCGAGAACCCTGCCTACGTGGTACGAGAACATCGACCAGTCCATCCTCTCCTTGGGAGCGGCTTGGACCGCGCGCTCAAGGGCGGCGGCCATCACCGACGGGGGGATAGCGGCCTCCTCGTCACTAAGGTGTAGCGAAATCAGATCGACGGCCGCGTGCGGACGACCGTGCGAAATGAACCTGTCGACCGCCCGCGTGCAGTCCGCGGCATTGCTCAACCCGTAGACGCCGATCCGAGACCAGTAGAGTCGCTGAGCCTCCTCGTCGTCCATAGCATCTAGTGAATCCCACGTGCGGCCCTCGAAAGGCAAGCAGAAAAAGAAGTCGGACTTCTGCTCCGACGACCAACTGAGTATCTCGGGGAGCTTGGACTCCACCCAGGGCCAGCCCCTCTCTCGGAAGCGGCCGACAACGAAGCCGCGCGCGAAGTACCCACGCAGGTCCTCCGACGAGCCGAGCCCTTCGCGAAGAAGATCATCCTCCTCTTCTACGGTGAGGAGTTCGCTCTTCCCCACGGTAACGCCCAGCTCGCCCGGAACCTCGGAGCTCGCGGCTAGGTCGTGCAGGAGTTCGTAGCCGCCCGTAGCGTAGACTTCTTGAGCGGCTTGGAGTCGGGCGGCTTCGACGTCTTCCCGCCTGACCGACGCCTCCCTGCTCGAGGGCTCCAACAGGTCCGGATGATGGGTGAACAGCCAAGCGTATCTGGAAACTGGGTCGTCGGCCTCGAAGCGCTCGTACGCGCGCTGGAGCTTGTTGACCCACTCGCCCGGCATGGCCCAAGCCGCGTCGGGAAATTGGCGATGGCTAGATATCACGTCTCGTAAGGCATCTCTGACGGCGAGCCTGTCTTCCGGAGCGAAGCTCTCGACGTCCACCTCCAGAAGCTTTTCGACGACAGCGTCATGCTGCTCCTTCGGCAAGTCGTCTACCTTCTCGACGAGGTCGCGCCACCGCCCCCCGTCAGTTCCGACGTCCTCAAGCAGGCGCTCGACCACCTCGCGGGTTCCCGCCCAGATTTCCCCGTAGGTGACCCTGGGCGGTTCCTCCGGCGCCCAGTCGCGCCAGCGCGGTGAATGGATCGGCGTGGAGAACCTGCCTGACTTCTCCGGCAGGATGCCGCACAGCAGATCCCAAGCAACCCCCGGCTCGCGACGCCTGAGCGCGTCGAGAACCCGCATCCTCTTGTCTGGCCCTGCCTTCGTCTGCGGATACCATAGATGAAATATCTCCATCAGACTCCTCAGGGGCCGGTTCACCAAATTGCTGTTGGGGTAAGGATCCAGCGCGGCTAGCCTGGCCAGCAAACGAGCCGCGAACCCTAGATGGTCCGGATCCCAGGCCGGGGTTTCGAGAGCCCACAGCAGCCCCGTGTGTGGCGAGCTGCCGAGAGGACCGGGCTCGGAGAAGAGCTCGACCAGCACAGGCCGCTCCCCCGACGCGCCCTTCTCGGCCGCTTCCAGGAACACGCCGGGGGCGGCCTCCGCGAGCAAAGGGAGCACGCCGGAGAGCGACGCCCACAAGCGCCAGTCTTCGTTTGCCTTCTTGAGCAGCTTGCGGACTATCGCGTTCGCGCGCTCCTGGCCCGAGTTGGTGGTCGAGAACGGCGTCGTCTTGCTCCTCGCACCCATCAGGGCTAGCGTCTCGGCCAACCCTTCGCGCAGCAGGTCCGAGTGCCTCAAGGTCTTACCGTATACCCCGGCGGCCCATCGCTGATCTTCCGGCATATTGAAGCTCGGATCGACTTCGCCGAGCACCCCCAGACCAACCTCCTCGAAGGCGTCGAGATCGTCGCGGGTGATGAACTCGGCGAGCAGGGTCCAGGCGTCCTCTTTGGAAGCGATCAACCAAGTGTCGCCGACACGGCGCACCGGCGGGTCGGACTCGTTGGCCCACCGGATCAGGTCGTCCTCGAACTCTCCGTATGGCCTCCCCGCGAGCCTCCCCACGACCTCGCGGTCCCCGGCGTTCGTGCCCTCCCACGCGCCGATAAGCATGGCGGGCAGCAGGGAACGCGCCTCAGCGGACTCGGCCCACCTCGGACGCTTGACGTACTCGCGCACGGCCAGCTTCCTGCGGAGGGCCAAGGGGCTGCGCCGGGCCAGCGTGGCGAGGTCTTCGACCTTCTCCTCGGCGTACCCCATCTCCAGCAGCGCGGCCTTGGCGTCCTCACGCCGCGGGCGAGGAAGCTCTACCAACGCCGTCGAGCGCCTGCCCTCGCCCCTGCCGAGGGGAATCAGGACGTGGTGCCCGCCGAGCACCACGTCGGCGTCCCGGACATCGAATCTCGGGACCAGGATCAACCCTTCCCCGAAGCCCGACAGCTGCCGCCAGGCATCGCCGTCCTCGACGACGATGCTGCGGGCGAAGTACGCCTCCCGCTCCGTCGCGGGCATCCGGTACATCGCGGCTACGAGGAAGGCGATGGCCTCCTCTTTCGACTCGGCGCGGAGCGCGAGCGACGAGGGCTGCCCTCGCAGCCATTCGAGGAGGCCGAGCGCCTCCTCATTCCGCCCGGAGATGACGAGTTCGGCGCTCATCGGTACCTCGGTGACCCCGGCCCACCCTTCCCAAAAGGTGCGAATTGCATCGGCCCCCTCCGGGTGCTTGCCTGTGAGGGTCGAGAGCCGGACGTGGACCCCCGGGGCGAACTCCAGCCAGGTCTCGAGGTCCTCGGCATCGTAGACTCGCACGTCGCGCCAGACACCCTCTGCTTGCTTCTGCTCCGCCCACTCCCGCTTCTTCGACCAATACCTAGGCGTAACGAAGACGAAGGTGGTCTCCGAAGGCTCGAGGCCGAGCGGGTTCTTGGTGCGCTTCGCGTAGTCCGCGTCGGCCTTGCGCTTGACGTCCCGGTTGGTGCCGAGCTCCCACGCCGAGAGACCGTCGGGAACGAAAGCGTTTCCCTGGGAAGCGCCCACAATCCCGTCCCACCCCGGGTGTTGCACGCCCTCGTCGGCAGAGAAGACGACGCGCTCGGCGCGTCCGACTGTCGCGAGGACGAGATCCCGAACCACTCGAGGGAGCTGTCCCTGGGCCTCCCTGCGGTCGGCCCACGCCTCGAGGTCGGTCGCGTCCACTAGAGTTCTGAGCGACAACGCTGTTCCTGCCCTCATCGTGCCCCGTGCGGTGGCCTGCGGACGTACCCGCTCAAGGTCTTCGCCGAGCCTGCCCCTCTCCGCCGCCAGGTCGTACCTATGCTGGAGGTCCATCCAGAAGTCTGCCGTGGTGTCTTCGAAGAATCGGGCGAGCCTCAGGGCGGTGTCTGCGCTGATCGCCCTTTTCCCGCGCACGATTTCGCTCACCCGAATCTGGGCCACGCCTATCTCTTGGGCGAGCCGATACTGAGTGACTTTCCGAAGTTTCATAAAGCCTTCCAACAACACCTGGCCCGGGTGTACCGGTGACTTCTCAGCTGTCAAAGATGACCTCCATACTCGCTCGCACGCTAACCCTAACGCGTTGCGTTACTAACGTCAAGCATAAGGGTGCTATATATCGTATGACTACTGTTTAACTATTAAATTTATGGTATAATACTGACGTATGCTAACGACGAGGGAGGACGGATACAATGCCCACCGTGGTCCATATCGGGGACAAGTTGCGGGCGGTTCGCACCCGGCGGCTCCTTACGCAGGAGGAGCTCGCCGAGAGGGCTGGGGTGAGCCCCAGCACCGTAGTGAACATCGAGCGCGACAACCGGGAGCCCCACTTCCGGACGATCCGCAAGCTCGCCAAGGCCCTCGACGTGGAACCCACCGAACTCCTGGGGGTGTAGCCATGCATGATACCAACGTACAAGGCCCCCAGCGGTCCATTCGCAGCGTCTTGGGTGTGTTACCCCTGAGGACCACCCGCGCACCCCTTAGCGGGCCGCCTAGCGCTTGGCCCGGAGCGTCTTACGCTATCGTGACCTACACTGACCCCCGTGATCGGAGTCGGTACAGCGATCAACGTCGTCGCGGTGCTGGTCGGGGCTGGCATAGGCACGCTGGTCGGCGCGCGGCTGTCGGAGGGGATGCGGGAGACGGCCATGCACGCTATTGGGCTGGTGACCCTCCTCGTTGGCATCCAGAGCTTCTTGCGCTTCGACAACCCGCTCGTCCCGCTGGTCAGCGTGATCTTGGGGCTCGTGGTCGGGGAGCTCCTGGACCTGGACGGACGCCTCAAGCGCTTCGGCGACGCCCTGGAGCGGCGCTTCTCGAAGGGCGGGAGCTCGGTCAGCCGGGCGTTCGTCACGACGAGCCTCCTCTTTTGCGTGGGGCCGCTCACAATCCTGGGCTCCTTGCAGGACGGTATCTCGGGCGACTACGAGCTCCTCGCCCTCAAGAGCGCGCTGGACTTCGTTGCCTCGCTCTCGTTCGCCTCGGTCCTGGGGTGGGGGGTGCTGCTATCGGCTGGCTCGGTCCTCGTCGTGCAAGGGGGCCTGACGCTCGCCGGGGCGCTCTTCGGGTCCTTCATGGACGAGCCCATGATCCTGGCGATGACCTCGACCGGTGGCGTGCTGCTCCTGGGCCTCGGGCTTGGCCTCCTGGAGCTCAAGGAGATCAGGGTGGCGAACATGCTGCCCGCGCTGGTCGTGGCCCCGCTCCTCGTGGCGCTCGCGCCCTTGTCGCCGCTCTAGGCGATCTCGGAGAAGTCAGCGATGAGTAGGGAAGCCGGCTCCGGGGGTTCTGGCGAGCGGATCGTCCTCTACATGCGCGTGAGCTCCGAGGAGCAGGCCGAGCGCATGACCATCGCGACGCAGGAGGAGTTCCTCGAGCAGTACCGTGCCCTCTACGGCCACGAGGTGAGCGGGGTCTACAAGGACGAGGCGATCTCCGGGACCGTGCCGTTGCACCAGCGCACCGGGGGGCGGGCTCTGCTGGAGGACGCCAAGGAGGGCACCTTCGACGTGGTCCTCGTGTACAAGCTCGACCGTATTGGCAGGACCCTCCTGAACGTCGTAGACGCCCACGACCGGCTCGACGCTTGTGGGGTGGCGCTGCGCAGCGCCACGGAACCCATAGACACCTCCAGCCCGTCGGGGCGCCTCATCTTCCACGTGCTTGCCTCCTTCGCTGAGTTCGAGCGCGGGACCATCCGCGAGAGGACCCAGCACGGGCTCCACAGGGCCTTCAGGAACGGCAAGCAGACCGGCCGCATTCCCTACGGCTACGACGTCGCCGAGGACGGCGGGTTCGTGATCGTGAACGAGGAAGCGGTGGTCGTCCGCGAGATCTTCTCCAACGTCGCCGGAGGCCCCACCCTCTACGGGGACGCGCAGCGGCTCAACGACCTCGGGATGCCTGGCCCCGGCTGGAAGTACCGGGGGAGGCCGCGCCAGCACTCGGCGCGCTGGACTGCGGCCACCATCAGCAAGCTGGTCAACCAGAGCGCCTACGGCGGGACGCACCTGGTGCGGATCTCGGGCGGCGAGGGCAGCGTGGAGAGGGAGTGCCCACCCGTGGTCCCGGTAGAGATCCAGCAGCAGGCCCTCTCGCGGCTCGCCGAGAACAAGCGCCAGGGCAGGCGACCGTCCGACCGCAGCTACCTCCTCTCTGGTCTCGTCCGGTGCGCGGTGTGCGGATCGGCCTTCGTCGGCCACCCTTCGGGCAGCCACGGGAAGATCCGCTACTACTACGTGTGCAACGAGAGCCGGCCGCAGAACCGCACCAAGGCCCCGAAGGGCCACGCACCCTACGTCCGCGCCGAGTGGGTCGATGACCTCGTGCGGCGGGCCGTGAGGCGGTTCCTGGAGAACTCCGGCCAGGTCCTGGAGCGT
>Ga0126312_10002378_pt1 | contig 12583 bp, 12 predicted proteins | sample Plot104A_FD_92537 | JGI IMG/M metagenome (GOLD analysis project Ga0126312, IMG submission 92537) | Serpentine soil microbial communities from UC McLaughlin Reserve, CA, USA - Plot104A | ecosystem: Environmental > Terrestrial > Soil > Grasslands | place: USA: UC McLaughlin Reserve, Lake County... | reverse complement strand
CACTGAGCCGATCCTCCGCCTGCGGGGGATCGGCCGGCGCTTCGGCGGCGTCCACGCGGTGCGCGACGTCGATCTCGACGTCCGCCCGGGGGAGCGCCGCGCCATCCTGGGCCCGAACGGCGCGGGCAAGACGACGCTGTTCAATCTGATTTCCGGCGAGTTCCCGCCCACGGCGGGGACGGTCCAGCTCTTCGGGCGCGACGTGACGGCGGAGCCCGCGCGCAAGCGCGCGCACATGGGTCTGTCGCGAACGTTCCAGACCTCGCGGCTGTTCCTCGGGCTCAGCGTCGAGGACAACCTGTACCTGTCGGTGCTGGGAGTGAGCGACGGGCACCTGCGCATGGTCCCGTCGCGCAAGGACGCCGAGCTGCGCGAGCGGGCGCACCGCTCGGCGGACGCCGTCGGCCTCGGCGATCGGCTGGGCGCCCGCGTCATGGACCTCTCGCACGGTGAGCAGCGCCAGCTCGAGGTCGGCATGGCGCGCGCCGGCGAGCCGAAGCTGATGATGCTCGACGAGCCGGCTGCCGGGCTCTCGCGCGCCGAGCGCGTGAAGCTGACCGAGTTGCTGCTCGAGCTCGACCCGTCGGTCACGCTGATCCTGATCGAGCACGACATGGACGTCGCGTTGCGGGTCGCGCAGTGGGTCACGATGATGCACGACGGCCGCGTGATCGTCGAAGGCACGCCGGACGAGATCCGCGGCAACCAGACGGTGCACGACCTCTACCTCGGCTCCGGCCTGATCGACACATGACTGAGCGGCTGCTCGCGGTGGAGGGCCTGAACGGCTATTACGGCGCCGCCCACGTCGTGCAGGACGTCTCGTTCTCGATGAACGCGGAGGCGGTCGCGCTGATCGGCCGCAACGGCATGGGCAAGACGACGCTGTGCAAGACCATGCTCGGACTGCTGGGGGCGACGGGTCGCGCGCACGGCTCGCTGCGGCTCGACGGGGCCGAGCTGCAGGGCAAGCCGTCGTACAAGATCGCCAAGGCCGGCGTCGGATACGTGCCTCAGGGCCGGCGCCTGTTCAGCTCGCTGACCGTGGACGAGCACCTTGAGATCGTGGGCGCCGGAAAGGGGGCTGACTGGACGCCCGAGCGCGTCTACGAGCTCTTCCCGCGGCTCGCCGAGCGCAAGAATGTCGCAGGCACGTCGCTCTCCGGCGGCGAGCAGGAGATGCTGTCGATCGGCCGCGCGCTGCTGACCAACCCGAAGCTGCTGATCATGGACGAGCCCTCCGAGGGGCTCGCGCCGACGGTCGTCGAGACGCTGATCGAGACGATCAAGGACCTCGCCGCCGGCGGCATGGGACTGCTCGTGGTCGAGCAGAACCTGGGCGTCGCGACCACGCTCGCCGAGCGGATCATAGTGATGGTCGCGGGCTCGATCGCCGCCGAGACGACCTCCGAGAAGCTGCTCGCCGACCCCGAGGCGCAGAAGCGCTACCTCGGCGTGGAGCCGCTGCCGGAGTGACTTAGCGACGATGGTCCGGCGCGGGTGCCTCCATGCGGCGGATCCACTCGTCGGAGCTGCGCCGGTGCGCGGCCCGCATGCTGCGCAGCAGGCTTCGCAGCCGGCTCGTCGGGGTGCTGTCGGACATCGTCTCTTCCTTTGATCGGGATCTCAGCGACGAGGACGCCGGAGACCCGCCGCTCATTCCTGAAACCGGGTCGCAGACGGCCGATACGACGCGAAAGGAACCCCTGTATGCACGACTCGCCGGCGAAGCACCGCTTCTCGATCGGTCCCTGGAACATCAGCGAAGGACGCGATCCGTACGGGCCGGACACGCGACCCCCCAAGGATTTCGCATGGAAGCTGGAGCGCTTCAACACGGGAGGCTTCGACGCCGTGATGTTCCATGACGATGACGTCGTCCCGGACATCGACTCGAAGTCGTCCGAGGCGGTCGTGCGCGAGGCGCGAGCGGTCCGCAAGGCCGTGGAGGACGCCGGCATGACCGTCGAGATGGTCGCCCCGCGTCTCTGGTTCAGCGAGATGACCATCGACGGGGGCTTCACGAGCAACGACGCGGCGGCTCGTCAGTACGCCGTCGATCGCTCGCTGCAGACGATCGACATCGCCGACGCGCTCGGGACGGAGCTGGTCGTGCTGTGGCTCGCGCGCGAAGGCACCTACGTGCGCGAGTCCAAGAGCTACGGGCGCTCGCTCGAGCTGCTCGTCGAAGCTGTCGACAGGTTGCTCGCCTACCACCCGACGGTCCGGATCGCCATCGAGCCGAAGCCGAACGAGCCCGTGGACGTCGCGTACCTTCCGACGATTGGGCACGTGCTCGCGTTCGCCGACATGACGAGCGATCCGCAACGGGTCGGCGGGGTCGTCGAGAGCGCCCACTGCGTCCTGGCAGGCCTCGAGCCGGCCGACGAGTTCGAGTTCGCCCTCTCGCGGCGGAAGCTGTGGTCGGTCCACCTCAACGACCAGAACGGCCTCAAGTTCGATCAGGACAAGCCGTTCGGCAGCGTCAACCTACGGAGCGCCTTCGATCAGGTCCGGGTGCTCGAGCGCGCGGGCTACGGCTCTGCCGGACAGTTCGTCGCCTTCGACGTGCACTCGTTCCGGACGACCACGATCGAAAAGGGCTTCGATCACGCCGTCAACAGCCGCAAGACGTTCCTCCGGCTCGTGGAGAAGGTGCGCTCGTTCGACGAGGACGCCGCGCAGGCTCTGATCGCGGAGCGCGATTACCAGGCGCTCGACCAGATGGTGATAGAGCACCTCCTCGGCTGAGGCGTAGCGGTCGGGCGCGGCGTCGAGCGGCAACCGATCTCCTGGCGACCAACAACCCGGCGCCATCCGGAGCCCGGCTTCGGGCGCTCGGCCGAGGTGAGACGGGTCGGTCCCTCCCGGCGCGATTGGGAGCCGCTCATGTCTTGAAGACGGACACCCGAGCAGCTGTCGGTCGATCGGCCTCGGGGGTCATGCAGGGTCAATGCAATAGCGGCACACGATGGTCGCTAACAACGCCGTCCCATTCCCGCAAACCAGCTGAATTAGCCAAATGGCGCGTAGCGGCACACCGCCGCTCCGGCCGGGGCCTGAATCGCACCCAGGAGGTCGGGGGTTCGAGTCCCCCTAGCTCCACTGCCGAACTCCACATAGCTGCAGAATTCGAGGTTCTGCGGTGCGTCGCGGCCAGCTCAGGCGTGGGCCGCCTGGCGTCGATCTTGGCCCGGTCTTTGGCCCAAGTCGGCGTTGTGCGCGGATTATCGACGGAATCCTGACGGAGTGCTAGGCTTCAGTTCCATGCCCGCTCTCATGGCAGAGGCAGTCCGCGTACGCGACCGCGCCCATCTCAGCGATCACGAGATCGCCGCGGCAACCGGCGCACGGCCGAGCACTGTGCGCGACTGGCTCAACGGCCGGAGCGCCCCCACTGGCGCGCGCGCTGCACGGCTGATCGAGCTGGCGGAGATGACCGACCGGCTACGGCGCGTCATGGATCCCGAGTACATCCCGGTTTGGCTCAACCGCCCGATCGAGGCGCTCGAGGACGACAAGCCCGTCGAGTTGCTCGCCCGCGGGGAGTACCGCCGCATCGCACAGCTGATCGCAGAGCTCGAGTTCCCAGGCGCCAGCTAACAAGTGGCGCTGCGCGTTGACGCCGTCCACATCAGCGGCGAGTGGATACGCCACGCCCTGCACCGCTCCGACCTCCTCGGCCGCTCCCCCGAACCGACCGACGGACGCTGGCAGCGCGGCGACACCGTGCGCGGTCACTATCTCGCCGACGAACCGGCAACCGCCATCGTCGAGTGGTAACGCTGGCTCGCCGAGCGCGGCCTCCCGCCCGCACACGCCATCCCGCACGATCACCATGTCTGGGAACTCGACCTCGAACTCGCCGACCTGCGCGACGTGGCCCGGCTCGCGAGGCTCGGCCTATAGTTCCCGGCCTCTGGACGCCGAACCTGGCCGCCGTACCAGGCAGTCGGCGAGACGCTTTGGCGCGAGGGATGGCCCGGGCTGATCACGCGCAGTGCCGCCCGGCCCGAGGCGTTCGTGATCTGCGTTTTCCCCAGCGACTGGCCGCCAGGCGGCTGCACACCGGCGCGCGCGATCGACATCCACGACGTGCCGGTCCCTCCGACGGGGATGACGACGTAGCGCGCGTGAGCTCGGTCGCTTACGAGAGGAGTCCACGGATGTCCTGAGCGGTGACGCTGCTAGCGAAGAGGTCACCGTCGTCCATGACACCGCTGAACAGGGCCGCCTTGCGGCGCGCGAGCGCGACGACCTTCTCCTCGATCGTGTCGCGGGCGATCATCCGGTAGACCATCACGGGCTGCGTCTGGCCGATGCGATGGATGCGGTCGATCGCCTGGTTCTCGGTCGCGGGGTTCCACCACGGGTCCAGCAGGAAGCAGTAGTCGGCTTCGGTGAGGTTCAGTCCGAAGCCGCCGGCCTTGAGGCTGATCAGAAACACGGGGTCAGTGCCGCCCTTGAATCGCTCGAGCACGCGATCGCGCCGGCGTGTGCGGCCGTCGAGGTAGCAGTAGCCGGTGCCCTCGTGGTCGAGACGGTCGCGGACCTTCGCAAGGAAGCCCGTGAACTGGCTGAACACGAGTGCCCGGTGGCCGCCGCCGACGACGTCGTCCAGTTGCTCGACGAGGGCGCCGAGCTTGCCGCATGGGACGGCGTCGTTGCGGTCGTCGACGAGGCCCGGATGCAGGCTGAGTTGGCGCAGCAGCGTGATCGAGCGCAGGATCGTGAAGCGGTTGCGATCGAAGTCGCCCAGGAGCCCAAGGATCTTCTGGCGCTCGCGCTGCAGGTAGGTGTCGTAGAGCTTGCGGTGCCGCGGGTGCAGGTCCACGTCGAGCGTCTGCTCCTGCTTGGCCGGCAGGTCGGCCGCCACCAGCTCCTTCGTGCGCCGCTTGACCAGTGGCTTGATCCTCCGCCGCAGGCGCGTGAGCCGCTCGCTGTCGCCGCCGCGCTCGATCGGTCGCGCGTATTGCTCGGCGAACCGCTTCGGGTCGGGGAACAGCCCGGACGACGTGATCGAGAGCAGCGACCACAGCTCCATCAGGTTGTTCTCCATCGGCGTGCCGGTGATCGCGAGCTTGAACGGCGCGGGCAGTTCGCGAACGCAGCGGTAGGTCTTGGCCTGATGGTTCTTGACGTATTGCGCCTCGTCGAGGATCAGGCCGGCCCACGGCACCGTTCGGTAAGCCTCGGCGTCCAGGCGCAGCAGCGTATACGTCGTGACGACGACATCGGCGGCGGCGAGCTCGCCGATCGTCCGCCCGCACTTCGCCAGCGTGTCGGTCACAACGTCGACGCGGAGTGCAGGGGCGAAGCGTGCCGCCTCGCCCGCCCAGCCCGACACGACGCTCGCCGGCGCGACGACGAGGAACGGTCCGACATTCGGGTCGCGGTCGCGGGCATGGCTGATCAACGCGAGCACCTGCAGGGTCTTGCCCAGGCCCATGTCGTCGGCGAGGATCCCGCCGAGCTCGAGATCCCACAGCGACGCCAGCCACGCGAAGCCATCGCGTTGGTAGGCGCGGAGCTCTGCGGTCAGCGCCGCGGGCGGCTCGTGCTCGGCGAGCGTCTCGATCTCCAACAGCGCACCAACCTGTCGCTGCCACGCGTGCGCCTGCTCGGTCACGACGCCCAGCGCCGCCAGCTCGGACCAGAGGCCGGCCTGATAGCGGCTGATGCGCAGCGCCGCCGGCGGCACGTCCGCCAGCGCGCGGGCCTCCTCGATGAGTTGGCGCAGCGTCTGCAACCGGGGCTCGAGCAGCGAGAAGTGCGCGCCGTCGTCGAGCAGCACGTGCGACTCGCCGCCGGCCAGCGCCACGAACACCTCGGCGAACGGCAACTCGCGTCCCTCGACGCTGATCGTCACCCCGAGGTCGAACCAGTCGCGCTCGCCCGCGATGTCGGCGGTCGAGACACCGATCTCGAGTGAGTCGCCGACGTCGCGGTAGTCCGCAGGCTTGCCGGTCACCTCCACCGTGACGGACGTAGCTGTTGCCAGCCGCGGCAGCTCCTCCGTCGTCATCCGCAGCGTGTCGCGGCCGGTCAGCGTCACCGGCGGCGCGGCGGGCCGCCCGGCGTCGTCCACCAGCCGGAACCGCTGCAGACGCGTGCCCGTGAGGATCGTATCGGCGAGGATCGCGCGCTCGGCGTCTGGATCGCGAAACGCGGGACCGCTCTGCGCGAGCGGCACGGTCCGTGTGGCAGCGCCCACTCGATAGGCCCACTCCCATCCGACGTCGACACGGTGATCGTCGCCGTAGGCGGCCCGCAGCACCAGCGCCGGTTCGGAGATCTCCGGTGGTGTGAACGAGCCGTCCGACGAGACAACCCGAGCGACGCCCCGCAGCCCCGGGCAGATTTCGTCGGCGAAGCGCTGCGCGTCCTGGCCGGGGACTTCGATGTGCTCGCGGTCGAGGATCAGCCGCTGCAGCGACAATGGCGCCGGCCGCGCCAGGCGCAGCAGCCGCAGCCGCCAGCTCGCGCCGACGAGCTCGCCGCAGACGACGCCGTGCGCGTCGCGACCGAGGAACAGCAGCGGTGCGACATCGTCCTCGTCGACGCGGATCGCCGGCTGCACGAGCAGCCCGCCGGCGCCAACGCTTGTGACGTCGACCAGCGCCTCACCCTGCTGGTCGGCGCGCACTTCGCCCAGCGCCTTCTCGGCATGCACGAGCGCCAGCCCCAGACGAGCGGCCTCGTCCAACACCGGCCACAGCTGGGCGCCGCAGTCGCTGAGGTCGAGCGTCTTCTCCGCCCCGTAGCTGTAGTAGAAGGCTGACTGCCCCTGCCGCGCCCGCTGCAGCGCGTGCAGCTCCCGCACGAGCGCCAGATGATCGGCGCGGTACTCGCCGCTCCGGACCTGCCACGAGTCCAGCCGACTCCAGGCCAGCGACCCGTTGACCCAGCCGCCGCGCGCACCGGGTCGCATCAAACGCGCCATCAAACGTGGCGCACCGCCGCCCGCGCCGCCATTGTGGTGCAGCTCCAATTCAATCGCCAGCGGCGCGCCCGTGGCCCGAACCGCGGGCGCGTCGATCAGAGCGCGCAGTGGCTGCTCCCAGCTCGGCAGCGGCGCAGGCGCGACCTGCAAATGCGAGCGCGATGCGCGCGGAGTTCCCGCGCGCCCATTCGTGGCCGCGATCACGATCGCAGCAACGTGCTTGCAGTTGTACCCCACCGGGCACGTGCACTCGCCGTCCTCGAACGTCGGCGCACCGTCGTGGCCATCGACGAAGAACGCGGCGGTGTCGTAGAGCGCGCCCTGGCCGACCACCGAGCCGGTCAGCGTCTCCGCGTCCGGGTCCCACTCGATACTGGCCACGCGGTTGCCGCGCGCGTAGCTGCGCCCGCGCGCGAAGGACTGCGAGCCGATCGCCGCCTCGACCTCGGACAGCTCGATGTCACACAGCTTGCCGATCGCAGTCGCCACGCACGCAACGTATCCCGCGACCCGGATCGAATCGGCGCCTGCCACGCGCTCACCGCGCTCCACGCACGGTCGGCGCGGAGGCAACCCGATGCTTGGCCGAGCACCGTCAGGTGATGCCGAGGTACCGTCGCAGAGCCTTGCGGATCACGGACGAGGTCGTCTCGTGGTCGCGGCGAGCGCGCGTGGCGAGCGCCTCGCGCAACTCGGGAGCGAGGCGAACGGACTCAACGGTCGCCGCGGCTGCACCCATCGGCGGCCGGCCGCCGCGCCGGCGGCGGATCTCGTCCGGGGTCGAACCGGCCGCGGCCCTCTCGCTCAGTTCGGTGACGGGGTCGTCGGTAATCGGCTTTTCTCTTGCCGTCTTGCGGTAGTTCTTCCGCGCCACGTCAATGTCCGGAGACAAGCCGCCAGTACTTGGGTCGCATCTTCATCGCGGGGATCGCCTACTGAGTGCCGTCGTCTCGAACGACCGCGACGACCTCGAGCAAGTCAGCGTCTCGACCTGGCCCGAGCTAGAGGCGGAGGTCCTCGTCGAGGTCGTCGATCGTCATGGCGTTACGGGTGCATGCGCGATGTCCTCGTCGACGATGGCGTGCTGCGCGCCGACGAGTGAAATCTCCACACGGAATCGCGCTACGAAACCGGGTTACACACCGCGAGATCGGGCCAAAGACGCGATCCTTTGGCCCGATCTCAGCCGAAATGAGCGGAAACCGCCCGAAAATGCGCGCAGCCGACCGGCCTCACGTCGCCGTGAAAGCCCCGCAAACAAGCCAAATTCAGAGCTGGCGAGCGCCTGGATCGCACCCAGGAGGTCGGGGGTTCGAGTCCCCCTAGCTCCACTCAGGGAACCCCTGCTGCGGCGGGGTTCTTCTGTTTCGATCGTCGCTAGAGGGCTCCGGATTTTGGCTACGTGAGCCGTGAAAAGGGCCCAGACGCGCCAGAACTCCCGTGAAGAGACGTCATCTCGCGCCCATCTGGACCTTCCAGGTGACGATCGAGGATTTTCGCTCCTCGCCGACGCGCGTGCGACCGGCGCGGTTGCCCGGCAGGACGGCGTCCGGCTCGCCGGCTGGCCGACCCTGAGCGTCAGCCGCCGAGTACCGCGCGGGCCGCGTCGGGCAGCTCGGCGAGGCAATCTGGGTTCACTGAGACTCGGCTGGAGTTGCCGTTGCGCTCATAGAGGATGAAGCCTGAGTGCGCGAGCAGTCGAACGTGGTGTGAGACGGTCGACTGGCCGATGTGGACGCGGTCGACGAGCTCGCCGATTGTCAGGCCGGCGCTATTCGCTGCGATCGCGTTGAGGATCTGCAGCCTCGTGGGGTCGGAGAGCGCGCGGAACCAGGCGGCCCATTCCTCTGCGTCTTCTCGCGTGATGTCGGCCGCGGTCGGATGTGCTCGCCGCGCCGGTGCTCATCACCGCCGGCATCGCGCTCGCCGGCGCGAGTACGGAGGTCGCCGTCTGGATCGCGGCGCTCCTGCTGACGGGCGCCGGGATCGGCCTCGGCAACACAGGCTCGAGCGGGCTGCTGCTGGAGTCGGTCCGGACCGAGCGCATCGTGACCGCGTTGATCGTCTGGTCGCAGATCGGAATCGTCGGCTACATGCTCGGCCCGCCGCTCGGCGGCAGCGTCGCGCAGGCGCTCGGATTCGCGGCGCTGGGTCTGGTGCCGCTGGTCGCGGCGGTCGCGTTGCTGGCGGTGATGTTGGCGCTCCCGCGCGCACGTGAGTCGCTGAGTCCGACCCACTGATCCTGTCGACCTAGGGGACGCAGTGATTTTGCGTCCATAGCTCCGAAGCCCCGTCATAGGAGGTGATGACCGACTGAAGGAGTGGCAATGCCAGCTGATCCCGTCCAGCTCCTGCTGGGCTCAACCGCCCGCAACGGCGTGCGCGCCGACGGCGACGCGATCGTCGTGGACCGACTCGAGAAGCGCTATCCCAACGGCACGGAGGCGGTGCGCGGCATCTCCTTCCGCGTCGGCGCTGGCGAAGTGTTCGGGCTGCTGGGCCCGAACGGCGCCGGCAAGTCCACGATGATGGGCATCCTGGGCACGCTGGTGCGACCCACGGGCGGCCGCGCGACCGTCGCCGGATACGACGTCGCGAAGGCGCCGCAGCTGGTGCGCGGGCAGATCGGGTTCGCCATGCAGGAGGTCGGCGTCGACGCTCTGGCAACCGGCCGCGAACTCGTCGTGCTGCACGCCCGGCTGCACGGCCTGCCGCGGCGCGAGGCGGCGCGTCGTGCGGCGCTCGTGCTCGCTCTCGTCGGGATCGGCGACGCAGCGCGCCGGCGCATGAGCGAGTACTCGGGCGGCATGCGGCGCCGCGTGGATCTCGCCTCGGCGCTCGTCCACTTGCCGCCGGTCCTGTTTCTGGACGAGCCGACCGAGGGACTCGATCCCCACGGTCGCGCCGCGATCTGGGACGCGATCGAGCGGCTCAACCAGGAGCTCGGCATGACCGTCGTCCTCACCACCCACTACATGGAAGAAGCCGATCGCCTGTGTGAGCGCGTCGCGATCGTCGACCGCGGGCGCATCGTGACGGAGGGCACGCCGGCCGAGCTCAAGCGCACGCTCGGCGCGCCGCACGCGGTGACGCTGGAAGACGTCTACCTGCGCACGACCGGCCGGACCCTGGAGGTGGCGGCATGAGCTCGGCAACCTGGCTGCTCACGCGGCGCACGCTGATCCAGTTCCCACGCAACCCGATGGTGCTGGGCTTCTCCGTGGCGCCGGTGCTGATGATGTTCGTCGTCTTCGGGGCGCTGTTCGAGGCGGTCAAGCAGCTCCCGGGCTTCCCGACCGACAACTACTTCGAGTACCTCGCCCCCGCGGCGGTCCTGATGACCACGGTGCCCGGGATCGCCAACTCGGCGGTCGGCCTGGCGACCGACATCCAGAGCCGCTACCTGCACAAGCTGCTCACCCTGCCCGTCTCGATCGGCTCGATCATGGCCGGGCGGCTGCTGGCCGACGGCGCGCGGCTCTTCCTGCAGGCCGGCGCGGTGCTCTTGCTCGCGATCGTGCTCGGCGCCCAGATCGCCAGCGGCTTTGCGGGAGCGCTGCTGATGCTGCTCATCGGGGCGCTATTCGGCATCGTCACGTTCGGCGTGCTGACCGCCAACCTGGCGCTCAAGACCAAGGACCCGCAGGCCGTGCAGGCGATCTTCCCGATGGCGTTCCTCCTGATCTTCCTCACCACCGCCTACCAGACCGAGGAGCAGGTTCCGAGCGGTGTCCTGCGGGCGGTGATCTCCGCCAACCCGACCGAGTACGTGTTGCAGGCGATGCGCGACCTGATGCTGACCGGCTTCGATTGGGGGTCGATCGGGCTCGCGTTCGCGGTGATCGCCGGCCTGGCGCTCATCGGGCTGCCACTGACGATCCGCAACTACCGCTCCGTCTACAGCTGACCCGCAGCGGGGGCCCTCCGTTCGGAGGGCCTCCGAACCGCTACCGCGCTCCGCAGGTCTCGCACCCGTCGCCGCGCGGCCGGATGGCGATGACGCTGCGGCGACGATCGAGCTCGACGTGGCAGCACTCGAGCAAGCGATCGCGCAGCTGTACGCGGGCGCGCTGCACGCGCGCCTTCATGCCCGACACTGAGAGCCCCCGGGCGCGGAGCGGCCTCCGTCTGGCTGAAGCCCTCCAAGTCGGTCAGCTCGAGCGCGTGCCGGTACCTCGGCGAGAGGCGTTCGACCAGCGGCGGTAGGCACGACGCGAGGCTGTGGCGTAGCTCGTCGGTGGCGGGCTCGCGCCACGTGGGAACGCCGATGTCAAGCTCGGGCTCCGGCACATCCGCCGCGTGACCCGACGGCACCTCACGACGGGAAGCGCGCCGGTAGTGGTCGGTGATCCCATTCGCGGCGATCCGATAGACCCACGCGCTAACCCCCTCGACGTGCGCCAGCTCTGCGCTGTGGCGATGGACCCGCAGCATCACCTCCTGCGCGATGTCCTCGGCATCCTCGCGGTTGCGAACGCGGCGCCCGACGTAGGCGAGAACCTGCCGGTGAAGCTCGCGCTCAGGTACGCGGATCGTGTGCTCGCGCATCGCGGTGACGTCCTCCTGACGCGGGATTAGGGTGAGCGCCTGACATGGCTGAAGATGTCGAGCTGCGCCCGGCTACCGAGGCGGACCCGCCGTGGGTCGGCGAGCTTGCGCACGACGAGTCGGTCGCTGCAACGCTGTCGACGACGGCGGCCGACGGCCTTGGCGAGGCACTCGCGGCGCGGGAGCTGTGGATCGCCGAGACGGCGGGTGAGCGCGTCGGCGCGGTTCGCGTGACCACGGTGAACCGGCGCAGCCGGATCGCGTCGGTCGAGACGCTGATCGTCCATCCCCCCGCGCGCGGCGCGCGCCTGGGCGTCGCGATCCTGAAGGCGGTGGCGCGCGACGCATTTGCGCGCGGAATGCATCGCCTCGAGGGCGAGGTGTACGGCTTCAACGAGCCGGCGCTGCGCACCTTCGACGCCGCCGGCTTCATCCGCGAGGGCGCGCGACGGCGCGCGTATGACCGACACGGCGCATGGCAGGACTGCATCCGCTTCGGCATGCTCGCCGACGACTGAAAGCCGAGGCTCGTTTCCGTGTCGGGCGAGCTCATCGTCCGAAGGCGAGGCGGCAGCGGCGCCACAAGACACGCGGCGCAAACGGCCGCGCGGGTTCGCTCGATCCTCGGCGCTGAGCGACCAGGCGCTCGATGACGTACCCGGCGTCGCGACCGACACCGCGGACCGTGGCCGAGGCGTACGACCGCTGGTACTCCAGGCCGACGTAGCCGAGCCCGGGCAACGCGGTCGACACGCCGCGCCGCTGCAGCGGTTGCCCGTGGGCGTCGAGCGCGCCGGTTCCGCGCAGGTAGCCGACCTCAGGGCGAAATCCGGTGGCGAGGATCACGGCGTCCACGTGCTCGCGCTCGCCGTTGTGCCAGACGACGTCGCGACCGTCGAGCCGGGCGAAGAGCGTCCGCGCGTCCGGGTTGCCCGAAGCGACCGCGGCGCGATGGCGGCCGTCGTCGACGACCATCCTGCGGCCGAGCAGCCACGGCCCGAACGCAGCGGTGTCGAGGCCGGTGTAGCGCAGCCACCAGTGCAGGTCGCGGCCGAGCGGGCGCTGCGGCACGAACCTGAGCGGCGCGCGCGT
>Ga0126312_10002376_pt1 | contig 12586 bp, 9 predicted proteins | sample Plot104A_FD_92537 | JGI IMG/M metagenome (GOLD analysis project Ga0126312, IMG submission 92537) | Serpentine soil microbial communities from UC McLaughlin Reserve, CA, USA - Plot104A | ecosystem: Environmental > Terrestrial > Soil > Grasslands | place: USA: UC McLaughlin Reserve, Lake County... | reverse complement strand
TATAGCTAATGCTTTATCATAATACCCTATAGCTTCTTGATATCTGCCTAAATTGGTAAGGCTATTACCTTTACCGTTTAATGCATAAGTATCATTTGCATCTATAGCTAATGCTTTATCATAGTATTCCATAGCTTGTTCATTCATGCCTTGCTGATATGCATAGTATCCTTTGGAACGGAGTGTGTACATGTTGTCTTCAGAATCCTGCGCAAAAACAGAAACTATCATACTGCCACTGCCAAAATATGTAGTTAAGAAAAGAGATGATGTAATAACAAGTAATGTAAGCGTGATAAACATTAAGATTTTAGTAGCATTGGCCATACGCTGATAAAATCTTATGATTTTCGCGTATTTTAGTATTGATATTAATGATTTGTCATAATGATAAGTATGGCCTAGAGCTTGTTCTTTTCCTTTTGATACAAATATCATAACAATTGATAGCAACCATACTAACGCTCAGAACAAGGAGCAGATGAGGGGCTGCAACTTTTATCGTTCAAATGGCTTCTCGTCCTCCCGGCGGTGCTGTTAATAATCTAAATGAATCAAATACCTGGTCTACTTGAAATGGTGGTGTCCCTGATGTTAGAGACGAGGCTAAGCCTTCATAAATTAGACTGTAGCCGATACTGCCGTTCAGTACTAACAGAGTGAAATCTCTGCCTTGCGTCATTGTAGTGTTGTCTGGTGTATATAGGTAGGTATATTCTACACGCTTAGCAGGCATTGTTGCTACTGTCTGGTTTGTTTGTGAATTTATGACATTGACTGTCGTGTCTGTATTATTCCAGATTTGGACGTCGCTAATCTGCCAGAATTGAACATAATATGATAGGAAGTCAGATGTAGTGATGATGCTGCTATTTCTATTTCCTAAAGATGCAAATTCTGGCCTCTGATGTAAGTCATTGAATCTCATTATCATAACATTAGCAGTCGATCCTTGTTCACATTGGTATCTGCCGCCGCTGACTATCAGTGCATTATCCAGTGGGCAAATCCTTGCTAAGTAGGTATAGCCGCTTTGTTCCTCACTCATCTGAGTACTAACGTTTGTATTGTCTATGTCTTCGACAACCCATCCAGCAGGAACCTGTATCTGGAATCCGTCTGTTGTGTTTCGATGGATTACCCCGCTCTGTGTTGCGCCTGATGTTGATTCATCTATGGTTTGTGAATCTTCTGATTGTACGTCTGATGGGTTTGATTCTTCTTCAGGAACTGTTGGCTCCTGATCAGGTTCAGTTTCTGTACTACCTCCATTTGTACTATCTCCTCGGGTTGGTTCTCCTGGATCCTTTGGCTGCGTATTTCCGTCTGGGTTTCCGCCTGTTGTCGTCTCACAGACATCAGTTTCAGCGACAGTAATTATCCTACCTGCTTCAATAACTGAGGATGTACAAGAATACGCATCCTCAGTATAGGTTGTTAATTCTCCCTGCTCATTAGAGGGTGTTGATTCTTCCTGCTCATTAGAGGGTGTTGATTCTTCCTGCTCATTAGAGGGTGTTGATTCTTCCTGCTCATTAGAGGCTGTTGATTCCTGAGAAGTGAGTAGTTCTATGTTGATTGTAAAGATAAAAAATGCACTGATAAGAGCAGTGCCATAAGCCATCAAGTAATGTCTATGAATAATTCGACTATTGCCTAGCATTAACTTATATCGTTTAATCCTGAAGTATCTTATATAGATAGCGTGTCTCCACATTAGACGTCAATATTCATCTTTAAAGAATTATAGGGATCTAAGTCCTTTATTCAAAATTTTGAATGATTAACCTAGTTTCTAGTGATATTAATGAATATTACGGCCCTACATTCAGCCGAGAAAGGCAGATATTTATATCTCGTTTATATCGAGCTCTTCTGCTTACACAGACTTCTGAGGTTCGAATAAGAAAAGCGACTAACTAGAAGTAATAGGAGTCAAATGTCTTGCTTGAACTGATTAGGCATCATAATTCCCTTGCCAGAAAGGGAACACTCAACTAACAATTGCATAAAAGGCATCATCCTTGAAACTCAATTATCATATGCTGCTACTTGAAGAGAACTACCCAGTAATTGCAGACGCGAGTTGCTGGAGTGGATCCATTATCGCTTGTATTACGGGAGCGGTAGAAGCTTTTTGTATGAATCCTTCTCCTCTTCCTTGATAGTTGGATCTATCTGGCATACCATATTCATGTATTGGTTGGCTTGCTCTATGTCCCCTAGTTTCTCGTAACATTGAGCTGTATCGTACAGGCTATCGATATGGCTCTCATCATTTGCCAATATGCTATCAAATGTCTCTACAGCTTCTTGATATCTTCCCTCTTGAAAGAAAGCAATGCCTTTGTTATATTGGGCATCAATAGCTGTTTTAGAAGTTAGAAATAATGTTATGTAATGCAATTGAGCAGAGTCATCATCAACGTTACTATTTCTTATCAAGATAACCTGATGACCTTCTCTGTTAATTGAGGTTTGAGTAATATCTTCTGCTAGTGCTGTTGTTGCTGTCGCAGCTGTTGTTGCTGACTCAAGAGCCAATGCATTATCAAAGGACCCTATAGCTTCCTCATATCTTTCTAAATAATAGAGAGCATCACATATGCCTATCAATGCACCAACGTGGTTTGATTGTACAGCTAATATTCTATCATAATACGCTAGGGCCTCCTCACATCTTCCTAAATTAGAAAGACTATAGCCGGTGTTGTTTAATGCCGTTACATTATCTGGATCTATAGCCAGTACTGCCTCAACGTAACCTATCGCCTCTTCATACATTTGTTGTTCAATTGCCTCCAGTCCTTTAGAATAAAGTGACTTCACATCATCATCATCTTCTTCTAAGTTAGATGGTGGTGGGAGCGGTGCAGTGGTAAAGGAAGCACTCACATTAGTAGTGACAAAATAATTTATGGGCAAGAAAAGAGACGATATAATTGCAATAAAGCTACCAGCAATTAGCCTGACTTTAATCATATGTATTTATTAGCATGCTATTCACTCTGCCTGGACAAAGACGTTTGGTACTAGCCATCATTTGACAAGGATGAAACATACAGCAACAACAGCATATTATTTTGAATGTTTTTCATACATTTTCTGTGCATTGTGATATGGTAGATATAGTGGTCGGTCTAGACTATTCTTCCTTGTATCCATATCTGGCGCATCAATCAACCCTGCTCGGTCGGTATCCTTGCTTTGCTCTCTGGTGTCGTCTCGTTCGTAATCTGTAGCTCTATTGAAGTGCAACTTTCATTGAAATGGTGCCGTAGCCCCTATGTCAGCTGAAAGTTCAAAAATTGCAAGAAACGAATAGCACCCGTTTTGCCTACAAAGTATGATAAGCCTTATTTTTTATAAGCATGAGATAACTACTCGTGATATTCGATTGCTTGTTAATTATAGTGTGTGTCCTAAAAATTTCTCTCTGCAACAGCTTAGCCTTACGAGGGTTGAACCGACGATTAGTAGTAGTAGAAGCATTATATGCAGTAGCAGCCTAGTTTGTCCAAACCGTCAGAGCACAGTATCACTATTTTACACTCCCAATTATCGGATAACACACATCGCACTAGAACAATTTCTACATAGGTTGAGATGGCCCTAAAATTGCCTCAATCTTCTAAGTTTATACAAAAAAGAAGAAAGAAGTAAGATAGAAACTAATATTATTGTCATTATCTTATAAAGTCATGTGAATTACCCAAAGGGTTTAACACGTATCACTTCAACTACTGCGAAGAACTCCTCATATGAAAAATGGCTTATAGATGACCTAGACCAACTGATCAGCGCCCTTGAACTTAGCGAATTGCATAAACATTCCTTACGTTCTCGCTGGCTTGAACAGGTGTTGTGGATGGAAAAGAAGGCGGGTCAATGTCAAAGATGGCATTATATTCTTCGTCTAATCGCAATTGTTGGAGGTGTGATCGTTCCTTCGCTTGTTGGTCTAAACATCGCTAATAATCAATTTGCTGCTGGTTTTGTTCAATGGACGGCCTTTGGCTTGAGTATGATAGTTGCTATAAGTATCGCCACTGAAGAATTCTTTCATTTCGGAGAGCGTTGGCGCCATTACAGATCAACAGCTGAACGATTGAAAATAGAGGGTTGGCAGTTATTTCAACTTGGTGGACCATATCAGAGTTTCAAAAATCATGCAGATGCTTATTCTTTATTTGCTACTCGAACTGAGAGCATACATCAGCAAGAAGTTGATGTCTATATTACAGAAATCGCAAGAGAAAAGAAGAAGGAACAGACAGAGAATCTCAATAGAGAAAACAAATAGCTAGATTAGCCATATTATTGCTTATGAATTGATGGGATGGCCAGGCAGCAAGCTCAAAGCAAGAGTCTTGATCAGTTGCGGCAAAACAAAGTCAGCTATCAAGCTATTATTCTTGCAGAAAAATGATTGCAGCAACAATTTCAGATACGAATTTCAAAACATATGTTGCCGTTCATGAACAACCGCTTAGAGCAATAAAATGTGTTTCCCAACAGTAAATAAATATAGTGATTATCAATGAAGTGCAATAATAACTTCTCCGTCAGGGGAATGGAACCTTCCTAATCCATCACATGTCGTTTTTGGATGCAAAAGAGTCTTTGGAGATTTTTTTGTACTTCATAACAGAAGCAGGGCGCTAGCAAACATAGCAGTTAGGTTTTTTCAGGAGCTTTCAAGGAGGCACTTGTGTTCGCTATCCTATTGAATAGTATTGGGCCTTATAGTAGCAACAGCCTAATTTTGACTCCGTCTCAAAAGTCCCAACTGGACATTTCATACATATGTCCAGTGCCTCCAAAAGGATTTTAAGCAAAATCGAGTCTTTCCTTTAGAAGTCTCCAAGTATGGGTACAAGCCAAGATCAAAACTTAAAAGTGTTTATTAGCTACGCACGAGAGGATGCTGAAGCGGCTAATAGACTTTATAATGATATGAAAATGGCTGGGCTGGATCCTTGGCTAGACACTCAATCCCTGTTAGGTGGTCAGAATTGGAAAATAGCGATAAGAGGAGCCATAAAAAACAGTCGCTACTTTGTTCCTTTACTATCATCTAATTCTGTAGAAAAAGTAGGATACATACAAAAAGAATTGAAAGAGGCCTTAGAAGTTCTTGATGAGTTTCCTCAATCAAAGATATTTGTAATTCCTGTCCGTATTAACGAATGCAAGATAAATGATGAAAAACTCAAAGAACTTCATATAATTGATCTATTTCTTAATTGGAAAGATGGAATTGAGAAAATATTAAGATCTATGGGTATTGAAGATAATAGATTAGAGAAAACTAGCAGTCAAGTGAGTTCAACTTATCAATATGACGAATGGGATGAAATACTACATTACATTCATGAAAAAAGGTGTTGCCCATTTATAGGACCTGAAGCTAATGTACGATGGATCCCTACTAACAGTAATATAGCCATTAAATGGGCCGAAGAACACGGATATCCGTTTGAGGATCTAAATCAACTTCCACAGGTAGCACAATATCTAGCAATAATAAAGGATAATGAGATGTATCCAAAAAAATATCTTGGCAAAATTCTCGAAGCTATACGGGCACCTGATTTTGCCCTGCCTGAATATGAAAATACTGTATTTGCAGTTCTTGCAGATCTTAACCTTCCGATATACATCACTACTAACTATGACCATCTAATGGAGGAAGCCCTAAAAAGCAAGGGGAAAGCTCCTAATACCGAGTTCTGTAGATGGAACCAACCTATAATTGAATATGCTAGACGTGCTCAGATTCCGTTTGCATCCGATGATCGAAATTATGTTCCAACCCCTGCCAATCCATTAGTTTTTCACTTGTATGGAGATATGGATCATCCTATATCTATGGTCTTAACGGAACAAGATTATATCGATTTTATGCTCAATATGAACAATTTGAATGAAAATTCTGTTGCGCTACCTACAGTCGTTCGCAGATCCTTTGCAACATCCTCACAATTCTTCATGGGCTATACGCTAAATGATATTAATTCGCGTATTATACTTAGAAGTATTGGTAACCTTTTGATTACGGTGGAACCTCCATTGTCTATTGCAATAATGTCTCCTACAGATAAAAACCGAGGTCAGGTGCAGAAATATTTAGATACATATACAAAAAGTATGTTCAAACTTAACATTTATTGGTATGACCTTTTTATGTTCTTAGTTGAATTGCGCAATCGCTTAAACACTTTTAGGAAGAAGAGAAGCATGTCATTATAGCGACTATTGTAATGGGTATTGTAAATGAACTTGATCTTACTTGAAATCAGCCGCCGCTATCAACGTATACTTCGTGAAATTACTTTGCTGGTCTGTGGATCTATCCTTTATTTCTTTATCTCTTTATCTGATTTTCGACATACTTTATAGAGATAATTTGAGATAAATTGAATCCGTTTATATATTCTTAAATATCTCAAGTGTTATTGTCTGCACAACATATAATGCCATGAGCCTGAACGATGAGGAGGAAGATTATTGGGAAGATATTCTATCAGATATACAAGAGAGACGATGCACTCCAGTCATCGGAGAGGGAGTTTCTAACCCTTATATTCCTTCTAGTAGAGAAATTGCAAGTGCATGGGCAAAACAGTGGGGTTATCCTTTGGAAGATTCATATCAGTTATCCAGAGTCTCTCAGTTTTTGGCAATAGAAAAAGCAGATGAAGTATATCCAAAAAGAGCTCTACGGAGAGAAGTTGGGGCTATAAGACCTCCTGATTTTTCTACAAAAGAGTTTGAAAATACAGCATATTCGGTTCTTGCAGATCTTAATCTGCCGATATACATCACTACTAATTATGATTTATTTATGGAGGCTGCTTTGAAACAAAAGGGAAAATCTCCTGTTACCGAATTCTGTAGATGGAACAAAGAATTGGTTTATCAAAGAAAAGCTGGAATTCCATCAGTTTTTGACGCGGACGAGAAATATACTCCTGAACCAGAAAAACCGTTAGTTTATCATGTTTACGGACTGTATGATCTAAGAGACGAATATCGTCCAGAAGGTAAGAATATAGATCTCCCTCGGTCTTTAGTTTTGACTGAGAAAGATTACGTCGATTTTACCCTTACTATAAGTAAAGAGGGAGAGGAAAATATTCTTCCTACATGTATTCGTGATGCATTATCGCTGACATCGCTATTAGTCATTGGTTATGGTTTAGATGACCTAAGTTTCCGCGTCTTTTTTCAAGGAGTTGTAAAAACTCAGACAAAGCCTAGCGGAACTATCCTATCTGTGCAGTTACGACCGACAACCAATAATCCAGATCAGGCAATAAAATATTTACGGCGGTATACTCACTTTATGTTCGGAGATGTACGCGTTTATTGGGGCGATCCCTCTACATTTTGTGAGGACCTAAGGCACCGTCGAGATAATTTTAAAAAGAAGCAGAGCCGTATCTAATATATCATCGGTTCTGGAACAAATGCAAAAAACGCAGGCTAAAGCGGACTTAATGAACCCATTTATCGGACCGCGTCCATTTAGCCAAGATACTCAAGACCAGAGACTCTTTTTCGGAAGGGATCGTGAAACTGATGAGATTGCATCACTTATTTTTGGACACCAGCTAGTTTTAGTATATGCTCAGTCAGGGGCCGGTAAAACTTCGATATTTAATGCTAAAGTTATACCTAGGCTAAGAGAAAACGGATTTGACGTATTACCCGTTGCTAGAGTAGGGGGTGCAATACCAATCCCCAGTGCTTCTTCTTCTTCTTCTTCTTCTTCTGATTCCAAAATTGTGTCGACCTCGAATGCTTATTTATTAAATACATTCCAGACCCTCATTCCAACCATTGATAGGCCATTGGTTACGTATGGGTCGTTGTCTTCATTTCTAAAGGATTCTTTTCCAGCTAAGAGAAATGATAGGGGAAAATTAAGGCCTCAGGTAATTATTTTTGATCAATTTGAAGAAATATTTAGCTTTTATCCGAATGAAAGGTGGCAAGAACAGCGGCAGGAGTTCTTTGAGCAAATAGGCAAGGCTCTTGAAAATAATCCTCTGTTGAGAATTGTTTTTGTTATCCGTGAAGATTATCTGGCTCAGCTAGATCCTTTTCTTCATTTATTGCCTGAAAGAGTAAGGCCTCGATTTCGCTTGGAGCGTCTTCGCAGAGAAGCTGCTAAGAAAGCCATTAAGGGACCATTTGATATGAGCGGGTCGAGTCTTGATGATTATGTAATAGAAAAATTACTTGACAATCTGCTTAATATTCAAATTGAGACACCCGCTGGAAAACGACGTGAGGTAAAAGGGGAGTTTATAGAACCTATACATCTCCAAGTAGTATGCCAGAGGTTATGGCAGAAATCAGTACATAGTTCCAACATAAGTCTAAATGACCTAGAGATAATAGGTGATGTGGACAAGGCTTTAGAGGACTTCTACGAAGACGTTATTCATAGAGCTTCTGAAGATACTGCACCCAATTCTGCCAAGCCTAATCAAAGTGCCAAGATATATGAGGATGACATAAGAATTTGGTGCGAAAAAAAGTTAATCACTTCTACTGGGACACGCAGTATTGTACACCGTGGGCCTAGATTGACCAGCGGAATTCCCAATGTTGTAATAGATTCTTTGGAAAATAATTACTTGATCCGAGGCGAGTGGAAATCTGGCGCCAAGTGGTACGAATTGACACATGATCGGCTGATTAAACCAGTATTGGATTCTAATAGAAGGTGGAAGAATAATTTGCAAACCAAGCTTATACGAAAGAAAAAAGAAAGAAGTAAAATCTTAGTAGTTTCAGTAGCCGCTTTTGTGGCCTTGTATGCAATTCTACTATTATCTATTATGTCCCCTGGTAATCTAAGTCAAGATGGAGGTGTACTTAATGTAGCTGTTAATCCTAATACTAACATGGTATATGTTACGGCTACCAATGGCAGCAATAGAGTTGTTTCAATTATAGATGGTACAACAAATCAAATAGTGGGACATATTCCAGTGGACTATGATTCTACATCTGCTATAGCTGTTAATCCTAATACTAATACAATATATGTTACGGCTACTAATGGCAGCAATAGAGTTGTTTCAATTATAGATGGTACAACAAATCAAATAGTGGGACATATTCCAGCAATAGATGCTATAGCTGCTAATCCTAATACTAACATGGTATATGCAGCTAGCGACTCTGAGAATACTATTTCAATCATTAATGGTACAACAAATCAAATAGTGGGACATATTCCAGTGGACTATGATTCTACATCTGCTATAGCTGTTAATCCTAATACTAACATGGTATATGCAGCTAGCGACTCTGAGAATACTATTTCAATCATTAATGGTACAACAAATCAAATAGTGGGACATGTAGAGATAAATGGACATTCAGGTGATATTGCCATCGATCCTGTTCACAATAGGATTTATGCAGGCAAAGTCTCACCTAATGAGCCCATAGCAATTATAGACGGAGATAAGAATGTCATAGTTGATCATATCGGAATCGGATATGTGACTAAGTCTATAGTTAATCCTAATACTAACATGGTATATGCAGCTAGTAAATACCAAAATACTATTTCAATCATTAATGGTACAACAAATCAAATAGTGGGACATATTCCAGCAATAGATTACAATGAGAGATCTGCTATAGCTGTTAATCCTAATACTAATACAATATATGTTACGGCTACTAATGGCAGCAATAGAGTTGTTTCAATTATAGATGGTACAACAAATGAATTGATAGCGACTAGATTCTGGTAGACTATAGTAATGAAAGCATCCAGTATAACAAAGATGAATTAACATGCAGCTTAGTGCGGCTCTGATTATTATTATGATGACAATATTACGATAAATGATATAACTTCAAAGATGTCCAATTATCTGTAATCTTTCAATTAGAACTTAACAACTATACAGTATCATGTATATATTGCGAAAAGATTCTTGTTCCCTACTGATACTTATACTGTATCATTAATTTAGAGCCATGCTCTCAACTTCAGTTTCTACACTATCTCCAAAGTCACTTCTTGCAGCTACTATGCAAATATTATAACAATATTAAAGCACATATTATATAGCAGCAAGCAATATCAGTCTCTGTGGACTCCTGCAAGTACTGCAAAAGTCCAGTTTCACATGATTCGAATATACTTTTCTGTCCTCAATGTGGAGCAAATATCTTTGATCTTGAGCAGGAAGTAAAAAGAAGACGGAAAGATGGTACCAAAAAAGTAAGCATAAAGTGGCAGATTTTATTTTCGATAATTCCGTTTATGCCTCTTGTGGCAGCATATAGGCTACGAAAATTAAGGAAGGCCTTTCTCATATATGTAATTGCTGCAGCCCTACCGTTCTTTGCTATTCTAATCTTCAATACTATTGTTGATACACAATATTCAAGTATACGTCAACAGGTACTGTCTGATCCCACAGCTCTAGAAAGATTTAGCTCCTTTTTGACATTTTATGATGACTTTTGGAAAGGATCTTTCGCTTATTTGCTTGGAGCTTCTCTATACCTGGTGTCATCTTTAGTTATGATTTATTTTATCAGAAAATGGAGTATAGGTTGGAATAAAGAGATTGCCTTGCTTAAGTATTTAGAGTGAATATCTAACTTGGAAATGCTCTGCCTTAGGCCGATAATACGAAATAAATAAAGCAAAAAATCAAAATGAATTCCATCCTTTTGTGATTAGTTGCTATTTTATTACTGTTCTGAGCTAACAAAATGAGATTGAGGTGTTGGATGGCACCATTAATTGCGCACATGCCAATTATTTTATTCAGATAACTATCTATATCTATCATGTTTAAATCAAATGGCGAATAAGATGATCTTTTCAATTGGTTTCGAGATCTATGCAACCAAGAAACGATGAAGGAAATCAATATTCGACAGGAGCAGTCTAATCTTCGGAGTTTATTGTTGTGTCTTTACTATAAGACAACCATTGAACGTATATAACAAAAAATAGGTTTCATATATTCTACCGTCCTTGTTTGCTTAACCTCTCAACTTCTTCCTTTGACGGTTTATAGAATTTAATATGCGGTGAAGTAAAGGGATCAGCAATATCATGACCAAAGGGCATATCATCTGCATTTTCGAAATGATGAAAATACCATTCGTCAAGAACTCTGTCAGTTGGTCTCTTCAATGGTGGCTTGAATCTATGCCCATGGAGATCACCTTGAGCTCCGCTAAAAATATTAGAACATGCCCTAATGCCAAAAAGCGGCCGAAACTCCTCTTCGAATTGAAGGTCCTTTCCAATATCTAGAGGGTATATACTTACACATGCATGATATTCTACATTGCCATCTCTACCAAATGGATAGAATGGATAAGGAGAAAGATTTGTGGTAACGTGGAGAATATCGCTATCTCTTTTTCCCTTACGAGGACACAATTCATTTTTATGAAAATGACAACCAGGTGTGCCAAAACCCCCATTGACAATTAAATAGTGATTTGAATTATCATATTTTAGATAAATGAATATTGGCTCATAATCATAGCCCTGCGAAGCCATCATGCCGGAATTTGACATTCATCCTGTCCAGAAGTTCACCAAAGCGCCTGCTAAGGTTCTTGTATGCATATTCGACTGTAGTCTCCAGTTCATCGTGATAAGGCATAAACACATAATCATCCGGCCTTCTAACCGGCTCGAGATGCAGAGCTTTCTATACAATCTTGCCTGTCTTCTTGTCATAATACTGCTTGATTGTCCTTTCCCGGTACTTGAAATCAAGCCACGATTTAAGCTGCGTGACCGTCTCTTGAGTTAGATAGGTGTGTCTGTCCGTTCTAGTCTTGGCATTTTCTCCTCGCAAGCTAACTCTCACTGGATTTCGGTCAAAGTCGATATCTTGCACTTGCAAGCTGAGCGCTTCAGATGCCCGCCACCCCGTGGAAGCCAAGAACATTACATACGTCTTTAGGCGGATGTCATCGCATGCAGCAAGTATCTCTCTTATCTGATCCTTTGCCATACCTTCCTTTTCTCGCTTGATTTCCTTTGGGAGCTTTATTTTCATCTTAAACTTTGTCTGGTTGATTGTGACGTCGTTTGCTTCCAAAAAGTGCTTGACGTGATTGACTCTTTGGTTGAGAGTCCTCGTTGAAAGCAGGTTTTTCTGGACTTTTTCTCTCACTTCGTGTGTCACAAACTTTGAAAACAGCTCGTATAGGTCAAGTCTGCCGGACTTTAGTCCTTCAACCAGAGAATCAAGATCCTCGTGATATTCCTGTTTGACAAACTGCTCAAAATCGGCTAGATGTACACTGACTGTTCTGGCGCTTCCCTCATGACATTACCTAGCTGTTCAAGAAAATCATTTGCAAGTTTAGCTTCTACTCTTGCCATCTGTTACTATACAGTCATATCACACTCCTGTCTAGCCTAAAAGACTTGTGGTTTCACCACTTCTAACTTACCTTAATCGCACAATTTCTCTATTATCCGGGACACTTGACCGGACTTTGAGCCGGGAATAGATAGCGCTTGCCACATTCTCCGACTTGCTTTTTTCTCCGTGATTGACCAGAACAC
>Ga0126312_10002375_pt1 | contig 12588 bp, 11 predicted proteins | sample Plot104A_FD_92537 | JGI IMG/M metagenome (GOLD analysis project Ga0126312, IMG submission 92537) | Serpentine soil microbial communities from UC McLaughlin Reserve, CA, USA - Plot104A | ecosystem: Environmental > Terrestrial > Soil > Grasslands | place: USA: UC McLaughlin Reserve, Lake County... | reverse complement strand
CAACGTGCAGTTCGTTCACGTCCTTGCACTCTCCGAGGTCCACGAGATGCAGGCGGTCCCTTATGCTCGAGGCGGAGAGCTTCTCCTTGAGGGTTGCGCCCCCCTTATCGGGCTCTATAACAGCGTAGATCCTCTCGATACCCTCGAGGTGTTCGGCCCACGCCTCCTTCCAGGTATCCACTCCGGGGACACCAAGGGCCGGGATGCCGTGGAACCACAGAGTTTGTGTGTCGCTCTCGCCCTCCACGAGCACAACCCACCCGGCCTTCCTGATCCTCTCCAGGCGCCAGAGCCCGTAGAGCATCGCCTTGCTGCCCGTCCGCCACCTGAAGCGGTCGTTTCCATCCTCCGATTTCTCCAGGCCGATCCTGAAGCGGACGGCTCCCTCTACTCCGCTCTCCTTCAGGTACGGTATCCGCACCGCCGGCCGCTTCTGATACTTCCTGTCGGAGAGCCCCAGCTTCTTCAAGAACTCGACTGGCACTCCCTTGGCCTCGGAATACGTTTTGAGGGTGCACGGTTGCACGGTTGCATCCGTTTTAGAGGGCGTTGAAACAAACATTTTTCTGTGTCCGTTTCCGTTTCGGCGCTCGAAGAGATCCGCCATCGTCAAGCCAAGCGCCCCAACCACGTCGTCGGTGGAGCACCCTGCGAAGCAGTTGATTAGCGCCCGTCCGTCTTCGCCTTCGGTGACGGACAAACTTGGTTCCCTGTCCTCGTGGGCCGGGCACAGCCCCTTGTAGGAGCCGTTGGACTCGATAACGCCCACGAGCCTATCCAGGACCTTCTCGACCGGCCTCATGATGAACCTCCGCCGGCCAGCAGGCGGGCCAGGCCCTCGCGTTCTTCTCGCTCGACCATCCTCATCTGCTCGAGCTGCCAATGGTCCATGTGCCGCTCTACGTGCTCGGTGACTATCCGCCTTAGCACGTTGGGCGGGAAGGCATCGAGCTCCACCGAGACCGGGCCGTGGGTGAGTTCGTAGTAGGTTGCACCCTTGCGGCGACTCTTCTTCGTAGGGCGCGTAGGCAACGAGTATCGCTGTATCTGCTCCGCGGTCACGGCGATGCGCTCGACGTGGAGGTCGGCATCGAAGCACCGCTCGGTAAGCTCCTCCTCGATGCGCTCGGCTATGTTGCGCCCGTAGGGGTCGAAGTCCGTGAGAACGTAGACGTAGACGGGGCGCTCCTCACAGTTGATGTCCTGTGCGGCCTCCTGCAAGTAAGTAACACTCGAGAAGCCACAGGTCACGTACAGGTCAAGCCCGAACTCGTCAATGACCACCGGCTTGAGGACGCCGACCATCGCCTCCTTCTCGACCCATACGTCGACGTACTCCTCAGCGTCCCTCCAGTAGTCCTGTCGGTAGCGGAACTTGACGCTTCTGGCGAACTCGTCAGCGTCCTGGTAGCGGACGTGTCTGTGAATCGTGCGGGAGCCGTCGGTAATCCAGCCGTAAGGGATATCGCCTTCGAGGCGCAGCTTGACGAGCCGCCGCTGCACCACGCGGTATCCCTTGGTCTCATCCTTCGGGACCAGCCCTTCGGACACTGCTCGGTAGAACACGCCCCTAACGGTGATGGGGCGGTTGGTGGCGGCGATGCGTATTAGGGCTTCATCCAGGGTGGCCAGCTCTGCTCTGCTAGCCATGCTTAGGCCGCCGGCTCCGACGCCCAGCCGGGCTGGATGATTAGCGCAAAGACATCTTCGCTGAGAGCCTCGATGTCCGCATGTTCGGCCAGAGCCGCGCGGTGGCGGTGTAGCTCTGCGGGACCATTCTGGTGGCACAGGTCGAATAGCACGACCAGGCATTCAGGATGGCTTGGGGGGTATAATGGTTCTCGCGCGAGAGTCATGTTTGGACCTCACTTTCGCGTTTTCGGGGCCACCGGGGTGGGTGGCCTCTTTGCTTACTGTTTTCTTCAACAAGAGCTCGAGGGCGCGAACACACTCATCTGAAGAGGGGCTAAAGGAGCGTGTAACGACGATGCCTCGCTTGGAGCCGCTCACGACTTCGCTCCTATCACCTCTTCAGCGGACTTCAGGCGGCGCGGGCGCGAACCGACACCCAAAGCCTTCAAAAGGGCGATATCGAACTCGCTGTAAATCCGACCGTTGAAGTCTCGACGGGCACGCGGGATGCGACCCTCCCACTCGAGAACCCTTAAATGGTGAGGTGTTACGCCAAGCCGTTTAGCAGCTTCCGATATGTGCACTGCGCTGTCCATCTACGGGACAGCAAACCATAGGGTTATAACTACAACATTCTATTTCTGGACCAGTTGTAACCCTGGTGTTACAAGATGATTCTCAGGATTGGGGTTTGGGGCCACGTCGTTTACCGACTGCTACATCCTGTAGTTGCGCGTCACTAATCCTCCCGGGCCTCCCTAATCCTTCCATTCGTTTACGCCACCGCTTTTGCGTAGAGCGTGGAACCCCGAGCACTTCTTCTATGGTGTCTTCTATCGCCCGCTCTGTAATACGGGGGTAGTTCTGTCGCAGTTCCTCTGCCAATACTGCCGCCGAGAGAGGGGTTTTCAGATTCACGCTACGACCGCTGCCAATGTAAGCAGCCTCGAAGGGGAGGGCGGTGTTTAGTGCAGCGAGGTCCACGACGTAGCCACGCCTTGTGCGAATCACCTCACCAGAAGGGGTGTCTGGTTTTCCAAGTAGGGGGGGGTCATCCGGTGGCAGGGAAGAGTAGGCCGCCGTCATACCAACGACAGAACACAGGTACCCATAGTGATACTCGGTGCAGTATTGTCTATCTATTGCTTCTTGGTGGTGCTCTTTGAGGAAGTGTTTTAGGTTGCCCACGGTCTTTGCATCTAGGAGCCTAAGGACGTCTCCTAGGTCAGTGTCCCCCTCCGAAATATCGTAGCGCGAGTCCAAGTCCAACAGGTCCCGCAAGGTGGCTTTGGGCGGGCGTGGCGGTGTCGGTCTCTGGGCAAACACTATTTCGATAGCCTGAATAACCTCATCCATCCAGTGGTCGCCGCTAGAGGTTCTATACCATCCCGCGTGCTCCCTCCGACACTCTCCGCAGAAGCCCCCTTCGGTGTCCCGAGAGAGCTTGGCAGACTGGCCGTTGAGGTAACCTTTGCACCGAGTCCCCCTAGCACACCGATGAGGCTCTGCTACACTCCCCATTGAGTTGTGGCGCGGGCTTCTAACCTTGGTAGGAGCGGCCCGCGCCGCGCCTCCTTTCTGTTAGCCTGGCGATGTTCTAAGCTGGCGCATCAGCTTTATTTTACGGCACGAACCATGAGAATAGCCGTGTCCGTTAATGCTCTACGCTTAACGCCGCATCCCTCTTTTGCTTCGCGATTAGGAACTCGTTGTAGCTGCTTGTGAAGAAGTGCTCCTCGCCGTTGGCCTTCAGCACGTAGTAGAGGTAATCGGTTTTCGCGGGGTTTATAGCGGCCTCGAGGGACTGCCTGCTGGGGCTGCAGATGGGTCCGGGCGGCAGGCCGGTATTCTCGTAGGTGTTGTAAGGGGAGTCTATCTCCAGATCGGCGAGCGAGAGCTCCTCCTTCGGATGGTCGAGAGCATACAGCACGGTAGCGTCGATCTGGAGGGGCATACCCTCACGCAGGCGGTTATAGATAACAGACGCCACCAGGGGCCGCTCCTCGGGGCTAGCTGCCTCCTTCTCGATGAGCGAGGCAACGGTAACGAGCTCGTACTCCGAGAGGTTCAGCCGGTCTTTCGCACCCGAGATGTCGAGGGTCTGGGTCTCCATCAGGTACTGCTCGAGCATCCGGGTCACCATCTGTGAGGCCGTCGTGCCCTCCTCGAACTCGTACTGTTTGGGAAAAAGGAAACCCTCGGTGGACTCGACAGCGGGGTCCTCGAGGAACCCGTAGCCGTAGTCAGTTCGCTTCGCGGCCGCTTCGAAACCGGCGGCGGAGACACCGCTCTGGCTGGCGACCTCAAGGGCGGCCTGCTCGAGGTCGAGACCTTCCGGAACCGTTATCGTCATGGTCGGAACGGCCTCTCCCGCGGTCAGCTTCTGGAGGATCACGTCGCTGTCCTCACCCAACTTGAAGGTATACTCTCCCGTCTTTATCTCGGTACTGCGTCCCTCCAAGCGGGCCTCGACTTTGAACATAAAAGAGCTGTCTATTACCCCGGCCTGCTCGAGTTTCCCGGCTACGCTCGAGAGCGTGTCACCCTTTACGACCTCTACCTTGATAGGCCCGGTGGAGACCCGCTCGTCCGTCCCGCCCGTTGCGGCAGCGTAGATAACGTATATGGCGCCAAGGATGCCCACGACCAGCAAGAAGCCGAGCACGGTAGGGCCCATGGTGGAACGGGGCTTGCGGCGGCGGCGTTTGGAGGCAGGTGCCCCCAGCGCGTCCAGCCTGGCGTCGAGCTCTTCTTGACCCTGACGTCTCGTCTTGTCGTAGCGCCTCAGAAGGTCCTCCTCGACTCCAGATACTCCTGCAGCATCCGCGCGGCCGCCAGGTGATCCACAGGATCCGCTCGCCCCACTCTCTTAGTCCTCTTGCCGTCCCGAAGGCCCGCGACCGCCATGCGGGTCGTGAGTCGCTCGTCCCACTCCACGAACCGCACGCCGGGTAGCTCTCCTTTCAGGGCGTCAAGTCTATCCAAAACCCTGCGGGCTTGAAAGCCGAGATCCCCACCCAGCGTTCTCGGGACACCAACCACGACCTCAGAGACGTCCTCTTCGCGGATCAGCTTTCCGAGATAGTCCGAGAGGTCAGTGCTCGACACCACCTCGAAGGGACACGCGATCACCCCTTCCGGATCCGAGAGCGCGACACCGGTACGTATCTCTCCAAGGTCGAGGGCAGCGACCCGCCCGTGCGAATGTTCGGGATCAGACAGGATGCCGCTACTTCGGGCCGGCTAGCCGCAGCTCGAGTATCTCGCGCACCTTCGCAAGCGCTTCGGGGATGGCTTCCAGGTTCCCACCCCCGGCCTGGGCCAAGGTCGCTCGCCCGCCCCCACCCCCGCCGAGGACACCGGATATCTCCTTGACTATGTCCCCGGCCTTTACCCTCTGGGAGACATCGGGATGAAGGTTGGCAACGACGACAGCCTTGCCGTCCAGCGCAGCTGCCAGAACAACCGCAGAAGGACCCCCAAGACGGTTCCTTATGTCGTCAGAGATCGCTCGCAGCCCCTTCACGTCGGCGGCCACTACCTGCCCCGTGACCACGTTTGTCCCGTTTACTGCCTCGGCGCTCTCTACCAGGGCGCCAACCTCCTTGAGACCCTCCTGCAGGGTCTGCACGCGAGCTGCCTCGCGAGCTCTTTGCGCCTCGTCGCGCAACTCACCGACGGCTTCGGGGAGGAGATCCAGGTCCACCCTGAGCATCTCGGAGAGTTCCTCAGCCTCTTCGGTAGCCCTGATCAAGTAGTAGAGCGCCTCGCGGCCCGTGAGGACCTCGATGCGGTGGAGGTCTGCGCCGTGCTTTCTGTTGGAGAGTATCTTGAAGGCCCCGATCTCTGCAGTCCCGCGCACGTGTGTCCCACCGCAGAGCTCGCGCGAAAACCCGTCCACCTCGACGACCCGCACGAGGTCCCCGTACTTCTCCCCGAAGAGCATGATGGCCCCTAGGTTGCGAGCCTCCTCCAGCGTGGTGGTGTAATACCTTACTGGCTGGTTCTCGGTGATCTTGAGCAGAGAGAGCTCCTGTATGCGCCGCAGCTCTTCCTCTCCTACCTTGCCAGCGTAACGATAGTCGAAGCGGAGCCTGTCAGGGCCGACGTAGCTCCCTGCCTGCACGACGTCCTTGCCAAGGACTGTACGCAAGGCCCAGTGCAAGATATGCGTGGCGCTGTGGTTCGCCTCTATCTGCTGCCGTCTTACCCGGTTTATGGATGCCGTTACGGTCTCACCCACTCGGAGGGCTTGCCTGGAAGCGCCCGCTCCATCGCGGGGATCTACCGCCTCGCCGCCTTCGACCCGCGCCCTCAGCACCTGATAATCCCCTGCGGGAACCGAATCGAAGACCTCGAGCTGGACACGGTCCGCGGTGATCCACCCCTCATCCGCCACCTGTCCCCCGCCCGTGGCGTAGAACGGATTCTCCTCGAGCACGACGTAGAGCTCTCCCTCCGCGTCGGGTACGGGCTCGACCGCCACAACTCTCGTCTCGACCTGCTCCCGCTCGTAGCCGACGAAGCGGCTCTTGATCTCCCTGCCGCCAAAGGCCGCGACCACGCGCTCATAGCCCTGCACGGCCTCCCGCGCCCTGTCCCGCTGCGCGTCCATAGCAGCCTCGAACCCCGCCTCGTCGAGCGAGATCCCCCTCTCCGCCAGCACCTCACGCGTCACCTCGACAGGGAAGCCGTAGGTGTCGTGCAACAGGAAAGCTACCCCCCCAGGAAAGTGTCCCCCAGAAAGCCGGCTGATCTCGGCCTCGAGCAACTCCATCCCAGAGTGGTAGATCTCTATGAAACGTGCAGCCTCGCCGGCCACGATCCTGCGTATGGTCTCCCTGGCAGCCCGCAACTCCTCGTAAAAGTCGCCCATGTAGTCGACCACAACCCCTGCGAGGCCAGCCATCTGCTCGGCCGTCAGCCCCAGCCGCGCATACCCCTCTCGTGTCGCTCGGCGTATTATGCGTCTAAGTACGTATTCGCGGTGCTGGTTTCCGGGTCTTACGCCGTCGGCAATGAGGAACGCTATGCTCCTGGCATGGTCGGCGAGTATACGCAGGGCACGATCTGTAGCTTCGGAGTCGCCAACGGAGACGCCCGTGTACTCTTCTGCCTTCTCGAAGATCGGCGCGTAGAGGTCAGTGTCGTAGACATAGCGGACGTTCTGCACGGCGGCAGTAAGCCTCTCGAGCCCCATGCCGGTATCGATGCCGGTCTGGGCTAGCGGGACGAGCGTGCCGTCCCTGCGTTGTTCGTACTGGTTAAAGACGAGGTTCCAGATCTCGAGAAACCTTGGATCCCCCTCCTCGCCCCCTGGACCGTACTTCGGGTCTTCGAGCGGGTCCCCGAGACCGAACTCTTCACCGTAGTCGTAGTAGATCTCCGAGCAAGGGCCGCATGGGCCGGAGTCTCCTGGTGGTCCCCACCAGTTTTCGCTCTTCGGGAGACCGAAGATCTTGTGCTCCGGAACGCCGACCGCCATCCAGAGCTCTTTTGCCTCGATGTCTTCAGGAGCGTCCTCGTCGCCTTCGAAGATGGTGATCCAGATCCGCTCGGGCGGGATCTCGTACTCTTTGGTAAGCAACTCCCAGGCCCACTCGATAGCCTCTCTCTTGAAGTAGTCGCCGAAAGAGAAGTTGCCGAGCATCTCGAAGAACGTAAGGTGGTGGCGGTCTCCGACTTCTTCTATATCGTTGGCCTTTCCCCCTGCGCGCATGCACTTCTGGACGCTCGTCGCCCGGGGAGATGGCGGGCGGTCCTGGCCCGTGAAGTAGGTTATGAACTGCTGCATCCCTGCGGTGGTGAGGAGGACCGTGGGATCGTTGTGTGGGATGAGCGAGGAACTGGGGTAGATCCTGTGTTCCCTCTCTACGAAAAAGTCGAGGAATCGGCGGCGTATCTCGCTGCTCTTCATAAGCACCATATGCGGTTATTGTACTTTTCTAGTAGTTGTTTTCCAGCTCTTCGAGTTCGCGGCGCAGATCCTCGAGGGCGCGCCGCAGGAGGCGCGAGACGTGCATCTGGCTCACGCCTATATGGTCGGCTATCTCCGTCTGCGTCTTGCCCTCGTTGAATCGTAACTTGAGTATCCGCTGCTGCTGGTCCTTGAGCCCGCCTATCGCCTCCTGCAGCATGATCCTGTCCTCCAGCCCGTCTATGGGTGCGTTCTCGTCGGCCTGGAGGTCCATTACGGTATCGCCTTCGGGCTCGTCCTGGCTCACCGGGGCATCGAGGCTCGCCGTGTTGTAGGCCCGGCCCAGCGTAAGGGCTTCCGCGACGTTCTCCACATCGGAGTTGAGGGTCGCGGCGAGGTCCTGGAGCGTGGGCGACCTCCCCGTTCTCACGGTCTCGTCCCTTATCGCCTCCTTCGCAGACTGCCTGAGCTCCTGGAGGCCGCGCGGGACTCGCATCGCCCACCCTTTGTCCCTGAAGTAGCGCTTGATCTCGCCGAGGATGTTGGGGGTGGCGTAGGTCGAGAACTCTATGTTCCTCTCCACGTCAAAGCGGTCTACGGCCTTTATGAGGCCTACGGAGGCGACCTGCACGAGATCGTCCACCGGCTCGCCGCGCCCAGCGAACTTGCGGGCGAGGAACTCGGCGAGGGGGAGTTGCTCCTGAATGACACGTTCACGGGCGACCTCGTCGCCGTGCCTGTGGTAACGCTCGAGCAGAAGCCGGGTGCGCGCCTTGTCCGGCCGCCGGTAGCGCCGGCTCACGACACCAGCTCTACCACGGTGCGCCAGCGGGAACCGCCATCGCCAGGCTCTTCAACCTCTGCTACCACCCCCTCGTCTCCGAGGAAGAATCGAAACCGTGTAGGCGTCTCGTCCGAGTGGAAGCCCTCGAGAAGCTCGACTGCCTCTTCCAGCCCCCCGACCCCGATCCTGGCCCGCGCCACCATGCCCGCAAGCACAAGGCCAACGCAAGCTCGCAGCTCCTGGTACGGCGGGACCTCGAGGTAAGCGTACTCCTGCCTTCGTTCTTGGGCGGCCAACCCTACTCCTCCCTGGTGCTCGGCGTAGATTCCTGCCGCTCGCCGATTGCCGGACCCGGCTCCTCCTCCGGCGCTGGTTGGGCGGCGCGTGGGGCGTGGGCGGCATCGTGTCGCTCGAGGTCGCGCAGGATCTCGGCGCGCCGGCTCGAAGATGCCTCGCGGGCGGCCGAGAGGGCGCTCTCGAAGCGACGGCGGACGTTCTCGGGCAGGTGACGGGCGCCCTCAGGCAGGTGCTTCCTCACCTCTTCGTTAGTCGCATAGATAGTGCCTGCGACGCCTATCACGACCCCAGCCACCACCTTGCTCCAGCCCTCCACTAGCCCTCCTCCTCCGGCTTCCGCTCGCCGCCTATAAAGGTGCTGATGCCGCGCGAGAGGCCCGCCGTCGCGGAGGAGACTTTGATCACACCGCTCCTCACACCCCTCGTGATGACCGTGGTGGTCTGGTCAAGCTCGTCCGTCATTCCGGCCACGTCGCCTACCGCCTCGTCGAGCCTTCCGAGCTGGCTGTTGATGTTGTCCACAGTTACGTGCGTCTTGCCAAGAAGCGGCACTACCTGCTCGGAGACCTCCTTGATCGTCTGCTCCGTAGTCGAGAAGATGCTCGCCAGCCTCAAGAACATCCAGGCGAGCACGAAGAACGCAACTGCGATGCCCGCGAAGAGTACCCCGGTCATCAGTTCCACGAAAGCGTCCACGTTTTACCGCGCCTCCTTCCAGAGTGCAGGAGAACCCGCATTATAACGTTGATCCCCGCTTCCTCGCACGCGCTAGGGTGTGCGGCGAGACACAATGCCGCCGCCGACTACCCTCTGTCCGTCTGCAGTGTAGAATACTGCGGACTGACCCGGCGCGACGCCAACGACCGGCTCGGGAAAACGCGCGATCCACTCCCCCTTTGTCTCTCCCTCTTCGATCTCGCAAGGGACGGGAGCGCCGTTGTAGCGGACCTGGACGAACCGAGACGCCTCTGGTAAGAGAAACCAGTTCATGTCCCTTACCAGGATCTCACTCACCTCGAGGTCCCTTCTGCGGCCAACTACCACCTGCCTGGTAGAGGGGCGCACCTCGGTAACGTAGAGCGCCGTCGGCGCAGAGACCCCTATGCCGCGCCGCTGGCCAACCGTGAAATCCACGACGCCAGCGTGCCGTCCGAGGACCCGCCCCCCGAGGTCAACAACGTCGCCTGGCTCCGCACGCACCTTCTTGCGGACAAAGCTCCTGTAGTCGCCGTCGGGAATAAAGCAGATGTCCTGGCTCTCCGGCGTGTAAGCGACCGCCAGACCACGCTTCTCCGCTATCTTGCGCACCTCCGTCTTGCGATGCTCCCCAAGTGGGAAGATCGTACGCGCCAAAAGCTCCTTGGGTACGGGCCACAGGACGTAGGTCTGGTCCTTATCCCCGTCCACTGGGCGGGCGAGGGAAGGCCCCTCTGCCACCCTCGCGTAGTGGCCGGTCGCGACGTGGTAGAGACCTAGCTTATCCGCCAGGAAGGCGGCCGCGTGGAACTTGACGTGCGCGTTGCACGCTACGCAAGGGTTGGGTGTCTCACCCTCCTGGTATGCGCCGACGAAGTCGCGCATCACACGCTGGCCGAACAGCTCCTTGAGGTTCAGCGTGAAGTGAGGCAGGCCCATCCTGTGCGCCGTATCGCGGGCGAAGAGCACTGTATCGGGCGAGCAGCAGGATCGACTCCCCCGCTCCCCGTCGTGCAACCGGAACGTGACGGTAGCCACCTGGTACCCTGCCTCTTTCAGGAGCAACGCCGTCACGGCCGAGTCAACCCCGCCGCTCATCGCCGCAACGACGCCGTTATCGTGCGTCGCCCCCGCACTGCTAGTGCCACCCTCGACGAGCGATGAGCCCCCCTCGCGGTTCAGATGATCCTCGAAGGCACTGTGCAATGCGTCGAGGACCAGCGTCAGCGCGTGCTCCTTGCCCTGCGGTAGCGGGCCGCCGAGGGAGTGCTCCAGGTCGGCCCGGGAGACCCGCGCCGCGGCGAGCAGGTGCCTGCCCTCCACCAGCTCAGCGAGCGCCGATGCGGCAGCGATGCACGCAGCGCACCCGTAGACCTTGTACCTTACGCCAGAGACGGCATTGTCCTCTACGTCCACCGTGAACCTGGCGATGTCGCCGCAGGCGGCGTCGCCGGACTCCCCCACGCCCGAGGGGTCGGCGAGCTCGCCCACGCCGCGCGGGCGCACCAGGTGCTCTATAACCTGCGGCCTGTAGCGCTCGGACATCAGCTCTCCATCGGGGTGTAGAGCGGGGATATCTCGCGCAGCCGCGCGACCGCCTGCGAAAACGCCTCGAGGAAGCCCTCGATCTCGTCTGGGGTGTTGTCCTTGCCTACCGTGATCCTTACAGACGAGAACGCCTCTCGCTCATCCCTGCCCATCGCGAGCAGCACCGGCGAAGCCTTGTGCCCGCCTGAGGCGCACGCGGACCCACTCCCGATCTCGTACCCCAGCGCGTCGAGGACGAGCACGAGCCCCTCGGCCTCCACGCCGTCGACGGTAAGGTGCAGGTTGTTAGAGAGGCGCTTCTCAGGGTGCCCGTTCATGTGCACGCCTGGTATCTCCGCCACGCCCGCGAGTATCCTGTTACGTAACCTCGTCTCGTGCCGGACCCTCTCCTCCAGCTCCTCTCGGGCTAGCCTGGCGGCGGCACCCAGGCCCGCGATGCCGGCCACGTTCTCGGTACCGCTCCTCAACCCCCGCTCCTGTCCCCCGCCGAGCAGGGAAGGCTCTAGGGAAGTATCTCCGCGCACGTACAGCGCGCCAACCCCCTGAGGGCCATAAAGCTTATGCCCCGAGATAGCGAGCGTCGAGATGGGGATCCTCCCGACATCGAGCGAGAGCCTGCCCGCAGCCTGGACCGCGTCGGCGTGCAGCGCGACCCCCTTCTCGGCGCAGATCTTCGCAAGCTCCTCCATGGGCTCGACGGTTCCTACTTCGTTGTTGGCCCAGACCACCGCGGCCAGCGACGTCTCCGGGCGCACTGCGTCGGCGAGTTCCTCGGGGTCCACCATCCCGAAACGGTCCACCTCGAGCCAGGAGACCTCGAACCCCTCGCGCTCGAGGCGGCGCACGCTCTCCCGCACCGCGGCGTGCTCGACGCCGGAGACGACGGCGTGCCGCCTCGCGGGAAGGGCGGCGCGTCCGAGCCCAAGGACAGCCAGGTTGTCGGACTCGGTGCCTCCGCTGGTGAACAGTATTTCCTCGGGCAAGGCCCCTACGAGCTCAGCGACCTGCTCTCGACCCTCCTCTACGCATTCGCGGGCAGCGGCCCCGGAAGCGTGCAGCGAAGAGGGGTTACCGCGCCGCCCTCCAAGGTGCGGGAGCATAGCTGCGCGCACCCGCGGGTCAACGGGCGTCGTCGCGGCATTGTCGAGGTAGACAGGATGGCTCATAGCAAGCCAAGTTTAACGCACGAACCTGAAGGCATCAGGCTTCAAGCTTCAGTCAAATACCTGTAGCGTTGATCTTGATGCCTAGTGCCTGACCAGATCTACACGGTCACGGTCGAGGCCACTGCTCCTCCCGAGTCGAGGAGGGCAACCTGGTCTCCTGGAGCCAGCTGGAGCGCCTCGCCTCCCTCGAAGGTCCCCACAACCCGCTCCCCGTCAGCGTCGACGACGGCCGGGACGCGCCCGATAGAGACGCTCTGCTTCGGCGGTACCTCGATCGCCTCGTTGATAGTCACCCCTGGCAGGTCGGGGTTGACCTCGCCTGTCTCGGGATCCAACACCTGCAAGGAGAAATTCTGGAGGTTTACGGGTCTCTTGCTGCTGTTCTCCACCGTAAAGTACTCGATGCCGCCCCCGGTCTCGGTGAGTTCGATCTGCTCGAGGACAACGTCTACATCGCTCGTGTTAGTCTCGACCTGCACAGCCGAGAGGTCGAATAGCGCCTGGCTGAGCACTGGCCGCGGCACGTATCCCTGGAAGAGGTTCGTGAT
>Ga0126312_10002374_pt1 | contig 12590 bp, 11 predicted proteins | sample Plot104A_FD_92537 | JGI IMG/M metagenome (GOLD analysis project Ga0126312, IMG submission 92537) | Serpentine soil microbial communities from UC McLaughlin Reserve, CA, USA - Plot104A | ecosystem: Environmental > Terrestrial > Soil > Grasslands | place: USA: UC McLaughlin Reserve, Lake County... | reverse complement strand
CGGCTCGCCGCGGAGCGGCGGCGGCGGGCGCGGCGCTCCCTCCTCGCCCTCGCGACCGAGCGCCCCTACGTGACGCTGGCGGCGATCCTGGGGCCCGCCGTGCTGCTCGTCGTCCAGCGGGCGGCCGACCTCAGCGTGTTCCAGCTCGGCGTCGTCCAGGGCGGGCTGTTTCCGGGGGGCGACCCGTGGTGGCACTACCTCGTCGCCCCGTTCGTCTACAGCGACCTCGGCTACCTGTTCTGCGTGGGGCTGGCGATGGCGTTCTGCGTTCCCGGCCTGGAGCGCCGCCTGGGGCCGCTCGCGGCGCTGCTCTTGCTAATCGGGTGCGGGGCGCTGGGCGCCCTCGCGGCTCCCGGGCTGGACGACGCGCTGGGCGACGGCTTCACGGTTGCGGCGGGCGGCAACGGGGTGGCGCTCGGCGCGCTCGCGGCGTGGGTCATGCTCCGCCGTGCCGAGGCCCGCCTCGACCCCACCGAGGACATCGACTGGATCCCGGTAGTCGTGGGTGCCGCCGTGCTGCTCGCGCTGCCGCTCGCCGACGACTTCGCCAACCCGTGGGCGGGGATCGTCGGCGGGCTGGTCGGGCTCGCCTCGGGCTTCTCGGCCACCCTCGGGCGCCGCTAGCCGCCGATCGCGCGTGCTCGACAAGTTCGTCCAGATGACGCCGGAGCTTCATCGCTACGTCGTCGAGCACGGTGCCCGCCAGGACGACGTCCTGCGCCGCCTGGAGGCCGAGACGGCGGCGCTCGGCGAGATCTCGATCATGCAGATCGCCGCCGACCAGGGCGCCTTCATGACCCTGCTCGTGCGCGCGATCGAGGGGCGCCGCGCGCTCGAGCTCGGGACGTTCACGGGGTACTCGGCGATCTGCATCGCCCGCGCCCTGCCGGATGACGGCGTCCTCCTCACCTGCGACCTGAACGAGGAGTGGACGGAGATCGCGCGCCGCTACTTCGAGGAGGCAGGCGTGGCGGAGCGGATCGACCTGCGGCTCGCCCCGGCGCTCGAGACGCTGCGAGGGCTCCCCTCCGACGAGCCGTTCGACTTCGCGTTCATCGACGCCGACAAGGCGGAGTACCCGGACTACTACGAGGAGGTGCTGCGGCTCCTGCGCCCCGGTGGTCTCGCGATGCTGGACAACGTGCTGCGCGGCGGCGAGGTGCTCGAGCCGGAGCCGACGGACGACCGCGGCAGGGGGACCCGGGAGGTGAACGAGCGGATCGCCGCAGACGAGCGGGTCGAAGTCACCATGCTGGGGGTCGCCGACGGCATCACGCTCGTCCGCAAACGTTAGCTAGCCGTGGACCGCGCCGAGGCCATCGCGCTGCAGCGCCGCAACCTCGAGGGCTTCGTATGGATGCTGGCCGCTGGCTCGGAGCGCTCAACCCGGTTCGAGCGCGACGGCGTCGCTGCATCGATCGTCCCGGCCTGTCCGGGGCGATCCGTGCTGAACTCGGTCGTCTACCGCGACGCGGAGGCGCTCGATGCGGCGCTCGACGAGCTCGCCGCCGTCTATGAAGGGGCGGGCGTTCTTGCCTGGACGGTCTGGGTGCCCGGGGACGAGGACGAGGCCGCGAACCTGCTCCAGGGGGCCGGCCACCATCTGGACGCGACGCCGCTCGCGATGACCCTCGAGCTGGCCGCTCTGCCGGCCCCCGAGCCGGACGACCTGGACTGGGACAACCGCGCCAGCGCCGCCGAGGTCGGCAGGGTGAACGACCTCGCCTACGGGTTCGAGGCCCCCACGTTCGGCGCCGCGATCGCTCGGCTGCCCGGCGAGCTGCCGCTGCGCTTCTACCGGGCTCGGGTCGACCGGGAGCCGGTGTGCGTCGTGGGTACGCTCGATCGGGGCGAGGACTGCGGCGTCTATCTGGTGGCCACGCTCGAGGGCCATCGCGGCCGCGGCCTGGGGCGCCGCCTCATGCATCGTGCCCTCGCCGACGCGCGCGAGCGCGGCCTGCGCAGCTCGACGCTTCAGGCGACGAGGCTCGGCGCGCCGGTGTATGAGCGGCTCGGCTACCGCGCCTACGGCGCCCTGGAGATGTGGGAGCGGCGCAACTCCCCGCCTGCTTGACTTCCGGGGATGCCGGTGGACCAAGCCCGACTCGAGCAGGCGATCGACCGCCTCACGGACCGCGAGCGCTTTCGCGAGGCGGAAGCCGCGGTGGCCGCGGCGGCGCCGAAGCTGCAGCGGATCCTCGCCGACGCGCTCGAGCAAGGCGGCTGGTTCGGCGAGGCGCACGAGGAGGAGGTCCGCAAGGCGACCACGACGCCCTCAGACGAGCGGCTCGCCGCGATTCGCACGCTGCTCGCGGAGGAGGCGCGGATGGGAATGATGGTGGGCGTCGCCGTCGGCTGGGCGCTTCGTGAGGAGCTTTCAAACCACGAGGAGGAGTAGGAGAGATGGCAGAAGTGGAGTTCGAGGCAAACGGCGGAACCGCCACCGGCTACCTCGCGGAGCCCGACACGGAGGGCCCGGGCGTGGTCGTCCTCCAGGAGTGGTGGGGCGTCGAGTCCCACATCAAGGACGTCTGCGAGCGCTTCGCGCGCGAGGGGTTCGTGGCGCTCGCCCCCGACCTCTTCCACGGCGAGACCACGGATCAGCCCAGCGAGGCGCAGCAGAAGATGATGGCCATGAACATGGACGAGGCCGAGAAGGAGATGCGCGGCGCGGTCGACTACGTTGCCCAGCACCCGAAGTGCAACGGGCAGGTCGGAGCGGTGGGCTTCTGCCTGGGCGGTGGGCTCTCCGTGTGGGCGGCGACCGCGAACCCGAAGGTCGGGGCGGTCTCGACCTTCTACTACGTGATGCCCCACGGAAAGCCCGACTTCTCGAAGATCGATGCCCCGGTGCTCGGCCACTTCGGGACCGCCGACGACTTCGTCTCCGTCGACGCCGCGAAGGCGCTCGAGGAGGAGATCCGGAGCGCCTCGGGCACCGAGGTGGAGTTCGTGTTCTACGACGGCGCCGGCCATGCCTTCTTCGCCGATCACGACCGGCTCGGTACCTACCACGCAGAGCACGCCCGCAGCGCCTGGCAGCGGACCGTCGACTTCTTGAGGAGGCACCTCGGCCGCCAGGGCGGTTAGCCACCCCCAAGGGCAGATTGGCCGATCAGCCAGTCGAGGGGGGTAGCCTTCGCCGAGTCGAGCAAACGTCGAGGAGGAGGGCATCGCGGTGGAAGCCGGCACGACGGAAGAGAGGGTCGAGGCGGAGAGCACCGAGTTAAAGACGGCCCGGACGCTCAGCGAGATCGCTCACCGGGAGGGGTTTCTGGAGACATCGGACCCGGCGCTTCAGGAATCAGCCGACCGCGGCCGCGCAAAGCTCCTCTCGTATCGCGATCTCTACCTGCTGTGGGAGCGCCAGCAGTGGCGCACCCAGGACCTCGACTTCAGCCGCGACCGGACCGACTGGCACGAGCGGATCGATCCCGAGGAGCGCTTCCAGCGAATGTTCGGTCTCTCGGCCTTCTTCGTGGGCGAGCAGCGGGTCACCGACGAGCTGGGGCCGATCATGCGCGCCTGCCCCAGCGAGGAGCAGCGGATCTTCCTCTCCACTCAGATCGCCGACGAGGCGCGCCACGTGCGGTTCTTCGACCGCTTCTACAGCGAGGTCGGGGTGCTGGAGGGCACCGACGATCTCGCCGACCGGCTGGCGAGGACCGAGGAGCACCTGAACGAGGCGTTCGGCGAGCTCTTCGACGAGCTGCTCCACAAGCGGGTCGATCGACTCGCCGCTGAGCCCGAGGACACAGAGGCTGTGGTGGAGGCGATCACGCTCTACCACATGATCATCGAGGGCGCGCTCGCGCTGACAGGACAGCACTTCATCATCGAGTACAACGAGGAGCAGAACACGCTGCCGGCGTTCGTCCAGGGGTTCCAGAACGTCGCGCGCGACGAGCATCGCCACATCGCGTTCGGCGTCCGCTTCCTCACCGACATGGCGAACGAGGATCAGCGTTACCGGGCAGCGATCCAGCGGATGATGGCGGAGGCGCTGCCGATCGCCGACAGGGTGCTCGACCCGCCGTGGTCCGAGGAAGAGGATTGGGAGCTGTTCGGGTACTCCCGCGAGGAGACGCACGCCTTCGCCGCCCAGTCGCTGTCGCGGCGGCTGAAGGTGATCGGCCTGGCCTAGCGCCTGGCCTTCGCCACGCCTAGGGGACGGGGACGGCTGTCACCTCGGTCGTCGTGGGCTGCGTCGGCTCGGACGGCGGCGGGCTGGGATCGACCGGCACTGGCTCAGGCGGCGGCGCGACCGGGTCGGTCGTCGTGGCGCCGGTGTCGCCCGAGCTGCCCGTGACCGTGCCTTCCCCCGTGGCCGTGCCCGGGTCCGTGCTGGTGCCGTCGCCGATGTATCCGGAGCTGTCGGTGGTCGAGCTGTCGGTGGTCGAGGTATCGTCGCTGGGCACGTCCTCGGTCGGCACGTCGGTGGGCGTTGGGGCCGGCGGATCCTCGGGGGTCGGTTGCGTATCGGTGCCCGACGTCGGCGGCGCGGGCGGGGTGGGGTCGCTGACGGTTGACTCCTCGGGGGCGGGGGAGCGACGCGGGCCGGTGGAGTGCGAGTGCCGGTCCGCCGTGCTGCGGTATTGGGGGTGCCAGCCGGTCTCAGTGTTCATCACCGCCGTCGGCGCGGTCTGCTTCACAGGGTCGGTCGGCGTCGAATGGAGTCGCTCCACCCCGACCGCCCCGGCGGTGATCAGGGCCGCCGTCGCCATCCCGACCGCGGCCTTGCCAGCTAGGGCTCCGCCGAGCCCGCCTACCGTCGACCCCGCCGCGGAGACCATGCCACCGAGAGCGGCGCCCGAGCCGCCGGCCGCCGCCCCGCCGGCGCCGACTGCGCCCGCGCTACCGGCCCCCGCCGCGCCGGCACCGCCGGCGCCCCCGGCACCGGCTGCACCCCCGGTGCCGCCGCCGGCGGCGGACCCCGCGGAGCCCCCCGCCGCCTGCCCGCCCCCGAGCTTCGCGCCGGCGAGCTTGCGAAGGAGGGCCAGCAGGCCGAGGGGGGCGAGTCCCGACAGCCCCTTGGTGGTGGCGCGAAGCTGGGTACGGTAGCGCCCGCACCTCGCGCACTCCCGCACGTGGCGGCGCGCCGGCGCTGAGAGCTTGGACAGCCCCTCCACGACCTCGGCGAGCTCGAGGCGCACCTCGTCGCAAGTGAGCATGCGCGCCTCGCTGGCCTCCGCGAGCGAGACCCGGGCCCGCACGAGGAGCGACTTGATCGCGGGGAGCGTCGTCCCCATCGCCTGCGCGATCTCGGTGTAGGAGAGGTCGTCGATCTCGCGCAGGACGAGCGCCGTGCGTTGGGTCTCGGGCAACTCCTGGACGTCTGCGACGATCTCTCGCAGCTCCTCGCGGCGCTGCACCCGCTCGAGGGTCGTGGCCCCGTTCTGGTGCGGGTGGACGTCCATCGAGTCCTGTCCCTCGGCCGTTGGGCGGCGAAGGAAGTTGAGGCAGCGATTGCGCGCGATGCGGTAGAGCCAGGGGCGGGCGTTGACGGGCCGCCTGTCGGCAAGCATCGCGCCGTGGGCGGAGGCGAACACCTCCTGGAGCACGTCCTCGGCGTCCTGCATGGAGCCGAGCAGGTGGCGGCAGAAGGCGAGCAGGCGCACCTGGTAGCGGTCGAACAGCACCTCGAACGCACGGTCGTTTCCATCGCGAAGCAGAGCGACGAGCCGATCGTCGCTCTGCAACCTGAGAAGCGGCGATCGCCGCGCCAGCAGGCCGCTATGACTGGCGCTTGTGAGGGCGGAGGCCTCCATCAAGCCCGCATCTCTGCGAACACGCTACAGGCAGGAGAGTTGCTGTCAAGCGACGTCCGGGTCGCGCCGCGTTTCACGACCGCTACCGTTTGCTTGAACCTACCGGGGTGGTGGAACTGGCAAGACACGGCCGCCTTAAGAGCGGCTGCCCGCAAGGGCGTGAGGGTTCGAGTCCCTCCCCCGGTATCGGTCGCGTCCCCGGTATCGGCCACGTCACACCGGCTTCACGATCCGGATGTTGAACTTGCCGGTGTCCAGCGCGCCCATCATCCGCACCCATAGCGGCAGGTACATCTCGGCGCCGCGCGCGCCGGTGATGTCGCCGAGGTCCACGATGTCGCCGGAAAGCCAGCCGAAGGTCTCCAGCAGCTCGATCACGCGGGCCTTTGCTCCGCGATCGTTTCCGCAGACGAACAGGCTCGTCGACTCGCCGAGCTCGTTCGGGGCCACCATCACCCCGGCGTTCACCGTGTTCAGCGCCTTCACCACCCGCGCCTCCGGAAACGCCCGCTGAATCCGCTCTCCGAGGCTGTCCGTGTTGCAGACGCCCAGGGCCGGCGGCCTGCCCTGGCTGAAGTCGAGCGGGTTCGCGACGTCGATCACCACCTTTCCCGCGAGGTTCCCCGCCCCGGCCGCCTCGAGCGCCTCCAGCGACGCCATCCCGGCCGTCGCGTTCACCACCACCTCGCCGAAAGCTGCCGCGTCGGCGAAGCTCCCCTCGCTGGCTCCCTCTCCCGCCTGGGCCGCCCACGCCACCGCCCTCTCGTTGCCGGCCTCGCGCGAGCCCATCTTCACCTCGTGACCCAGCTCCGCGAGCTTCCCGCCGATCGTCCGCCCGACCATCCCCGTCCCGAGCACCCCGAACCTCACGCCCTCACCCTACAACCGTCCTGCTCCTTCAAACGAGCGCGCCGCCTCTCATGCGCTCGCCGGAAGGAGCGCCCACCGTCCCCGTACGCATCTCGTTGAAAATTCGTCCCAGCTCCGGCACAGACTGCGGGCCATGGCCAGGAAGGACGGTGCGACATTCACCCCGTCCGAGCGCCTCCCGATTTGTCAGACATTTGTCAGACAAATCGGGAGGCTCCAGACCGGGAACACCAAGGGGAGCAGGAGGCCCGAGCCCCTCCCGATTTGTCAGACACTTGTCAGACAAACCGGGAGGGGGCAGACCGGCAACACCAAGGGAGCAGCACCGAGAAGGGAGAACGCCAAGGCGTGGAAGGGACCATGATGGGAGAGCACCGAACCACTCGGGGGCGGCGCGCCGCGGCGGAACGGACGAGATGGGGAAGCGGAGGATGACGATTCGGACAGATCCTCCGGCGGTCCGCGAGGTGAGCGTTCGGGAACTGGGTCGCGAGACCGCCTCCGTGCTCGCTTCGGTGGCACGCGGCGAGCGAGCGGTGATTGTTCGCCACGGCGAGCCCGTCGCGCTCATCCTCTCCCTCGATGAGGCGATTGATGTCTTCCTCGCCCACGCCGAGGAGTACGTGCGGATGCGGCTCGACGCGCGACGGGACCTGGAGAGTTGGTCGCCGTGAGCCGGCTCAGGGTGCGCTACTCGCCTCGCGCGGTCACGGCTCTGCACGGGATCGGCTGGCAGCGGACGAGACGGATCGAGAGGGCGCTCGGCAAGTTTGCCGGCTCAGGTGCGGTCACGGGCCTGGCCAGGATCGAAACCGCGCTGGACCTGGCCGCGTGCGAGGTGCTCAAGGAAGAGGGAACGGTGCTGGTCTACGCGGTGGTCCCGAAACGGGAGCTGCTCGAGCAGATGTGGGGGGGAGAGTTCGAGCGACGGCTTCGGCAGCGCCGAGGCGAGCGGCTCGTGCACGGGCGCTGGTCGTGAGCTAGAGCTGGACGAAGACGGTCTTCGTCTCGAGGTAGGCGTCGAGGTTGGCGTGGCCCCGTTCTCGGCCGATGCCCGACGCCTTGTAGCCGCCGAATGGGGCCGCCGGGTCGCCCACGCCCCAGTTGTTGACGTAGACGCTGCCGGCCTGGAGCAGCGCGGCGAGCTTGTGGGCCTTGGAGACGTCGCGGGTCCAGAGGCCGGCGGCGAGCCCGTACTCGGTGTCGTTGGCGCGGCGCGCCACCTCCTCGAGGTCCTCGAACGGCATCGCCACCAGCACCGGCCCGAAGATCTCCTCGCGCGCGATTCGCATCGAGTCCTCGACTCCGGTGAACAGCGTCGGCGCGACGAAGTAGCCGCCGCCATCCGAGCGGCCCGCCCCGTCGCCTGAGGCTTCCGCCGGCCCGCCGCCGACGACGACCTCGGCGCCCTCCTGGACGCCGGAGTCGATGTAGCCCCTGACCCGATCGAGCTGCTCCGCCGAGACGAGTGGGCCGAACTCCGTCTCCGGGTCCAGTCCCGGCCCCACCTTCGCCTCGCGTGCGTAGGCGGCGAGGCGCTCGGTGACCTCGTCGAAGAGGTCGCGCTGAACGAACAGGCGGGAGCCCGCGTTGCACGCCTGGCCCGAGTTGAAGTAGATGCCCTGGTAGGAGCCCTTGATCGCCCGCTCGAGGTCGGCGTCCGGCAGGACGATGTTGGGGCTCTTGCCGCCGAGCTCGAGCGTGACGCGCTTCAGCGAGCGCCCGCACTTGGCGCCGATCTCGCGCCCGACCTCGGTGGAGCCGGTGAAGGCGACCTTGTCGACGCCCGGGCTGTCGACCAGGGCGGCGCCGGTGCCTCCGTCGCCGGTGAGCACGTTGAGCGTCCCCTCGGGAAAGCCGGCCTCGAGCGCAAGCTCGCCGAGGCGCAGGGCGGTGAGCGGGGTCTGCTCGGCGGGCTTCAGGATCACAGGGCAGCCCGCGGCGAGCGCCGGCGCCACCTTCCAGATCGCCATCAGCAGCGGGAAGTTCCAGGGCACGATCAGCGCGCAGACGCCGACCGGCTCGCGTAGCGTGTAGCACAGGACGTCGCGAGCCGAGACCGGGATCGTCTCGCCCTCGATCTTCGTCGGCCATCCGGCGTAGTAGCGCAGGTGGTTCACGGCGGCGGCCATGTCCGCCTTGGCCGCGGCCAGGGGCTTGCCATTGTCGAGCGACTCGAGCTCGGCGAGCTCCTCCCCGCTGGCCTTGATGAGCTCCGCCAGCGAGTACATGAGGCTCGAGCGCCTTGCCGGGTGGACCTTGCGCAACGACCCCTCGAGCGCGCCACGCGCCGCCGCCGCCGCCCGCGTGACGTCCTCGGGGCCGGCGAGGGCGACCTCGCAGACGGCGTCGCCCGTGGCGGGGTCGATCGTCTCGAACGTGCGGCCCTCCGCCGCCTCCACCCGCTCGGCGCCGATCAGCAGCCCCTTCGGGCCGCGCTCGACGAACTCGCGGGCCGTGGGGGAAAGCGCTTTTGCCGTAGCGGTTGCCATTACCCTGATCGTAGAGCTAGCTCGCGCGGACCGGCGAGGTGGCGGCAGCGGAGCACTAACTTCGACGGGATTCCCGAGGCGCCGGGTTCGCGCTGGGCGCAGGCTCGCGGTTCGCGCTAGGTTCCTCGTGAAGGGGAACCCGAGAGCCGCCATCCACCTGCTATGGACCGCCACCAGGGCTATTCCGACCTCGAGGCGCAGCTCGCCGCCCAACACGGGTTGGCCAGGCGCCTGCTTGCGGCCGAAAGCCTCCAGGAGGCAGCACCCGCGTTCCTGGAGGTGATCGGCGGACTGCTCGGCTGGGAGGCCGGCGACTTGTGGGTGGTGGAGGGAGGTCGCCGCAGGCTGCGCTTCTTCGCGGGCTGGGAGGGGGGTGGCTTCGAGGGCGCGGCGCTGTGGCAGGCGAGCGCCGAGCTTCGCTTCGAGCGCGGCGCCGGGCTCCCGGGTCGCGCCTGGGACACCGGACAAATCGTCTCGGTGACTGACGTCTCGCGGGAGACCCTCCCGCGCCGCGATGTGGCGGTCGCCTTGGGCCTTGAAGGGGCCTTTGCGATCCCGATCCCGGCCGGCGACCCCGACCGGGTGCTTGCCGTCGTCGAGTTCTTCACCACATCGTCCTCGTCCCCGGACGAGCACCTCGTCGACCTCCTGGTGGGCTTCGGCGACCAACTCGCGATGTTCATCAACCGCCTCGAGACGAACCGGTTCCGCGACCATCTGGCCGCGGTCGTGGCCGGCACGAAGGATGCGGTGATCACCAAGGACCTACACGGGACGATCACCGCTTGGAACGACGGCGCTCAGAGGCTCTACGGCTACACCGCCGAGGAGGCGATCGGGCAGCACATCTCGATCCTGATCCCGGCGGATCACGCCGGGGAGGAGGAGCGCATCCTCGAGCATGTACGGCGGGGAGAGCCCGTCGAGACGTACGAGACCCAGCGTATCCGAAAGGACGGCGCCCGGATCGACGTCTCGCTGACGGTCTCGCCGATCACCGACCCGGTCGCGGGCATCGTCGGGGCCTCGATCGTGGCGCGCGACATCACCGCCGAGAAGCATCGTCGCCAGGCCGAGGAGTTCCTGATCCGCGCGAGCGCCGCGCTCGACAGCTCGCTGGACGTCGGTGAGACCGCCAGGACGATCGTCGAGACCGCGGTGCCCGAGCTCGCGGAGCTCTGCGTGATCGACTTCCTTCGGGAGGATGGATCGCTCGGAGACGCGGTCGTGGCGGCGCTCGATCCCGCCGCCGCCGCCGAGCTGGAGCAGATCCGGCGGACGTTCCCGCTCGACCCGGCGGGGGATCACCCGGTGGCGAAGGCGGTGCGGGACGCACAGTCCGCCGTGATTCGCGATCTCACCACCCCCGCCATTCGCGACGAGGTCGCGCAGAGCGGTGAGCACCGGGAGTTCATCGCCCGCATGGGTTACAACTCGGCCGTGGTGGCGCCGCTGGTCGCCCGTGGGCGGCTGCTCGGCGCGCTTTCCTTCCTACATGTGGCGAACGACCGGCGCTACGACTCCGAGGACCTCTCGCTGCTCGAGGACCTGGCGGGCCGCGCCGCGATGGCCCTGGACAACGCGCGCCTCTACGCCGAGCGCGATCGGATCGCCAAGACCCTGCAGCGCGGGCTTCGCCCGGCTAAGCCGGGACCGATCCCGGGGCTGGAGCTCGCGGTGGTGTTCGAGGCCGCCGGGGAGGGCGTCGAGATGGGGGGTGATTTCTACGACGTCATCGGGGTGGTCGGCGGCTGGCTGGTGCTGATCGGCGACGTCGTCGGGCGGGGCAGCGAGGCCGCGGCGCTGACGGCCCAGATCCGCTACGCGGTCCGCGCCCTGGCGATACCGGGCCTGCGGCCGAGGCAGATCCTCGAGCGCGTTAACGGCGCCCTCTTGGTGTCGGAGACGGAGGAGCGGTTCGCGACGGCCCAGCTCGCGCATCTCAGCAGCGAGCCAGACGGTGCCGTGATCGCGGAGCTCGCCTGCGCCGGGCATCCGCCGGCGATCCTCGCCCGCCGCGACGGCTCCACCGAGCTCGCGGGAGGCGGCGGCCTGATCGGCATGTTCGGTGAGGTCGAGCCGGCGGTTCACGAGTTCACCGTCGACGTCGCCGAGACCCTGCTGCTCTACACGGACGGGTGGCTCGAGGCAGGGCCCGTGGAGCGCCACCGCTCCCCGGAGGAGCTCGCCGCCGCAGTCGTCGAGCACGGCACGGGAGCGCTCGACGCGCTGGTCGACGAGCTGCGCGGCGACGCGCTGGACCGGGCGGGCGAGGCGCTTCGCGACGACCTCGTCCTCTTCGCGCTTCGCCCGACGGGCGCGCGAGAGCTGTCCGCGCTGGGCTAGCGCCTGCGGCGCGCGGCCTTGCCAGAATGGCGGCATGGCGCTTCCTCTCCTGACGCGCCTCTACAGACGGATCGGGCGCCGTTACCCCTACGTCTTCCTCACCATCGAGCTCCAGAGCGCGTTCGTGATCACGGGGACGACGCTCGGGCTGTTCGGCTTCTACTACAACGCCTCGGGCGAGGACTACCTGAAGATCCTCCTCGTTGCGCTGGTTCTCACCGGGATGGCGGTGCTGATCACTCTGCTTCGGACCTACCCGCTGATGCGGCCGATCAAGGAGTGGATCGGGGGTGCCCGCGACGAGGAGCACACGCGCCGCGCTTGGTCGTCGGCGGTGGCGCTCCCGCTCACCCTGATCCGCCGCGACCTCGGCGTGCCGATCGGGGTGGCCATCGTCCCCACCTGCATCTGGGCGGTGATCGTCCTCGACCTGAGCTGGCCGGCGTTCTTCCCGCTGTTCGCCGGATCGCTGGTGGCCCTCGGCTACTCGGCGATCCTCCACTACCTGATCCTCGAATCCGGGATGCGCCCGGTGCTGCTCGACGTCAACGAGTGCGACGTGGCGCCCCGGATGAGCGCCGGGATCTCCGCGATCCCGCTGCGGGTCCGCCTGATGACGGCGCTGCCGCTCATCAACCTGATCACGGGCCTCGTCGTCGCCGCCCTCACCTCCCGCGGCGGAGGTGGGGCGGCGCTCGGCGTCGACGTCCTGGTCGCGGTTGCGGTCGCGACCACCATCTCCCTCGAGCTCACCGTGCTGTTCTCGAAGTCGATCCTGCGCCCGATCGCCGATCTTCAGCGGGCCACCGACGCGGTACGCCGCGGCGATTACGACGTCACGGTCCCGGTGACCACCGTCGACGAGCTCGGCGAGCTCGCGTCCTCGTTCAATCAGATGGTCGAGGGCCTCGCCGAGCGGGAGCGCATCCGCGAGGCCTTCGGCACCTACCTCGATAAGTCCGTCGCCGAGTACATCCTCAGCGAGGAGTTTCCAGAGGAGGGCGTAGAGCTCGAGGTCTCGATCCTCTTCTGCGACGTGCGTGATTTCACGAGCTTCGCCGCCAGGGCCGACGCGAAGGAGGTGGTGATGCGCCTGAACGCCCTGTTCGCGGTG
>Ga0126312_10002373_pt1 | contig 12591 bp, 10 predicted proteins | sample Plot104A_FD_92537 | JGI IMG/M metagenome (GOLD analysis project Ga0126312, IMG submission 92537) | Serpentine soil microbial communities from UC McLaughlin Reserve, CA, USA - Plot104A | ecosystem: Environmental > Terrestrial > Soil > Grasslands | place: USA: UC McLaughlin Reserve, Lake County... | reverse complement strand
TCGCCGGCGTAGGCGATCGCCCCGTGGTTGGCCATGAGTGCGGCGGTCTTGCCCTCGAGCGCGTCGAGCACCGCCTCGGCCAGCTCGGGGGTCCCGAACGTGCGGTAGGGGGCCACGGGAACGCTGCCGCCGAGCGCGAGCATCGCGTAGTGCACGCAGGGCAGCTCGTCGTCGAGCACGCAGGCCAGCGCCGTCGCCTTGGGCGCGTGGGTGTGGACGACGGCGCCCGCGTCGTAGCGGCGGTAGACGCCGAGGTGCAGGTCGAGCTCGGACGTGGGGGCGAGCTCGCCGCCGACCACCTTGCCGTCGCGGTCCACCAGCGTGACGTCGCCGGCCTCGAGCTCGGCGAGCTGCGCGCCCGTCGGGCTGATGGCGATGACGTCGCCGCTGCGCGCGCTCACGTTGCCCGCGGTCCCGAGCACGAGGCCCTCGGCGGCCAGCCGCCGCGCGGCGGCGGCGACCTGCTCGCGCAGGGCTTCGGTGGCTGCGCTCTCCATCGCCGCGGCATGGTAGCGTGAAATATGAAGGTGAGTTCAGGTTCAACTACAGCGCCTGAGCCGGCCCTGCGCCGCGTTCCCCAGCAGGCCCGCAGCCGCGCGCTCATCCAGCGCGTGCTCGACACGGCGGAGGACCTGCTGGCCACCGAGGGCGTCGAGGCGCTGACCACCACGCGCATCGCCACCGAGGCTGACATCGCGGTCGGCTCGCTGTACCAGTACTTCCCCGACAAGGGCGCGATCGTCGACGCGCTCGCCGGGCGCTACCTCGAGGAGTTCGAGGGCCTGATGGCCGAGCTCGTCGCCCAGGCGGTCGAACAGGGCTGGCGCGACGAGCTGGTCGACCGGATGATCGACTCCTACGCCGACCGCTACCGGCGCGAGCCCGGCTACCGCGCGCTGTGGTTCGGCCGCCACCTGAGCGAGGAGCTGCGCGAGGCTGACCGCCGCAACAAGGTCGCGCTGGCCGAGGGCGTCCGGCGGATCCTGGTGGAGGGCGGGCTGGTGCGCGACGTCGCGGGCGTGCGCACCGCCTGCCGCGCCGCGGTCCTGTGCGCCGACGCGCTCCTGGTCGAGGCCTTCCAGGAGGACCCGAACGGTGAACCGGCGCTGCTTCGCGAGGCAAAACGCATACTGCGCAACCACCTCGCGGACGTGATCAGCCGCTACGCCCGGACAGGGGGACGCACACGATGAGCGAAACGAACATCTCCCGGCGCGGATTGCTCGGTGGGGCGGCCGCGGCCGGCGCGGGCCTCGCGTTGGGCGGACCCGCCTCGCTGCCCGAGGCGGACGCTGCCACCAGGCGCCGGCGCAAGCTGCGCACGAAGCGCGTCGACGTCGCCGTGGTGGGCGGCGGCTTCGCCGGCCTGACCGCGGCCTACCGCGTGATGCGCGGCGGCCGCTCGGTGATCCTGCTCGAGGCGCGCGACCGCGTCGGCGGCCGGGTCTTCAACCACGAGATCGGGGGCGGGGAGATCTCCGAGGCCGGCGGCACGTTCATCGGGCCGACCCAGAACCGCATCAAGGCGCTGGGCGACACGATGGGCGTGGGCACGTTCCCCACCTACAACGACGGCGACAACGTCTACATCGCCGACGGTGAGCGGTCCACGTACAGCGATCAGTCGGCGCTCGGGACCGCGCCCCCCGACCCGCTGGTGATCGGCGACCTGGCGACGGTCGTCCTGCGCCTCGACGAGATGTCGAAGGAGGTCCCGGTCGACGCGCCCTGGACCTCGGCCCGGGCGGGCGAGTACGACGGCCAGACGCTCGACACCTGGATCAAGCAGAACACGAATCCGGTGTCGCAGCAGCGCTTCGACAAGCTCGTCCGCGCGGCGACCCGCCCGATCTTCGGGACCGAGCCCAGCGAGATCTCGCTGCTGTTCACGCTCTTCTACATCGCGGCGTCGGGCGACGAGCAGAACCCCGGCACGTTCGAGCGGAACTTCAACACCCGCGACGGCGCGCAGGAGCAGCGCTTCGTGGGCGGCTCGCAGCTGGTGGCGACCAAGGTGGCCCGGGCGCTCGGACGGCGGGTCGTCCTGAGCTCGCCGGTGCGCCAGATCCGCAACGGCGCCCGCGGCGTGTCGATCGTCTCCGACCGCATCAACGTCCGCGCCAAGCGGGTGATCGTCGCCGTCCCGCCGGCGCTGTGCGGCCGGATCGACTACGCCCCGGACCTGCCGCCGGAGCGCGACTCGCTGCACCAGCGGCTTCCGATGGGGACGCTGGGCAAGGTCGCCGCGGTATACGAGAAGCCGTTCTGGCGCGAGAAGGGGCTGAACGGCACCACGCTGAACACCGACGGCTTCGTGAACGCCACATTCGACGACTCGCCGCCGGACGGGTCGCCCGGAGTCGTGTTCGGGTTCATCGGCGGCGACAAGCACCGCGAGTTCTTCGCCAAGAGCGCCGACGAGCGGCGGGCCGCGGCGCTCGAGGACCTGTCCGACGCGTTCGGGCCGGAGGCAGGCAACCCGACCGAGTACTTCGAGACGAACTGGCCCGCTGAGCGCTGGTCGCGCGGCGGTCCCGTGGGCGTGGCCGGGCCGGGCGTCTACACCGCAGCGGGGCCGGCGCTGCGCAAGCCCGTGGGCCGCATCCACTGGGCCGGCACGGAGACGTCGACCTACTGGAACGGCTACATGGACGGCGCCGTGCGAAGCGGCGAGCGGGCGGCGCGCGAGGTGCTGGACCAGCTATGAGGAGGGCGCTGGTACTCGCGGTGGCGCTCCTGGCGGCTGCGCCGGCGACCGCGTCCGATCAGCGCGCTCGCTGGGACACCAAGCTCCTGGCGCGCGTGCCGGCGCCGGGCTATCCCGCGTCGGCCTACCCGCACCCCAACGGGCGCGTCTACGTCGGGACGTACACCAACCCGCGCGGCGACACCGTCCCGTCGCGGGTGTTCGAGTACAACCCCGACACCGGCGCGCTCGTGCGTTCGTGGACGGTGCCCGGTCAGGACCTGGCGGCCGAGCACGGCGTGCAGGCCGCGACCAGCGACGCCGCCGGCCGCCTCGTGCTGCTCGACCGCACGCCGGCGCGCGCGCTGATCCTGGACCAACGAACCGGGGACTTCTCGACCTACGCGACGTTCCGCAACCTCGCGCCCTGCAGCGGCGCGCCGGACGGTAACTGCTCGCCGACCTCGCAGGACCTGCCGCCGATGGCCAACTACGCGGCCTGGGGGACGGGCGGCGAGCTCTACGTCACCGACTACCAGCAGGGCGTGGTCTGGCGGGTGCCGCCGGGCGGCGGAGCGGCCGAGGTGTGGCTGGCCGACCGCCGGCTCGACGGGCAGCAGTTCGGGACCACCGGCATCGCGCTCGCCGCCGACCGGCGGACGCTGATCGTGGCGCAGAGCAGCTCGGGCGGCGGGCTCGGCGGCCTGGCCAACCCGACGAGCGGCAAGCTCTACCGCGTCCCGATCGCGGACAACGGGCAGCCGGGGGAGATGGCCCAGTTCTGGGAGAGCGGGCCGGCTGAGAGCCCCGACGGCTTCGGCATCGCCCAGTCGGGGCGGATCTACATCGCGCTGCTGTCGACCAACCAGATCGCGGTCGTCGCGCCCGACGGGGCCGAGGTCGAGCGCTTCCCCTCCGGGCAGAACGGCGACAATGGGTCGGGAACGCCGTTCGACTCGCCCTCGAGCGCGAAGTTCCTGGGTACCCGGCTGATGGTCCCGAACCAGTCGTACTTCAACGGCGACCCGAACCTGCAGACCGTGCTCGACGTCGAGACCCGCGAGCAGGGGCTGCCCGAGCTGATCCCACCGGGCGCCGGCGGCGTCGACTCGGTGGCGCCGTCGCTGACCGCGCTGGGCGTGCGGCCCGCGCGGGTGCGGGCGGGGCGCAACGCGGTCGTCTCGGTGCGACTGAGCGAGCCCGCGCGCCTCAGGCTCCGGCTGCAGCAGCGGCGCGGGCCGCGCTGGAAGCGGGTCGGCACGCTCTTCCGCTCCGGCCAGGCGGGGTCGAACAGCTATCGCGTGGGGATGCGCATCCGCCGCGGCGGGCGCAAGCGCGCGCTGTCGCCAGGGCGCTACCGCGTGGTCGTGCGCGCGGTCGACGCGGCCGGCAACACGTCGCGCGACGTCAGCCGCAGTTTCACCGTTATCCGGCGCTAGCGGCGGCGCGCCGGGGGCGGCGGTCGAGGTTTGTCCGCTCGGCCCCTTCGGTACCGAATTAGTGGACGACGCAACGACTTCGGAACCGAGGAAGGAGCTATCCCATGGGCAAGCTCGATGGCAAGAAGATCGCCGTCCTGTTCACCGACGGCGTGGAGCAGGTGGAGCTCGAGAAGCCGGCCGAGGGCCTCGAGGGCGAGGGCGCCGAGGTGACGTTCCTGACGCTCGAGCCGGGTGAGGTCCAGGCCTTCAACCACCTCGACCACGCGGACAAGATCAAGGTCGACAACGGCGTCTCCGACGCCGACGCGTCGGACTACGACGGCCTGCTGCTGCCCGGCGGCGTCGCGAACCCAGACTTCCTGCGCGCGGACGAGGACGCGGTGCGGTTCGTCGCCTCGTTCGTGGAGCAGGCGAAACCGATCGCGGCGATCTGCCACGGCCCGTGGACGCTGGTCGAAGCCGACGTGGTCAAGGGCCGCACGCTCACCTCGTGGCCGTCGCTCAAGACCGACATCGAGAACGCCGGCGGCACCTGGGTCGACGAGGAGGTCCACGTGGACGAGGGCCTCGTGACCAGCCGCAAGCCCGACGACCTCGACGCGTTCACCGAGAAGGCGATCGAGGAGTTCTGCGAGGGCAAGCACGAGGAGATGGCCGCGAGCGCGGGCGGCGCCTCCGGCTCGTAGCGCGCGGCGAGCCGCGAACTGGCAAGCGCGCGACCGCTCTCCAAAGTCGCCGGGGCGCCCAGCGATGCCAGGCGCCCCGGCGGGGGGAGGTGGAGGGGATCACCGCACGGCGATCTCCTGCCGCCGGTGAGTGTAACCCGGACGGGGTAACGAAGGCGGCTGGTGTTTGCAGACGCACGCTTCTTCCGTTCGCGTAGAGCGGGTCGATCGGGTCGCTAGGGTGCCGCGACCATGTGGTGGCAGGACGCGGTCGTGTATCAGGTCTACCCCCGCTCGTTTCAGGACTCGGACGGCGACGGCGTGGGCGACCTGCGCGGCATCGAGAGCCGGCTCGACCACCTGGCCTGGCTCGGCGTCGACGCGCTGTGGATGTCGCCGATCTACCCGTCGCCGCTCGCGGACTTCGGCTACGACATCGCCGATTACACGGACGTGGACCCGGTTTACGGGTCGCTCCGCGAGCTCGACGCCCTGGTCGGCGCCGCCCACGAGCGCCGCGTCCGTGTGCTCATGGACCTGGTGCCGTCGCACACGTCGATCGAGCATCCGTGGTTCCGGGAGCATCCGGAGTGGTACATCTGGTCGCCGGTCGACGGGCCGCCCAACAACTGGATCGCGACGTTCGGCGGGCCGGCGTGGTCGCCCGATCCATACGGGCGCGGCTGGTACCTGCATTCGTTCTATCCCGAGCAGCCCGACTTGAATTGGCGCGTTCCCGATGTGCGGCAGGCGATGTCGCAGGTCGTGCGCTTCTGGCTCGAGCGCGGCGTCGACGGGTTTCGCGTCGATGCGATCGACCGGCTGATGAAGGACGCGGAGCTGCGGGACGATCCGCCGGCTTCGGCGCCGTTCGGGCTGCCGCTGCCGGACGAGTACTCGACGCTGTCGCACGTCCACTCGACGAACGCGCCGGGGATCCACGAGGCGATCGGCGTGCTGCGGAAGGCGGCCGGGGACGCGCTGCTGGTCGGGGAGGTCTTCCTGCCGTCGACCGACGCGGCCGCGTACCTGGAGAACTTCGACCTGGTGTTCGCGTTCGAGCTGTTCCACGCCCAGGCGGACGCTGCCGCGCTGCGCGCGGCGGTGGCGGCCGCACTCGGGCTCGTGCGCGGCGAGCACCCGGGCGCCGCCTGGGTCATGTCGAACCACGACTTCCCGCGGCTCCCGACGCGCTTCGGGCACGAGCGCGTGCGCGCGGCGGCGATGCTGCTCTTGACGCTGCCGGGGACTGCGTTCATCTACCAGGGCGACGAGATCGGGTTGGCCGACGGGCCCGGGCACAACCCGCCGTTCGACCGGGCCGGCCGCGACGGCGCGCGCCACCCGATGCAGTGGACGGCGGAGCCGCGCGGTGCGGGCTTCACGACCGGCGCGCCGTGGCTATCGCCGGTCGACCCCGAGGACCGCAACGTCGAGGCGCAGCGCGACGACCCGGCGTCGCTCCTGTCTTTGTATCGCGCGCTGATAGCGCTACGCCGCGGGCTCGGACCGGGGATCCGCCTGCTCGACGCGGGCGAGGGCGTGGTGGCGTACGAGCGCGGCACCGAGTACGTGGTGGCGCTGAACTTCAGCGACGAGCCGCGCCCGGCGCCGCCGCACGGCGGCGTCGTGCTGGCGACCTCGCCGGGCGTGGACGGGCAACGAGGCGAGCTGCTGCCCCACGAAGGCTGGGTGGCCCGGCGGCCGTAGCGCGGGCCGCCGCCCGGGCGCGCAGGCTGCACCACGAGGTGGGCGTTCTCGCCTGACCTATACGCGGTCGAGAACGCCCACCTCGTGCGGGGAGGGGCGAACTTCGCGGGTGGGCGTCTTAGACCGGTATATGCACGGTCGAGAACGCCCACGTCTCCTGGAGCGCGCGCTCGCCGCCCTTGCGGGCAGGCAGTGGGGCGTGGTCGCTCACTATCAGCTGATCGCACTCGGCTTCTCAGCCGACGCGATCACGTATCGGATCGAGACTCGGCGGCTGCATCCCCTCCACGTCGGGGTCTACGCGGTTGGGCACGGGCACCTCACTCTTCGCGGCCGCTGGATGGCGGCGGTCCTTGCGTACGGCCCGAAGGCAGTCCTCAGTCACCGCGATGCGGCGGCGCTGTGGGCGATCTACAGGAGCTCGAGTCCGTACATCGAGGTCACCGCCGACCGGTACACCCGCAACCGGCGGCCGGGCCTCATCCTCCACCGGCCGCGGCAACTCCCGCCCGAGGACGTCACCATGATCGACAACATCCCTGTGACGACCGTCGAGCGGACGCTGGTCGACCTCGCGGCGCACCTCGACCTCGACCGGCTGCGGCGTGCCTGGGACGCCGCCGTGCGGCTGGAGATCCTCGACCGCAGGAAGATGGAGGCGCTCCGCGCCCGGAGCAGGGGACGGCGGGGGCTGAAGAAGATCGACCTGCTCCTCGCCGAGACGCGGCCGATACCGATCAGCTCGCGCAGCGATCTCGAGCGCGACGGCTTCCGGCTGTTCGCCGAGGCGGCCGACATCCCCAACCCATCGGTGAACCTGTGGATCCCCCGAGGAGTGGCACGCCAAGACGCGTGCCCAAAGAGAGCGCGACAACGCGCGCGACCTGCGCCTACAGCTGGCCCGCTGGAGGGTCATCCGCGTGACCGATTATCGCCTGCGGACGGACGCCGACGGGATCCTCGCTGACGTGCGCGGCCTGCTCGCCGGCTAGAACAGCTCTGCGCGCGGGCCGGGCTCGGCGTCCGCCGGCTGCTCCGCCGTGAACTGCGACGTCGTCCGCTTGTCCTCGCCGAACACCCCGATCAGGCGCTCCTTGCACATCTCCTCGAGCCGCGAGCACGACCGCTCGCCGATGTGCGCGCCGAGCTCCGAGAACACCTTCACGTCGGCGCTGAAGACGATCGAGCGCTCGTCCTGGTAGCGCGAGTTGATCACCGTGTACAGCTGCTCGAGGACCCACTCGTTGGGCCGCGCCACCGACAGGTCCTCGATGTGCAGCAGGTCGACGGCCACCAGCGAATCCATCAGCGCGGTGTACGAGTTGTCCTCGTAGGTCCGACGCACGGCGGTCAGGAGATCCGGGCCGGTGTAGACGGCGACGGTGCGCCCGCGCCGCATCGCCTCGATCGTGATCAGCATCGCCAGCGTCGTCTTGCCGGTGCCGCGGTCGCCGAAGAACCCGAACGAGTCGCCGGCGTCCAGGTGGCCGTCGAGACCCTCGCAGAATCGCCGCACCGCGCGCACGAACGTGGGCTCCATGCGCGTCACCGGATGCCGGTCGAATGCCACACCGCGGTACTTCTTCGGGATCTGCGAAGCCAGCCGCGACGTCCGCGCCCGCGCCACCCGCTGCGCGCGGCAGCTGCAGGGCACGGCGACGTCGTCCTCGTCGCGCAGCACGAACCCGCTGCCATCACATACGCCGAACGGGCAGGCCGAGTCGCGCGAGCGCGACGGCGCCATGTGCGGGTTCTGCCCGTAGAGGTCCGACGGCGGCGAGTCGGTCGAGTCCATCACGTGCGATGAAAGCAGCCGCCGCGGACGCGCGGGGACGGGCTTCCTGCGTCTAGCGTGAAAATCGTGTCACAGCCGCGGGCTGCGACGTGCCGGCCAACCCGAAGGGTGCGCGTACGCCTAATGGGCAAACGTCTTGCACTTCAAGCCGAGCGCCTGGACAGAGGAGTATCTTCCCCCGCGGGGGAATGAGGAGGAGCGCGAAGTTCCAGACGTTCGCCTGCCTGACGTTGGTGCTCGGGGCACTGATCACGGGCTGCGGCGGCGACGAGAGCTCCGGCGGGCCCGCCCAGATCAACTGGTACGTCTTCAACGAGCCGGGCGGCGGCTACGACGCTGCCGTTGCGCAATGCAACAAGCAGAACGGCGGCAAGTTCAAGATCAACTACGTCAAGCTGCCGACCGACGCCGACCAGCAGCGCGAGCTGATCGTCCGCCGCCTTGCGGCGAAGGACAAGGACATCGATGTCATCGGCATGGACGTCAACTGGACCGCCGAGTTCGCCGAGGCTGAGTGGATCCTCCCGTGGGAGGGCGCGAACGAGCAGGCGGCCAGAGAGGACCGGATCCCCGCCCTGCTTCAGGCGGCCGAGTACCAGGACAAGATCTGGGTCGCGCCTTTTACGACCAACACGCAGCTGCTCTGGTACCACAAGGACACGCTGGGCAACCGGCCGGTCCCGCAGACCTGGGACCAGATGATCGACACGGCCAAGCAGATCGGCCCCGAGAAGGGCAAGATCGTCGTGCAGGGCCGCCGCTACGAGGGCCTGGTCGTGTGGTTCAACTCGCTCGTCGCGTCGGCAGGTGGCGAGGTGATCACCGAGAACGGCGACATCAAGCTCGGCCCCCCGGCCGTCGAGGCCGCGACGACCATGAAGCGCGTCGCGACGGAAGCGGGCACGGCGACGATCGGCACCGACAAGGAGGACACGGGCAACGACGCGTTCACGGGCGGCGACCTGGCCTTCATGGTCAACTACCCGTTCGTCTACGCGTCGGTGGCCGAGGACAAGAAGGCGCTCGCGAACCTCGGCTACGCGCGCTACCCGTCGGTCAAGCAGGGCGAGCCGAGCCACGTGACGTTCGGCGGCATCAACCTCGGCGTCTCGCACTACGCGAAGAACAAGCCGGTGGCGTTCGAGGCCGCCAAGTGCCTGGCCGACTCGGAGCAGCAGAAGGTCGCCGCGCTCAAGGGCGGCCTCTTCCCGACCCGCCAGGCGCTGTTCAACGACGCTGAGATCCGCAAGGCCTACCCGTTCGCCGACCTCGTCCAGGAGACGCTGAACGACGGCGTGCCGCGCCCCGTCCTCCCCGCCTACAGCGACATCTCCCTGGCCATGCAGGACAAGCTGCACCCGCCGGGCGACATCGACCCGCCGAAGTCGATCGACGACCTGCACGGCGCGCTCGAGAAGGCGAAGGAAGGGAAGCTCTTCTGATGGCCGCTGACGCTGTCACCACGGAACAGGAAGAGCGCGCACGCACACCGCAGGCGCCGCGCAAGGAGATGACGGACCGCGCTCGCGCCGAGCGCAAGACGGCGTGGTTGCTGTGCGCGCCAGCCGTGATCGTGATGCTGCTCGTGACCGGCTACCCGATCGTCTACGCGATCGTCCTGTCGCTCCAGAAGTACGACCTGCGTTTCCCCGACGACAAGGAGTTCGTGGGCCTCCAGAACTACGTCGACGTCCTGTCGTCGAGCGTCTGGTGGAGCGACATCTTCAACACGCTCGTCATCACCGTCGCATCGGTCGCACTGGAGCTCGTGCTCGGGATGCTGATCGCGCTCGTCATGCACCGCGCGATCTTCGCCCGGGGCGCCGTGCGCACCTCGGTGCTGATCCCCTACGGCATCGTCACCGTCGTCGCGTCGTTCGGCTTCCTGTACGCGTTCTCGACGACGAGCGGCTTCATCCCCGAGTGGTTCAACCTGACCGAGGACCCGTTCGCCTCGCGCTGGGACTCCTTCGGCGTGATCATCCTGACCGAGGTCTGGAAGACCACGCCGTTCATGGCGCTCCTGCTCTTGGCCGGCCTCGCGCTCGTGCCCGATGAGCTGCACGAGGCCGCCAAGGTCGACGGCGCGAGCGCCTGGCAGCGCTTCTGGCGCATAACCGTGCCGCTCATGAAGCCGGCGATCCTCGTCGCGCTGCTGTTCCGCACGCTCGACGCCTTCCGCATCTTCGACACCGTGTTCATCCAGACGCGCGGCGCCAACGACACCGAGACGGTGTCGATCCTGGGCTACAACGTGCTGATCAACCGCGTGAACCTGGGCCTCGGCTCGGCGGTCTCGATCCTGATCTTCATCTGCGTGATCATCATCGCGGTCCTCTTCACGAAGGGCTTCGGCGCGACCACCGCTCAGCAGAGAGGGGAGGCGACGTGAGCGCCTCCGTCGACACGCGCAAGAAGGTCCTCTGGGCGATCGGCATCCTGGTCGTCGTGCTGTACGCGCTGGTCCCGGTGGCGTGGCTCGTCTCGCTGTCGCTGAAGAGCCCGGACACGATCGGCACCGACCGCAGCTTCCTGCCCTCGGACCCGACGTTCGACAACTACTCGAACCTGTTCACCGGCGAGAGCGACTTCCCAGAGGCGCTGCGCAACTCGCTGCTCGCGGCCGGCGGCGCGACGCTGATCGCGATCGTCCTCGCCGCGATGGCGGCCTACGCCCTGGCGCGGCTCAACTTCGCGGGCAAGGCGCTGATCCTGTCGGGGTCGCTGGCGATCGCGATGTTCCCGCCGATCTCGATCGTCGGCTCGCTGTTCGCCGTGTGGCGCAACGTCGGCCTGTTCGACACGATCCCGGGGCTGATCATCCCGTACATGACCTTCTCGCTTCCGCTGGCGATCTACACGCTGTCGGCCTTCTACCGTGAGATCCCCTGGGAGCTCGAGCAGGCCGCCCAGGTCGACGGCGCAACGCCGTGGCAGGCGTTCACCAAGGTGATCCTGCCGCTGGCCGCGCCGGGCACGTTCACGGCGGCGATCCTGGTCTTCATCTTCGCGTGGAACGACTTCCTGTTCGCCAACACGCTCACCTCGACGGACGCCGCGCGCACCGTCCCGGCGACGCTCGCCTTTTTCACAGGCGCGTCTCAATTTGACCAGCCGATCGGCGCCATCGCCGCCGCGGCCGTGCTGGTCACCATTCCCATCATCATCGTGGTCCTGATCTTCCAGCGCCGCATCGTCGCGGGCCTGACCGCCGGCGCCGTGAAGGGATAAGCAGAAAGGCTCGCCGACATGGCAGAGATAGTTCTGGACAACATCACCAAGCGCTATCCCGACGGCTTCGAGGCCGTCAAGAGCATGAACCTGGACATCCAGGACGGCGAGTTCATGATCCTCGTCGGCCCGTCCGGCTGCGGGAAGTCGACGGCCCTGCGGATGATCGCCGGCCTGGAGGACATCACCGACGGCCAGCTGCGCATCGGCGACGAGGTCGTGAACGACCGCGCGCCGCGCGACCGCGACATCGCGATGGTGTTCCAGAACTACGCGCTCTATCCACACATGACGGTGCGCGACAACATGGGCTTCGCGCTCAAGCTCGCCGGCGTCGACAAGGCGGAGATCAACAAGCGCGTCGAGGAGGCCGCCCGGCTGCTCGATCTCGAGCCGCACCTCGACCGCAAGCCGGCCAACCTCTCCGGCGGCCAGCGCCAGCGCGTGGCGATGGGGCGCGCGATCGTGCGCGATCCCCGGGCCTTCCTGATGGACGAGCCGCTCTCCAACCTCGACGCGAAGCTGCGTGTACAGACGCGCGCCCAGGTGGCGCAGCTACAGGACCGCCTGGGCACCACGATGGTCTACGTCACCCACGACCAGACCGAGGCGATGACGCTCGGCGACCGCATCGCGGTCATGCGCGCGGGAGTACTGCAGCAGGTCGGGACTCCGGCCGAGCTGTACGACGACCCCACGAACCTGTTCGTCGCCGGCTTCATCGGCTCGCCGGCCATGAACTTCATGCCCGCGTCGGTGGAGGGTGACGTGGTCAAGCTGCCGATGGTCGCCGCGCCGCTCCCCCGCGAAGCGCTCGACCGGATCGGCGACACCGAGGGCCTGATCGCGGGCATCCGCCCGGAGGCGTTCGAGGACGCCGCGCTCGTGGGCGACAAGCGCAACCAGGGCGTGGTCTTCCGCGCGCACGTCGATCTCGTCGAGTCGCTCGGCTCTGAGCTGTACGTGCACTTCTCGCTCGAGCACGAGGGCGTGGAGTCGCAGGAGCTGCAGGAGCTCGCCCAGGACGCCGGCACGGCCGACGTGCCGGGGGGTGGCACGGGC
>Ga0126312_10002372_pt1 | contig 12593 bp, 9 predicted proteins | sample Plot104A_FD_92537 | JGI IMG/M metagenome (GOLD analysis project Ga0126312, IMG submission 92537) | Serpentine soil microbial communities from UC McLaughlin Reserve, CA, USA - Plot104A | ecosystem: Environmental > Terrestrial > Soil > Grasslands | place: USA: UC McLaughlin Reserve, Lake County... | reverse complement strand
GTCGTCGGCGATCGCCTCGATCGTGGAGCGCATGCGCTCGTCGTCCGCGGGTAGGAAGCCGAGGATCGGCATCAGGAGCTGCGCGGCGTCTAGCTCGTCGGAGTCGAACGACTGCGCATAGGCCCCGCGCTCTTCGCTCCAGCCGCGCCGAAGCACCGCCTCGCGAATCTCCTCGCGGGCCGCCATCCACTCCTCCAGCTTGGCGTGCTCGCCGAGCTGCGGAGCGAGCTTCACCGCCCGGTCCAAGGCGGTCCAGCAGAGCACCTTGGAGGAAAGGTGATGGCGCGGCTCGCCGCGCATCTCCCACATGCCCTGGTCGGTCTCCTTCCAGCGCCGGCCGGCCGTGTCGGCGAGATCGGTGACGAAGGCCTGGATCTCCGGGTGCAGCTCCCCGAGCTGCTCGCGGTAGAGCCAGAGCGAGTTGAGAAGCTCCCCGTAGACGTCGAGTTGTGTCTGCCCCCAGGCGCCGTTGCCGACCCGCGCCGGCTGCGAGTCGCGCCAGCCGCGCAGGTGGGGCAGCTCGCGCTCGCTCAGATCGTGCTCGCCGCCGATCCCGTACATGATCTGGAGCGAGCCCTGCCCGGCGCGACCGCCCGCCGAGCTTGTCATGAAGGAGACGAAGTCCTCGGCCTCGTCGGAGCAGGCGCCGATGTACAGGGCCTCGAGGGTGAGGCTCGAGTCGCGGATCCAGGAGAAGCGGTAGTCCCAGTTGCGCTCGCCGCCCTCGGTCTCGGGGAGGGAGGTGGTCGGCGCCGCCACGATCGCGCCGGTGGGCCGGAAGGTGAGCCCCTTCAGGACGCGCGAGCTGTGTTTGACGAGCTCCTTGTGCGGACCCTCGTAGATGTCGTGCTCCTCCTCCCAGGAGCGCCAGGCGGCGACGGTGTGGGCGATCCGATCCGCCACCGCGGCGGGCGCGGTCGGCTCCGGCGGGGTCTGAGCCTCGACCGGCATCCAGCGGATGGAGAAGCCAACCCGGTGACCCTCGCCGACCGAGAACGAAGCGCGGATCGTGGACCGATCGTCGACCTCGACCGGCGTGCCCGCCCGCAGCCAGATCGGACTGGTGCCGCCGAAGCTGCGCGCGCCGTCCTCGAGCGGGCGGATGAGCGGGCGGTACAGACCGTACTCCGGCCGCGGCGCCAGCTCCAGCTCCAGCTCCACCGAGCCGGAGACTCCTTCGACCGAGCGTATGAGCTCGTGCGGGGCGTCGTAGCCGAGGTCATGGCCGCGCTGGCCTTCCGCGAACGCCATCGCGTCGGTGAGCCGCACCGCGCCGGTGTCGGTCGTGAAGGTCGTCTCGATCGCAAGCGTCCCGGGCAGGTAGCGGCGTTCGGTCGAGAACGCGCCGACGGGTCGGATCGAGAAGTGCCCCGCCTCCGGATCGAGGATGCGGGCGAAGATCGACGCGCTGTCGTAGCGCGGCAGGCAGAGCCAGTCGACCGAGCCGTAGCGGTCCACCAGCGCGGCGGAGTTGCAGTCGGCCAGCAGGCCGTAGTCGCCGATGGGACGGAAGTCCTTCTGCGCCGCGCCGTCGCTGGCGACCGGGCCGGGCGTGATGGTCGTGCTCTCTGTCATGCGGTCTCCTCCGAGTCCGGGCTCGGCTCCTAGGTCCGGCACGAGGGCGGTTCGTTACATGATGCGGGAGGGGAGACCGTAATGCGCTCGGACTGTCGGAGACCAACTAGAGGGTGCTGCTGTCATGACTGACTCCGACGAGATGACCTGCCGGGAGCTCGTCGAGGTCATCACGGACTACCTCGAGGGCGCCCTGCCGGGCGAGGACCGGCGTCGCTTCGAGGAGCACCTCGAGGAGTGCCCTTACTGCATCAACTACCTCGAGCAGATGCGGATCACGGTCGCGACCCTCGGCGGGCTCCGCGAGGACTCGATCTCGCCGGAGACCCGCGCCGAGCTGCTCGACGCGTTCCGCGGAACCGCGGCACCGGCCAGGCGGCGGCGCTGACGTTCTGGGAGAGCGAGCAGGACCTGCGGGCGAGTCCGCCCGGCCCTCGCCCAGCCCCATCCCGGAATTCACCCGGGTGAACCGGCGCTCGGGCGGTTACGAATCACCCCGGTTCGGACCACTGAACGGGCATGAGACTGCCCGAGCAAGCACTGGTGACCGCCCTCTCCGCCGGCGACGAGCGCGCCTTCAACGAGATCGTGGGGCGCTACCACCGCGCAATCGTGCGCGTGGCGCGGAGCCACGTGCGCACCGACGCGATCGCGGAGGAGGTCGCGCAGGACACCTGGGCCGCCCTCGTCACAGGCATCGATCGCTTCCAGGGCCGCTCGTCGATCAAGACCTGGCTCTTCAGCATCGCGGTCAACAAGGCGCGGACCCGCTCCGAGCGCGAGGCGCGCACGCTGCCGTTCTCCAGCCTCGCGTTCGAGGACGAGGACGGCGGCGCGCTCACGGTCGAGGACCGCTTCGGTCCCGACGAGCGCTGGTCGTCTCCGCCCCGGCCCTGGGAGGACCCCGAGCGCCGGCTCGGCTCGCTCGAGGCGCGCGAGGAGCTCCGCGTGGCGCTGGCCGAGCTGCCCCAGCGCCAGCGGCTGGTCGTGACGCTCCGCGACGTCGAGGGGCTCAGCTCGGAGGAGGTTTGCGACATGCTCGAGCTCTCGCCGGGCAACGAGCGCGTGCTGCTGCACCGGGGCCGGACCCGGCTGCGGGCCGCGCTCGAGGCAGCCGGCCTTTTGCACGGGTTTTCGCCCGCCAGCAGTGGCGCTTTGGCCTGACCGTCGAAGCGCCATTGACTCCGCCGAATCCGAGGCGGTAGAAGTGGAGGGCCCCCATTAGAAAGGAGGAGCCGTCATGCCGGCTCTTTCAGACCCGACTGTGGTCCCGAAGGCCGCAGCGTCAATCACGGAGCTCGGCGCCGCGGAGCTCCTGGAGATCTCGCAGGAGGAAGTGAACGGCGCGGTTGAGGCGCTCGACTCGCAGCAGACGGCCGCGCTCGAGCAGCCCGAGGTCCAGCCGCCGCCTGTGACCGCCCCCAGGAAGCGCCGCGTCCGCGGCCGCTATCGCAGCGCCGGAATCGGCTGGCAGCTCGAGCTGCGCGTGGACGTAGACGGCTCGCGTCCGATGAACCGCGTCAGCGGCGACTTCTTCTCGACGTCCGGTGCGACCACCACCTACTTCGGCTCCTTTGTCGTCGAGGCGCCCACCATCACGACGACCGGCGGCGAGGTGAGGATCGAGGGCCCCGGAAGGTACACGTGGGCCGCGGGCGCCCCGTTCGTCAGGGTCACGATCCCGCGTGTCCCCGTTCCCCGGCCACCGGGGTCCGCCACGGTCCAGTTCATCACCCCGCCCAGCACGCCCGGAGCGAGCTACGTCTGCGAGTTCGCCTCGCAGTACTTCCGCACGGTCCAGTGGGAGCAGGACTCGGTCGCCGGCGCTGTCCCGTTCGTCTCCTACGACACCGGCTCGCTCCCTCAGCCGCCGGGGAGCCAGGCCCGGGCGCTCACCGTGTCGAAGGCGTACGCGGAAGCGGGCATCGAGATGCAGGAGGCCGGCGCGCCCAACGTCGTCCCGATCTCGGCGGCGGGTGCAGGCGCCACGCCGACCTGGAGCGACAGCGAGCTCCACAACGCGATGGTGAACCACTTCAGCCTGTTCGCCAATCAGCCTCAGTGGCGCGTCTGGATGCTCGTCGCCACCTCGCACGACGACGGCTACCGCGGGATCATGTTCGACGCGAGCGACGCGTTCCAGCGGCAGGGGTCGGCGGTCTTCTACGACGAGATCAAGGGCGACGACGCGGCCAGCCAGCGGGCCCAGGTGCGCACCTACGTACACGAGCTGGGCCACGCCTTCAACCTGCTGCACTCCTGGCAGAAGAACCTCGGCGACCCGCCGGCGCCGCTCGGGCCGAACGCGGGGCTCGGCGACCTCTCCTGGATGAACTATCCGTGGAGGTACCAGCCGCCGGCTCCCGAGGCGGGAGGAGAGGCCGCGTATTGGGCCGGCTTTGCGTTTCAGTTCACCGACGACGAGCTGAGACACCTGCGACACGGCTTCTACAAGCAGGTGATCATGGGGGCCAACCCGTTCGGCACCGGCGCCGCCGAGGTCGACCCGGACCAGTTCGACAACCCGATCGTGGACAACTCGGGCCTCGCGCTCGAGCTGCGCAGCAAGGGCGCGTTCGCGTACGGCGAGCCGCTGGTGGTCGAGCTGAAGTTGAGCGCCACCGACCTCCGCGGGCGCGACACGCACGGATACCTGCACCCGAACGACGACTTCGTCAGCGTGGCGATTCGCCAGCCGAGCGGCCGGGTCGTGCTGTACCGGCCGATGCTGCGTCACTGCGTGGACGAACGCCGCACGGTGCACCTGGACCCGGGCCAGCCGGCGGTCTACGACAGCGCCTACATCGGCTTCGGCCGGGACGGCTTCTACTTCGAGCAGCCGGGGCAGTACGAGCTGCGGGCTCAGTACACCGCCGCGGACGGCTCGCGCGTGGTCTCGCCGGTGCATCGCCTGCGCGTGCGGTCGCCCGGGTCGGCGGACGACGAGCGGGTCGGCGAGCTGCTCATGGGAGAGGAGCAGGGCAAGATCCTGGCGCTGCTCGGCTCCGACTCCGGCTCGCTCAGGCGCGGGCAGGAGGCGCTCCAGACGGTGATCGACGACCACGGCGACAACCAGCTGGCCGTCTATGCGCGGCTTGCCAAGGGGATCAACTGCCAGCGCGACTTCAAGGACCTGACCGGGGACAAGCGGCTGCGCGTCCGCGAGGCGCAGCCGAAGGACGCGGCCAAGCTCCTGTCGGCGGTCGAGCAGGCGTCCGCCGGCGAGGGCGGGGTCGACAACATCACCCTCGGCATGGCGATGCGACGGCAGGCACGAGCCGAGGCCAGGGCGGGGAACCCCGTCAAGGCGACGAAGGTGATGGACCGGATGGTCTCCCTCTTCGAGGGGAAGGGGCTCAACCCGCACGTCATCCAGACGATCCGCCGCCAGGCCGAGCGGACCAAGGAGGCGATCGCAGCGGAGACCGGCGAGCGGCGCGAGGCCGAGCCGGCGGTGAAGGAGGGCTAACCAGCGGCGGCTGACATCGCGGTGCGACTCCACGGCCCGCCGGGGCCCTGGACCGCCGGACGGACGGTCCCGGTGGGCGTGGAGGTTCGCAACGAGAGCGACCGGGAGGTCTGGATGGTGGGCGTCGTGGACGGCTCGGAGGAGGCGGTCCGGTTTCCCCACTGGCGCCCGGCCGCGATCCGGGACGGCGCCGTGGTCGCGGCTCCGCCCACGCCCGAGGACCCGCTCGTCGGCCCGCTGCGGGCCGCCGACTTCCGCCCCCTGGCGCCCGGCGAGAGCTTCGACCCGACACGGCCCGAGGGCGGGGCCGCCTACATGCCGCTCTCGACCTTCGCGAGCTTCGTCCCGTCCGAGGCGGGCAGCTACCGCTTCACGCTCGAGCTCTCCACTGAGAGTCCGCGGCCCGAGGACTGGCTCGGCCGCTTCGGGCAGGACGCCGAGCGCGAGCGCGTGCTCGAGCTGGTCGGCCGGGTGCCCCGGCTCACGGTCGCGTCGAACGTGCTCGAGGTGTCCGTGCGGTGAGTGGGCAGCGAGCGCCCCGCTCCGTGACCGAGCCGCGAGCGCCGCGCGCGGTGACCGGGCGCCGCGGTCTTCAGGTCCGGACCGCTGAGCTAGAGCTGCGAGGCTGACGCGCGAATGAGCGAGCTCCTCGACCGCCACATCCCGATCCTCCGCTACGACTCGCAGGGCAGCTTCGCGGCGGACTCGCCGGCGATCATGACCAACCGGATCGGACCCGGCGGCGACCCGGCGAACCTGCTGAAGCGCGCCGACGGCACGGTGCTCGCGTCGGCGGCGGGCGGACGCCACCGTCCCCGGCTCAAGCTCGGCTTCCTCGGGCCGCGGAGGTATGGCGACGACAGCCGCGTCGCGCGCTCCGACCACCTCGACGCCGTCGGCGGCGACTACGTCCTCCAGGCGCGCGAGATGCACCGCGGCGAGTTCGCCGACCGGGTCTACGGCCATGAGATCGGGGCGGACGACGGCGGCGCCTGGCTTCAGTACTGGCTCTTCTACCTCTATAACGACAAGGCGTTCCTGGGCTTCGGCCTACACGAGGGCGACTGGGAGATGGCCCAGGTCCGGATCGGCCCGGACGGCGAGCCGCGCGAGATGACGTTCGCCCAGCACAATCACGGGCAGCGCTGCGACTGGGACGCGGTCGAGAAGCACGGCGAGCAGCCGATCGTCTACGTCGCGCGCGGGTCGCAGGCCTCGTATCCGTTCGCCGGGAGGCACGACGCGCCGATCGTGCCCGACCACGCCGACGGCCGGGGCGCCGAGGTGTCGCCGACGCTCGAGCCGGTCGGCGACGAGGCGCCCGGGTGGGTGGGGTGGCCGGGGCGCTGGGGGTCGAGCAGGGCGCGCAACGTGGCCGAGTCGAACAGCCCGCGTGGACCGGCGCACCAGGACAAGTGGTCACACCCGACGACCTTCCACGAGGAGAGCGACCCGGTCGAGGCGAGGCGACTCGCCGCCGAGGCGCCGCCGACGCCCCCGGCGCCTGCGATCGAGGTGCGCAGAGAGGGAGATCGAGCGGTGATCGCCTACCGCTTCGAGGCCCCCGCGCGGCCCGCGCCCGCCCAGCTGCTCCTCACGCTCGACTCACCGGGCGACGGCCTGCCGCCGGCGACCTACGCGAAGCCGGTCGACGACCCGGCAGGCGAGTACGAGCACCCCCTCCCGCTCGAGGACCGGCCCTACGAGGTGCGCGTGAGCGCCGCGGACGAGCGCGGAGAGGTGAGCGAGCCGGTAGTACTGCCCCTGCAGGCATCCGGCCCGCATCTCTGATGACTTAGCCGCCGGCACGGCGGCGAAGACGTCACCTGACAACCCCCTCGCGTGGATAGGTCGCCAGGCCGACCCGCTTCGAGAACGGGCTGTCGAACACGCGGCTCGCGTTGAGGCGCCCGTGGATCTCGAGCCAGTCGTCGAGACGCGGGTAGAGCGAGCGGATCAGGTCGTGGCTTCCGGTGAGCGTGTTCACCTGCCCCCAGTGCGGCCGGCCGCCGAGGTCGTAGAGCGCCTCCTCGTACGCTTCGAGCAGTTCGAAGCCGCCCTCCGTGCGCGTGGCCTGGATCAGCTCGATCATCATCGTGTCGCGCCCCTCCATCATCGACAGGAACGCCGAGGACGAGCGCACGAAGCGCAGCGAGATGGGGGCGGTGTGGTAAATCGAGCCGGCCTCGCGGTGGAGCGCCGCGATGCGCTTGATCCGCTCGACGGCCTCGATGTGGCTCCCCTCGTCGTCGACCGGCACGCCGATCTCCGCCGAGTAGGCGGGCAGCAGGTTCGCGGTGCCGATGTTCAGCACCCGGAAGCTCACGTTCGTGTACTCCTTGTCGGCGAGCGCTTTGAGCCCCTGGTCCAGCAGTCGCGGCGTGAGCTCCGGACGGAGGTCGAAGATCAGGTTGAGCACGTGCGGGGTGATCGGGAGGCCGGCCAGGAACTCCGGGATCGAGTTGCGCATCCGGTCGGGCGGACGGCGGGCCGGCTCGTCGGTGGGGTCGCGGGTCGTAACGAGGCATTTGTCCTCGTCCTCGAGGCTGTAGGGGCTGATGTAGACCTCGTAGTGTCGATGGCGGCCGAGCACGGCGCGCGCTCGCAGCTCCTCCCGCACCTCGCCCCAGGGCCGCAGGGTCCGCACCTCCCGCAGCCAGTAGCGCGGGCCGACGTCGAGCAGCACCGAGTGGATTACACCGAGGGTGCCCACGCCGACCCGAGCGGCGTCGAACCAGCTGTCGTCCTGTACGAGAGTCCGGTCCCGATGGCGAGCGGCGTAGGCCTCGGGCTCGGTGGGGCCGTCCGCCGGCTCGATCCGGTAGACGGCGCCGCCGGACGCGACGACGTCGAGGGAGCGGACGAAGTCGCAGATCGGCCCCAGCCCGATGCCCGACCCGTGCGTCGAGGTCGAGAGCACGCCGGCGACGGTCTGGGCGTCGTAGCCGCCCATCTGGAGCAGCGCCCTGCCCTCGGAGTCCAGGTGCTGGTTGAGCTCGCGCAGGCGGATGCCGGCCTCGCAGCGAGCGAGCCGGCCGACGTCCACGCCGTCGCGGAGCAGCTCCCGCTCCAGGTCCAGCCGCCGGGCCAGGCCGTTCGGCTCGACCAGGAATCCGGTCGTGAGCGCCACGTCCGACCAGGAGTGACCGGATCCGACCGCGCGGACCGTCACCCCCAGCCTCTCCGCCTCGCGTACCAGCCCGACGAGCTCCCCGAGCGACCCCGGGCGGGACAGGCGGAGCGGGTCGCAGCCCTGGTTGCGCGTGTGGTTGCGCCAGGCGCTGCGGACCTGGATCCTCACGGCCCGCCCTTGGCCACGAGCCGGTCTGCGCTGCGCTCGGCGAGCGCGGCGATCGTCTTCGCCGGGTTCACACCCAGCGCGGTCGGGACCACCGAGCCGTCGGCTATCACGAGGCCCTCGTAGCCGTGGACCCGGCCTGTGTCGTCGACCACGCCGGCCGCCGGGTCGTCGGCCATCGGACACCCGCCAAGCCCGTGCACGGTGATGTACCTGCCGAACGGCTCGGCGCCGAGGGCGAAGTAGGGGTCCGCCTGGGCGACCCCGGCGAGCTCATCGGTCGTCGCGTGCATGCGGTCGAAGAGCGCCTGGCTCGCGCGGCTGCTCCAGCGCACGTCCATGCGTCGGAAGAGCGGAGTCAGCTCCATGCGACCGTCGGCCGCGTCCTGGCCGATCATGAGGAACACGATCGAGTCGGTCACGGGGCGGCGGTCGGCGAGCTGTATACAGCGCGGCGTGACGGGCTGATCGGTCAGTCCCATTCGCGTGCCGAGGGAGCGGAGGCGCAGGAGCAGGTTGCGACGCCAGCCGCTGAGCGCGTTCGCCCCGCGGACGATTTCGAGAATCCCGGAGAAGTTCTCCGGAAGGGCGCCGTCGGCGAGCATGAAGCGCCGGTCCGACCAGTAGTCGATCCGGCCGGTCATCACGGGCCCGATGTGCATCTCGGCTCGCTCCAGGCCGGGAGCGCGCGGGTCGAAGGCCCCGCCGAGGGCGTCGCCGTTGCCCGAGAAGCGGGTGCCGAGCGCAGGGGAGAGCCCGGGCAGGCGCTTGCGGTTCTGGAGCAGGAGCCGGGTACTGCCGAGCACGCCGGCGGCCAGCACGAAGAGCGGCGCCTCGACCGTCCCTCGGTCTCCGTTCCCGAGCCCCCGGTAGCTGACGCGCCAGCGCCCGCCGGGCCGCCCGGGCGGGTCGATCCGCTGAGCCTCGTGGAGCGGGTAGACCTCCGCGCCGAGCCGCTCGGCGCGGGCGAGGTAGGTGAGGTCGACGGTGTTCTTGGCGTGCAGCGGGCAGCCGATGTCGCAGCGGGCGAGGTTCTGGCAGCCGCTCTGCGGCGCGCCGCCGAAGGGGTTGTCGCGGTCCTCGCCGAAGTGCACGGCCAGCGGTAGGCGCTCGCTCTGGCGCCCGCCCAGCCGGGCGAGCTCCTCGAAGGCGCCGAGCTTGCGCAGCGCGGGCTCGTCCGGCGTGGTGCGCGGCTCGAGCGCCACTTCGGTTCGGTCGTACCAGGGATCGAGCGTGGGGCGGTCGATCGCCTCGGGCCAGCCCGCGTCGAACACCTCGGCCGGGGCGCGGAGCTGCACGTTCGCATAGACGAGTGAGCCGCCGCCGACGCCGGCCGCGGTGATCACAGCCACCTCCCGCATGAGCCGGAGGTCGAACATGCCGCCCGGGTTCGCCTTCGGGTGCCATAGGAGGCGGGGCGCCTGGTCGGGACGCTCGGGGAAGTCGTCGCGGCCGAAGCGCCTCCCGCGCTCGAGCACGCAGACTTTCCAGCCGGCCTCGGCGAGCCGGCACGCCGTAACGCCGCCACCGAAGCCGGAGCCGACGACCAGGGCGTCGTAGGAGCGGTCCACGCGCCGCGTAGCGTAGATCACTCCCTCGTCACGGGACGGTTTCGTCTTGTATAGCGCCCGCCTTCGCGCGAGTTGCTCGTAAGAGCAAACCGACCCGCGAAGCGCCTGATCGCCGAGGCTGTCGACGTTTCGGGAAAATACGTCCCGTTTCGTAGACAGCCTCGGCCGCGCGAGCCGGAGGCGCCCACGCGGGCGCGGCTCGGTCGCGCTAGCCGGACGCGGCCACGCGGGCGCGGCTCGGGCGCGCTAGCGGGACGCGGCCACGCGGGCGCGGCTCGGGCGCTTCGCCCGCACGAGCAGGGTGGCGCCGATCGCCCCACCCAGGTCGCCGAGCTCGGCGAGGTGGACGGCAGGCGGGTCGTCGCTCGCGAACAGATGGGGCATCATCGCCTTCTCGATCCGCTCCCGATACGGCTCGCCGAGCCGCAGGCCGAGTCCGCCGCCGATGACCACGGCCTCGACGTCGAGCACGTTGAGCGCCGAGGCCACGCCCGCCCCGAGCGCCTCCACGGCCTCGTCGATCAGCGTGTGGGCCAGCTTGTCGCCGTGCTCGAGCGCGCGCGCCCAGACGCCGCTCGTCAGCCGGTCGCGGCCGCGCTTCTCCATGATCTTGAGGAGGTCGGTCTTCTCGCCCTTCTTCACGTGGCGGCGGGCCCGCGCCTCGAGCGCGGCGCGGCCCGCGTAGGCCTCCATGCAGCCGCGCCGTCCGCACGGACAGCGCGCCCCTCCCATCTTCACCACGACGTGGCCGATCTCGCCGGCGCCTCCCCGGCCAAGCCAGGGCCGTCCCCTCAGGATGATCCCGCCGCCCACGCCGGTGCCCCAGAAGACGCCGAGGATCGACCGGTAGGGACGCCCCGCGCCGAGGTTGAACTCGGCGTCGGTCGCCACGTTGACGTCGTTGTCGAGCTTGACGGGCGCGTCGAGCGCGTCCCGCAGCACCCCGGCCAGAGGGAATGAGCCCTCCCAGTCCGGCAGGTTGCGCGCGCTCGTGACGACTCCCTTGCGCGTGTCGATCATGCCGGGCGAGCCCACCCCGACTCCCTCGAGCTCGGCGCCGTTCGACGCGGACCGAACCGCCTCGACCATCGCATTGGCGACGTCCTCAGGCCCGCCCGTCGTGGGAGTGGGAAGCCGCGCCTCCCCCTGCACCGAATCGTCGTCGTCCACGACGACCGCCTGGATCTTCGTCCCCCCGAGATCGATGCCGGCTCTCATACAGAGCGACGCTACAGCGTCACGCTGGCCGGCGCCATCGATCAGCCCGCTCGGCTCGGCGGTGGCTGCTCACGCTAGAGCGTGTACTCCACTTTCATGCCGTAGAACACGATGTTGCTCGGGTCGGAGCCTGGGAACTGACCGCTGATGTCGAAGGCCCGTGATTCGTTGTCCACGAGCGGGTCGTTGGGGACGAACGATACGGACCGAACGGCGCTCGAGCTCCCGCTCGAGGACACCTGACCGAGGATGCCGTCGGCTTCGCCGATGCTCGGGTCTATCCGCAGGAGGAAGAACGTGATGTCCCGGGTGGGGTTGTTGTCGCGGAAGTAGCCGGTGACGCGCGTCACCCGGGCGCCCTGAGGTAGATCCAAGGAGCGGTGGAACGACGCCGCCGGACTTGAGGTCGTCTTGCCGGTGTTGGCGTTGTCATAGCTGATGGAGGAGGTGAGTGGGACGAAACCGATCGCCGCGTAGGTCTTCGCTTTCCCGAACTTCGAGAGCAGGCCAGTCTCGTCGATCGTGCCGGGCTCTCCCCTGGGGCCCTGGGGGCCGGGGTCGCCCTTGGGGCCGGGGTCGCCCTTGGGGCCGGGGTCGCCCTTGGGGCCGGGGTCGCCCTTGGGCCCGGCGTCGCCGTTCTGGCCCTTGAAGAGGGCGATCGTCTTGGGGTCGACCTTGGCGGGTGTGACCGCCGCGTTGCGCAGCTTGGAGGCGGAGACCGCGGCGTTATGGAGCTGCTTGGTGTCGACGCTGCCCGCCGGCAGCACCGCCGCGGCGTAGCTAACCCCGCCCAACGCGACGACCAGCGCGAGGCAAGCCACGACCAGGGCCGGCGAGGGAAGACGCTTGAGAGTCGGATTCATTGGTTGCTCCTGTGGCATCGGCGTTGTCTGGGCCACGATCATCGGCTTCAGGCCTCGGCCCTACCAGGGGGGCTCGCCGCCAGCTCAATGTCGGTTCTCCGCCCCGAAGCTGGCGGAGAACCGAAGAAGCAGGAACCGCGAGGTGTCTCCGCCGCCCGGTCCGGTGATCGAGCGCTACGCCGGCATGCCGCGGCCGGGCGGCGGCTTCTAGCGCGCCGCCCCCCGCGACGGTACGCTCGCTCTGTGCTGGCCCCCGTACTCCGGCTCGTGGTTGCCGCGATCGGCGTTGCGCTCGTTACAGCGTCGGCTGCGGTGGCGGCGCCGGGGTTCCTCCCAGCGTCGACGGTGTCTCCACCGGGACTGGAGAGCCTGCGCCCCAACTTCGACATGAACGCGAGCGGCGGCGTGGCCGGGGTCTGGGACCGTGCCGACTGCAGGGACACGTTCATGGGGCACTTCTGCTTGAGCGGATCCGTGCTCGGGCTCGTCCGCGACCCGGGGCAGCCGCTGCCCACCGGGTCGCCCCTCCCAGGCGACTCGACCACCCTGCTCGACTCCGCCTCTAACGCCCAGGTGGCTCTGTCCGACGCCGGCGAGGC
>Ga0126312_10002371_pt1 | contig 12593 bp, 14 predicted proteins | sample Plot104A_FD_92537 | JGI IMG/M metagenome (GOLD analysis project Ga0126312, IMG submission 92537) | Serpentine soil microbial communities from UC McLaughlin Reserve, CA, USA - Plot104A | ecosystem: Environmental > Terrestrial > Soil > Grasslands | place: USA: UC McLaughlin Reserve, Lake County... | reverse complement strand
GTGCGTGTGGATCGTCTCGAGGTTCTCCTGGCGCGCGGAGACAAAGGCGTTGACGCCGAGCCAGCCGAAGCGATCGATCGCCATGCGGATCATCTCCCGCACGCAGTCCTCCACGAAGCGGGGACGGAGATGGGCCTTCTCCACGACCTCCACCTCGTCCGAGCGCTTCATCAGCTCGTAGATCTCGGAGCTCATCGCTGTCTCGACGATCTCGAGCAGGGTCTCGGCGTCGAGCTCGTCGAAGCAGCCCTCCGGACAGCCGATGTGGAGCGTCCCGATGCCGCGCTGGTTGTGGGTCGCGACGGGCACGGCCTCGAACACGTGCGCGATCTCGTCGTCGCTAAAGCCGTCCTCCCGCAACCGCTCCCGCGAGCGGTCCATCACGAGCTCCTGGGCGCAGGGGCAGGCGGTCATCCCTTGGGCCTCCACTCCGACGAGTCGCCGCGTTCCTCGCGCCGACGCTACTGCCGATCCGAACAGCGTGTAGATCTCCTGGGTTGCCAGGCCGGACACGGGGGATCGTTTGTACTCCGGGTAGCGCGCCGCAATCGTGACCTCGGCGCGCCGCCCGTCCTGGCGGTCCCGTACGCGCTCCGCGATGTGCGAGGCGAGCGTCTCCGCCTTGAAAGCGGCTTCGCCGAGGATGACCTCGTCGATCGCCTCGTTCACGACCTCTTCGAAGCGCGACATGTGCGCCCCCTTCTGCTCCGGGCCGAGGTCGACCAAGCATTCGAGCTCTGCATAAAACAACTGCTCGGCCCCGTTCGAGCGAACGCGGACGACTTTCTCGACACCGGTGACGCCCACGCGCGAGAGGCTCAAGTGGGTCGACGGCCGGCGCGACTGGACGTCGCTCCCGAGAAGCGCGCTTCGCTCGACCACGGCGACCAACGATATCGAGCGGGCGCGTTGCAGCTCAGATGCGGACCGGCCGCTTGATCGTGCGGTAGACGAACTCGTCCGTCTGCGCCGACTCGCGTATCGAGACGACGCGGTCGTGATGTGGCGAGAACCGGCAGACCGGATCCGTGGCCGCCGCGTCGCCCGTGAGCCGCAGCGCCTGGCAGCGGCAGCCGCCGAAGTCCATCTCCTGTCGTCCGAGCGGGCAGGTCCGGCATGGCTCCTGCATCCAGTCCGTCCCCCGGAAGCGCGCGAACGCGTCGGACTCGCTCCAGATCCATTCCAGCGGATGCTCGCGGACGTTGGCGAACTCGAGCCCCGGGATCGTCGACGCCGCCTGGCACGGCAACACATCGCCGTTCGGAGCGACCACCATCGCCGTCCGGGCCCAGCCGCCCATGCACGGCTTCGGCAGCTCCTCGTAGAAGTCGGGGAGCACCCAGAGGACATCGACCTTGGGGCCGACCCGCTCACGGAAGTGCTGGACCGCTTCCTCCGCGCGCCGGAGCTGCTCCCAAGATGGCATGAGCGCCTCCTGGTTTGGGACCGCCCAGCCGTAGTACTGCGTGTTGGCGAGCTCGAGCCGCTGCGCCCCGAGATCGAGTGCGAGATCGAGCAGCTCCGCGATCCGATCGAGATTCTGCCGGTGCAGGACGCAGTTGATCGTGAGCGGGAAGTCGAGCTCCTTCGCGAAGCGGGCGGCCGCGATCTTCTTCTCGAACGACCTGTTTCCGGCAATGCGGTCGTTCTCCTCCGCGTTCGGGCTCTGGATCGAGATCTGCACGTGGTCGAGCCCGGCCAACTTCAACGCCTCTGCGCGCTCGCGCGTGAAGAGGGTCCCGGCGGTGATGAGTGACGAGTAGAGGCCGGCGTCGCGCGAGCCTTCGCAGAGCTCGACCAGATCGCGGCGCAGCATCGGCTCGCCGCCCGAGAGCGCGAGCTGAAGGACACCGAGCGCCCGCGCCTCCCGGAACGTGCGGATCCAGTGCTCGGTCTCGAGCTCGCGGCGGTACTTCTCGGCGCCGATGTCGAGCGGGTTCGAGCAGTACGGGCAATGGAGCGGGCACTGGTAGGAAAGCTCGGCGATCAGCGTGAACGGCCTAGGCTGCCGCATCGACCACGAGTCCTTTCTGAGTCAGGCCGTCGACCAGCCCTTCCACGTCTTCGCGTAGATCGGAGCCCTCGTAGCGCGCCGAGAGAGTGTCGACGATCTCGTCGAGCGAGCGCTCCCCGTCGCACAGCTCGAGCACCGCCGCCGCGGTGGGGTTGAGCCGCACCGCGCCTTCGGGGACCAGGAGCACGTGCTCCTCGCGCACCTCGTCGTACTGAAGCCGCGCGCCGGTGACGAGGTGGGGACGAGTCACGAGTCGGGCCCCGGCGGCTGGGTGTCGCCGCGCTCGATGGCCTCGAGCTGCGCCCACAGCATCTCGGTCTTGAAGCGGAGAGCCGCGACGGCCGCGTCCTGCCGCTCGCGCGTCCGGCTGCGCTCGACGGTGAGGTCTAGCGCGTACTGCGCATCGCGCGGCGCCTGCACGAGCCGCGTACGGAAGTACTCGAGCCCCGCGGGGTCGATCCAGTCGTAGTGACGCTCGAGTGCATCGAGCCGCACGCGGATCGCGGCCGGCCCGAAAAGCTCGGTGAGCGATGAAGCGACCGCCTCGATCCAAGACTTCTGGCGCGCGAAGTTCACGTAGGCGTCAACCGCGTAGCGGACCCCGGGGAGGACGTGCTGCTCCGACAGCAGCTCTTCCCGCGAGACTGCGAGAGCCTCGCCGAGCCGCAGCCACGACTCGATGCCGCCGGTTCCCGCGGAGGTGCCATCGTGGTCGACGATGCGCCGTATCCACTCGCGCCGGACCTCGATCTCGGGGCAGTTCGACAGGATCGCCGCGTCCTTCAGCGGGATGCACTTCTGGTAGTAGAAGCGGTTCGCGACCCAGCGCTGGAGCTCCTCGCGTGTGAGCTGTCCCGCGTCCATTCGCCTGTGAAATGGGTGAAGGTTGTGGTAGCGGGTGCCCTGCGCGCGCAGGCGGGCGACAAACTGCTCGGGCGGCCACGGCCCGCTCACCTCCATCGGTCTCGTGGCAGTCTCGGTCATAGGACGATCTCGAGGCCATCGTAGGCGACTTCGACGCCCGCGCTGCGGACCGCCTTCCGCTCCGGAGAGTCCTCGAGCAGTATCGGGTTCGTGTTGTTGATGTGGACGAGCACCTTGCGCGGGCGCTCGAGCCGCGCAAGCGCCTCGAGCGTGCCGCTGGGGCCCGACAGCGGGACGTGTCCCATGTCGCGCGCGCTGCGCTCCGAGATGCCCAGTCGGGCGAGCTCGTCGTCGCACCAGAAGGTCCCGTCGACGAGAACGAGGTCGCTGGAGGCGAACCGACCGATCACGCCGTCGTCCAGCCGGGCGAGACCGGGGACATAGCTCACGACGCCGCCACCAGCACGGTCGCGGAAGACGAAGCCGCTCGCCTGAAGCTCCACGTCGGACCCGCTCAAGTAGCGCGGCGCGTCACCGCCAACCTCGAACGCCTCGACCACGAGGCTCGACCCTTCGAGCGGCCTCGCCCGCCCGGGCTCGAGTGTCCGCCACTCGACCCCGCAATAGCGCTCCAGGATGGCCAGGGCGGGATACCCACCCCTCAGCGCGCGCTCGACCCCTTCGTGCCCGAACACGCGCACCGGCGCCTGCGACTCGCGCAGCAGCAGCAGCCCCGCGGTGTGGTCGATTTCCGCGTCGGTCAGGAGGACGCCTGCAATCGGCGGCGAGCGGACGCCGTCGACCCGCCCCGGCGCGAGTGCCTCAAGCTGCTGGCGCGCATCCGGCGAGGCGTTGACGAGGAACCACGGCCCCTCGCCGCCGCGGATCGCCAGCGACGATTGCGTGCGAGCTTGCGCTCGTACACCCTCTCGCGCGGCCTCGCACGTCGGGCAATGACAGTTCCACTGCGGAAACCCCCCGCCGGCGCTGGAGCCGAGAATGCGAACGCGCACGAGGCAGAAGGAAGCAGACGCAGCCCGGGAAGACCCGGGAGGCTACGTCCGCTTCGCTTTCCTACCTACTCGTGGTACAGGTAGAGCGTGACCTCGCAACAGAGGTCGACAAACTCGAACTCGGGCTTGGTCCAGGTCGTACGGCTCGGACCGGTTGTGACCTCCGAACCGAGGTCTAAGAGCTCAAACTGCGGCTTGCTCCAAGTCATAGAACCCCTCCTTGTTTGGGGTACAAGTTGGCCTACCTTAGCGAACGATCAACCGAGCAATAGGACCCCACCAGTTGCGATTAGCAAAGCGGCTCCGGCGAACCGGATGGCGACAGCCCGACGCTCCATCGCCGGTAGCACGCGCGGGAGCGCGCCGGCCACGAGCAGCCCGATGACGGCGAGCACCGAGCTCGACAGAGCCTGCTCTCCGGCATGCCCGAGAAGCGAGCCCGAATAGTCATTGGCCACACCGTAGGCGAGGTTGTCGACCGTCAGCGCGATCGGCACGACCCACACCGGCCAGAGCTCGGCGACCCGCCGCGTCCCGGCGGCGACTACGATCAGCCAGAGCCCCAATGCGCCCAGCGCCCCGATCTCCAGGACTTCGGTCACCCCCACCGAGAGCTGCCATCCGAGGCCCACGGCGATCAGGAATACGACTGCGTCGGCGACGCCGAACAGCGCTGCGAGCGGCAGGCGCCGGTGTCGATCCACGATCGCACCGATGGCGATGCCGGCGATCAGGCTGTCTACACCTAGAAGCAAGAAACCCATTCTCTACTCCAGACCCTGATTAGTTAGCTTGCGATTGCAGCGCCCCTACTCCGGCAGCGCGAAGGCGAACAGCGCGCTCCCATGGGACGACCCGAGCATCTTTGGCAGGAACCCCTCGGCCCAACCGCCCCAGCCGCTCGGCGCGACGATGTACTGCCGTCCGTCGACGCTGTAGGTCGACGGGCTGCTGTGGTGGCCGCTGCCGCACTGGAACTGCCAGAGCAGCTCACCGCTGCCCGCGTCCCACGCGTTGAACTCTCCGGTTGGCTCGCCGCCCAACACGAGGTCACCGGCCGTGGCCAGCAGCGACGAGCACATGCACAGGTCGTTGGTCCAGCGCCACCGCTCCCGGCCGGTACGCGGGTCGTAGGCGCTCACGTACCCGCTCTGGTCCTCGCCGTCCACGGCGACGCCGGCGCCCCAGTACGGGATGCTCTCCTTGAACTCCCTGCGCCGCCGCGTGGCCGTCGCGCCGACGTCCTGCACCGGAACGTAGAGGAGCTCCGTCTTCGGGCTGTAGCACGCGTGCGTCCATTCCTTCGCGCCGGCCGGACCCGGCCAGAAGTGCACCGGGTCGCCCTCCTTGTCGGGATAGACCTTCGGCGTCACGTTGCCCTTCTCGTCGACCTCGCCCCAGTCGATGCGGTCGACGAACGGCGCCACCCGGACCGCCGACATGTCCGTGCGATCCAGGATGTAGAGGAACCCGTTCTTGTCGAAGTGGGCCGCCAGCTTCTGCCCGTCGAGGTCGAACAGGATGTGCTCCATGACGCTGTCGTAGTCCCACAGGTCATGCGGCGTGTACTGGAAGTGCGCCTTGATCTCGCCGCTGTCGGCGTCCACGGCGACGCCGGAATCGGTGAAGAGGTTGTCGCCCTCGCGAACCCCTCCATCGAAGTCGGGACACGGGTTGCCGGTCCCGAAGTACAGGAGGTTCAGGTCCGGGTCGTAGGTAGGCGTGATCCAGCAGTTCGCGCCGCCGCGCGCCCAGGCCTCACCTTCGGCGGGCCAGGTCTCGGCCCCGGGCTCCCCGGGCTTCGGCACCATGTAGCAGCGCCACACGCGCTCCCCGGTCTCGAACTTGAACGCGTCGGCGTGGCCGCGCACCCCGAACTCGCCCCCTGAGCTCCCGACGATGACCATGTCCTTCACGATCAGGGGGGCGACCGTGGCGCTCTCGCCGGCCCGCACATCGCCATACGGCTGATCCCAGATCTTCTTGCCGTTCTCGGCGTCCAGCGCGATCACATGGGCGTTCAGGGTTGTCATGAAGACCTTCCCCTCGGCGACCGCTACCCCGCGGTTGACGTTGCCGCAGCACAGCGACACGTCGAACGGCGATGCGTGCTTGTACCGCCACAGCTCGTTCCCCTTCGCCGCGTCGAGAGCATAAAGCTGGCCGTCCCAGGCCGAGACGTACATGATCCCGTCGACGACGATCGGGGAGGCCTCCCATGCATACGTCGATGCGCCGGAATGCAGCCCCATCGAGCCGGCCTGGTAGACCCATGCCGGCTTGAGTTCGCTGACATTGCTCGCGTTGATCTGGTCCAGCGGGCTGTAGCGCTGCCCGTCGTAGGCGCCGTAGTAGGTCAGCCAGTTCTGCGGCTCGGCGCGGGCGTCGAGGATCCGCTCGTAGCTGACGCCCTTGGTCACGGGCGGCGCCTTGCCAACGTCGGCGCTCAGGTCTTGGTAGGGGATGGCGGTCCCTGCGTCTACGTACTCGGTTGCCATCGAGTCCTCCTTTCCACGGTGAACCTGGTCGGTCTACGGGCGCGGTTGGGGCGGGCGGTCGAGGCGAGCCTCCTCCGGTACTTCCCCGCCCACGGCGATCGCCCCGGTCAGCCCCCGGCCCTCGTCGTTGCCGGTCGTGGAGCCGTACCAGTAGTACCCCGGCCCGTCGAGCTCGAGGGTGGCAGTACCCCTCGAGTGGTTCACGAGCCAGATGAACTGTGTGTCGCCATTGCTCGGCAGGACCGCGCAGTGGGTGTTCTTGTCGTCGTTGATGAGCTCGAGCTCGAGCACGCCCCCGTGGGGCAGAACGAGGACGCTCGGCTCATAGACCAGCTCATCCTCCGGGATCCGCACCGTGGCGTGCATCTTGCCGTCGGGTCCTTCCTCGGCCTCACCGACGCTTCCGCGGCCGAGTATTCGCCCCAACGTCGCCCCGTTTTGCCTGTCCAAGTTTTCGGCAACCTCGGCCACGGCACTCTCCTCCCTTGGCTCAGATTTTTGGGTGGCCGAGCTTACTACTTCTTGAGCCGCGCGGTCAGCCGGACGCGCTCGCGGCGCGGCTCCTCGAAGGTCATGTAGCCCCAATCGAGAGGCGACTCCTGGCGGTAGTTCTTTCGCAGGGCGCGCGCGATCGTGGCCTTCATCAGCTCCTTGCCGAGGTAGAAGGCGTGTGTGGGCTCGTCGACCCCGAGCTGGTCAAAGATCTCGTTGAAGTCGGTGCCCTTGACGAAGAGCTCGGCGTTGAAGACGTAGATCCAGTCGCTGTCGGCGAAGATGCGGAAGTTCGGGTCGGTGACCTGCGCGTGCAGCTCGCGCAGCTCGGATTCCGCATACGGGCGCAGGTCCTCATCCTTCACCGTCAGCAGCCGCCCGTCGACGTGCTTGGGCGGCGTGCCCTGCTCCTGCGCGAAGTGCATGAGCTGCGCCGCGAGCACCGTCTCTCGGACGGCGCCGTGCGCCCACTCGATGACCTCGGTGGTGAGCACGTTGCGGATGCCCAGCTCCTGGCAGAAGCCGATGAGGACCGCGGTCACCCCCGTGCTGTCGGCCTCGGTCAGCTCGGTGAGGTTGCCGATCCCCATGAGCATCTCCACCTCGGGATGGCGCCGGCGCACCTCGAGATAGCGTCCGAGGCTGGCCGCGAAGCTGGTTCCGATCGGCTCGATGATCGGGTCGACGAGGTAGGGCTTGCCGAGGCGGTCGAGGTGGGCGATCGTCTCCTCGAGGCTGTCGAGGTCCTCGGGGGTGTCGGGGATCAGCACGGGCGTCGCGCGCAGGCGCTCGGCAAGGGCGCGGTTGGACCCGTTGAGGCTGAGGACGTAGTCGACGCCCGCCTCGTCGGCCATCACGATCTCCTCGCGGTCCATCGTGTCGATGCTGAGGGCGAAGCCGCGTTCGCGCAGCTCGGCGATCACCGCGGGGCCCTCGTCGAGCCAGCGGCGATCGAGCGACATGCCGAGGTCGATGACGTCGGCGCCGGCGTCGCCGTAGTAGCCCGCGAGATCGAGGATGCGCTCGCGGCTCAACCGCGGGACGTGATTGATCTCGGCGAACACCCGGATGTCGCGCGGGCCGTAGCTGGCGCGCGCGTCGGCCTGCCCGAACCAGCTCGGGATCTGCTTCAGGTCGGCGGGGCCCTTCTCGGCGGGAACCCCGAAGCGCTCGGACAGCACGTCGGTCTCTCCCTCGCACAGGCCGGGGATCATGATCTTCGTGACCGCCTCCGGGAGCTCGAGGAAGCGCGCGATCCAGGACGTGGTCATCAGCGCGGCGACCGTGATCTTCATGACCGCGACCTCGTAATCGAACGGCAGCTCGGCGCGGTCCAGCGTGTCACGCAGGGCCGGCCCGGCGAGCTTGCCGGTCACGAACAGGAGCCGCTCGGCCACTCGCCTGTCCGGGTGGGGCGCCCCTTCTGGCGCGTACCCTTACTTACTCCTTACGAACTTGTTCGGCGTCCCCTCGAGCGGGCTATCGGGCTCCGGCCGCCACAGTACGTGGTCCTCGATCACGCGCGCGAGTGCGAAGTCGTTGTCGGTGATGCCGCCGCTCACGTGGGTCTTGAGCTTGACCCACAGCTTGCCCCAGGTCACCGCCAGGTCGGGGTGATGGTAGGCCGCCTCGGACAGGTAGCCAATGGTGTTGACGAGCATCAGCGTCGTCGGCCAGCCGTCGGTGTTGTACTTGCGCCGCAGCCACCCGCCGTCGAGGTACCAGCCGTCAAGGCCGTGCTCCTTGATCTTGGCCTCGACCTCGTCGTCGGTGTACGGCTTGGGCTTTACCTCTGTCTCCATGCGATCGCCTCCTTCGAAGGCACTACATCACAACGCCGCCGTTTATGTTGATGGCCTGGCCGGTGACGAACACCGCCTCGGGTGAAGCGAGCCAGAGGGCGGCCGGGGCGACGTCCTCCGGCCGGCCCCAGCGTGCGAGCGGCGTGGACTCCGCGACCGAGCGGTGGAAGTCGCGGTCGACCTCCCGCGCGAACCCGGTCTCGATCCAACCCGGGCATAGCACGTTGACGCGGACCCGTGGCGCCAGGCTACGCGCCAGGCTCTTGCTGAAGGCGAGCACGCCGCCTTTGACGGCGCTGAACAGCTCGGGGTTCTCGCCGGGCATTCCAGCGCTCACGTGGTCCCAGCTCATGTTCACGATGGTCCCACCCCCGGACTGCTCGCGCATCACGGCGCCGGCGGCGTACGAGCACGCGACGGTCCCCTTGAGGTCGACCGCGAGGAGGAGGTCGAGCTTGCGCTCCCAGTCCCAGTCAGCTGCCTCCCCCGTCAGCACGTCCGCGCCGGCGTTGTTGACCCACACGTCGAGGCCGCCGAGCCGCTTGCGCGCATCCGCCACCAGCGCCTCACAGCTTGTGCGGGCGCTCAGGTCGGCCTGGGCGAGTTGTGCCCGGCCCCCGAGGCGGGCGATCCGCTCGGCGACCGCCGACGCCCCCTCCACGCTGTCCCGGTGCGTCATGAGCACCGAAGCGCCCGCGCCGCCGAACGCCTCTGCGATGGCGGCGCCGATGCCGCTGCTCGCTCCCGTGACCACGGCCCGCACCCCGTCGAGCCGGCGCCCGCCGGTCTGCGCCACCTGGTCCGACATCTCGCTAATACCTTGGTCTGAGCCAACCAACCAAGCTATACGATGCCGCGAATGCCGGTCAAGCAGACGGCTCGCCGGAGCCCGGCCTCGACGGGCGGCGTCGCTCCTGTGGGCCCAGATGACGTCGTGCGCGCCGCGCAGGCCGCCTGCGTGCTGGAGGCAAGCGCCGAGAAGCCCGGCAACATCACACCGACCCACGACTTCGACGACACCTCCTACGAGGACATGCTGCGTAGCGGGATCGAGCTCGGCCCCGAGCTCGGTCGCGCCGACGAGCGGGGGGTCGGCGAGACGGTGCTGGCCGCCGTGCGCGCCTCGCGCGGCGTCGCCGGCGCCAACACCAACCTCGGCATCGCGCTGCTGCTTGCGCCGCTCGCGCGCGCGGCGCTAAAGGCTGGACCGCTCCGCGAGCGCCTCGGCGATGTGCTGCGCGCGCTCACAGTTGACGACGCGCACGACGCCTACGCGGCAATCCGGCTGGCGGGAGCCGGCGGCCTCGACGAGCCCGTCGAGCATGACGTGCGCGACGAGCCGGGCGTGACGCTGCGCGAGGCCATGGCGGCGGCCGCGCAGCGCGACACGATCGCCAGCGAGTACGTCACCGACCATGCGGTGACATTCGAGCTCGGGCTGCCGGCCCTCCGCGATGCGCTGGGCGATGGGCTGCGCCCGCGCGACGCCATCGTCGAGTCGGCGCTGCGCCTCCTCGCCGCCGTCCCGGACACACTGATCGCCCGCAAGCGCGGCGCCGACGCGGCCGGTCGGGTCTCGACGGGCGCGGGGCAGGTCCTCATCGCGGGCGGCGTGCGCAGTGCCCGCGGCAGAACTGCGCTGGCCGGATTCGACGGCTCGCTGCGCCAGCAGGGCAACGCGCTCAATCCGGGCACCACGGCCGATCTCGTCACCGCGGTGCTCTTCGTAGCGCTACTGGAGGGCGTGCTCTGAGTAGACGGCCAGTGGCCGGGTCCACCGTGGGCGAGCCGATCCTGCTGGTCGCGGTCAGCGCGCGAATGCTCGCCGAGCTGGGGGTGAGAGCCGGGCACGACGTCGTGGCGCTCGACCGCTTCGGCGACCTCGACCTGCAGTGGCTTTGCCCGAGCGTGTCCGTGCTGCGCGACCTGGGCGGACGCGGCGGGATGGCGGCGCTGGTTGACGCGGCGGAGGAGATCCCAGCGCCGAGCGTGATCTACGGCGCGGGACTTGAGAACAAGCCGGAGCTCGTCGCCCGGCTGGCATCCGGCAGGAGGCTGCTCGGGTGCCCGCGCGAAGCGATCGAGCGTGTGCGCGATCCGGCCGTACTGGGTGCCTGCCTGCGGACAGCCGACCTCGCCTACCCGTCGACATTCGGCGCCCCCGACGCACCCCCGCGGGCGGAGCCCTCCCGCCGCTGGCTGCGCAAGCCGGTACGCGGCGGCGGCGGACGCGGCGTTCGGGAGTGGCGCGGCGGGGCGCTGGCCGCGGGAGTCGTGGTGCAGCAGCACATCTCGGGGCTCGCGTGCTCGGCGGCGGCCGTCGCCGATGGGCGCTCGGCCATCGTGCTCGGCGTGAGCGAGCAGCTGATCGGGCATCGTGGGTTCGGCGCGCGCGGCTACGCGTGGTGCGGCAACCTCGTGCCGCCGCGGCTCGGTGAGGCCGAGCGTGGCGCGCTGGCGGTCGCTGCGCAGACGATCTGTGCGCATCTGGCGGGCGCGTTCGGGCTGCGCGGGCTGTTCGGCGTGGACCTGGTGTGGGACGGCGAGCGAGCCTGGGTCGTCGAAGTGAACCCGCGTCCGACGGGTTCGCTCGAGTGCATCGAGGCGGCGCACGACGTGGGCGTCTTTGCTGCCCACCTGGAGGGTTGTGCCGGACGATTGGCTCCGACCGCTCCAACGCCGCGCCGGGCGGCCGGCAAAGCGATCCTTTTCGCGACCCAGGACGTGCGCGTCGGCGATACACGCGGCTGGTCGCAGCGCGGCGTCCGCGACGTGCCGCACCCGGGCGAGCGGATCGCCGCCGGTCGTCCGATCTGCACCCTGGTGTCGGTGCAGGAGTCGGCGGATGCCGTTCTCGCCGACCTCGAGACGCGCGCCGCCGCACTCCGCGCCGAGCTTGGTGAGCGCCGCGCGATCCGTGCGCTCGCCTGACCTATGCTCAGGCCCCATCGTGACGCTCTCGCTGAACGATCGCGCGCAGGAGCTCGCCGACCGCCTCGCCGCCGAGGCCGACGTCCTTCGCGCGACCGTGACGACGCTGCCGGGCGGCACGCGGCTGATCGACTGCGGCAGCGCGGTTCCCGGCGGCCTCGAGACGGGGCGGCGGTTCGCGGAGATCTGCATGGCGGGTCTCGGCTGGGTGTCGTTCGGTCCGGTCGTGTTCCAGGGCCGCTGGCTTCCTGGGCTGACGGTGGTCACCGATCGGCCAGCGCTCGCCTGTCTCGCGTCCCAGTACGCCGGCTGGCGCCTGGATCGCGACGACTACTTCGCGATGGCCAGCGGGCCCGGCCGCGCGTTGATCCGAGCCGAGGAACTCTACGAGGACCTCGAGGTGGACGAGCACGCGGGGGCCGCTGTGTTGTGCCTCGAGACGCGCGAATCCCCACCGGAGCCGGTCGCCGGCTACGTGGCCGAGCGCGCCGGCGTACCGGCCGCGGATCTGACGCTGCTGTTCGCGCCGACAGCGAGCCTGGCCGGCGGCGTGCAGGTGGCCGCGCGCGTCGTGGAGACCGCGCTGCACAAGCTCCACGAGCTCGAGTTCGACGTCGAGCGCGTGGTGAGCGGCTTCGGGAGCTGCCCGCTGCCGCCGGTCGCCCGCACCGACCCGGAGGCGATCGGCCGGACGAACGACGCGGTGCTCTACGGGGGCCAGGTGGAGCTCGCGGTCGACGCCCCCGACGACGAGCTCGAGGCCATCGTGCCCCGCCTGCCGGCGTCAGCTTCGCGCGACCACGGTGAGCCGTTCGGCCGCGTGCTCGAGCGCGCCGGCTGGGACTTCTACGAGATCGACCCGCTGCTCTTCAGTCCGGCCGAGGTGCGCCTGACGAGCGTGTCGAGCGGGCGCAGCTTTCACGCCGGGGGCGTGGACATCGGCGTCCTCGAGCGGTCCTTCCGGGGATGAGCGAGCGCC
>Ga0126312_10002370_pt1 | contig 12601 bp, 11 predicted proteins | sample Plot104A_FD_92537 | JGI IMG/M metagenome (GOLD analysis project Ga0126312, IMG submission 92537) | Serpentine soil microbial communities from UC McLaughlin Reserve, CA, USA - Plot104A | ecosystem: Environmental > Terrestrial > Soil > Grasslands | place: USA: UC McLaughlin Reserve, Lake County... | reverse complement strand
TGACGATTCCGGCCGGCTCCTACGTGCTTGCCGCGCAGCTTCGCGCTCCCGGCGGTCGCCAATCGTCCGAACGGAGCGCCGAGCTCGGCCACGGTCACAAGCCGGTGGAGATCTCCGTGACCGGAGCCGAGGCGCTGGCGGCCGGCGGTGGCGATCCCGTTGGTATGCGGGTTGACGTCGTCGTCACCACCGAGCCCGGACCCGGCGGGAGGGGTCGTACCTATGTCGCGGCCCAGCGCGTGAGGCTCCTGGCGCTCACGCAGTCGGGTGACGGGAGCGGTACCGACTACGCGACCGCCGATGCCGACATGTGGACCGCGACCCTTGCGCTCACCCGGTCGCAGGCGCTCCGCCTGATCCAGGCGGAGAACTTCGCCCGTGGCGTGCGGCTCATGACGAGCTAGCGACGGCTTCCTCGAAGGCGCGGCGCGCGTCGTCGCCGAACACGCAGAACACGATCCGCTCCAGGCCGCTGTCTGTCCCGAGGTGCCGGTGGACCTCCTCGACCTCGATCCGTGCCGCCTCGCTGAGGGAGAAGCCGCCGACACCGGTGCCGAAGGCGACGAGGCCGAGGGAGCGGGCGCCAAGCTCGTCCGCGACGGCGAGCGTACTGGCGGTGGCGGCTCGGATGGCGTCGGCAGAGGTGGGCCCGCCCAATTGCATGGTCGCGGCGTGGATGACCCAGCGAGCCGGCAGCTCGCCGGCGCCGGTCGCGACCGCCTCCCCGAGCCCGATCGGCGCCAATCGATCGCTCTCGTCCTGGATCGTCCGGCCGCCGGCGCGCACGATCGCTCCGGCGACCCCGCCACCGTGGCGCAGGTCGGTGTTGGCCGCATTCGCGATCGCGTCGACATCCAGCTTGGTTATGTCGGCTTCTTGGACGTCGACCTCCGCCATCGCGACGAGACTAGCGACGGGCCTCCTATGGCGGGGCGCATGACAGCTCCTGGGGGTTCACCCGGATGTGGGTGTCGTCGACCGTCACCCCGAGTCGCTCGCCGCGGACTTGCGCCGTCGGCTGCTCGAGAGGCGGCGGGCGGAGGCCGCCGCCGGACACCAGAGCGGGGAGGGCCTCGAGTCCGCGGTCGCGGAGCTCGTCGACGACCACGCCGCCGCGCTCTCCGAGGCGCGGCGACAGCAGGTCCGCGAGCTGATCCTGCGGGATACGGTCGGGCTGGGGCCGCTGGAGGAGCTGCTGGCCGACCCGGCCGTCGAGGAGGTGATGGTGAACGGGCCCGAAAACGTGTACGTCGAGCGGGGCGGGCACATCGAGCGCACCGAGATCCGATTCGGGTCCGAGCGCGCGCTCCGCGACGCGGTCGAGCGGATCCTCGCGCCACTCGGGCGGCGAGTCGACGAGCTGAGCCCGATGGCCGACGCCCGGCTCGGGGACGGGTCGCGAGTCAATGTGATCATCCCGCCGCTGGCCGTCGACGGTCCTGCGCTCTCGATCCGCCGCTTCACAGCTGCTCGCCCGGACCCCGACGAGCTGGTCGCTTCGGGCACTCTGACCCCCGAGCTCCGCGACCTCCTGGCGGCGAGTGTTCGGGAGTGGCGGAGCGTCCTGATATCCGGTGGAACGGGGTCGGGCAAGACGACGCTTCTGAACGCGCTGTCATCGTACATCGACCCGGCCGAGCGAGTGGTCACCATCGAGGACGCCGCGGAGCTCCGGCTGCGCCAGCCCCACGTGGTGCGGCTTGAGAGCCGCCCCGCCAGCGTCGAGGGCCGCGGCGAGGTGACGATACGCGACCTACTGCGAAACGCCCTGCGGATGCGGCCCGACCGCATCGTGATCGGTGAGGTGCGCGGGGCCGAGGCGCTGGATCTGTTGACCGCGCTCAACACCGGGCACGACGGGGCGCTGTCGACGGTCCATGCCAATTCGCCGGAGGATGCCCTGAGCCGGATCCAGACGCTTGCGTTGATGGCGGGGGTCGGCCTTCCCCATGATGCGATCCGCCAGCAGGTAGGGCGGGGGATCCAGGTGGTGGTCCACCTGGCGAGGGCCGCCGACGGCGCCCGCCGGGTCGTGGCGGTTGGCGAGGTGGTCCCGGCCGCCGGCGGCATCGGCGTGCGCGAGGTGTGGGCGCGGTGACCGGTGGGATCGTGGGAACGCCAGTGCTCCTCGCGGCTGCGGCCGGAGGCATGGCGGCGGTTGCGGTGCGGGAGGCGCTCGTCGCCAGCCCCGCGCTGGGGCGATGGATCGCCGCCACGGTAGAGCCCCTCCGCAGGGCCGGACGAGAGGGCTACGCGCCCACCGAGTCCGAGCGGCGCCGCCTCGCGGCTCTGGGGACGGTCGGATTCCTGGTCGCGGGGTTCATGGTCGTCGGCCCGGGCCCGGCGCCGTTCCTGGCGCTGGCCGGGCCGGGTGCCGCGACGTGGGCCCTCGCTCGGCGCCGTGCCCGCTACCGCCTCGCGGTGGAGCGCGGGGTCCCACAGATCGCGACTGCGGTCGCGGATGCCCTCGCCGGCGGGCGCTCGGTGCGGGCGGCGCTCGCGTCGGCCGCGAGCTCGGTGGAGGGGCCGGCCGCTGCCGAGCTGGCCCGGCTGCGTGCCGATCTACTTCTCGGGGCCTCGACCACGGATGCCCTCGGTGCCCTCCAGACCCGGCTGCGCTCGACTCGGGCCGACTCGTTCGCTGCTGCTCTTGTGTCGCAGCAGCTTGGGGGTGGCGACCTCGCCGGCTTGCTCAGGAGGTTCGCGGCCTCCGCCGCCGAACGTGATCGGGTCGCGGCCGACGCGCGCGCGGCGACAGCGCAGGCTCGCTTCACCGGGCTTCTGGTGGTCGCGATGCCCACCGGCTCCGCCCTGTTCGCTGAGCTGATCCAACCCGGCTTCGCCGGCGCATTGCTTGGCAACCGTGCGTCGCTCGCCCTGCTGGCGGTGGCGATCGCGCTTCAAGTCTGCGGGTTCGCTGCCATTCGCCGGCTCAGTCGGATCGAGGACAACTGAGTGCCCCCCGCGTTAGTGAGCGGCGGTGCTCCGGCGTTGGTCGCGCTCGCGGTCCTTCTGGGCGCCGCGGGCGTGTGGGAGCTCGCCGGCAGCAGGGGAGAGGAGATCGGCCGGGCGTTCCAGTCCACGGCGGCCTCGCTGACGGGCGGGCGCCTGCGGACGCTCGCGGAGGCGGCGCTTTGGCTTCGGATCCCGGAACGCCTCGAGCGGGCCGGGTTGGCGAACCGGCTCTCAATCGGCGCCGTCCTCGCCGGCAAGATCGGCGGGGCGGCGCTGGGAGCGATCCTGGGAGTTCTCGCTGGTCCTGCGGCGCCTGGCCGGCTGGGGATCGTCGTGATGCTGGCACTTCCCGCGGCCGGGTTCCTGGCCCCCGAGGCGCTGCTGGAGCGAGCCGCGCGGCGGCGCGCTGCCCGCTTGCGCGCGGCCCTCCCCGACGCTCTGGACCTGCTGGCGGTGGGAACCGCAGCGGGGCGTAGCCCGCTGCGTGTCCTGGACGAGATCTCAAGCGCCGCCACTCCGGGCGAGCCGTTGGCCGCCGAGCTCGCGGTCGCCGTCACCGAGATCGAGTGCGGCACCCCTCAGCGCGAGGCGATCGCCCGCCTTCGCGACCGCGTTCCCGGAGCGGGGCTTGGCGCCCTGGCCGCCGCTCTCGAACGATCACGGCGCTTCGGATCGCCCCTAGCCGATCAGCTCCACGAGCAGGCCTCCGCGCTGCGGCGCGATGCGCGTCGCCGGATCGAGGAGCAAGCGGCGCGGGCGGCGCCCAAGATCCAGCTTGTCGTCGCGTTGGTGCTGGTGCCGTCGGTTCTCTTGATGATCCTCGCGGGCCTGGTCGCGAACTCGGACGCCCTGTTCGGGGCCCTCTGACCGCGGGCGCCCCTGGGCAGCTGGGGTGCAAAACCCGAGGTGCGTGAACGTCTACTTGCGCTATGCGAAAGCGAACGTTCACAAACGCGCTGGGACCGCGAACCGTCCGGTCCCCTGCAACCGTTTTTGCAGATTTCATCGCGCTCGCCCGTGTTCCGGGTCGTGCGGTGGGCATCACAATATGGCTTGACCAGGCGGTTTTCGGTGATTCCTGCCCGCGCTTAGCAATTCCGTCCGACGGATCGTGTCCCATTTGCGCCCAGATTGTGTTGCAAAGTGGGGCTCAGTGGGGTAGCGTGGCGATTCGATCTGACCCACGGACCGGGGTGGTGAGGTTCCTCCCACCTCGCCACTCCGGTCCAAAGCTTCAAGCGGCGGCGGCCGCCGCCCGAGCAACAGCACCGACACGGAAGAGGACGAGCGGTTGGCGTTTCGCGGCCACTACGAGCACAGCCTCGATTCAAAGGACCGGCTCACGGTCCCGGCTCGCTTTCGCGCGGCGCTCGCCGATGGTGCCGTTCTCTCCGCCGGACTCGATCCCTGTATCGAGGTCTATCCGACGACCCAGTACGCCCGGTTCGAGGAGCAGGTCCTGAGCGAGCTCAACCCACTCAGCCGCAAGGGTCGGATGATGCGGCGCAGGTTCCACGGTCGCTCGCATGACGAGACGCTCGACACGGCGGGGCGGGTGCGGATCCCGAGGCACCTGATCGAGCACGCGCGCCTCGAGGAGGGACCGTGTGTGGTCATCGGAGTCGCCGACCACCTGGAGATCTGGAACACCCAGGCCTGGTCCGAGCACGACGCGGAGATAGACGAAACCGCTACCGAGATCGCCGAGGAGCTCGCCGGCGCCGGGCCGGGCGCCGGCTGAATAGCTTGGACGGCGCGATGGGCACACTGACACTCATGCCAACCGAGCACGTCCCAGTCCTGGCCGGCGAGCTCATCGATCTGCTCGATCCCCATCCCGGCGAAACGGCTATCGATGCCACGTTCGGCGGCGGCGGCCATGCCCGTGTAGTCGCCGAGCGAATCGGATCCGGGGGAACGCTGATCGCCATCGATCGCGACCCGGCCGCAGAGCATCGCTTCACCGAGCTCGCCGGCGAGCTCGAGCCCGAGACCCGCTTCTTGCGAGACGACTTTGCCGTCGCTCTAGAGGCTTTGCGCGCCGATGGCGTTCGCGCCGACGTCATCTACCTCGATCTCGGTATCTCGTCCCTCCAGCTCGACGCGGCGGAGCGCGGCTTCTCCTACTCCTACGACGCCCCGCTCGACATGCGCATGGACCCCGACCGGGAGCTCTCGGCGGCCGAGCTGGTCAACCAGTGGCCCGAGGAGCGGATCGCGGCGGTGATCCGCGACTACGGCGAAGAGCGGCACGCGCGCTCGATCGCGCGCGAGATCGTACGCCGCCGGCCATTACACACCACGGTGCAGCTCGTGGACGCGATTCGCGCGTCGGTCCCGCCGGCATACCGATTCGGACGCGGCCATCCAGCCAAGCGCACCTTCCAGGCGCTGCGGATCGCGGTGAACGACGAGCTGGACTCGCTCGATCGCGCGCTACCGGCGGCGTGGGAGATCCTCCGCGATCGCGGCCGCCTTGCGGTGATCTCGTTCCACTCGCTCGAGGACCGCCGCGTCAAGCGATTCCTCTCCGAACGCATTCGCGGCTGCGTCTGTCCACCGGAGCTACCGGTGTGCGTGTGTGGCCGGGAGCCGGAGGCCGAGCCGCTCACCCGGCGGCCGCTCGCCGCCACTCCCGAGGAGGTCGAGCGCAATCCGCGTTCGCACTCGGCGCGGCTGCGTGGTGCCCGAAAGATCCCCAGGGGTACGGGCGAAGAGGGCGAAGGAAACGTGACCTGATGGCTCAGGCCGCTACCCAAGCTGCCCGCAGCGCTGCGGCGCCCGCACCCAAGCCCCGCGTTCAGCCTCGCCGACCGCCGACCCGCCGTCCGTCGTCCACCCGGACCCAGCGCGCCCGAAGGCCTCGAACCGCCCGTCCATACGCGGGGACACCGATGCCCGCCCGCCTGGTGCCGCTTGCCGTGGGCCACACGGCCGGCGCGGTGTCCGGGCTGGCTGAGTCGGGTCTCGTTCGCCGCCTCACGCGGGGGCGCATGTGGATCGGGGCTCTCGCCAGCCTCCTCGTAGGCATCGTCGCGTTGAACGTCGTCGCGCTTAGCTTCAACGCCTCCTCCAGCAAGACGACGCGTCAGACGGATGACCTGGAGCGCCAGATCTCCACGCTGCGGGCTGAGATCGCCGAATCCGGTGCATCCAGCGACCGCGTTCAGGCGCTGGCGAGCGACCTGGGCATGGTCATGCCCGAGCCGGGGGCGATCGGCTACCTGAAGGCGAGCCCGAAGGACGCCGCGATCGCCGCCAAGCGCCTGGAGTCCGGGGAGATCAGTGCTGGCACTCCCGCCGCAGCGGGGTCCACGGCCACCACCACCACGACCACGGACCCCGCCACGGTGACCACAACCCCGACCTTGACGACCACGACGCCGCCGGTCGCGGAGACGATGACCCCGACGACGACCACCACTCCCACAGCCATCTCGACCACCACGACGCCAACGGCGACGACGCCGGCAACGCCGACGACGGCGACGACGCCGGCCGACACAACTTCGGGGACCACCACGGGCGCCGTCTCGGCTCCGTAGCCCGCGATGGTCGATCGCCGGATCGGGCTCCTGTTCGCGAGCTTCCTCGTGCTCCTGTGCCTCGCGTTCGGGCGGGCGGCATGGGTGCAGGGCATCCAGGGAGCCGGGCTGAGTGCCGACGCTCAAAGTCAGCAGACCGAGACGGTGCCGGTCCCGGGCCTTCGCGGCTCGATCCTCGACCGCAAGGGCCGAGAGCTGGCGGTCTCCGAGGACGCCGTCGACGTCGTCGCGACTCCGTTCCAGGTAAAGGACCCGCGGCGCGTCGCGCACCGCCTGGCGCCGATCCTGCAGGTCTCCACGAAGGACATCCTGCAGGCGCTCAGGGGTGGCTCGTCCGGCTTCGCATACCTGGCCAGAGAGGTGGACCTGTCGGCGGCGGGCAAGATCCGCAAGCTCGGGCTGCCGGGGATCACGACGGTTCCGGCGAGCCGCCGCATCTACCCGGAGGGCCAGCTCGCCGGGCAGGTGATCGGCTCGGTGGGAGTGGACGGCCAGGGACTCAGCGGGCTGGAGGCAGCCGACGACAGCCTCCTCGGCGCCTCGAACGGCGAGCAACGGGTGGTCCTCGATGGACTCGGCAAGGCGATCGAACGGGACACCGTCTCGAGCGCATCCGACGGCGAGAGCATCCGGTTGACGATCGACGCCGGGATTCAGGCGCGCACCGAGGAGGTCCTCGCCAACGTGGCCCGGACCTATCAGCCTCAGGGGGCCACCGCGATCGTGATGAACCCCCAGAACGCCCAGGTCCTCGCCATGGCCAACTGGCCAACCGTCGATCCGAGCGATCCCGGGGACGCCGATCCCGAGCAGCTTGGGAACATCGCCACCGGCTTCACATACGAGCCGGGCTCGACCTTCAAGGCATTCACGGTCGCGGGGGCACTGATGGAGCGCCTGGTGACGCCAAGTACCGTGTTCGATCTGCCGGTCGAGCTCCAGGTGGCCGACCGGACGATCTCCGACGCCGAGGTCCGCGGCCCGGAGAGCCTGACGGTCGCGCAGATCCTCGCCCAGTCCTCGAACGTCGGCGCGGTGAAGATCGGCCTGGAGGTGGGTGCCGAGCGGTTCTACAAGTGGGTGAGGAGATTCGGCTTCGGCGATCCCACGGGTATCGCCTTTCCCGGGGAGGAGCAGGGCATCGTCCCGACGCCGTCGGAGTTCTCCGGCTCGACCATGGGGAACCTCCCCATCGGTCAGGGCCTCTCGGTGACCCCCATGCAGATGGCTACCGCGTACTCCGCGATTGCGAACGGCGGGATCCTTCGACCCCCCCGGCTGATCCTCGACGAGGACGGCCACGCCGTTCCGGCGCCGCGGAGCCATCGTGTGATCAGCTCGAAGACGTCCTCTCAGATCCGAACGATGCTGGAGGGGGTGCTGGCGCCAGGCGGCACGGCGTCCGAGGTCAGCGTGCCGGGCTACACCCTGGCGGGCAAGACTGGAACCGCGGAGGTCGCCGAGAACGGCACCTATTCGGACACCAAGTTCGTGGCCTCGTTCGTGGGCTTTGCCCCTGCCCAGGACCCCAAGCTCCTCGTGGCCGTGGTGGTGAATCAGCCGACGCAGGGGAGTTACTACGGCGGCACCGTCGCGGCGCCGGCGTTCGGCCAGATCGCAAAGTTCGCGCTGCCGTACCTCCAGATCCCGCCCGACTAGGGAAGCACCGGCTAGTGCTCCACTGACGTCCATACAATCGCGGCGATGAAGCTCCGGGAGCTGCTCGTCGGCACCGACCTCGCCGGCGTCGCGGAAGAGGGGGACGTGGAGATCGCGTCGCTCGCGTACGACAGCAGCCGCGTCGTCCGGGGGACGCTGTTCTTCTGCGTGCAGGGTCAGCGGGCCGACGGCCACGACTTCGCGCCGATGGCCGTTGAGCGCGGAGCGGCCGCGCTGGTCGTCGAGCGGCCCCTGGACCTTCCCGTGCCCCAGGTGCTGGCGCCCGACGCTCGGGCCGCGATGGCGCCGATCGCCGTCCGCTTCTGGGGAGACCCGACGGCCACCCTGAGGGTCGCCGGCATAACCGGGACGAATGGCAAGACGACGACCGCCTTCCTGATTCGTCACGTTCTGGAGGCTCAGGGAACCCGGACGGGGCTCCTGGGAACCGTGAAGAGCATCGTCGGGGGCGTCCAGGAAGAGGTCGTGCGAACGACGCCCGAGGCGATCGACCTCCAGCGAACCTTTCGCCGGATGCTGGATGCCGGCGACACGGCGTGCGCGATGGAGGTCTCCTCGCACGCGCTCGCCCAGAACAGGACCGACGGGGTGCGCTTCGCCGTCGCCGTATTCACGAACCTCACCCAGGATCACCTGGACTTCCACGCCGGCATGGAGGACTACTTCAACGCTAAGCGCAGCCTGTTCGTCCGGAGCGGCGAGTGGCGGGCGCCGGATACCGCCGTGATCAACGTCGACGATCCCTATGGCGCCAGGCTCGCCGCCGACCTGCGCGAGAGCGGCGGCCCGCCGCTGCGTGCGTTCTCCCCGTCCGGTGCCACCGACGCCGACTTCAGGGCCCTCGACGCTTCCTTCGACGCTTCCGGCTCGCGGTTTCGCTGCGCCTGGCCTGGCGGCGAGGTAGATGTGCGGACCCCGCTCGCCGGCCACTTCAACGTCGAGAACGCCCTCGGCGCGATCGCCGCGTGCGACGCGATCGGAGTGCCCGTCGATGAAGCGGCCGTGGTGCTCGCCGACGCCGGGCGGGCGCCGGGGCGGTTCGAGCCGGTCGAGGGCGGCCAACCGTTCGCGGTGCTCGTGGACTACGCGCACACGCCCGACTCGCTCGAGAACGTGCTGAACGCGGCCCGCCTGCTGACGGAGAGGCGGCTGGTGTGCGTGTTCGGGTGCGGCGGGGACCGGGACCGCGACAAGCGGCCCAAGATGGGGGAGATCGCCGCCCGGCTCGCCGACCGCTGCATCGTCACGTCCGACAATCCCCGCTCCGAGGATCCGGAAGCGATCATCGCCGAGATTCTCGCGGGGATTCCCGGCTATGGAAATGGGAACGGGCGGGACGACGTCGCCGTCGAGCCCGACCGTCGCGCCGCGATCGCTCTGGCGCTCGCGGAGGCCGAGCCCGGAGATACCGTCGTGATCGCCGGCAAGGGCCACGAGCAGGGCCAGGAGTTCGCGGGCGGGCGGAAGATCCCCTTCGACGACCGCACCGTGGCCACAGAGGTTCTGGGCGAAACCGCAAACCGCGCACGATGATCGAGCTGTCCTCGGAGCGGGTCGCGCGAGCGATGGATGCGGCCGTCGCCAGTGCCGGCGGGGGTGGACGACCGACGCGGGCGGTGGTCGATTCGCGCAAGGTCGAGCAGGGCGACCTGTTCTTCGCTCTGTCCGGCGAGCGGGCCGAGGGAGGCGAATTCGCGGCCGAGGCGCTGGCCGCAGGCGCGTGGGGGGTGGTTGTGGATCCCGCGCGGGGCCGGCTGCTGACGAGGGAGGGGGCGGGAACGGAACGGGGATGGGTCTTCGCGGTGGACGAGCCTCTGGCTGCCCTTCAGCGCCTGGCGACGGCGTGGCGCCGGGAGCTGGGCTGCCCGGTCGTAGGCATCACCGGCTCGGTGGGCAAGACCTCGGTCAAGGACATATGCCGCGCGATCCTGCCCATGCGCGTGCACGCCAGTCGTGAGAACTTCAACACCGAGATCGGGCTTCCGCTCGCGATTCTGGAGGCCCCGCCGGAGAGCGAGGCTCTCGTCCTGGAGATGGCGATGCGCGGCCGCGACCAGATCACCGAGCTGTGCGCGATCGCCGAGCCGGACATCGGCGCGATCACGAACATCGGCCCCGTTCACCTCGAGCTGCTGGGGACGATGGAGGCGATCGCCGAGGCAAAGGCCGAGATCCTCACGGGGTTACGGGACCGCGGGCGGGCGGTGATCCCGGCCGACGAGGAGGCGCTGGAGCCGCACCTGCACGAGCGCCTCGTCACGATTACGTTCGGCCCCGGCGGCGATGTCTTCTGTCTCACCCAGACCGGGGACGGGCGCTCGATCGATGCCGTCGTGGGTGCCCCGGATGGCGAGGAGCGGTTCCGATTCCCGTTCGGCGAGGCCCACAACCTGCAAAACGCCCTGGCCGCGATCGCGATCGGAACGGCGCTGGACGCCGCGCTAAGTGAGATGTCTCAGCGCGCGTCGCGGATAACCTTTTCCCGCCTCCGCGGCGAGCTGATCGAGCTCAGCGGGGAGATCCTCCTCGTGAACGACTGCTACAACGCGAACCCCATCTCGATGCGCGCGGCGCTGGAGCACCTCGCCTCCCTCGAAGCGAAGGGACGCCACGTCGCCGTCCTGGGGGAGATGAGGGAGCTCGGTTCCAGCGCTGAGGAATACCATCGCGAGATCGGCGCCGAAGCACGCCGGCTCGGGGTCGAGCCGATCGTGGGCGTGGGCGAGCTCGGGCGCAATTACGCGCCGGACGCTTGGGCCCCCGACGCGCAGGCTGCGACTGAGCTCGCCGAGGCGATGATCGAGCCGGGCGATGCAGTGCTGATCAAGGGCTCACGCGCGGTGGGACTCGAGCTCGTCACGGATGAGCTGGTCGCGCACCGGGGGACCGCGGGCGAATGATCTACGGGGCTCTCGCCTCCGCCGCGGTCGACCGCGGGCAGATCCTGATCGCCGGGATCGCGGCGATGCTGATCACCATCTTCCTCGGGCCGAAGTTCATCGAGTTTCTGCGCGAGCGCGAGTTCGGCCAGCAGATTCGCGAGGAGGGCCCGCAGGAGCACCACGCCAAGGCCGGGACACCCACCATGGGCGGGCTGATCGTGTTCATCGCGATCGCGGTCCCCTACCTGGTGCTCGGGCCTCGCGACACCCAGAGCCTGGCGGTGTTCGGCGTGGCAATCGGGGCGGCGGCGCTCGGTTTCGCCGACGACTTCATCAAGGTGACCAAGCGCCGCTCCCTTGGCCTACCCGCGCGCTGGAAGCTACTCATCCAGATTGGCCTCGCCGTGGCGCTCTGGTGGGTCGCGACCGACCAGGTGGGCCTCGATCCACGGCTTCAGGTGCGGATCTTCGACGCCCAGCTCTACATCGGCCCCGTCCTCTACGTGATCCTCGTGTTCCTGGTGATCGCCGGGGCCTCGAACGCGGTGAACCTCACCGACGGGCTCGACGGCCTGGCGGCGGGATCCTGCGCGATCGTGCTGCTCGCCTACACCGCGATCACGATCATCAGCGGTCAGAAGGGCCTGGCCCTCCTGTCGGCGTGCCTGGTTGGCGCCTCGGTCGGATTCTTATGGTTCAACTCGTTCCCGGCGGCGATCTTCATGGGCGATACCGGCTCGCTGGGCCTGGGCGCGGCGATTGGCGCGTTAGCCGTGATGACCCAGACGGAGCTGCTGCTGATCATCCTCGGCGGGATCTTCGTGATCGAGGCGCTCTCGGTGGCCGTCCAGGTGCTGAGCTTCAAGGTGTTCCGGCGCCGTGTCCTGCTGATGGCGCCCGTCCATCACCACTTCGAGATGATGGCCTGGTCGGAGACGAAGATCATGCTGCGCTTCTGGATCATCGCGGCGGTCTGCGCCGGCATCGGCTTCACGCTGTACCAGCACTCGCTCGGCTGACATGCTCGCCGCGCTTGGGTGGGGGGCGCTCGCGGCCTCCTCGCTTGTGCTCGGGGCTGTGCTGGCGTTCGCTCGGCGATGGCCCGTGCAGTGGGTCGGCCTGGTGCTCGCCTTTGGTGCCGGCGCCCTCATCAGCGCGATCAGCTTCGAGCTGGCGCTGGAGGGCGCAAAGGCCGGTGGCTTGGATACGACCGCGGTCGGGTTGGCAATCGGGGCGCTCGCCTTCTACTTCCTCGACGGAGTCGTGGCCCGGCGATTCTCGGCCGGTCGCGGGCGGCCGGGTCGTGCGGCGGCCTCGGATGCGGGGCCGGCGCTCGCGCTGGGGGCGTTCTTGGACGGCGTGCCCGAGCAGATGGCGCTCGGGATCGGGATCGCGGCGTCCGAGGGCATCAGGGTGGGTCTCCTCGTCGCCATCTTCATCTCCAACCTGCCCGAGGCCATCGGCTCCGCGACCGAGATGCAGAAGACCGGGACCGGCCGAAGGACGATCATCCGGCTGTGGCTTGCCGTGGCGGTGATC
>Ga0126312_10002369_pt1 | contig 12603 bp, 16 predicted proteins | sample Plot104A_FD_92537 | JGI IMG/M metagenome (GOLD analysis project Ga0126312, IMG submission 92537) | Serpentine soil microbial communities from UC McLaughlin Reserve, CA, USA - Plot104A | ecosystem: Environmental > Terrestrial > Soil > Grasslands | place: USA: UC McLaughlin Reserve, Lake County... | reverse complement strand
TGCGTCGAGATGACCTCGCTGATGATCCCGAAGCCCGGCAGCATCATGATGTAGACCGCCGGGTGCGAGTAGAACCAGAAGACGTGCTGGTACATGATCACGTCCCCGCCCTTCCCCGGGTCGAAGAAGTGCGTGCCGATGGTCCGGTCGAGTAGCACGAAGAACTGCGAGCCGGCGATGAAGGGAGTGGCAATCACGACCAGGAGCGAGGTCGTGAAGTTCGCCCAGACGAGCAGCGGCATGCGCCAGAACGTCATGCCGGGCGCCCGCATCGTGATGATCGTGACCAGGAAGTTCAGCGCCGTTGCGATCGACGACGCGCCCGCGAACTGCACGCCGAGCGTGAAGAACTGCTGGCCCATCGGGGTGTCCGTCGACAGCGGGGCGTAGGCCGTCCAGCCGGTCGCGAAGGCGCCGCCGTCGGCGAAGTAGGACGACAGCATCATCACGCCGCCGACCGGCAGCATCCAGTATGAGAGCGCGTTCAGGCGCGGGAACGCCATGTCCGGCGCCCCGATCATGAGCGGGATCACGAAGTTCGCGATGCCGGCGAAGACCGGGATGATGAACAGGAAGATCATCAGCGAGGCGTGCACGGAGAACAGCCCGTTGAAGGTGTTCGGGTCCACGAACTGCGTGCCCGGCTGCGCCAGCTCGGCCCGCATCAGCATCGCCATCAGCCCGCCGGCGACGAAGAAGAAGAAGGTCGTGCAGATGTACTGGATCCCGATCACCTTGTGATCGGTGTTCACGCGGAAGTAGTCGCGCCAGCTGTGGGCGCCGTGGCCCGAGTGGTCCTCCGGGATCGTGGGGGCGCCGGAGGCCCAGCGGAACCAGTAGTCGAAACAGCCGATCCCGATCAGGAAGCCGAACGGAGCGGCGATCAGCGCGCCCACGGTGATGACCGCGTCCGAGTCGAAGACCGGGTCCCATCCGTACAGGGTGCGGATCAGGACGACGATCCCCGTGCCGAGCCCGAAGCCCAGGGCGATGCCCAGGAAGGCGCGGTACCAGCCGGGTGAGAGAAGCCTGTGGGTGAGCGTCATTCCTGCGACTCCAGAAGGTACTTCACGAGTGCGTCGAGCTCCTCCTTCGAGAGCTTCTTCCTGAAGTCCTTGGGCATGATGTCCGGCTTGAAGCCCTTCGTCACATTGGCGTTCGGGTCGAGGATCGAGGTGCGGATGAACTTAGCGTCCACGTCCCCGAGCTTGCCGAGGTTGGGGCCGACCTTGCCCGTGGCGCCGGCGGCGGCCAGCGTGTGGCAGTTCGAGCAGCCGACGGAGTTGAAGGTCTGCTCGGCGTTCGCGGCCCCGCCCCCGCCACCGCCGCCTCCGCCCGCGGTGGCTCCGCCGGCGGCCTTCTTCTGCTCGCTCACCCAGCTCTGGAACTCGTCCGCCGGCACCACGCGGGCGAACTGGCGCATGGCCGAGTGGCCGAGGCCGCACAGCTCCGCGCACACCACCTCGTAGTGGCCGACCTTGTCCGGCGTGACACGGATCTTGGTCGTGAGCCCCGGCACCGCGTCCGACTTGAGCCTGAACTGCGGCACCCAGAAGGAGTGGATCACGTCCTTCGACCTGATCTTGAACTCCACCGGCCGGTTCACCGGGAGCACGAGCTCCTTCGCGTCGAGCTTCTCGGACGGGTACTCGAAGCTCCACGTGAACTGCTGCCCGGTCACATTCACGACCATCTCGTTCGGCTGCTTGGCCTCGATGTCGTCGAGCGTTATCCAGCCATAGATCGCGAGCGCTGTGACCATGATGAACGGGATCGTCACCCAGATGATCTCGAGCCGAGTATTGCCGTGAATCGGCGGGCCGTCTCCCATGTCGCCCGGCTTGGCGCGAAAGCGGACGACCGAGTAGATCGCGATCGTCATCACGAGCACGAAGACCGGCACGGAGCAGATCAGGAGGACGTCGTAGAGGTTGTCGATCTTGGTCGCCGAGGTGGACGCGTTGTCCGGGAACCAGTCGATCCAGAGCGTGATGGCGATCCCGACCAGCGAGGCGAGGATCCCGATCCCGATCATCCGGGCGACCGGATGCTTCTCGCCCGCTATCCGCGGATCAGTCTCGGGCGGGCCCTTGGCCTCGTCCGCCTCAACGCGCTCCCTCTCGGTCACGGCGCGCGAGTTTATTCGCTAGGGAAGACGCGCGTGGCTGTGCGGCGGGCACCGCCCGGCGCCTGCCTTAGGCGGCAAGTGATCGCGGCGCGCGCCGAAATGAGGAGGGCGAGACGCCGTGGTGGCGCCTGAACACCTTCGCGAACTGGGCGGCCTGCCGGTAGCCCACGGCGCCCGCCACCGTCTGCACCGAGATCGGGCCGGCCAGGAGCAGCCTGGCCGCCCGCTCCATCCGAATCCGCTGTAGCTCGCGGCTGAAGCTGGTGTCGCCCACCTCGGCCAGCGCCCGCTGGAGCTGGCGGCGGCTAGTCGCGATCTCGTGGGCCACCCGCGCCAGCGAGAGGTCCGGGTCGCCATTACGGCGGGCGATCACCTCGAGTGCCTCGCTGTAGAGGTCGCGCCGGCGCTGGACCGTTGAGGGCCGCACACAGGGGAATACGGCCCATGTGTCGCTTCGGGTCATCGGCTAAATTGGCGTATATGGAGGTTCGGTCCGGCATGAGCAGCTCCGTCGTGACCGTCTCGCCCGGCGCGACCCTGCACGACGCGGCGCGAGCGATGGCCAATCGCAAGGTGGGCGCCGCCGTCGTGATCGACCCCGAGCAGCCCGGGCCGGGCATCATCACCGAGCGTGACCTGCTGATGTCCGTCGGAAGCGGGCAGGACCCGCACTCCGAGCTGGTGCGCGACCACCTGTCGCCGGAGCTCACCTTCGCTGCCCCCGAATGGTCGCTCGAACGCGCCGCCGAGGCGATGGTGCGCGGCGGCTTCCGCCACCTCGTCGTGGTCGACGGCGGCGAGCTGGTGGGCGTGCTCTCGATGCGAGACATCGTGCGCTGCTGGGTCAAGGACGGCGCGACGTCCGAGCTGCCCCGCGACGTGACCGAGAGCGCGTAGTGGGCAAGCGCCGGGCGGTGCCCGGCGCGCCGCCATGGCGTTCCTCAGTGCTCGAGCGGCAGCTCTGAGATCTCGCGGCGCGTGTCGCGGATCCATAGGAACAGCGTGACCAGCACGATCACCAGTCCGATGACGACGGCCGGTGGGAACAGCACGACGCCCGTGATCGCCAGCGTGAGGCCGAACGCCAGCGCAACGGGCTGGTACGACGGGGCCGGCAGGTGGATGGCCTCGCCGGCCTCCTCGGGCTCCCCTTCGTCGGCGACGCGGACCTCGTCCGCCATCAGTAGACCAGCCCCACTACCCAGCTGAGCGCGAACACGATGAGCGCGATCGCGCCGGCGATCAGGCCCGTCCGCAGGTTCTTGTAGGCGAGCCGCCGGTCCACGAGCCTGGTTGTATCAGATGCCCGGCGCGGCGCCCGGGCGGAGCGCGCGCCGGAGGCGCCGGCCGGCCCGTACGGCCGGGTCGATCCGGCCGCGGAGCCGCCACCAGCGCCCGCCGAGGATCAGGTCGTGGGTGTGCGCCTTCGGCGCGAGCGCCGCCACCTCCGCCTCGAGCGCGCGCACGCGCGTGTCCCGGGCCCCGAGCGCGCCGGCCAGCGCATCGCAGAACTCACTCTGCACGCCCACCTGAGCGGCGAGCAGCCGGCGCTCGATCTCTGCGTCGACGGCGTCCGGCCAGCCGCCCTCGGGGGCGGTGAGCGGGCGCTCGGAGCGCGGCGAGCGGTCCATCGGCGCGAGCTCGGCCGCTGCCCGTGCGACCGTTCGCTCCCGGGCGCGGCGCAGGTCGGCGGCCGGCGCGGGGTGCTCCGCGGGCCGCTCCTCGTAGGCCGCGAGCGCGTCGCCCCATTTCCGGGTCAGGAGGCGCTGGCTGCGGTCGGCCAGGAAGGCGCGGAACTCCCAACTCTCGAGCGCGCCCGCACCGGGGCGGACCATCGCGGCGCCGCGGTGGAGCACGGTCGAGCGCGGGTCGCACATCACCGTCCGGCCCGCGCTCCAGATGGCCACGCACAGGTCGAGCTCGTGGCGCACCGCCGGGAAGTAGCGCTCGTCGAAGCCGCCCACCGACTGCCACGCCTCCCGCTCGAACATTGCCGCGGCGGAGCTGCAGTGGTCGCAGGCGTAGGGGCCGTCCTCGTCCACCGCCTCGTCGGTGAGGTGCCCGGGCATGGCGTCCCTCCACATGATGTTCCCCCGGTTCCAGAGCTCGCCCGCGCGCTCCGGGTCCGACCAGACGAGGCGGCTGCCCACGACCGCGGCGCGCGGGTGGCGCTCCGCCGTGTCGAGGAGCGGCCCGAGCCAGCCGGACTCGGGCTCGGAGTCCTCGTGGAGCAGCGCGACCCAGCGTCCGCGGGCGGCCCCGAAGCCGAGGTTCCAGCCGGGGCCCGTGCCGGTGTTCACCGGCGAGCTCACGATTCGCGCCCCGATCACGCGCTGCTCGACCAGGGCCAGTGTGTCCTCGTCGGGTGCGTTCAGGACGAGCACCACCTCCGTCGGGACGTCGCGCTCGTGGCCGGCCGCGATCGCGTGCAGGCAGCGCTCGGCGAACTCCGCCTCGCGGGTCAGGAGCACCACCACGCTCACCAGCGGGTGCTCCGCGCTCGGCAGCTCGATGGTCTCACCGGGTGCCGCGCCCATGCGGCGCCACATTAGTCTGCGCACCCGATGGCGCCGCGAATCCTTCAGATCGGCTGCGGTCAGTGGGGCAAGAACGTGCTTCGCGACCTCGTGGAGCTCGGCGCGAGCGTCACCGTGCTCGCCCGCTCCGAGGCGACCGCCGAGCGCGCCCGCGCCGGCGGCGCGGCCGCGGTCGTCTCGAGCGTGGACGAGGCCGGGACGGTCGAGGGTGCCGTCGTCGTGACCCCGGCGCCTCACCACGCGGAGGCAATCGAGGGGCTCGCTCCGCTCGGCGTGCCGATCTTCTGCGAGAAGCCGCTCGTGACCGACCCGGCGGACGGGCGCCGGTTGCTCGAGCTGTGCGGCGAGCGCCTCTTCGTGATGCACAAGTGGCGCTGGCATCCGGGGATCGAGGCGCTGGCGCGGCTCGCCTCGGACGGCACGCTCGGCGAGCCGGCCGGCGTGCGCTCGCACCGGCTCGGCTGGGGGCCGTTCCACTTCCAGGTGGACTCGGTCGACACGCTCGCCCCGCACGACCTCTCGATCGCGATCGCGGTGCTGGGCGAGCTTCCGCCCGTTGCGGTGGCCAGCGGCTCGCGTTACCCGGGGCTGGAGGGCGGCTGGGCCGACTGCTCGGCGCTCCTCGCGCGCGACGGCGGCCCGTACGTGGAGCTGGCCTGCTCCTCGGTCAGCGCGCACCGCGTGCGCCGCGTGGAGGTGGTGGGCTCGACCGGGTCGGCGACCCTGAAGGACCCGGAGGCGTCCGAGGTCGAGGTGCTCGTGCACGGCGGGGACCTGGACCGGCCGCCGGAGCTGGACACCGTGCCGCTCGAGCCCGAGTGGCCGCTCCTCCGCGAGCTCCGCGACTTCGTGGCCCACTGCGAGGGCGGGCCGCCGCCGCGGGCCAGCGGCGCCGAGGGTGTGGCCGTGGTTCAGGCGATAGCGGAGCTGCGAGCGGCGCTCGGCTGAGGCCGCCACTCGCCGCGCGGGGGAGCGTCGGCCAGGGCCGGCATGAGCTGATCGCGCTCGGACACGGTCGCGGTGGCCGCGCCGGGCGGCCAGTCGATCCCGAGCGCCGGGTCGTCCCACTGGACCCCGAACTCGTCGGTGGGGTCCCAGTAGCGGGTCACGGCGTACAGCACGGCGGACTCGCGCTCCGAGTAGAAGCCGTGGCCGACGCCCGCGGGGATGGTCACGAGCGCGGGCTCGCGGGCGTCGAGCTCCACGACCTCGGAGACCAGCTCGGTCGGCGAGCCCGGGCGGAGGTCGACGAGCGCCGCGTGGAGCCCGCCGAAGACGGGGGCGATGTGATCGGTGTGGTGCTCGTGCCAGTGGATGCCGCGCAGCACGCGCGCGCTGTTCACGACCAGGTTCCACTGCACCGGGACCTCGGGCTCGACCCAGACGTGGCGGCACAGCTCGACCAGCTCTCCGCGCCCGTCGCGCTGCGGCTCGAGCGGGCGCAGGATGACGCCGTCGATCTCCACCGCGGAGATCTTGGCAACGGCATCGGCTGGCTCAGGGAGGCAGAAGCCGAGCGCCCGGACCGGGCCGCACCCGGAGCGCGCCCTGCGGAAGCTCGGCCCCGGGACTGAACAGCGCAAGCACCGCGCCGCCGAAGCCGCCGCCCATGATCCGTGCGCCGAGCGCCCCGGCCTCGTGGCAGGCGGCCACCGCGCGCTCCACCTCCGGCACCGAGATCTCGTAGTCGTCGCGGAGGCTCCGGTGCGAGGCGTCGAGCAGCCACCCGAGCGCCTCCGGGTTTCGCTCCCGCAGCGCCGCGACCGCCGCGTCCACGCGCTGGTTCTCGGTGATCACGTGGCGGACGCGCCGGCCGAGCGGCTCGGGCAGGCCGGCGGCGTCGGTGGCGTCGCGCAGCGACTCGACGCCGAGCAGCCGGGCGGCCCGCCGGCACTCCTCGCGGCGCTCGTTGTAGCCCGAGCCGGCGTGCTCGTGCCGAGCGCCCGAGTCGAGCAGCGCGAGCAGGTGGCCGCCGAGGTCGAGCTCGACCGGCTCGGACTCGAGCGTGCGCATGTCGAGCCTGACCGCGCGGCCCTCCTCGCCGAGGAGCGCGGCGAGCTGGTCGAGCAGCCCGGTCGCGGCGCCCGCGTAGTCGTTCTCCACGCGCGAGCACAGGCGGGCGAGCTCGGCGGTCGGCGGCGCGCCCGCGCCCGCCACCCCGCACAGGGCGAGCGCGAGCCCCACGCACAGCGCCGCCGACGACGCGAGCCCGGCGCCCTGCGGGAGGTCGCCGCCCAGCTCGAGCGTGCAGCCCGGCGGTTCGATGCCCGCGGCGCGGAGCTCGGCGACCACGCCCCGCAGGTACGGGTCGCCGGCAGGCAGCCTCGGGGCCGCGATCTCGCCGCCGTCGCGCAATTCCGCTGTCACGGTGACCCCGCGCTCGATCGCGAAGGGGAGGCAGAGACCCTCGTTGTAATCCGTGTGCTCACCGATCAGATTCACGCGTCCAGGCGCGAAAGCCCTGATCTGATGCGGGTTCATGGACGCGCACCCTACGGGCGCGGGCCACGTCCATGGACACATGGCGGAGCGCGGGTCGGTGGGATCGCACCTACCTTCGAAAGGTGATCGGCGAGCGGCGGGCGGTGCAGGCATTTCTGGGGGCGAAGCCGCTGAGCCGCGGCCCGCTCGAGGTGGAGCTGCGCGAGTCGCCGTCCACCACCGACCCGCGCTCCGGACAGCCCATGCTCGTGCCGCCGGTCGTGGTCCTGTGGATCGAGGAGCGGCCCGTCGCGGTACGCGTCCGCACCGTCGTCGCGATCAGCCGCTTCCCGCCGGAGCCGCGCCTCGTGGCGATGCTCGAGGCCGACTGCCTCGCCGCGGGCCTCGCCGTGGAGCGGATGCCGGAGGCGGGCCTGTGGCGCCTCTTCGCGCACCCGCCGCGCCCGCGCCTCGCTCGCTAGCCCTCCCGGCCGCGCCGCCCTACATCGGTAGGCGCAATCCTCTCCCCGGCCCGTCCTACATCGGCAGGCGCACGTGCAGGTGGTTGTCGTGGTGCACCAGCGCCTGGACCCGTCCCGCCGGGCCGGCCAGGCCCGTGTTCGGGCCGACGAAGATCACCTCGGCGCCCGCGGCCAGGAAGCGGTCGACCAGCTCCTGCGAGAGCGCGCGGTCGATCTCCGACGCGTCGCGCGGCGCCTGCTCGCGACCGTCCGCCCGCGGGTAGTAGACGTCCACGTCGAGCCCGTTCTGGTGGCTCGCGTGCCCGATGTAGCCGAACTGCGGCCCGAAGTCGCCGCCGCGCGGACGGCTGAGGTCGCCGACGGCCATGCGCGGCTCGCGCGGGTGGGCGGCGTGGAAGTCGCGCGCCACCCGGAGCACCACGCGCACGAGCCGGTCCGTGCCCCAGCGCCGCCAGGGCCGGTTCGGCGAGCGCCGCAGAACCGGGTCCCAGGTGAAGTAGGTGCGCCCCTCGGCCGGCAGCCGCACGCCGTGCTCGAGCTGCCCCGCCGTGTGCGTTCCCAGCGCCGTCGAGTGATGCCACTGCACCTGGAGGCTCCCCGCCGCGAGGGCCAGTCCGAGCGCGATGCGCGCCGCCAGCTCCATGTCCCGACTACGCGGAGCCGGGCCGCGCGGGTCCCAACGACAGCATTGAGGGCACCGACAATCCTGCCTAAGTGTTGCCTACCAACACCAGGACAGGACGGTCGGAAAGAACACCCCTTCACCGCTGCCGTTCGCCCGAGCGAGCGCGGCAATCAGGCGTCGCCGGAGGTGAGGAGGACCCGGTTCCCCGACGGATCGGTCGCCAGCACGCCCTCGTCCAGGCGGACCGGGTCGCCGCTCTCGCCGAGGCGCTCGGCGGCGGCGTCGCGCTCGTCCGAGCTCGGCAGCACCAGCTCGTAGCGGTCGAGGCCGAGGGCGCCGTCGGGCGGCGGCGGGGCGCCCTGGCTCTGCCACGTGTTGACGCCGACGTGGTGGTGGTAGCCGCCGGCGGCGAGGAACAGGGCGCCCGGGTACGAGCGCACCGTCACGTCGAGTCCGAGCGCGCCGTTGTAGAAGCCCTCGGCCGCGGGGATGTCCGAGACCTGGAGGTGCACGTGGCCGATCGTCGTAGCGGCCGGCATGCCGTTGGCCTCCTCGTCGCCGTCGCCAAGCTCGCCGAGCACGGCCTCGAGGTCGAGCGGAAGCGTTGCCATCCGCAGCTCGCCGCCGTCGCGGCCCCACTCGTCGCGCGGGCGGTCCCGGTAGATCTCGATGCTGTTGCCCTCCGGGTCCCGGAGGTAGAGCGCCTCGCTCACGAGGTGGTCCGACGCCCCGGTCAGCCGCCACCCCGCGCCGGCCACCCGCCGGAGCGAGCGTGCGAGCTCGGCGCGGTCAGGCACCAGGATCGCGAGGTGGAAGAGCCCGGTGCTGAAGCTCGGCGCCGTGGGCGCCCCGGGCGCCGCGACCAGCTCGACGAGCTGCATGCCGCCCTCGGGGCCCAGCCGCGCGAGCTCGCCGTCGCGCTCGACCGCGCCGAGGCCGACGACGCGTTCGTAGAACTCGCTCAGCGCGTCGATGTCAGCCACCCGGAGGCGGACCTTTCCGATGTGCGTGTCCGAGGGGATCACTTCACTGCGTCCAAGGCGTCGGCCTCTGTCCTGAAGAAGCCGAAGAAGGTGATCTTGGCAGCTCGTACACGGGCTCCCAACCAGTACGTCTGGTCGATGGGCACGCCGCTGCCGGCCCCCGTCGCTGTTACGTCCAGGCCGATCACGACCGCTCCGTCCTCATCGTATGAGGCAGCTCTCGGCTGCGGGCTCCAGTCGGGAAAGACGCCGAAGACCGCGTCGAACCAGTCCCGCACCCCCTGATGGCCGTGATACAGCGGGCGCTCTGCTTCGGTTAGCAGCGAGCGAAGCACGATCTCGTCATCTGCCACCCGGAGGATGCGGTCCAGGTCGTGTGCCATGAAGGCGTCCACGGCCACGCGCACGACCGCCTCGGACATCAGCGGAACAACCCCGCATACGCGCTCAGCGCCGGCTGGCCGCCCAGGTGGGCGTAGAGCACGTTCGAGCCCTTCTCGATCTCGCCGCGCGCCACCAGGTCGATCATCCCCGCCATCGACTTCCCCTCGTAGACGGGGTCCGTGATCATCCCCTCGAGGCGCCCCGCGGTGCGGATCGCCTCGAGCGTCTGCTCGTCGGGGATGCCGTAGGTGCCGGCGTGGTAGCGGTCGTCGAGCACGATCTCGTCGTCGCGCAGCTCGCGCCCCACCTCGATCAGCTCGGCGGTCCTGCGCGCGATCCTGGCCACCTGCTCGTGCGTCTCGGCCGGCCGCGCGGAGCCGTCGATCCCGATCACGCGCCGCTCGGTCTCCTGGGCGGCGAAGCCGGCGACCATGCCGGCCTGCGTGCTGCCCGTCACCGAGCAGACGATCACGGTGTCAAAGAACACGCCCAGCTCGCGCTCCTGCTCGGCCAGTTCCTGCGCCCAGCGCGCGAAGCCGAGCCCGCCGAGCTCATGGTCCGAGGCCCCCGCCGGGATCGGGTAGGGCTTGCCGCCGCGGGCCTCCACGTCGGCCAGCACCTGCTCCCAGCTCTCCTTGAAGCCGATCCCGAAGCCCGCCTGGACCAGCCGCACGTCCGCGCCCATGATGCGCGACAGCTGGATGTTCCCGACGCGGTCGTAGACGACGTCGGGCCAGTCGACCCAGCTCTCCTGGACTAGCACGCAGCCGAGCCCGGTGCGGGCGGCGGTCGCGGCCACCTGGCGCGTGTGGTTCGACTGCACGCCGCCGATCGAGACGAGCGTGTCGCAGCCCTTCGCGAGCGCGTCGGCCACGAGGTACTCGAGCTTGCGCGTCTTGTTGCCGCCGTAGGCGAGCCCGCTGTTGCAGTCGTCGCGCTTCGCCCACACGCTGGCGCCGCCGAGATGCGCGCTCAGGCGCTCCAGCGGGTGGATCGGCGAGGGGCCGAAGAGGAACGGCTCGCGCGGGAATGAGTCGAGGTTCATTCGCCGATTCTCTTCAATGTGGGGAATGACCGAGCCCACGGTCCACGACCTGCGCGCCGAGGCGGACACGCTCGAGGTGCTCAGGTTCCACGAGAACATCGGCGAGGGCCAGATGCACGAGCCCCACCGGCACCCCTATCACGAGCTGCTCTGGGTCCGCGAGGGCCATGGCCGGCACCTGATCGACGGGGACGCCGTGGAGTTCGGCCCGCGCACCCTCACCCTGATCGCGAAGGGCCAGGTGCACCAGTTCGCGCGCGCAGACGAGGTGAGCGGCATCGTCGCGCGCTTCGACGACGACTGGCTCAGCGGCTCGCGGCGCTGGCTGTTCACGGGACGGACATGCACGGCACTGAGCGTTCCGCCCGAGGAGGCGGAGCGCTTCGACGCCCTGCTCGACCTCCTGCGCGAGGAGGTCGAGCGGCCACCCGAGCCCGAGTCGACCGAGCTGCGCAGCCACCTGCTGTCGGCGGCGCTCCTGTGGGCGCAGCGGTGGCGGGAGGCGGAGCTCGAGGACAGCGGCGCGACGAGCACCGACGTCCACCTGCACAGGGCGTTCCTCGAGGCGCTCGAACGCGACTTCACGACGAACCACGAGGCGCGCCACTACGCCGCGGAGCTGGGGGTCACGACCGGCACGCTGTCGCGGACGCTCACGAAGCTGACCGGCCGGACCACCAAGCAGCTGATCCTCGACCGCGTGCTGCTCGAGGCCGCGCGGCTCTTGCGCTTCAGCGACCTGTCGATCAAGGAGATCGCCGCGCGGCTCGGCTTCAGCGACCAGTTCGCGTTCAGCAAGGCATTCAAGCGCCAGCGCGGCGAGTCGCCGCTCGACTTTCGCGGCCGCGACGGGCGCTAGCGGCGTACGCCCCCGGCCGCCGCGGGCGAGAGCGCCGCTAACCCTGACCCCGAACTTTTCGTAGGGGACCCCCTGCGCCGCGGGCGAACGACGGCATTGAGGAGCTGGATCCCGGGCGACGATCCTGCCTAAGTGTTGGCTGGCAACCCCAATCCAGGATCGTCGACGGAACCACAGCCTTCACTGCTGCCGTTGGCCGGCGGAACCGGCGCGGCTTGCGGACGAGCGCCCGTAAGCGTACACTTACCGTAAGTGACCACTTACCAGAACGGCTTCAGCGCGCTTGCCGACCCCACGCGCCGGGAGATCTTCGAGCGGCTCGCCCGCCGGCCCAGGCCGGTCGGGGAGCTGGCGGAGGACCTGCCCGTCTCGCGGCCCGCGGTGTCCCAGCACCTCAGGGTGCTCGGGGACGCCGGGCTCGTGACCGACACGAAGGTCGGCAGCCGGCGCCTCTACCGGGTGGACCCGGACGGGGTCGCCGGGATGCGCTCGTATCTGGAGCGCTTCTGGACCGATGCGCTCGCCGCGTTTGAGAGCGCGGCCCGAGCCGAGGAGGAGAGATGACGAAGACGACCGACGCAGTCACCCATTCGGTGCTCGTCCCGCTCGCGCCGGACGAGGCGTTCGAGCTGTTCACGACCCGCTTCGGCGACTGGTGGCCGAAGGACACTCACCACATCGCCGACGCGCCCTGCGCCGAGGCGCTGCTCGAGCCCCGCGAGGGCGGGCGCTGGTTCGAGCGGGCCGAGGACGGCGGCGAATGCGACTGGGGCTACGTGCGCGAGGTCGACCGGCCGGACCGCATCCTGCTCGCCTGGCACCTGACGCCCGAGTGGAAGTTCGACCCCGATCCGGCGAAGGCGACCGAGGTCGAGGTCACCTTCGACGCCGAAGAGGACGGCACGCGTGTGACCCTCGAGCACCGCGGCTTCGAGGTTCACGGCGAGGCCGGCGCCACCATGCGCGAGTCCGTCTCCTCCGAGGGCGGCTGGGCATCTTTGCTGGAGCTTTACCGCAGCGCTGCCTGATCAGCGAAGCTTGCAGGGCCGCGGTTCCGGAGATAGGAGTCCAGCGTGGTCCTGGGAGTCGACGTAGGAGGAACGAAGGTCGCCGTCGCGGCGGTCGACGGCGTGACGGCG
>Ga0126312_10002367_pt1 | contig 12608 bp, 9 predicted proteins | sample Plot104A_FD_92537 | JGI IMG/M metagenome (GOLD analysis project Ga0126312, IMG submission 92537) | Serpentine soil microbial communities from UC McLaughlin Reserve, CA, USA - Plot104A | ecosystem: Environmental > Terrestrial > Soil > Grasslands | place: USA: UC McLaughlin Reserve, Lake County... | reverse complement strand
CGCGTAGAGCTCGAAGCGCTCGTCGTCGGTCAAGGTCGGTGACTCGCCGGTCGACCCGGTGACGACGAGCCCGTCGGAGCCGTTATCGATCAGGTAAGCGGCGAGCTCGCGGAACCTGGTCAGGTTGACGGCGCCGTTGGCGTCGAACGGCGTGACGCTGGCGGTCAGAACCTCGCCGAGCATATGGCGATGTTACTCCTTAGGAGCGGAGTTTCCTCCGAGCCGACCAGCGTCGGGTCAGACCCCACTCCGCACCGCCAGCACGCAAGCCGGTTGCCGCTCCGCTTGGGGTCAGACCCCTTGATACGTCGGGACTTAGATCTGGGTTCGCCTAAGAAGCGAGCGCAGTGTCGAACGCCGCCTTGGCGTTAGCGCCGAAGACCACGAACACGACGCGCTTGAGCGACCTGGGCTCATGCCTGCGTGCGGCGTTGACCATGATCCGAGCGCACTCCTCGAGCGGAAAGCCGCCGACGCCGGTGCCGAAGGCGGGCAGCGCGATCGACTCGGCGCCGAGCTCGTCCGCGGCGCGGAGGCAGCTCTCGGTCGTGCGCCGGACGAGGTCGGCGTTCGTCTGAAGATCCTGGCCCATGACCGCGCCGTGGATCACCCAGCGGGCCGGGAGCCTGCCCGCGCTCGTCGCGACGGCGTCGCCCACCTCGATCGGCCCCAGTTGCACCGCCTCGCGCTCGATCTCCTCACCGCCGGCGCGCTTGATCGCCCCGGCGACGCCGCTGCCCATCCAAAGGTGGTTGTTCGCCGCGTTCGCGATCGCGTCGACCTCGAGCGCGGTGATGTCGCCCTCGACGATTGAAATGTTCACGGGGACCGGATTAATCCTGTCCCCCGTCACCCTAATTCAGTCAAGGAGCGCCTCGAGGCCGACGGTCACTCCGGGCGGCAGCGTGGGCAGGCGCTCCAGCGCCAGCAGCACGCCTGGGACGTAGGCCTCACGCGTGAAGGCGTCGTGCCGGATCGTCAGCAGTTGCCCCTCTCCCCCCAGGAGGACTTCCTGGTGGGCGACGAGGCCCGGCAGCCGCACCGAATGGATCTCTGCGCCGCCCAACCGTTCCGCCGTCGCCTTGGCCGTCCCCGACGGCGCGTCCTTCTTCTGCTCGCCGTGCAGCTCGACGATCTCCGCACGTGGCAGATACCGAGCCGCTTGCTCCGCCAGCCGCATCATCAGGACCGCGCCGATGGCGAAGTTCGGGGCATAGAGCACGGCGAGACCCTTCTCTCGCGCAGGCCCGTCGACGCTCGCCGGATCCCAGGCCGTGGTCCCAACGATGCACGGCACGCCGGCGTCGAGGGCGCGCTCGACGTGCTCGACGACGACCTCCGGAGCGGTGAAATCGACCATCGCCTCCGCTTCGATGAGCTCGACGAGCTCGTGTCCCGCCGCTTCGAGCGCGGGCCCGAGCACCGATCCCACCTTCCCCCCGCGCCCGTTGAGCGTGACCCTCACGCCGCGGCGGGCGTCAGCGCGGGGCTCACCCGCTCGACGGCGGCGAGGAAGCGCTCGTCGCTCGGGCCGATGCCCGCTGCGGACAAGCGCTCCGGGGCGAGCAGCAGGCCGGCCAGCTCGGCGAGGGCCTCGGGCTCGACCGCGTCGATCTCGGCGATGATGCGATCCATCGAGAGGATCTCGGTGTCCGTGATCAGGGACTTCCCGAGCCTGCTCATCCGGTTCGAGGTCGACTCCATCGAGAGGAGGATCCGGCCCTTGAGGTTCTCCTTCGCCCGCTCGAGCTCGTTCGGCTTGAGGTTCCCGGCGGCAACCTCCGCGACCTGCTCGGCCGCGATCGCAAGGCACTCCTCGAGGTTCTCTTCGCGGGTGCCGACGTAGAAGCCGATCTGGCCGGTGTCCGTGTACTGGGAGGCGAAACTGTAGACCGCGTACGCCATCCCTCGCTTCTCCCTGATCTCCTGAAAGAGGCGTGAAGACGCTGATCCGCCGAGGATGGCGTCGAGGAGTGACGCGGCGAAGCGCCGGCGGTCCGAGCGCGCGATCCCCGGCGCGGCGACGCAGACGTGGTACTGCTCGGTGTCCTTGCGCGTGAAGCGCAGGCTCGGCGGCGGTGCCTTCACCAGGGGCGAGCGAACTTTCCGTCCTCTGGCGGGAGGCCCCTGCGCTTTGCGCTCCGCACGCTCGAGCAACCGGAGTAGCTCGTTGTGGTCGAGGTTTCCGGCCGCCGCGACGACCACGTTGCCCGGCATGTACAGCGAACGGTGATAGGCGGCGATCGCGCGCCGCGAGACCGTGGAGATCACGTCGGCCGTCCCGATCACGGGCCGCCCGAGCGGGTGGTCGCCGAAGACGGCCTCGGCAATCAGATCGTGGACCAGCTCCTGCGGCTGGTCCTCGTACATCGCGATCTCCTCGAGCACGACCTCGCGTTCGGAGTCGACCTCGGCGAGCGACGGCGCGAAGACCATGTCGCTCATCACGTCGATCGCCGTCTCGAGGTGCTGGTCGGCGACCCGGGCGTAGACGACGGTGTGCTCGCGCGACGTCGCCGCGTTCAATTCGCCGCCGAGGCCGTCGAAGACCTCGGCGATTTCCTGCGCGCTGTACTTGTCAGTTCCTTTGAACAGCAGGTGCTCGATGAAGTGCGAGACGCCGGCGCGGTCATCGCGTTCATCCCGCGCTCCGGCGCCGATCCAGTAGCCAAGTGCAACGGAGCGAACGTGCGACAGCCGTTCCGTGATGACCCGCTCGCCCGAGTCCAGCTCGGAGATCACGTACTTCTGCACGGGGGGATCGTAGTCGCGCTCTAAGCCGCAACCGTGGCTGACGTCGGCTGGCCGACCTGGTAACCGCCCGCGCTTCGTGAGCCAGGTCACGAATCCGGTCGCTTGTCGGCCGCAGTTGCCACGTCCCGAAGTAAGAGGTCTCGCCGACGTGACAACGATGAAGAAAGAAGACGAAGCGAGGCTGGACCGCTCTCGCCTCCACGAGTTTCCACGTCTACGCCTAGCGCACCACCTCAAAGCTCGCTGAACGAGAGAGGCCCCGGCTTCCGCCGGGGCCTCTCGTCGCTTAGCGTCCGCGGTCTTCTAGGGTCCGACCGGGACGTCGTTGTCGATCGTGAGCGAAGTGGTCTCGCAAACGGGTGCGGGATCCGTCACGTTCGGGCTGGTGTCGTCGTACGTCACCTTCCAGGAATAGCTCGCACTTGCTGTGACCTTGAAGGTGGTATTGCTGGTGCTCTTGGTCCTGTCTGCCAACGACGTCGCGTTGGTCAACGTTCGCTGGTACGTCTGCCCTGGGACGGGCGTGCCCGTGCAGTCAGCAGACGGGTAGAGCGTGAAGGTCAGCGTCCCGTTCAGGGGGGAGCCGCCGATGGTCGCTACGGTTGCCGTGTCGTTGGGCAGCCAGTCCTGCTCGCTCGTCACGCTGGCGACGTCGCCGACGACGACGTTCTCATCGTCGAGCGGACATGCAGAGGCCGGTGCCGGGTTTGTGTTCGGCGAGTCCCCGCTGTACGAGGCGACCCAGGTATAGACGCCTACCGCGTCGGGAGTGAAGCTGACCGGCCCGTACGTATTGTTGCCGCTCACGTTTACCGTCTGCGGGTTGGTTCCTGTCCCCGTCGCCAGGGTCGTGCAATCGGCTTTGTAAAGGGTGAACGTGATCGTGCCCTGGGCGGGTCCGCCGGGTACTGTCGGGTTGATTGACCCGTCCGTGCTCCCCGCAGGTCCGCCTGAGCCGGGCCGGTTGGCCGTGTTGCTCAGCGTCGCCGTGTCCGTGACGGCACTTCCGAGCGTGACATCGGGTCCGGCCAGGGTCGTCAGCATCGGCGTCCTCGGCGTGACCACGAAGCACTCGGACTCTCTGCTGTCGCTGGCCGGTTTCACGTCGGCATCGGCGTCGCCCGAGAAATCGGCACGCCAGCAGTAGCGGCCGACCGACGTCACCGTGGCCGCGACTGAGTTGACCGTCGCGGGGCTCGAAGTCACGGCCTGCGGCGACCCGATCGGGACCCCAACGGTGTTGGGGTTGTTGGGGTCGTTGTTGCACAGGGTCGTCGCCGAGGCGGCGAACGGTCCACACAGATGGAAGGAGACTGTTGCGTCGAAGGAAGAAACGCCGCTGACCGTCACAAGCGCGGTGTCGGTGACCGACAGCTGGGCGTTCGCCGGGATCTCGGTGGAGCCGTCAACGGACGGCGTCGTCTCGATCGACGACACGCAGGCTCCGAGCTGGCCGCGGGAGAAGTCGTGCAGATTCGCGCCCAGCTCCTGCGAGGCGCGGGTGCTCGCGAGGAACGTGTTGAAGCACTTGCCACCGAGGCCGGTGTCCGTAAGGTTGATGCCACCCTCGAAGAACTCTCGTTGTTCGAGGCTGTGGCCTACGCTGAACTTGTTCACTGTGAGCCACGGGGTAGTGATCGTCCCGTTGCCGGTGGGTCCGTCAGGAGGCCGGTTGACGGTCGCACAGGCCTCATCCGATGGGGGCACCGTCGTCGTCTCGCAGTCGGCGCCGCTGGCGACTGGATTGGGATTTAGGGACCCGTTTGGTCCGCCCACCCACTCGTAGACATTGATCGTGCTGACGGTTCCGCCCTGGGTGAACTCGGACACCACAAGCAGGTCCCCAGTCGTGTGGCTGCCCGCGAACGGAGTGTTCCCGCCCGGCGACTCACAGTTCACGTTCCCATCCTGGAGGAACCAGAAGCCCACGTTGGCGGATCCCGAGTTGCCGTTCCGCTCCAGGGCGAAGTAGAGGATCTCATCGCCGCCTGCGGGCGCGTACGACGCCGCATAGGCGTTCATGATGTCGTTCTTGTCCAGGAGGTTCTGGTCGCGCTTGCACTGCCAATTCGTCGGCGTGATAGGCAGCGTGTCCTTGCTGCCCGTCGCCCACGTGCTGCTGTCGGACTTGTTAAAGGTGCCGTTCGGGTTCGTCTCGAAATCGCGATCAAAGGTCGACGCGTCGAAGCCTGGTGGGAGCGCCAAAGGGGTTCCCGACGCGTTGAAGAAGCTGCCCCAGTCGAGAAGCTGGGTCGTGCCGCCGACGTTCGTCGTCGTGCTCGCAATGACGTCGCCGTCCAACTGGAATTCAGCATCGTGGACGGCCCGCGCCGCTCCCGCCACAAAGAGCGCTAGGAGTGTGGTCGCCAAAAGAATGGGCCCGAGCAGGAAACGGCGTCTCCGCCGGCTGCCCGTCGGCCCGAGGATTCGTGTTGCCATCCCCAATTACCTCCTTCGTTCGTAGGACGTTGGTCGAGGCGCGCCTATCCCAAACAGGTACGCGCGTCGTGAGGTCTTTCTCAGTTCACCCTCCTCTCAAGGTGGAAACGGCTCTTCCACAGGACGAGCGGCCTCGTCCACAGCCCTTGACGTTAGGACGCTGTGGGGCGCGCGAACAGAGGCGATTGACAGTGTTTTGTCCCTACTGCAATTGCTGTGGAAAGACTGGGGCCATCGCCCCAGGGGCTTGCCCTAATTGCCTGAACGCGCTAGAAATCAAGCAGGCCCAGGCTGCGGGTAAGAGCTGAGCATGAGTCGTTTAATTCTCGTCGTCGATCGCAACACCGGTACTCGCAGTCAGGTCGCGAGGCTGCTCGCGCGCATGGGCTACGAAACGCAGCAGGCGCAGAATGGTCGCGAGGCTCTGGAGACGGCGAAGCAGCTCCAACCCGCGCTTGTCTTGCTTGAGGTCAACCTCACCGAAGTAAGCGGCTATGAGGTCTGCCGCGAGCTACGAGACCGGTTCGGCGACGACATCGCGATCATCTTCCTCTCGGGTGACCGAACGGAGCCGTACGATCGCGTCGCTGGGCTCCTTCTCGGCGCCGACGACTACATCGTCAAGCCGTTCGACGAGGGCGAGCTGCTGGCGCGCGTTCGGAGCGCGCTTCGCCATTCTGCGGTTCCTCCAAACAATGGCTCTCAAGGTAATCCCGCCGCTGAGACGCTGACAAGTCGCGAGCGAGAGGTGTTGAAGCTGCTTGCCCGCGGTCTGACCCAAGCGGAGATCGCCGGCAAACTCTTCATCAGTCCAAAGACGGTCGGGGGCCACATCCAACGTGTGCTGACGAAGCTCGGCGTCCACAGTCGCGCTCAGGCGGTCGCGTTCGCCCATGAGCAGGGCCTGGCCGACGTCGAGGGCCACGCGTTGCTTCGACTGCTCGAAACGGGCTAAGAAGTCGAATGGAGATGAAGGGACCCGTTCCCTGACGACGAACACCGTCGGCATCCGTCGCCTGGTGCGCTAAACGGTCGTTGCTACTTCAGTCGGCTCAGTGTCAGCGGCTGCCTCGGGCTCCAGCACCGCTTCCTCGGCGTGCTCGGCGGGCGCTTGCGGTGGGACTCGAGCGGCTGCCCGGCTGGCCTCTTCCTGAAGCCGCGTCGCTATCCCGCGCACGTCGCGCCTCCGCCTCGTCCCACACGGCCGCGACCTCTTCCCGCGTCCGGGCCAGGATCTTCTCCGCCTCAGCCTTCGCCTCGGCAAGGATCTCGTCCGCCTCAGAACGGAGACCGGTGATCCCCAAACTCATTAACCCGAGGGGATTGCCTCGATTCGCAAAAGAATCGAGCGTGCGAACTTAGGATCCGGTTGGGCGGCCTGCCCCCCGGATCAGGACCGGTGTGCCGAGTGGCGAAGCTCGGAAGATGAAGGGCGCATCTTCGATTGGGATCCGAACGCAGCCGCGACTCGACGGCCGGCGGGGAACGATCCGGGCGGCATGGATCGCCCACCCGCGGTGGAAGTAGAGCGCGTACGGCAGCCAGACGTGATAGCGGACCGACCAGCTCATTTTTTCGCGACGGATCACCGTGAAGCGTCCGCCCGGCGTCGTGAACTTGCTCGCTCCCGTCGACGCGTGCACGGCGCGCCGAACCGCGCCGTGTTCGACAACGAGCAATACCTGGCGTGTCAGATCGATCTCGAGCGCGAGTCGGAGCCGACGCCAGGGCTGCGGCCTTCGTGCGTGCCTGAGCGCCCGGCGGGTCCGCGGCCCGACGACGCCGTCGCGGGCTATTTGCTCCCAGCCTTGCAGGGCAACCACGGCATGCCACGTCTTGTCGCCGAAGACGCCGTCGACCTCGCCACGCTCCAGGTAGCCGAGCATGATGAGCCGCCGCTGCAGCGACGCGACCGCGCGGCCGCGGTCGCCGTAGCGCGGATCACCAGCAGCCGCCACGCCAGGCAGCGCAAGCAGGACGACGAGTGGAGCCACAAGCATGCAGCGGCGCGCTCTGTCGATGCCGTGACCCGAGTCGCAGCTCGCGCGCGGCAGCAGTCGCTCATCGCCTAGGCCTGCTCGCCGAGCTGGCGACCCCATGACACGGCCGGTTCTGCGCTCGCTCCAGCCTTCCTGCCGCGCAGGTCAGCCGTCCGGCTCGGCGCGGCGCGGCCGCGGCGCGTTAATCGGCTTGAGCCGCCGCAACCAGCGACCGCTTCGGCCGCGTGCGGTAGCCGAGGTGTGTGACGGTCCTCGACGGCGTGCTTACGGAAACTTTACGAGCGGACTTCGCAGGTTTTCGGCTCTGAGTTGGTCTACTCGGAAAGCAAGACTCATCCCGGCAGCCACTGAAGGAGCACCTTCTCATGAAGCGCTTTCTCCCGTTCATCATCGTCGCCCTCGCCGTGACGGCCTCGGCGGCGTTCGCCGGCGAGGGCGGCGCCCAGGTCAAGGGCCCCGCGCAGGTCTGTAAGAACGAGCTGGCGACACTCGGCGCGGCCAACTTCAAGTCGCTCTACGCCCCCGGCGGCTCGGGCGCCAACGCGATGGGCAAGTGCGTATCGAAGCACGCGCACGCCGCCGAGGCCAACCGCGCGAACGCGGCGAAGGCCTGCAAGGCCGAGATGGCGACCCCGGAGGCCGACTTCCGCGCAGCGCACGACGGCAAGTCGTTCGCGGAGTTCTATGGCAGGAACAAGAACGACCGGAACGCTTACGGCAAGTGCGTGTCCTCGAAGGCAAGCACGGCCAATGCCCAGCAGGAGGCGGCGACGATGAGGGCCGCCAACGTCTGCAAGGCAGAGCGCGCTGTCGACCGGGTGGCATTCACCGCCAAGTACGGCGGCAAAGCCGCGTCGGCCTTCGGCAAATGCGTCTCCTCAAAGAGCAAAAAGCAGTAAAGCTCGCGAGAGCCGATCCGAGTGACGAGGGGAGGCCTAGAGCCTCCCCTCGTCGGTTTCGGGGTTGGTTCGGATCGATCTTGACCGAAGGCACGGTGCAGCCCTCAGCCCCGCTGATCACCGTTCGCCACGCGGGAGGTCGTGGGTAACTCCCGTCACTCGCTTAGAAGGTCGCCCTGTCTGCCTAGCCCGCGCGCCACACCCCAAAACGCGGCGTCCGCGCGCCGCTGACGGCCGGCGTTGTCGAGCTCGCAAGCGCAGTCCACCGACAAGCGTGAAGGGGTGCGTAAATTCGATTCCGCCTGCAAATCAGCATGAGTCATGGCGCCGGGCCAGCGAACGACGGATGAACCACGCGAGAGGTCATGTTCGCAGCGCTGCGGCGTTCGCCTATGTAAACAATTCGAAAATTATCCGCGTGGAAGCCCCATGTCACGCCTCGATCTCGTCCGAGGTGGGTAGAGAGGATTAAGGCCGGCGGGTCGCCTTGCCAGCCGCATGGCCGCTATGCGCCCGCCGGTCTCCTCTCTAGACGCTGGACAGGCGTGGTTGCTTCCACCGCTTCCGACCGAGGGCGGGCGGTACGTGTTCGAGCTGCCAGCATCCCTCGAAGCCCTTCTGCTGTTCGCGTTTCGGCCAATTCCCTATTCCACAGGTCGCGCTCTCGGGCCTATAACCGTTGGGTATCAGAACAACGGGAGCATCCTGCTCCCATCGCCGTATTTGGCCCAGGGCGTACTCAGCTTGGCCGCTTGCTTGGGGCGCCCTGGGCCACGCGGGAGCAGCTCCCCGAGGCGGGTGCTAGCCGCAGCTACCCGCCACTAAGTCCGATGCCGTTGTCCTAGGAACGGTCGCGGCCGCCGCGGCCGCCGCGACCTCCGCGTCCACCCCGGCGGTCACCGCCGTCGCGGCGCGGTGGACGTTCCTCCCGCGGCCGCTCCGGTGCGTCCTTCGCGCGCTCGATCAGCTCCTCGGGCTGGACCAGAGATCCGTCCTCGTGCTTGGCCACGAGCTTGAGCCCGATCCGGCCGCGCTCCTTGTCCACCTCCTGTACAACGACGTCGAGGACGTCACCGCGGTTGATCACGTCCTCGATGTGGCCGACGCGCCCGGGGCCGACGTTCGAGACGTGGAGCAGGCCGTCCGTGCCCTTCTTCAGCTCGACGAAGGCGCCGAACTGGGTCGTCTTCACGACCTTGCCAGTGTAGGTGTCCCCTACCTCCGGCTCCTTGGTCAACGCGTCGATCGCCTCCATCGCCGCCTCGGCGTTCGTGCCCTCCGTCGCGTAGATGAGGATCGTGCCGTCCTCCTCGATGTCGATCTGGACGTCGTGCTCTGCTTCGAGCGAGCGGATCGTCTCGCCGCCCTTGCCGATCACCATCCCGATGAACTCGGGATTGATCTTGATCGTCGAGATCCGTGGTGCGTGCGCGGCGAGCTGCTCGCGCGCCTGCGGAATCGCCTCCAGCATCTTGTCGAGGATGAACTCGCGCGCCCGCTTGGCCTGCTCGAGCGCCGAGCGCATGATCTCCTGCGTGACGCCCGTGATCTTGATGTCCATCTGGAGCGCGGTCACACCGTCGCGGGTGCCGGCGACCTTGAAGTCCATGTCACCGAGGTGATCCTCGGCCCCCTGGATGTCGGTCAGGATCACGTAGTCCTCGCCTTCCTTGACGAGGCCCATGGCGATGCCGCCGACAGGCGCCTTGATCGGAACGCCGGCGTCCATCAACGCGAGCGTCGAGCCGCAGACCGAGCCCATCGACGACGAGCCGTTCGACTCGAGCGTCTCCGAGACGATGCGGATCGTGTACGGGAAGTCCTCCGGCCCCGGGATCACGGGCTCGAGCGCCCGCTGCGCGAGCGCACCGTGGCCGATGTCGCGGCGCTTCGGCCCCCGCATAAACCCGGTCTCGCCGACCGAGTAGGGCGGGAAGTTGTAGTGGTGCATGAACCGACGCTCCTGCTCGAGCGAGAGGTCGTCGATCCGCTGTCCCTCCTTGGCGGTGCCGAGTGTGAGCAGCGACATGATCTGCGTCTGGCCCCGAGTGAAGAGCGCCGAGCCGTGCGTTCGCGGCGAGACGCCGACCTCGCAGCTGATCTCACGGATCTCGTCGGCGCTTCGACCGTCCGGGCGCCGTTTGTCGACTGCGATCTTACGGCGGACGAGCTCCTTGTAGATCGCGTCGGCCGCCCGCTTGACCCACTGGCGGGTAAGCGAGTCCTTGACCGCCGGCGGCTCGCCGTCGACCGTTGCCGGCCCGACCGGGAAGGGGACGTCGACGGTCTCGATGATCCGGTCGAACAGGAGCTGGCGCTTCGCCGAGCGCAATTCCTTGGAGTCCTGCTCCGCCTCGGTCAGCTCCCGCAGGTCGTCTTCGAATTGCGCGCGCACGGGCCCCTCGACGGCGGCTATGCGCTCGCGGTCGAGGATCAGGTCCAGGCTTGCCTTCACCTGAACCTGTCTGACAATGTCCTCCTCGGTCGAGTTCATGTCCAACGGCGGAGCCTCTTCCGCGAGGATCTCGTCGACCGTGGCGGCCGCCTCGCGGAGGCCGTCGGCCATGATCCGCTCGCGAATCCGGCTCCCATAGCGCTCGTGAAGCTCCTCGGTGAGCTCGGGATCCAGCCATCTCCGCTTGCCGGCCTGCCCGCGCAGCTGCTCCTGCACCTCGCAGATCCGGATGATCTCGGCATGTGCGCGCTCGAGCGCCTCGAGGAGCACATCCTCCGGGATCTCGTCGGCGCCGGCCTCGACCATCGTCAGCCCTTCCTTGGTGCCGACGACGACGAGGTCGAGCGTGCTCTGCTCCTCGCTCTCCTGAAGCGTCGGATTGACCACGAACTCACCGTCGATCTGGCCGATGCGGACGGCGCCGACGGGGCCCATGAACGGCAGCGGCGAGACCATCAGCGCCGCGGAGGCGCCGTTGATGCAGAGGATGTCGTGCGGGGTGACCATGTCCACGGAGAGCACGGTGCAGATCACCTGCACCTCGTTGCGGAACCCCTTCGGCCAGAGCGGCCGGATCGGGCGGTCGATCATCCGGGCGGTCAGGATCGCCCGCTCGGTCGGGCGCCCCTCACGCTTGAAGAAGCCGCCCGGGATCTTCCCGGCGGCGTACATGCGCTCCTCGACGTCGACGGTGAGCGGGAAGAAGTCCGCGCCCTCGCGCGCCTCCATCCGCCCCTGCGCCGTCGCGAGCACCATCGTCTCGCCCGAGCGGACGACGACGGCGCCGTCGGCCTGCTTGGCGAGCTTTCCGGTCTCAAACGTGATCTCTTGCCCACCGATCTCGACCGAGACCGACGTAGGACCTGCGACTGCGATGCTCATTGTTCCTCCACTCTTCGTGGAGAGTGGAGGTTTGGGTCAAGGTCGGATGCCGACCCTCGCCCAAACTTCCACCCTCCTGCTACGGCTTATCGCCTCAGACCCAGCTCCTGGATCAGGGCCCGGTAACCCTCGAGATCCTTGCGCTGCAGGTAGTTCAGCAGCCGCCGCCGGCGTCCGACGAGCTTGAGCAGCCCGCGCCGCGAATAGTGATCCTTCGCGTGCGTGCGCAGGTGCTCCGTCAGCTCGTTGATCCGGGCGGTGAGCAGCGCAATCTGCACCTGAGCGGAGCCGGTGTCGGCCTCGCCTTGGCCATGCTTGCCGATGATCTCTTGTTTTGCTTCCTTGCTGAGGGTCACTGAACCTCCTTCTACAACGAATCCGTAGTCCCCGCCGTTGCACGCGGAAGCGGCATGAACAGCCGGGTCTACGGGCGTCGATAGGGTAGCAGCCGCGTGGTGGAGCCGGTTTCGAGGACGAGCTGGCGGCGTGGGTGAGCGAGGCGCGAGCGCGGTGGAGCATCCCGGCATTGCGATCGGCGCTCGGCCGAATGACGTCTTCCGGGGCAGTGGGACGAGTATCCGACGACGCGGCTCAGGCCGGCCGTGGAGTGCGAGTTCGAGATCGTCGAGGGCGAGTGGAGAGGCGAGCGGCTCGGCGTTCCCCGGGACGACGTCGTCGTGTTCGGGGTCGCTTGCGCAGCGAGTAACAGAACCCTGACGAGGGCTTAAGAGCCCGCTCGTAGCATTGGTGACGTGGAACGGCGGCTGAGCGTGCTGCTCGGGTTTGTCGCTCTGGGGGTCGTCTTTGCCGCGCCGGCCTCGTCGGGCGACGGGATCAAGATGCGGCAGGTCCGCGGCGTATGCGTTCCCGTCTGCTTCGGAGATCGAGCGCCGGCGTGGTCGCCTGACGGGCAGACGATCGCTTTCATCCGCCGAACGCGGGAGCAGGCTCGGCGAGCCATCTTCACGGTTCCCGCCTTGGGCGGGCCGGGCCGGCGCGTGACCCAGCCGAATCGGGCTTTCGTCCCCGACTCGATCGCGTGGTCGCCTGAGAGCACGCGCCTCGCGTTCCACGTACTCGAAGGAGTGAACTACGTGGTTCCGGCGCGCGGAGGCGAGCCGGTAAAGGCCGTTCCCGCGTCCACGACTGGCCCATTCTTCTTCGACCATGCAGCGCGCT
>Ga0126312_10002366_pt1 | contig 12612 bp, 10 predicted proteins | sample Plot104A_FD_92537 | JGI IMG/M metagenome (GOLD analysis project Ga0126312, IMG submission 92537) | Serpentine soil microbial communities from UC McLaughlin Reserve, CA, USA - Plot104A | ecosystem: Environmental > Terrestrial > Soil > Grasslands | place: USA: UC McLaughlin Reserve, Lake County... | reverse complement strand
GTGAAGAGATATTTTGTCAGTTCGTTTGCTTCTTCAAGGCTGAAAAGTATTTTTCACCATTTTTGAGAGAATATCAATGATTGCTATCCGCACTACAGAAATTCCTGTTCTAAATGGAAACGTACCTTCTCTCTTATATGTAATTGGATTTATCCATTCGTAAAACGCATATGCATTTTCTTGATTGTCTTTCGAAGTAAGCATAGAAAGTAATGTGTCGCGTTCGTCAATTCTGTCAAACCCACTTCAAGCGAGCATTTCCATGCCAGTAGTCCAAGGCCAGAATGTATGATCGTGATACTGGTTAGGGAACCAAGAGCTGTTTTTCCTGCTTTGGGCTAAACATTGTCCATGATTGTTCTATTGCAACAGTAATCAAGCTATTTATAGCGCAAAACATCTCTTTTTAAGAGATGATAAGCAACAAGGTTTGCGTTCTTGGCGCCGGCAGCACGAAATACGGTAAACTGAGCGAGAGCATCATAGAGATTGCACTGAGTGCAGCCAAAGATGCCATCGAGTCTGCCGGGATCACCCCGAAGGACATTCAGGCCGGCTACATTTCAAACGTTTTCGGGATTGCTGACAAGCAGGTGCACATGGCCCCTGTAATCATGAGCAACCTTGGCATTTCTCACGTCCCCGGGCTCACTATCGAATCTGCATGCGGCTCCGGCTCTGTCATGTTCCGCGAAGCGTACGCCAACGTGGCGGCCGGTTTCTATGACTGCGTGCTTGCGCTTGGCGTCGAAAAGGTGACCCACACCGGGACGGCCCACAGTACCACGCTCTTTTCGTATTGCTCTGACTTTTTCTATGAAGGCGGCAATGGCGCGTCATTTCCGGGGCTGTTTGCGTCGATGGCCCGCGCCTACATGACGACCCACAAGGCGACGGAAGAAGACCTTGCGAATGTCGCCGTCAAGAATCATGAAAACGGCGTCCTGAACCCAAAGGCGCACGTCCGCAAAAAGATCACAGTCGACGACGTATTAAAGTCTCCAGTGGTAGCGTCGCCGCTGAAATTGCTTGACTGCTGCCCGTTCTCTGACGGCGCGTCTGCAGCCATCCTGTGCAGCGAAGAGTTTGCCAGAAAGAGCGGCAGGCCATACGTCGAGATAATCGGCTCCGGCAGGGGGGCCTCGCCGGCAGCCATTCAGGGGCGCGAGGACATCACCACTATCCCAAGCACCGTCGCTGCGGCAAGGCAGGCATACAAGATGGCCGGCATAACTCCCAAAGACATCGACTTTGCCGAGGTGCACGACTGCTTTACCATAGCCGAAATAATTGACATCGAGGATCTAGGGTTCTTCCCCAAGGGCAAGGCAGCTCATGTGGTGAGAGACGGCGCGACCCGCCTCGCAGGCGAAATTCCAATCAACCCATCAGGCGGATTGAAGTCAAAGGGTCATCCGATAGGCGCCACAGGTGTTGGGCAGGTGGTCGAAGTGTTTGACCAGTTCACCGGCAGAGCCGGAGAGAGGACCGTCAGGGACGCCGAGATTGCCCTTACGCACAACTTTGGAGCCACGGGGGCGAGTGCGGCAGTCCACATATTCAAAAAAGTGGACAGTAAGTAGAAGATGATGGAAAAATTGGCCGACCACCACCCCAAGTCAGGCTCTCGTGAGAGGTTCATAGCGGCTGCCAACAGGAAAAAGATACTGGCCAACAAGTGCGTCAAGTGCGGCCACCTCATGCTAGAGACGGTACTCTTTTGCGAGAAGTGCTCCGGCGGCAAGTTCGAGGATGTCGAGCTTGAGGGAAGCGGCACGGTTGTCACCTATACCATCCAAACGGTTGCGCCGGAAGGCTTTGAGGACGCCGGCTCGTACGCGTGGGTAGTGTTCAAGATAGACAACACGCAGTTGAGAGCGTCAGGATTTCTCTCCGGCATCCCGACTCCAAAGGACCTGCCGATTGGGACGCGCGTGAGAGTGACCGGCTACGATTCAAAGCATGGCCTCATGCTGCAAAAGCAATAGCACAGCTGTGTGTGTATGTAATACTGCACTGCACACAAGCTTTTTCTTATATCCCGCGCCCCCATCATCTAAATGCATGTATATGTTTGAGTCTAAGGTGTATGAATGCCGGACATGCCACGAGTTCTTCTTCTTCTTCAAGCTAGACGCTGACGAGCACACAAGACGCACCAGCCATTCCGACTTTAAGGTGACAGACTGGACTTCGCCAGCGCAGTCAAGCCCGAGGCTCGACAGGGGCGGCGGCAAAGACATCAGCACCACCGGCGGCAAAAAGGCTGCCATCTAAAGATCATCATCAGCGTAGCAGCAGCTGCTACGTGTTTTGTAAAATTCTATCAAGGAGACTTTTCTTATTTTAGTTATTGCTGCTTGCTACTGAGAATATAATAACATGCTTTCAGCAGACGTGGTTTGCGTCAAGTGCGGCTCTGTTATCTACCAGATGCGGATGCTCAAGTCGGTCAAGGACGCTTTGCGTGGGACTAGCAGCCGCTGCCCGGTATGCGGCAATGCTCAACCCAACTGACTTTATGGTTTCAGTGAACAAGCGCTAACTCTAGCGTAGCTGGTCGTGCTTTCTAAAGGCGACATAATAAGCAAGCGTCGCAATCGCTATCGCAACCAGGTACCAGCCGGGAATGACAAAGCTTCCTAGGTCAATTGCGCCTAGGTGCATCGACGTCCAGTCAGACGCCTGCATGAGCATGCCGCCCTTTGGGTCACTTTCGAGTGGCACAAGCCATCTATTGACAAACCATGCAAAGTCCTCCACCAGAATTGCCGTGATGAGGATGGCGCAGCCAAGGAACGCCGCCTTGACGCGCTTGTGCCGGCCGAGCAGCTTGAACGACATGTCGTCCCACAGCGCGGCAAAGCTGATCAGCACAAATATGAAGAGCATTGGGAACAAATGATACTGGTACATATTGCCAATAATAGGCTCGGTCTCTCTGCTCCTGTCGAAATTCGAGTCCATGACTGCCACCTCGCCGTTTGATATCTGCAATGCAGGATCTTTGATGTAATAGTACTCAAGGTGGGCAAAGCTGACTGCAAAGACGACGCCTATGATTGCGGTCGAGATGAACTCGATCTTGCGCGCGCCAAGGTGCTGCTTGATATGCTCTCTCTTTGAGAGGTGGCTGATGTGATGGTCGTCTTTATGATCAGCGGTGACCATTCTCTCAATTACCGTAATACCGTCATTGCTTTTAAGGAAATAATAATAGTAATGGGCTGTGCATGTAAGAAGTGCCCCTTGCTTAAAGCAATAGTCAATCGCTATCAAATGTTGTAGTAGGTCTTTAAACGGCTTCTTGCCGCATGAGCCAGAATGCATGATATGACATAGGAATAAGTTATGGTTGGAATCCAAATATACGAATAATAACCTGCCCAGTAGGACACAGATGTGTGATCTAATGCCCCTAGTTGCAGAGAGATAAGCGGCCAAGATAACTAGAACCACAGATAAAACAATGATGGAAAATAATGATAATAATCATCTCCATACTGGTTTCTAGCTGCATGGAGATCATAATATCTGATAGCAGCAATTGCAAGGAATATTCCAAGGATAATAATTGTGAGAGGTTTTGGCTTGAAGAAGGGTGTATAATAATTGAAAATATTGTTGGCACCGGTTGCTCTTGTGTCAATCTGGTAGCAGTAGTAGAACCTTGCATCTGCATGCTATCTATTCCCGCTCAAAAGTGTCGACAGAAACCGACTTTTTAGGGTCATAGTGTAATGATACAAATTCCTGTGTAGCTCAGCTTTGATAGCAGCTTTTGGTGCAAGGAGTTCAACACCGGGCCTTTAACCTCTATCGCCGGCCGAAATAATGTATAATAGAGATGGGGGGAGTAGGGGAGAAGCGCCAGCAGTTCGTGAGCCAGATCACTAACGCCACGTCTGTTGTGTACAACCAGCTCAACAGGCTGCAGGTGCTCGACAAAAGGTTTGCCTCGATGGAGGGCTATTATCTCCAGCAGATAACCTCCAACATCAAGGGAGGCAACAATGCCCGCGCCAAGATCCTTGCCACGGAACTATCGAACGTGAGGCGGCTCCGCAGGACGACCCAGCACACGGGCCTCGCGCTTGAAGCCATAGTGATACGCTTCAGTACCATCCATGAGTTTGCCATGATCCTCGACACCATCGACCCGACGATCGAGATGATAAGGGGCATCCATTCGGAGCTGACAAAGGCCATCCCGGCTGCCAACGAGACGATCTCTGAAGTATCGGCGGTGACCACTGACGTGCTTCTCAACGCAAACATCAGGGCAGACGCCAGAATCTCGACTCCGATGGACGCAGACGCCCTCTCGATCCTCAACGAGATAGAGGGGGTGCTTGAGGACGAGGCAAAAGCCAAGCTGCCAGAGGTCCCGACAGGAATCCCGGCTGCTGCTCCTGCCGCCAAGCAGGAGGAAGAAGTCTCTGTTGCTGAAGAAAGAGTGTTGGCAGAAAGCTAGAATTAGAATAGTTGACAAAGAGGTCAATTGGCCCGCGTAGGGTGGATCGCACTATTAGTGAAAAATATTTTACAAAGTAACTTTAATCATTTACCCTGATAACGGAGTGCAATGGAACAGATGAGTTACGATCTTCAATCTTCAGGTCCTTTGAAAGGCGGGGTTCTAGAATCAGCGTCAAAGCGTGTTAGAATGATTTTCTCCGTGATGGCAAGCCCAAACAGGATAGACATCCTGAGAATACTGAACACAAAGGGCCCCCTCACCTACTCTGAGCTTAAGGCGCTAGCAGGCTTCAAGTCCAAGAAGGAGTCGGGCAAGTTTGCCTACCACCTGAGAAAATTGCTGAGGCAGCTGCTAGTTGCCCTGAACAAGGCAGAGCGCAGGTATACTATAACAAACCTGGGCAAGCTGGTGTTGAGCCTTGCCCGGCAAATTGAAGAGCGGTCGATAATCGAGAGCGGCAAGATGTACGTGAGGACTAGCAGGCACACTATAGAGGAGTTCAACTCGCACAAGATAATCCAGTCGCTCGTGAGGGAGGCAAACCTGCCGCTTGAGCAGGCCCACAAGATAACAGAAGAGGTCGAGAACAAGATCTACAAGTTCCAGACTGCCTACCTTACGTCGTCGCTCATACGGGAAACCGTGAACTCGGTGCTCATAGAGCACGGCCACGAGGAATACCGCAACAAGCTGGCGTGCCTCGGCCTGCCCTCGTCAGACATCGTCGAGATGCTCTCAAGCGACGAGGCTACGAGGAACGGGATAGACGGCATCATGTCGAGGACCGCGAGCTCTGTGTTCTCTAAGTACCTCATATTCAACACGCTTCCAAAGGACATCACCGACATGCACCTTGCCGGCGAAATAAACATCTCAAACAGTGGCGTCTGGGGCCTGCTGCCCGATACGGTCTTCCTCGACCTAGCAGAGCTGGAAGGACTCGACCTGCAGGGAAGGTTGCTCAGCGTAGCGCGTTTGCCTGCCATCAAGAGCCCAGATGACGTCGCGGCCGCGCTGCCTGTGCTCATCTCGCTCCTTTCCAGAGAAGCATCGACAGAAGTTGTGCTCGAGGGGGTCGTTCCTGCGCTGGTGAAAAGCAGCAGCACGCAAGACGACATTGTGTCACGCTTTGCAAGGGCGCTCGCCACGTCGTCAGGAGCTCCGTCTTCGCCAGTAATAACCACCACCATCGCAGTCCCGGCTGACGGCTTGGACGTCAAGCAGGTCAACGCACTACTGGACGGCTACAGAAAATACGTCGATGCAACTCCAGTGCCAAGGATAGGCCTTGCACTTTCGTACAGCAGCAACGGCAACAGGATGATGAAGGACAGCCTTGACCACGTCACGGCCGCAGTGCGCAGCGGCGGAATAATTTCAATAGGCAATAATAACAATGTGCGCGCAAGCAGCGGCATCCGCAAGTCAGTAAGCGGCAGCAGCAACAAGGGCGCAGCAGCTGCAATGGCACTCCATTCGCTTTCGATAAACCTACCACGCCTTGCGTACGAATCAAACAAAGACGAAACCTACTTCCGAGCAAAGCTAGCGCTGATGATAAAACCGTCGCTTGCGACGATGGCGATGCGCAAAAAGACTATAGTCGACTACGTCAAGAAGGGCCTGATGCCGGCGTTTGCAAGCACTTCGCAGTCGATGCAGCGCGGCACGTCAAGCATCATGATAAACCTGACGGGCACAAAAGAATCAGTCTACAGCATCCTTGGCCACGACGCTTCAGGCGGCTCTGAAATCCTGCAGAAAGTGCTGAGAACGGCGGCCGAGGTAGCGGCCGCACAGGGCAATCAGCTTGGTGAGGAGGCTGCTGGCATAGCCATGGTCTCCGACGACAGCGGCGTGAGGTTCGCCGGCCTCGACTCTGAGAAGTACGGCAAGGTCTCGCTCTTGCAATTACAAAATACTACCAGCTATTCCCAAGGAATGACGATAAATGGCAGGCAGCTCCTCTTAGGCGGCAAAGCTGCTGCCGTCCATGAGTGCGCGGCAATCGATAGGCTCCTTAACGGGGGCTTTGCAGCTGGGCTCGATGTAACCGACCTCTCGGCGACCGAAGCCCGAAGTGCCATTGAAGCAGCAGCAGAGCTGCCGTTCCTCCGTCCTCGCATCAGGGCGGTCGTATGCACGACCTGCGGCCGGCGATCAAAGGCTGCTACTGCTGACAAGTGCGAGTTCTGCAAGTCGCAGCACAGTATGCCGATTTATTCGTAGCAGTAGCTGCTACGCGCGGCTCTTCCCGCCACATTATCTTTTTCTTTTTGCAATTGCAGTAAAGCTGCTGCAAGCTAGCAGCCGGATGGTTTTATCATAATTTTCTTTGCGTTTTTTAGAAGTATTATAATGCTGGATTCGGATTTCAGCTTCGTTTCGCTTTAATATCGTCAGGTGCACTATCACTGATAAATCAGGTACACTTTTTTCCATCAAACGTATAAGTACAAGTAGCTTTCTGTATAGTGCGGGATGGCGGGAATTACCGAATTTAACGGTTCCAAGGATACTCTGAACTCTAAGATACGGAAACGTAGTGGCCGTATAGTAAATTTCGAACAGTCCAAGATTTCCAACGCAATATACAAGGCGCTTGTCGCAACGGGCAAGCCTGATTATCCGCTTGCGGAAAGGCTGGCCGCAAGAGTGGTACAAAAGATGATCCAGCTGGACGAAAAGACGGTTGTTCCAAGCGTTGAAGACGTACAGGACATGGTCGAATCAATCCTGATAGAGGAAGGGCTGTCAGAGACTGCCAAGGCGTACATACTGTACAGGCATGAGAGGCGCAAGATCCGCGACGAAAAGATGAAGATCCTCAACAAGAAGGATCTCGACGAGGTAGACAAGGCGTTTGACATCAACTCGCTGAGGGTGCTGGCGGCACGATATCTGCTCAGGGACGACAACAACGAGATTATCGAAGGCCCCAAGCAGATGTTCGAGCGGGTGGCCACGCTCGTGGCAATCGCCGATGTCATGCACGACCCTGCGGTGTTCAACCTTGCAGGCGGGCACACGCAGGACATTGCAGAGGCAGAGCGCTACTACGCCAAGCTGGGCGACTTTGACAACAAGCTTCATATCGGCGAATACTACCTGAACAAGTACCACTTTGAAGCAATGATACGCCACTACGTCTACTGCGCCAAGCAGGGCCAGATGAAGGTGGGTTTCAAGGAACTGCTCAGGCTGATAGTAGAAAACAAGATGGCTCAGTACGAAGAGCGGATCAGGGAGTACTACCACCTAATAGTATCGCGCGACTTTCTCCCGAACACGCCAACGCTCATGAACGCTGGCGCAAGGCTCGGGCAGCTGTCCGCGTGCTTTGTGCTTGACATGCCAGACGACATGGCAGGCATCATGAAGGCGTCGACAGACGCAGCCATGATATTCAAGTCAGGCGGCGGCGTGGGAATCAACTATTCAGACCTGAGGCCGGAGGGCGACATCGTCGCTTCGACTTCGGGCGTCGCGTCAGGGCCGACCTCGTTCATGAGAATAATCGACACAATAACTGACGTGGTAAAGCAGGGAGGCAAGCGCCGCGGAGCCAACATGGGCATCCTCGAAGCTTGGCACCCAGACGTGGAAAAGTTCGTGACTGCCAAGACAAAGCCGGGCGTCTTTGAGAACTTTAATGTGAGCGTGGGCATCTGGGAAGATTTCTGGAAGGCGCTTGTCAACAAGGAAGGCAACCACAAGTACGCGCTGCGAAGCCCGCGCACGCGCGAGCCGGTAAGGCAGATAGACGCGCAACAACTTATCGATCTGATAGCGCTGAGCGCGTGGAAGAGCGCCGAGCCGGGAGTGATATTCTTTGACAACATCAACAAGTACAACCCGTGCATTAGCGCAAGGCAGGGGCCGCTTCGCGCGACAAACCCGTGCGGCGAGCAGAGCTTGTATCCATACGAGTCGTGCAATCTGGGCTCAATCAATCTGGCAAACTTTGTCAAGCGCAAGGTCGACGGCAAGTTCGAGTTTGACTGGCAGCGCTGCGAGCAGGCGATAAGGCTATCGACGCGGTTCCTCGACAACGTCATCGACATGAACAAGTACCCTGTTGAAGAGATCAAAGTGGCCACAAAGGAGACAAGGAGAATAGGCCTCGGCATAATGGGCATCGCAGACCTGCTCTTCCTGCTTCAGATACCGTACAACTCGAAGGATGGCTACAAGTTCATGAACAAGCTCGCAGAGGCTGTTTCGTATTTGAGCATGGACGAGAGCGTCGCGATCGCAAAGTCAAGGGGCCCGTTCCCGATGTTCAAGGACACCGACTATGTCAAGGGCAGGATACCTGTGGCAGGCTATTACGAGCTGCCAAATGAGACCCACACCTATGACTGGAGCACGCTAATTGAAAAGATAAAGAAGCATGGCATCCGCAACTCGTGGACGTCGACAATCGCGCCGACAGGCACGCTCTCTATGATTGCCGACACCGCGAACGGCATCGAGCCGGTGTTTGCGCTCGTCTATGAAAAGCGCGTGACTGTGGGCCGGTTCTTTTACACCGATAAGGTGTTCGAGAATGTGCTGAAAGAGAACGGCCTGTACTCCGATGAAATATTGACAAAGATAGCGAACAACTATGGCTCTATCCGCGGCCTGCCAGAGATCCCAGAATGGATGCAGAGGATCTTTGTCACCGCAATCGACATCCACTGGACCGACCACGTGGTGGCGCAGGGCGTGTGGCAGGAATGGATCAGCAACGCAATCGCCAAGACGATAAACATGCCCGGCGACGTGACTGCGGAAGACGTCAAGTGCGCATACCTGCTGTCGCACGAGCTTGGGCTGAAGGGTGTTACGGTGTTCAGGGACGGCTCGAGACACGAGCAGGTGCTCCACATCACCGGCAAGAACACTGGCGAGAAGGCGTTTGCAGTAAAGCCGAGCAGGTACGTAGCCGACATAGTCGGCGCAAACATCAAGGAGCCATACGTCTTGGCGCAAATGCAAAAGATATTCAAAGAGTCAGGCGTCGAGGACGACAGGCCAGTCGCGCCAGCAGCCAGAGCTGCGGCGCCAGCTGAAACGAAAAAGTCGGCTCCGCGGCCAGCGATGCAACCAATGATGATGAGCGACGTAAACGAAGACCGCTGCCCGACGTGCAACGCCAAGTTGATAATCACCGAAGGGTGCAATGTGTGCATCGAGTGCGGCTTTAGCGGATGCGGGTCAGGCTAAGCAAGCAAGCAAACAAGCGCCCATACCCTCCTTTTTCCTTTTGCTTGCCTAAAAGGCTCTGTCAAGTTATCGGTTGATGCCACAGCCATCGAGATGATGTTTGCGACCACTCAACAGCCACAGCTTAATAGAACATTAGTTTCGATAAGATCTATAATAATTGGACTGAACGCATTTATTGTACTTCACTTTGCGCGCGCATACTTCTTATTCTTCTAAAGAAATTAGAGACTAGCTCTGTAATCAATTCATACTCTTCCTCAAGAGCAAAATGACCAGTATCAAGCAAATGGAAATCTATATTTCTCAAATCGCGCTTGTACGGATGGGCGCCGTCTGCAGGAAATATTTGATCATTCTTTCCCCATACTACAAGGGTAGGTGGTTGATGCCTTTTAAAATATTCATGCCATTGTGTATAAAGTGGCGGATTTGATCCATAACTATAGAACAGTTGGAGTTGGATCTCATCATTGCTAGGACGATTGAGTAAAGGTTGGTCTATAAGCCAATTATCTGGGCTGATTGTCTCGATATTTCTTACGCCATGAGTATATTGCCATTTTGTTGCATCAATAGTTAGAAATTTTTTTAATGCCGCCTCATTTTCTTTGTTGCGGTTCTTCCAATATGCTTTTAGAGGTATCCAAAAATCTCTTAGCCCTTCCTCATAGGCGTTTCCATTTTGAATGATCAAGGCTTCTATCCAATCTGGATGTTTTGTGGCAATTCGGAACCCTATTGGAGCACCATAGTCTTGCAAGTACATGGAAAATCTCCGCAGTTGAATATGTTGTATGAATTTCTCCATTATCTCGGCCAGATGATCAAAGGTATAATCAAAAATATTAGTGGGAGGAGCTGAGCTATTTCCGAATCCAGGATAATCTGGAGCGACTAAATGAAATTTATCTGATAGCTTCATCATGAGATTTCTAAACATGTGTGATGAAGTCGGAAAGCCATGCAGAAGAAGAATTGTTGGCGCATCTTTTGGCCCTGCCTCACGATAAAAGATATCCAGACCATCAATCTTTGCTGTTTTGTACAGTGTCCGGTTCCTTTCTCCGGTTTCATTCATACCCATGATTCGTTATCAAAAACATATCAATTATTGAATTTGTAGATCAATTCTTAAGAAATACTTCTGTTTACGATTGGCTCTGTTAAGCTGTGGCTGTTGAGTGGTCGCAAACATCATCTCGATGGCTGTGGCATCAACCGATAACTTGACAGAGCACCTAAAAATACAGTTTAAATTCTGCTTTACACATAGTACAAGCATGTCAAACGTGCGAGTCAACGAGAGTCCGAACCACTTTATGGTGCTGGACGCAATCGCAAGAGGAGTCAAGACCGTTGACAAAATAGCCAAAGTTACAAGGCTGAACAAGGCCGAAGTAGAGCTAATCACAAATGACTTGGTAGCGCAGAGGCTGGTAATTCAGACAGAAAAGAAGGGCTTTTTCGGAGGCAAAAAGCTGGAATTTGCCATCAGCCACACTGGCATGCAGCTGCTCAGTTCCAAGAAGGCGGAGCTTGAGAAGCAGGCGCAGCAGATACAGCAGTGGTACCAGAACGGCAACACCCAGCAACTACAGTCCTACATGGACAACAACAGGATGTGGATGCCGATGATGCTGTTCTCCGGCATCATGAATGTGATGTTCTTCATGTCCATGATGTCCCTGATGAGCATGGCTATGACCCCTGCGGAGAGCGGGCTTGCAGGCGACGCCGGCGCAGGTGCAGCAGACTCGGGCGCTGCAGCTGACGGCAGCGGCGGCGATGCAGGAGCTGCAGACAGCGGCGGCGGAGATTTCGGCGGCGACTTTGGCGGCGGAGACTTTAGCTTCTAGCTCTTATTTTTCTATACGCTTCAGGCGCCATCACGGTGAACGCGCCGGCCAAGAGTGCAAGCGGCACAGACAGCAAAAGCGAGTATTGATACAATAAAATAGGTCGACGGTCTCGGCAGTCAGTATGCACGCGCTTTCAGCCGTAACCAGAATCACGACGCTGGATTTCAATATTGCTTTCAAATTAGGCTGCCTGTGAAGGCGCCAGAGCCTGTCAGCACCGGTCGCAAAATCCCACATCGTTCCCTTGAGGTTTGGAACAAATCCTTTTCTGGCGTTCTGCTCCAGCAACGAGCAGCAGCCACACATCACTCCGCCATTGAACCTGCCAAGTATCGTGATGAACGTCGCAAGGCCCGCAAGCGCGTAGCCTATTGCATAAGCTGTGGCTATGCCAAGCGGATTAAAGCCAAAAAGGTAGAGCCCTGCTGCATTCTCGCCAATCTCTGCAGCTGAAATGCACAGGATTTCAATGCCAAGCGCAGCAGCATACAAACCTTTAGCGTGTCGGAAGAATTGCAGCAGCAGCAGCAGCAGCAAGGGCGCAGCAGCTTTCCTTATTGCAAATGATGCAGGAGATGTTCTTGCTGCATTCCTGGGAGATGCAAAAGCATTCCGCGCACCTACTACTCGTCATTGATGATTACTTACTTATCTTGTACCAACTATTTGAAAAATACGCACCAAAACAACGGTGTAACAGGGTATTATTATTTTTATTATTATGATTACATCGCAATCAGCTTGACGTGATCCATCTTTTTGTTTGACTGGAATTTCTTGGTCATGTCCCTTATTTCTTCGGCATCTCCTTTCAGGAGAAAGATCTCAAGGCATCTGTCACCGTCTATCTTGTTGTGTATGTGCGTGCTTATCAGCTTGTCATAGTCGTGCCCCATTTCTGTCACCTGGTCGTCTGATTTTTCGTCGTGTATTGCTAGGAGCACTGCGAAAAGGTTCCCCGACAAATTTTGCCTGTCCTTTTCTTCTGCCAGAAGGTTCCTTATCCCCGCCCTGACAATTTCAGATCTGCCGGAAAACCCGAGAGCCTTTTGCATCTTG
>Ga0126312_10002364_pt1 | contig 12622 bp, 9 predicted proteins | sample Plot104A_FD_92537 | JGI IMG/M metagenome (GOLD analysis project Ga0126312, IMG submission 92537) | Serpentine soil microbial communities from UC McLaughlin Reserve, CA, USA - Plot104A | ecosystem: Environmental > Terrestrial > Soil > Grasslands | place: USA: UC McLaughlin Reserve, Lake County... | reverse complement strand
GACCATGGCGCCCACGCCCGAGCCCACCGAGTTGTGGGTGGTGACGGACAGGAAGATCGCGAACGCGGCGAGTGCCATCAGGGGCACGGAGACGAGGGCCGCGCCGGCCCACACGAGCGTGATGCCGCGCCCGACGCTTATCGGCGCCCCGCCCGGCCCGGCGAGGGGGGCGAAGCCACCCGTCAGGTAGCCCGCGGCGAGGCCCACGCCCACGAGGACCGCCGAGGCGACTAGGCAGTAGACGCCGACCGCCACCACCTTGGAGAGGAACAGCTCCGTCCGGCCGACGGAGCGGCTGAGGATCGTCTTCAGGGTGCCCGCCGAGACTTCGCCGGCCACCGCGTCCCCGGCGACGAACGCCACCACGAGCGGCAACAGGACGAAGGTGGCGAAGGCGAGCGTGACGAGCGGGACCACGAGTCCGTTCTCCAGGAGCTGCGTGGCGAAGGGGGCCTCGCCCTCCGGCGGGCCCTGGCGTGTGATCTCCAGCGCCGCCACGAACAAGACGGGTACCAGCGCTATCGCCCCGAGCCCGAAGAGCGTCCGCCGCTGGCGCGCGAGCTTGTAGAGCTCCCAGCGGATCATGGGGGTCGCTTCGATCCCCGGGGAGTGGGGAGTCGGGAGTAGGAACCAGAGGAAGCTTCGCTAGCTGTTCCGTCCCGAGCACGACGGCATGTGCCTGGTCGGGAGATCAAGGACGCTCCTCCGTCAGCTTCAGGAAGAGGTCTTCGAGGCTAGGCCGCGCCGGTACGAGCGCCAGGACTGCTACGCCCCCGGCCACCAGCTCACGTACGACCGGTCCTGGTCCCTCCTGGCCGACCACGAGCCTTATCTCCTGCCCTTCGAGCCCGTCCGGCGGCCCGGCGTCCGCGAGTGATGCGCCGCTGACGTGGGCACCGTCTTGGAGGATGCGCAGCGCGCTCTTCGCGTCGTCCACCACGAGTCGGAATCCCGGGCGGCCGTTCTCTCCTCCGACGACCTCGGCGATGGTGCCTTCCGCGAGGAGGCGGCCGTGGCCGATTACGGCCACCCGGTTGCACAGTTGCTCGACCTCGGCGAGGAGGTGGCTGGAGAGGAAGATCGTGAGCCCATCCTCGTTGAGGCGGCGGACGAGCGCGCGCACGTCGCGCATCCCGCCCGGGTCCAGGCCGTTCGTCGGCTCGTCCAGGATCAAGACCTCCGGCTCCCGCAGTAGCGCGGAGGCTATCGCCAGCCGTTGCTTCATCCCCGTCGAATACGTCTTGACCTTGTCCCGCTCCCGCCCGAGAAGCCCGACCGTCTTTAGGACCCTCGCCATCGGTGGCTTGCCCTTGCGCCGGTCTGCGGCGGCGAGGACCTTGAGGTTGTCGCGTGCCGAGAGGTAGTCGTAGAAGCCGGGCGTGTCCACGAAGCCTGCGACGCCTTCGCGGCCGCCACCGGCCGAACGCCCGAGGAGGCGGATCTCGCCCTCGGTCGGCTCGACGAGACCCAGGACCGCCCGGATCGTGGTGCTCTTGCCGCTCCCATTCGGGCCGAGGAACCCGTACACGTCCCCCCGGCGCACCTCGAAGCTGAGGGAATCCACCGCGACGAGGTCCCCGAACTTCTTGGTGAAGCCGCGGACCTCCAGTACCGAAGCTCCCCGATGGGTTCCCACCGTCTAACGGGCCAGCAGCCCGCGCGCCGCCTCCCTGAGTTCGGCGGCCGGCACACTCCCTGCGAGCGTGTACGACACGCCGCCCTCGTTCCAGGAGAGCACCGTGCCTACTGGCGTGGAGAGCTCGCGCGCCCGCACCCCTCCACCGAGATCCACGGCCGGAACCTCTAACTCGCCTCCCTGGTCCTCCGCACCCCGGATAGGTCCGGCCCCTTCCTCACCCCCGGCCTTCTCGGCGAGAACCACGGCCCCCCAGTCCGACCCGTAGGTCAGGACCGCGCCATCACTTGAGGCCACTATCTCCTCCCGCTCGCCGGGCGCCTCGGGTAGTCCTTCGACCGTGAATCCCGCAAGTTCGCTCGCCTCTTCTACCGACGCGACCTTCCGAGGCTCGTCGCCTTCGCTGTATTCGTCCGTTCGGTCGTTCCCAGGCTCGAGCCGCTCGACCGTGGCGTCCGGTGGCGTCTCGAACTCGAAGCGCGCATCAGGAACGGGACCAACTTGGAAGTCCTGGGCCTCGTAGCGGGCCACCGGCTCGGGCCTTCCTTCGGCGTAGAGCTCCAGGAGGAGCGGTACGAAGGCCTCCGCGTCGACGAGCGCCTCGGCGCGCTCGACGAGGGTCACGCTCTTGTCCCTGGGCTCCAGGGTCAGCGGGTACGCCCAGCGCCCCGCGACCTCGACCGGCGCCCCGGTCGTGAGTTTGCTGGAAGGCGCAATCTCCGCGAGAAGCTCGTCTATCTCCTCCGGCGAAGCCCCCGGCAGCCCCTCCGGCCCGGATGCGCCGTCCGGCGCGGCCTCCGGCTTCTGGCTGATCTTGAGCGTGTTCGACGCGCCGTCGTAGACGCTTACCCGGTCGCCTCGCCGGACGAGGACCCGGTCTCCGTTCTCGCCCTGGAGCTCGGCGCGCACTCTGTCGGGGCCGCCGCGCCAGACGCGGGCGGTACGCGGACCGGAGTCTCCCGTGTCGCCCCCTTCGGAGGCGCCGAGTAAGCCTTCGGGGATGACCGTCTGCTCGACGGTCACGGTCGCGCGGAAGACGGGCGCGTTCTCGGGGGCGGCGGTTACGCGGGAGAGAAGCTCTCTCTCGGTGAGCCTCTCGGGCGGCTCGCCCTGCGCGCCGGCCCCCACGGTGACCGCGAAGGCGCCGAGGGCCGCGATGAAGATGAGGCCCAGGGCCACGGTCAGGGCTCGCGTCGAGATCCATCCGGTCCTCGCTCTATCCACGACAACGCCTCCTCGCGCCGACTGTGCCCCGGCCCCTTGGACCCCTCTAGTCTACCCCACGAGCCGGATCTGGGAGCGGTCGAACGGCTGTTTACGGGACGCTAGTCGTCTGTGGAAAGCGCCTAGCTTTGTCGAAGTGGAGGACAGCATGTACCGAGCACTGAAAAGTACACAAGATACTTATATTATCAAGCGCTCCAACGGGGTGGCGTGGGAACAGGGAATTGCGGTACAAGGGCACAAGATAGAGTGGCCATCAGGGCGGGCACGATGCATCCCGAGTCGAGTGGGGCCGAAGCGGTGGCTACCCGGCAATGGTCTCGAGTATCAGGCCGCCCAGCCCGAGCCCGTTGCCGACGGAACCGAGCTAGTTCGAGCGATCATCATGATGTTGGCGAACATAGTCGGCCATATCGGAGGTAGAGTATGGCGGCGTTCGACGTTCTGATCCAGGGTGCCGAGGTGTTCACCGGTGATGGTCCCGGCCGGCAGGCCGACGTCGGTATCACGGGCGATCGGATAGCGGCCGTCGGGCCCTCCCTCCCTACAGACAATGCGGGACAAACGATTGAGGCCGCCGGGTTGATGCTCTGCCCCGGCTTCATCGACATGCACGCCCACACGGCGCTGGAGTCGTTCCGTGACCCTCGGCTCGGGCCGAAGGTGGCGCAGGGGTTCACCACGGAGGTGATCAACCCGGACGGCCTCGCCCCGGCCCCGATCTCCGCACAGGGTCGCACCGAGCGACGCGACTACCTGCGACCCCTGGAGGGTCCAGGACCGGAAGAGTGGGGATGGACCACCTTCGCACAGTACCTGGACGCCCTCGCCGAGACGCGTCCCGCGTTGACCCTCGTACCCTCCATCGGACACAACGCGGTGCGAGACCTCGTCCTTGGCAGCGCCGACTGTGACCCTGATCCGGAAGAGCTGCGGACCATGAAGAAGGAGGTGCGGCTCGGGCTGGAAGCCGGCGCCCGCACCTTCTCCTTCGGGTTGATCTACATGCCGGGGATGTTCTCGAAGACCGAAGAGCTCGTCGAGCTGGCTGGCGAGGCCGCCCTCTATGGGGCGCCCCTGGTTCCGCACGTGCGCACCGAGTCGCAGGGCGTGCTCGGGGCCATGGGAGAGATGATCGAGGTCGCCCGCCGGTCGGGAGCCCCCTTGCACCTCTCGCACCTCAAGGTCATAGGAAACGCGGAGCTTGTGGACCCCCTGCTAAATCTCATCGAAGAAGCAAGTGCCGACATAGACATCACCTTCGACCAGTATCCCTACGGCGCGGGGAGCACCGTGCTCTCCTCGCTGCTACCCCCGTGGGCCCTGGCGGGCGGCGCGTCCGAAACGCTGGGGCGCCTGGCCGATCCGGATCAACGGGACGCGATGGCCAGGGACGTCGAGCAGGGGTTGCCGGACTGGGACAACTCCTACCGCGCGTGCGGCCCCCAGAACATCGTGATCATCCACGCCCCTCCGGCCCAGGCCGGAGTAGTGGGGAGATCCCTCGCCGAGATAGGGGAGGAGCGAGGCTCTGATCCCTTCGTCGCGGCCCTCGACCTCCTGAAGGAATCGGAGCTCGACGTGGCGATGATCAACCACTACGCCGATGAGGAGACGGTACGAACCGTCTTTCGCCATCCGCTGCAACTGGTCGGCTCGGACGGCATCTTCGGAGAGAGGCCCCACCCCCGTCTCTACGGCACCGCCGCCCGCGCGCTGGGACGCTACGCGCTGCAGGAGAGAGAGATACCCATCGAGGAGGCGGTCGCCCGCTTGACCAGCCGTGCCGCCGACCGCGTCGGACTCGGAGACAGAGGGCGGATCAGGGAGGGGCTGCGTGCCGACTTCGTGCTGCTCGACCCAGTGCGTTTTATCGACACCGCTACCTACGAAGATCCGAAGCAGGTCCCGAGCGGGGTAGACTGGGTCCTCGTCGCCGGTCGTACGGTGTGGGAGGGGGGAACGCACACGGGAGAGCTCCCCGGCGGCGTGGTACGCGAGCCGCTTCCCACAGGATAGGAGGCAGCGAAAGGGGACCTAATGTCACCCGGGCTTGCTGCCAGACCCGAGGGAAAGGAGAGGTCATGAACCACGTTGAGGAAGACCATTAGACGCTCGCCAGGCCAGCGAGGCCTTCGGACGGGAAGTGACGGACGCCGTGGTGACCCGCTCCGTCACATTTCTCGAGCAGCCTGCGAGAGTAAGAATCTTTGGTAGGCGTTCAGTCGTTATGACGTACGCTTACTTCGCGCGCCAACGGACTGGAGAAAACGTTGTAGCCGAGCCTCTCTAGAAGGGGGGCGCGTCTTCTTACCGTCTCGGGACGGGGATAGAGGGTTGTCAAGCGCACGTCGGGCTGAGACTCGTAGGTTGCCAGAATGTATGCCGCCCTTTCTCTGGACGCCTGTTGCACTCTGCCCACCTCAATCCCGTTCCGGTAGGAGATGCCGGCGCTCAGAAGTATGGCTCCGACGATGGTGAGGAGCAGCACGGCTCGGCCGATGCCAAATCCTCTTGCGAGTACCATCTTTGCCAGCACCGCGTAGACGCTCGCTACCGCAAGGATGGAAAAGCTCGTGTACCTGGAGATAGCTGCCTGCCAAACCCCAAACATACCCGAGCGCCCGAGCGTGATGGTGGCCAGGATAAGCAAAGAGTAGAGAAAGAGGGATATCCAGAACGAATGCTCGCGTAGCACTCCGCGCCAGTACATCGCGAAAAAGATCCCCAGGGCGAGACAACCTATAACCAGACCTCCCATCAAGGCGTGCTCTGGGTGCCAGAACAGCGCACTCCCCAAGAGCGTTAGAAAATACTCGGCTGCCGTCCCAACATGGTTCAGGGCTTGAACGAGAGGCGGGTGGCCCTGCGGTGTTTCGTAATCGACGAAGTAAGCAACCCATTCTGCGACGCCGACGAGCCCCCAGATGCCGACGAAGATCTTCTTTCTCGACGTTGCCGCTGGTCCGAGGAGCAGCCCCAGGAGTCCCGCCGGCCACACCAAGAGCCCTTGCGCAGTCGAGAACGAAGCAACGGTAGCACTCCCTAGCGCTGCGACAAAGGCGAGTCTCTTGGTGTCGTTGCTGCTCGCGGCGTAAAGCAAATAGAGCGCAAGCACACCGAACGTTTGGGTGAAGGCAAAGTTTATCTGGAACCCAAACAGCATGTTCTCGTATTGCCTGAAGCTGAAGATAAGAAGCGCGACGGGGACGAAGAAGATGAGCGGTAACCCGATCTCTCTGCGGAAAGCCAGCAGGAGTACGGCTGCCGTGACAAGAAAACAACTCACTATAAGGTACATCTCGGCTACGTTGTTATACCTGGTCAGCATGCCCAGTAATAGCTCGGCTCCTTTGGGGAAGAACATCCTGTGCTCGTTGTGCTGGGCGTAGAGGTCCGCGAAGGCTAGCCTGCCACTGGACCACTTGCGGAAGACCAGAACCATGTCCCAGGCATCGGCGAAGACGACGTTGACGCCGAAGGCGCGCACATAGAGATAAGGTAGCGCAGCGGGGACCACGATGAAAAACCAGGCAACGCCCGCGGTTATGCGTTTATAGGTGCTGGTCCTTCCCATCGTTAGCAATGACCTTCTTTCGTGCCAGCTTAGCTAACCACTCTGTGCGCCGCAAGACCGGTGGACTTCGTCGAGGAGCGTTTCGTAGCGGTAGAGGGTCTCGGCGAGAGCACTGGCGTCGTGGCCACGGCACACGAGCAACCCAGAAGCCGCTTCGGAGAGCCCCTCTGGTCTTGTCGGGAAGGACTTGGCAGCGGTCACCGGCCCTTCTCGTTGAGAGCCACTGATTCGCCTCCCAGGTCTTACGAGAGCGATATAATTCATTTTCCATCTGTCGGCTGTTCGGGAGTTCTGTGCACAGGGGAATGCGGAAGGTCACGCTCGCCGACCGGTTGCGATACCGGTTCGACAATACGATCTCGAAGGGCACCGTCGCACTTATCGGCTGGCTCTTCCTGGTGCTCGTGGCGCTGGTCGTGACGAGCACCCTGTTCGTCTACCTGACCGGTCTTGCGCCGGCCAGCGGGGACCACAGGCCGGGCTTCTTCGAGACGCTCTGGATCGATCTGATGCGGACTATCGACCCGGGCAACGTGGGCGGGGATCGGGGGAGCTGGCCTTATTTGCTCTCGATGCTGGCGGTTACGACCGGCGGCATCCTGGTCTTCAGCACCCTTATCGGGGTTATCTTCGCCGGCATCGACGAGAAGCTGGCGGACCTGCGCAAGGGCCGCTCGTTCGTCGTGGAGCGCGGGCACACAGTTATCTACGGCTTCTCGCCCGAGGTCTTCCCTGTCGTGGCCGAACTCGTCAAGGCCAACGAGAGCCGCCGGAGCGCATGCATAGCTATTCTCGCCGAGCACGACAAGGTCGAGATGGAAGACGAGATCCGTGCCAGGGTGGGAAAGACCGGGCGCACCCGCGTGGTCTGCAGGACCGGAGATCCTATCAACATCGACGATGTCGAGATCGTCAACCCGAACGAGGCGCGCTCGATCCTCGTCCTTCCTCCCGAGGGGCCCGGGGCCGACTCCAAGGTGATAAAGACCGTCCTCGCCCTCACCAACAACCCGAACCGGCGCGAGGAGCCTTACCACATCGTATCGAGGATCGACGATCCGGAGAACCTCGGGGTGGCGCGTATGGTCGGACGCGCCGAGCTCAGGCTGGTCGCCGTAGACGATCTCATCGCGCGCATCACGGCCCAGACCTGCCGCCAGTCAGGCCTCTCCGTCGTCTACACCGACCTCCTGGACTTCGGGAGGGATGAGATCTACTTTACCCCCGAACCCCGGCTCGTCGGGTCGACCTTCGGCGAAGCCCTCACGGCCTACGAGGGTTGCGCGGTGATCGGGCTCCGCAAACGGGACGGCCGTATCACGCTCAACCCACGGGCCGACACCGAGATCTCCGCCGAACACGAGATCATACTCATCGCCGAAGACGACAGCGCGATACATCTCTCGGAACATACGGTCCCCGAGATCGACGCCAGGGCCGTACGAAAACCTCCCTCCCGTGAGGCGGGGCCGGAGCGAACCCTGATCCTCGGCTGGAACGACCGCGCGCCCACGATAGTCGCCGAGCTCGACCACTACGTCCATACCGGCTCGGAAGTAACCGTGGTGACGCCCGACGGTGCCGTACCCTCGTCCCGCTTCGACGGGCTGAAGAACCAGAAGGTCACGTCCAGCGTCGGTGACATCACGGACCGGCGCATTCTGGACCAGCTCGAGGTCGCTTCCTACGACCATGTGATCGTCCTCGGCCACCCGGACGAGCCGGACCCCAACGCCGCCGACTCGAAGACCCTGGTCACGCTCTTGCACCTGCGTGAGATCGCCGAGGGCAGCGAGCACGGGTTCTCCATAGTCAGCGAGATGCTCGACGTCCGCAACCGCGAGCTGGCCGAGGTTACGGGCGCGGACGACTTTATCGTCAGCGATCATCTGGCGAGCCTCATGATGTGCCAGGTCTCGGAGAACAGGGAGCTCTCGACGGTGTTCGAGGATCTGATCTCCTCCCACGGCTCGGAACTGTACCTGAAACCCGCCTCCGAGTACGTGGAACCCGGCGTACCACTGAACTTCTACACCATCCTGGAAGCCGCCCGCCGACGCGGCGAGGTGGCCGTGGGCTACCGTCTGGGGGCCGAGACCGGGAATCCCGCCACCTCTTATGGCGTGCACCTGAACCCCTTGAAATCTCGGCGCGTCACCTTCGCCCGGGACGACAGCCTGATCGTACTCGCAGAGTCCTGACCCTAGGCTCGGAGTTCTTCACAGCCTCGCCGCCGTTCGGTATCTTGGTGAGACGTATCGAAGATCAGGTCTCGGCGGGCGCAGCGTGACAGGGTTGTTCGGCCCTGGGCCGCAGAGACGAAGCTCAGGAGAACGGGAGGCACTCAGGGTATGTCGAGAGGACGCAGGGTCCAGGGGCAGAGCAACCCTCTGGCGGAAACGCAAGCCGAGCTGCACGCCGAGCGCGCGACAGAGTGGCTGCGAGTGCCGCTGATCGTCGCCGCGCTGCTGGCCATTCCTACCATCATCTTACAGGAGTCCGATCTCGGGAAGTCCTGGGAGGTCCTCGCCGCAGTCCTGGACTGGTGCATCTGGGCAATGTTCGCGGCCAACCTGGCCATCATGCTCTCTATCGTTCCGGACCGGCGACGCTGGTTGGTAAACAATCCTTTAGACGTGCTCATCGTGGTACTCACCCCGCCGTTCCTCCCTGCGACGTTGAAGCTGGCGCGTGTGCTGCCGATCGTAAGGCTGATCTGGCTGGCGGCAGTGGCCCACCGTTTGCGCAACGTCTTCTCGCTCAAGGGGTTACGCTACGCGGCGCTGGTAGTCTTCACCGTCGTGGTTGGTGGCGGTGTCGTCTTCGTCGCCGTCGAGCCGGGACAGGACTTGAGCACCTGGGACGGACTCTGGTGGGCTGCAGAGACCGTGACGACGGTGGCCTACGGGGATATCTACCCCACAACGGCGCTGGGCCGCATAGTCGCCACCGTCGTAATGACCGCCGGTATAGGCTTCGTCGCCCTGCTGACCGGTGCCCTGGCCCAACGCTTCCTGTACGGCGGGGGGGAAGGGGCAGCACCAGAACCCGCTACGGACGAAGCCGATGTGATGCGGAAGCTCGACGAGTTATCCTCCCAGATCACAGAGCTCCAGAAGGCTCTGGGGGAACTCAGGCGGCCCTGAAGTACACGACGGCAGATGCGCCGACCAGCACCACGACCAGAACAAAAACCAGGATGGCAGGAAGCAACACCACGAGGAGCGCCCGGCCCGTGGTTGTCGAGTGCATCTCGCGAATCCCCACGGTGGCCAGATAGAGACGGTACAGGGAGAAAATCCACCCGATATACGGTATCCAGCCCAGGAGGCTCGTCACCGAGGAGTAGGAGACTACCCGGAAGGTCGCCCCGAACCCCGAGTGCCCCTGTCCCACGACAAGGATCACCAACAGGTGCGTCACTAGCGCCGACAGGTAGATGCCCACGGTCGCCGCTATGGGAGCGAGCACCAACCCCCCTACGAACGCCAGGAAGCCCTGGTCGCCCCTGGCGCCGAGCAGCCACGTGGCGCCTCCGGGGACGTCCACGAAAGTCAGGAGACCAACGAGGATGACGGAGATCTCGACGCAGATCAGGGCGAAGATCAGAGGTCCCAGGAACCTTCCCTGACGGGGAAGACCCGCGAAGAAGGCCCCAGGCTGGAGTACGACGCGCCTCACGACTTCCACGAAGCTGTTGACCGGATCGGAGAGGTCGTAGTCTCCTCCCGAGGTGGTTGTCCTGGAAGCCATCGTCACGCTCCTTTTCTGGTAGGTATATCTGCGCCGGCGCCTCTCAACTCTAAACTCGCACGCCGGCAGGCGCAACGATGGCATCGCTCTCGGCCCGTTCATCGCGCATCAGGAGAGGATCCACCAGGACACCCGGCCGAACACGCGGCCTGCTAGAACGTTCTCTTCGCCCGGGCAGAAGCAAACCATGACGGTAGCTAGTCTGTCTGCCCACCCTGTGTAGTCGTCTCGGGGCGTAGCCACAAGGAGACGTGGGCCGGTTGCATCGTCTCCCTTACCACTCCTACCAGATCGTCGCCCAGCGCGTCCAGGTCCGTTTCGTTGCGCAGTCTGGCCGAGAAGGCCTCCAGGGTCTTCCTCGCGTCGTACTTCCGACGGTAGAAGCGCCTGTCTATGAACGACTGTATGCGCCGCCTCAGGGGCTGGAACAGGGCCGCGATCATCAAGGTAGAGGCGACAATGGCCAGTTGGGACTCCTGTCCGGTGAGGGCACGAAGGAGTCCTTGGAGCACCACGATGCTGACCACGTAGACCGCCACCAGCGATGTAGTAAGGGCCCCGTAGACGAGGGTGCGGTTTATGAGAAGGTCGATCTCGTAGAGCCGGTATCTCAAGATGGCTATGCTCACAGCAACCGGAAGTCCCGCGATGCCTATCATGGCAGGTACGAAGACGACCCATCCTACCCACGACTGACTCGTAGCTGCGGAGAGCACGTAGGTGATGATGGCGCTGGTGGCCAGCAGGGCCCCGGCATAGGCGAACCACTTGATCTGCTGACGCTCCTCTCCCCTCGAGCGGCGCAGCCGCATCAACACCGCCGCCACCGCTACCAGACCTGAGGCGTACAAGAGCGACTCGGTCAGGACAGCAGCGTGCGGGAAGCGTTCCAGGCCGAAGGGATTGTCTATAAGCTCTAGCCCTCTGATCGGGCCAGGTGAGAGCGCCACAGCGACAGTCCCCGTCGTGACCAACACTGCAATAAACCACGCGAAGGGTCGCCAACTGGCGCTCGGCAGTCGACCGTCGGGAAACAACAGCGCCAGGCACACGTAGAGGCCGATGTCCGGAACCCACAGCCAACAGGCGAGCCAGGCCAGCACCTCACCTCCCGGCAGCAAGCCTGACTTCGTCACGAGCGAGTAGGCAGCGTACTCGCTGCTTAGGAGGCGCACACCTCCGAGGAAACCTAGGGCGCAGAAGATCCACCCTATAAGGTTATGGGGTCGGCGGGAAGCGATGATGGCCCCCATTGTCGAGAAGGTCATTACCGGCACCACGGCGAGCACCGGGGAGAAGGCCGCATCTACCATGACGTTGTCGAGCCACTGGCCAATGACTACGTCACGAGGGAACCGACTTAGCAGTGCCAACAACCAGACGCCAAGCGCCGCCATGCCCACGCACAGCGTACACATCGACCAGGTCAACCAGGAGGCAGCGCGGGTGCTCATCCCACCAACTCCTCGACTCTGATCTCTTGCTCCTTCTGTCACAACACCACTCTATCGTACTACCGTCTTCCAGTCGTTACGACAAACGTTACGAAGACCGTTTTCGGCTGGAGAGAGCCGAATTTCCCAGGATTCTTCCTTGAAGTAGCTAGTGATGTATGCTTGTGTCCACGAAGCATTTTGCAACCCCGCTACTTGGCTGCGGGACGCGATCACGATTCGCGCATCCAAGAAGTGCGACATAATGGGAGAGTCCATGCCTCAAGCTGGAAAGGTGGTAGTGTCATGTTCGCGCGGGTAACCCAGTTGGCCGTACGCCCGGAGCGCCTACAACAGGGGCACCGTGAGATCGAAGAGCACCTCATCCCAGCAGTTAGGATGCAACCCGGTTACAGCGGTGGCTTGATCCTTACCAACGAAGAGAGCGGCAAGATGCTCGCTGTAAGCCTTTGGGAGAGCGAGCAACAGATGCACGCCACCGACGAGGCTGCGCACTGGTTCCGAATCTTCGGCGCCGAAGCCGTCGGTGGCACGGTCACAGACGTCGAGACCTACGAGGTCTACGCGCACGAGTGATATGTAAACCGCCAGGTCGCTTCTCGTTTGAGGCGCGCAGCGCCCGCCGCATTGGATTCCCCCTGCAGCTAGCCGAGTTGCTCGCGCTTTGAAGGTTTATCGAGGTGCAGCCACAAGGAAACGTGGGCCGGTTGCATCGTCTCCCTTACCACTCCTACGAGATCGTCGCCTAGCGCGTCCAGATCCGTTTCGTTGCGCAGGCTGGCCGAGAAGGTTTCCAGGGTCTTCCTCGCGTCGTACTTGCTGCGATAGAAGCGCCTGTCCATAAAGGATTGTACGCGCCGCCTCAAGGGCTGGAACAGGGCTGCTATCAAGAGCGTGGAGGCGACCACGGCGAGGGTGGATTGTTCACCGATCAAGACGACGAAGAGCCGCTGCAACACGACGATAACGCTGAAGTAG
>Ga0126312_10002362_pt1 | contig 12626 bp, 20 predicted proteins | sample Plot104A_FD_92537 | JGI IMG/M metagenome (GOLD analysis project Ga0126312, IMG submission 92537) | Serpentine soil microbial communities from UC McLaughlin Reserve, CA, USA - Plot104A | ecosystem: Environmental > Terrestrial > Soil > Grasslands | place: USA: UC McLaughlin Reserve, Lake County... | reverse complement strand
CCGAGTCGTGCATAATGTCCGTCGGGTGCGCGATCACGAGCTCGTCGCCGACCGCGACGAGGACGATCCCCGCAACGATTGGGAGGTGTAAGTAGGTGTAGATGTCGCGGCCGATCTGGCCCCGCTCCTCGGCGGTGGCCGCGCGGATCCGCTCCAAGACCCTGCCGGCGACCTGGCCGAAGTACAGCCACCAGAGCGCCGTCGAGGAGAGCAAGGCGAGCAGGAGCGCGGCGACGACCTCGAGGCTCAACCCCGTATCCGACGCAGTGGCCCCTGCGAGAACGATGCTTTCTCCGAGCGCGATGATCACGAACAGCTGGAAGCGCTCGCCGAAATGGGCGCCCTCGATCTGCCACTGGCTCATGGCCGTGGCGCCCACGCCCGGAAGCCAATACGTCACCAGCGGCGCCGCGAGGTCGAGTCCAAGCGCACCCAGCCACAGAATCCAGCGCCACGCCTCGGTGTCCACGATGCCGCCGGCGACCCACAGCGGCGCCGAGAGGACGCTCCAGGCCAGGATCTGGCGGAAGTTCTGGTTGAACAGGCCGCGCGGCGTGGCCGCGACAACGAAAGCGTTGCGCCCGATCTGCAGACCCGAATAGGCACAAGCGAACAGCAGCGCGTGCTCGCCGAATCCCTCCGGGATGGCGACCGCCATCAGAAGACTTGCGCCCATCACGAAGACGAGCACGAGCCGGACCGGCGCCGTATCCGGGTCGAACCAGTTGGTCATCCACGTCGTGTAGTTCCAGGCCCAGTACAGGGCGACGAGCATGAACGCCGTCTCGGCCGCGCCAGTCCAGCTGATGTCCGCAAGCAGATGGTGCGACAGCTGCGTGACAGCGAAGACGTAGACGAGGTCGAAGAAGAGCTCGAAGGACGTCGCGCGCTGCTCGCCCTCCCCACGAGCGCGGATGATCGGCAGCTCCGGGATGATCGGGCTCGGAGTGGCCGCCACGACGCGAGCATAGGCGAGCAGTGGGGGTGGCACGCGCCATCGCGCGCAGTACGCATAACACCAGGACGAGAGCCGAAGGCGCCTCCGAATCGAACCGGCGTAGACGGCTGTGTACGTCTTGATCCACGGCAGGATCAGGTTGCCTACGAGATACCGGGCTCCCGCCTGGTGGCGACCAAGGGCGCCGGGCACTTCGTCTACGACGAGCAGCCGGAGCGCTGCGCGCGCGGGCTCGTCGGCTTCCTCGGCCGCTAGCGGCTCACTCCTCCCACCAGCCCGGGACCATCTCGGCGTCGCCCTTGTGCCTGGGCCCGAAGGCGAGCACCTCGAGTCCCTGCGGACCGGCCTCGAGCGCGCGCGTCACTCCGGGCGCGATCCGCAGCCCGTCCAGCTCGGCGAGCTCGACTATCTCACCGTCGAGGTTCGCCCGGCCGGAGCCGGAGATCACGACGTAGACCTCCTCCGCGGCCTGGTGCCGGTGGCCGAACGCCTGCCGTGCGTCCGGGCGCAGGCGGTGGTGGCTGAGGCCGGTCGTCCGTGTCTCCAGGTCTTCGTTCACAAAGCGCGCCTGCCCCACCGCGCCGTACCCGAACTTGGCCGCCATGTCCTCGGCGTCGGTGAGCTTGCGCAATGTGAACGGCGAGTCGGCCTCGCTCGCTCCCAGCGGTCCCTTGCCACCGAGCGGCTCGAGCTCGACCATCTCCCACTCGACCGCCAGCTCATTGACCGCGGCCGCCTGCTCGGGGGGGATCCGCTCGATGGACGCCTCCAGGTCCTCCTGGCTTCGCCAAAGCTCGGTCACCCACACGACGTCGGGGCTGTCCGCCTGCCCGTTCACCAGGTAGAGGAGGCAGCCGGGGTCGTTCTCGAGCGCCTCCGCGGCGGCAAGGAGCCGCTCGGCAAGCTCCTCCCCCTTCCCCTCCGCTGCCGTCACCTTTCCGTATCTCATTACTTCGCTCATGACCGCGAAGGTACCCGGCGGCGACCGCAGTCGTATTGGAAGAATGCGACGACGTGCAGGAGGCGACGGCGAGCACCCACGGGATCCTCGAACCGGAACGCGGGCGCGCGCACTTCGAGCTCCGCTGCTTGACGCCGAGCGAGAAACTCGCGGATCACGTCGAGCGTCACTGGATCGTGAGCTGGGACCCCCTGGGCGATCGCGGATCGTTCACGCAGGAGATCCTCCCCCACCCCTGCATCAACCTGGTCGGCGAACCGGGGCTGATCGCGGTCTGGGGCATCCCGGTGGCCCGGTCGCCGCACCGGATCAAGGGGACGGGCGTCGCGATCGGGACGAAGTTCAGACCGGGCGGCTTCGCCGGCTTCGTCGACCGGCCGGTGAGCGAGCTGAACGGCCGCGCGATCCCGCTCGCGACGCTCTTCGGCGCCGCCGGAGCGCGCCTCGAGCGCCGGCTCGCCGCGGTCGGCGGCAACCCCGAACGCCACATCGAGGCCGTCGAGGAGTTCCTCGCCGCGCGCCTGCCGGCTCCTGACGCGCGCTACCGACTCGTATGCGCGGTCGTCCGCGAGATGCTGATCGCAGCGCCCGGCACCACGGTCGCCGAGCTCGCCGAGCGCCACGCGGTTTCGCCGCGGACCCTTCAGCGCCTCTTTCGCGACTACGTCGGCGTCGGCCCGAAGTGGGTCCTGAAGCGCTACCGCATGCACGAGGCTGCGGAGCGGATCGCCGCCGGCGAGGCCGACGACCACGCCGCACTCGCCGCCGAGCTCGGCTACTTCGACCAGCCCCATTTCATCCGCGACTTCCGCTCGCAGATCGGGCAGACGCCCGCCGCCTACGCGCGCGCATGCGCTGCCGCCGCCGGCCGCGAGCCGGCGCTCGCCGCCTAGCGCCGTGGAGCTCGTCCCCTACGCCGAGACCGAGGCCGACCGCGCGCTCACGGAGGAGCTCGAGTCCGACCCGGAGGTGATGCGGGAGCTCGGCGGCGCCCACAACGCGGAGGAGATCGCGGCGACCCACGAGCGGCGTGCGAACCAGCTTGAGCTTCCCGACTGGTGGTTCAAGATCGTGCCAGAGCCCGGTGGCGCGGCGGTCGGGACGATCGGAATTTGGCCGGCGGACCACGTCGATGACCGGATCTACGAGGTCGGCTGGACGGTCCTGGCGCGTCACCAGGGCAAGGGGATCGCGAGCCGCGCGCTCGCGATCCTCCTCGAGCGGGCGCGCGCCGATGGGCGCTTCGGCTCGGTCCACGCGTTCCCGGGAGTGACCAACCCGGCGTCGAACGCGCTCTGCCGCAAGTTCGGCTTCCGGAAGCTGGGCGAGCGCGACGTCGTCTACACAGGCCGAACGCTGCGCGTGAACCACTGGGTGCTCGACCTCGATGAGCGCGGATAATCGGCCGATGAAGAAGGTCAACATCAAGGATCCGCAGTTCGACTACGACGCCGACGACCCGCCCGGGTTCAGAGCGGGCATGTTCCGCTTCGGGCCGCTGATCGGCGCCGAGCAGATGGGAGCGAGCGTCTATGAGATGGCGCCGGGCGAGGCCCTCTGTCCGTACCACTATGAGTACGCGGAGGAGGAGTGGCTGATCGTGCTCGAGGGCACGGCGACCGTCCGCCATCCGGAGGGCTCCGAGGAGCTTCAGCCCTTGGACGTCGTCTGCTTCAAGCCGGGATCGGACGGCGCGCACCAGGTCCGCAACGACGGCTCCGAGACGCTGCGGGTCCTGATGTCCTCGACCGTCGTGCACCCGGCCGCGACCGTCTATCCGGACAGCGACAAGATCGCCGTCTGGACCGGCAACAAGGCCGACAACCTGATCGTGCGGCGCTCGAGCGGCGTCGATTACTACGACGGGGAGTCGAACGTCACCTGATCGAGGTGCCGGCGGCGCTTGCCGGCTCGAGCTCGAAGAGCCAGTAGTGGCGGCCGATCACCGGCACGGAGACGTTGAACACGTCGACCTCGCCGACCCTTCCGGTGAACCGGCCGCAATGCGCGTGCCCGTGTACGACGAGGTCGGGATCGTGCGCGCTCAGCGGAGCCGCGAGGCGGTCCGTGCCGAGGAACGCCCAGATCCCCTGCCGCTCGCCCTCGAGCGTCTCGGTGATCGGCGAGTAGTGCATGACGACGATCCGGACCGGGCAAACGGCGACCTCGTGAAGGCCGCGCTCGATCGCCTCGACATCGCGGGTCGTCTCGGCGTAGACCTGGCGCAGCAGAGGCTCGCCGAAGTCCGGGAGGTGTGATCCGGGGAATCCCCCGATGAAGCCTTTGGTGCCGACGATGCCGACGTCGATTCCGGCGATCTCCTCGATCGCCCACGAGCGCTCGAGCACATGGATACCGCCCTCCTCGAGGACCGCTGTCACTTCGCCGGCCAGATCGGCGTGCCAATCGTGGTTGCCGAGCACCGCGTAGACCGGGATCGCGAGCTCGCCGCAGGCGCGGGCGAGGACCTCCGCCTCCGCCGGCTGTCCCATCGTCGTCAGGTCGCCGGCGAGCAGCAGCAGGTCGGCCTCATCGGGATCGATCCGCGCCAGCGCCTCGACCGTCGGGTTCGGACGGTCCGCGTGGCAGTGGATGTCGGCGACGGCCGCGACTCGGATCGGCCGCGGCTCGGAGCGGCTCGCGACTGCCGTCATCTCGGGGAGATCGCTTCGCATGCCCATCGACCTACCCGGCGCGATCGCTTCAAAAGCATCCCCCGGGGTAGCTGAATCGCATGGGAGACGGTGACCATCCGTTTGCCGCAATCGAGCAGACGTTCAAGAAGTCGGTGGCGGCGTTCGATCGCGCGGAGGTGCCGTTCCTGCTCGGCGGCAGCCTCGCGATCTGGGCCCACGGCGGCCCAGAGACGCGCAACGACCTCGACTTCATGGTCAAGCCCGAAGACGCTGAACGGGCGCTCGAGGCGCTGGTCGACGTCGGGATGCGACCCGAGCACCCGACCGAGGAGTGGCTGCTCAAGGCCTGGGACGGCGACGTGCTGGTCGATCTCATCCACCACCCGATGGGGATGACGATCACCGACGAGGTGATCTCCCGCGGCCCACGGCGAAGCGTGGCCGCGATGGAGGTCGCGGTAATGGCGGTCGAGGACGTCCTCGCGACGAAGCTTCTCGCCCTCGGCGAGCACTCGCTCGACCTTGAGGGCTCGCTCCAGCTCGCCAGGGCACTGCGCGAGCAGATCGATTGGGCGCAGGTCCGATCGCGCACCGAGCAGTCGCCCTACGCGCGCGCCTTCCTCTACCTGGTCGAGCAGCTCGGGATCGTCGGCGCTGGCCGTGCCGCCGGCGATCCGAGTCGCCGCGTCAGAGTCGTCCAGTAGGCGGATTGGACCCGCACGCCGACGAATGTGCCCATGCGCGCGGGGTACCTAAACGGGAGGAAGGAGGAGAACTGATGCTTTGGTTGATTCTCGGAATCGTGCTCTTGGTGATCGCGATCGCCGGCGGGGCGATCATCCACCCGATCATCTTCGTGCTCGGCATCGCGGCGATCGTGATGTTCCTCATGAGCCGCCGCTACGCCTGAGGCGTCCTGTCGGACGACGACAGAGCGCCCCGCCCGAACGGGCGGGGCGCTCAATGTCGCAGGTACAGGTATCTAGACGACGCTAGGACGCTACTTCTTGGTCGTGCCGCGGAGCCGCTTCGCAGCACCGCCAACGCCGCGCTTCACCTTCGCGCTTGCCTTGTCGATACGGCCCCGGTCCTTGAGACCCTTGTTGCCGGTCGCCTCGCCGGTGGCCTTCTTCGCGCGCCCCTTCGTTTCGTCGATCCGTTCGCCCATGATCACTTCCCCTGCTTGGCGGCCTTGCTCGCGCGCTCTACCGCGCCCGCGACCTCGCCGACCTGGCGCCCGTAGGAACCAACGCGCTGGGCCGTCGACGCGACCTTGTCGAAGTCGACGCTCTTGCGCATCTTGTCGAAGTCGACGCTCTTGCGCATCTTGTCGACGTCGATCGCCTTGCCCGGCTTCGGCATGTTCGGCATGTGGAAGCCGTTGAGGCGCTTGCGCACCGGCCCGGCGCGGTTGCCCTGGATCTTGTTGCGAATCGCCGCGCCCCCGACGACTCCCGCGACCCCCGCGATCGCCGCGCCGCCCACCATGAGCGGCGTCTTCGCCTTCGACGCAGCGGTCGACACCGCCTTGCCCGCTGCCTTCGTACCGGCGACGGCCGCGTCCTTCGCGGCGGTTGCCGGCGCCGCAGCCGAGGCGCCGTTAGCTGACGCTCCGGCGCGCTTGGTTCGGCTCGCCGTCGACGAGCCGGCCGACTTCGCGCGACTCGAGCCCGCGGACTTCGCGCGGCTCGACGTCTTTCTCGATCTCGACGAGGACCCGGACCCGTTCGACTTCGACTTCGACGTCGACGACTTGCGGGTCGAGCTCGACGTCGAACGCTTGCTTGCTTGCGCCATCTTGACTCCTCCTCTGCAGTCCGTGCGTGCACAAACGCCGTACCCCGGCATCCGCCCTACAAACGGAACGGTACGGCTGCAGGGGTATGTGCGCGCGCCAGGTCAGTCACCTGCACGCGGTCACCCAGCATGTCACTTCTTGTGTTTCTGCGTTCGCTCGATCGCGGCGCCGATGTCGCCCAGCTGCTGTCCGACCTCGCCGGCCTTGCGCGCGGCGGCGGCAATCGCGCCGACGTCGAGCTTGCCGTCGCGGAGCGGGAGCGGGAACTGCGCACGGCCACGGACCGTGGAACGGCGGTTGCGCTTGCGGATCAGGTAACCCCCGGCAAGCGCTGCCGCGGTGATCCCGACGATCACAGAGGTCTTCGCGCTCGCGACCGCGCGACCCGCGGCCCGTGCGCCGGCGGCCGCGGCCGCACGAGCGGCTAGCGCGTTACCCGCTGCGTCCCCCGGCGCCGGCTGTTGTGCGTTTGCGGTGGCGTTGGGGGTCGCGCGCGAACCGCCGCGGCGGTCCCGCGTGCTCGCAGCGGAGCCGCCGCTCGCGTTGGACTTGGTCGGCGAGCTGGAGCGCTTGCGCGACGATGTCGACGGGCTTGACGAGCTGCGCCTCTTGGAACTCGTCTTCGACCCCCTCGAGGTCGTCTTGGTCGAGGTCGTCTTGGCCCGCTTCGCGCTCGTCTTCGCGCTTTTCGTGCTCCCGGCCCTGCGCCTTGACGACGAGCTCGAGCCGCCCTGTGAGCTCTGCGTAGCTCGCCGCCGGCCCGATGTTCGCTTCCGGTTCGCCGTGCTCGCCCGGGGCATCCCCGGCTCCTTCCCCTCGCAGTTACACCTCAGGCGTACCCTACGCCGATTTCGGGTAAACGGTTCTTTGCAGGAGTTTTGGCATGGCCACCGGGTTGCGCAACGAGGCGCCGAACCACGAAGGCGAGAGCAGGATCGAGCGGCACCGCCAGCGCGCCGCAAACGCCCGGGAGCGCGCGAAGAGGTCGCTTACCGAGCGCCGCTCGCTGGCACGAACCCGTGTCGGCAGCGCCCGTCGTAAGCAATCGCTCGCTGCCTCGCGCGGACGACGGCGGGCAAAGGTCGCCGCGGTCCTGCGCAAGCGCAGCGTCGCTGCGACGCGCCGCAAGGCGGAGCGGGCGCGGGCGCGATCGAAGCGCGCGTCGGAACTCGCACGATCGCGGGTCGGCGCGCGGCACTCCGGTTAAGTCGGCTAACGACCGGCGATCCCGAACAGGATCCGCTCGATCCGGTCCAGGATCTGGTGGCTGGGGTACTGCACCCCCTGCACCGATCCGATCAGGTACGCAACGAGCCGCTCGGCATGCTCCCGCGTATACGCGAGGTTCTCAGCCCGATCAAGCAGCTCCTTGCTCGGGTAGCGCACCGACGTGATCCGGTCCATCAGCGCGTCCATATAGTGCTGGCGCAGTTCCTCTCCATCCATGTCGCATCCTCCTCTTTCCTGGCTACAACAATTTTCCCAGCGGTCCGAGGTCGAGGTTGAGGTCCTCGTCCTCGAGCCCGAACGCATCCTTTAGCTCCTCCATGCGGCGCTCGAGCAGCATGAACGTCTCGCCCAACCGCTCGACCTCCTCCGCCGACAGCGAGCCGCCCTCGATCCGACGCAGCGCCTGGCGCTCCATTAGCTCGCGAAGCAGCTCGACGAGTGTGAGGACGAGTTGCGCCAGCCCCTTCTCAAGGCTCTCGCGGTCGGCGTTCACGCGCCGGTCGAGCGCCGACCCGAGGCGGTCGAGCTCGCTGCCGAACAGCTCGAGGTCCGAGTCGCCTGCGAGCAGGCGGTCGCGGGCACCGCGCCGCGCGGTTGACCCGAGGCGCTCTGACATCAATTGACCCCCGCGGCGAAGCTGTACGGAGGCCAGGGGCCGGTGCACGCGACGGTCACGCCGTCGAGCTCGTCACCAACCCGCTCGGCAGTCTCCGCGAAGTCATCCACCAGCTCGCGGTCGACGAGGTAGGCGGTCCGCAGTGCCATCCGCTCATGCGAGCTGGCGATTGGGGTGTGGTCGCGTGCGAGTGGCTCGAGCGATGCGTGGATGCGCGCCCCGGCCTCCTCAACACGCTGCTTGCGGTCGAGGCGATCAAGCATGTACGCGGCTCCCGGGCCGGCGTCGGGTCCGCGCGTGGCTCGCGCCGCGGGCTTCGGATCAACCGCGGCCCGCACCGCAATCTCGACCGCGCCTCGGACCTCGTCGAGCGCCTGGCTGAAGTCGCGGCCGCGCTCGCGCAGCAGCGCGAGGACCGCGTCGGGGTTGTCGACCACGCTTCCCATCCGCACCGGCAGTACCGCCCCGGCCTCCATCAGCGCCTCGACCACTGTCTCGTGCGCCCACAGCTCCTCCTCGGCGGCGCGCAGCCGCAGGCCGTCATGCTCGCTCGCGACTACGGCGAGTCGGCCATCGCGGATCGTGTGGAGCGGCGCCCCCTCGAGACCCGGAACGTCCGGCTCGTCGGCTGCGTCGGTGATCGCATAGAGGTAGATCATTTCCCCTCAGAGCGCGGAGGACTCGAGCGCCGGGCCTCGCGCGCTCATCGAGACGCCGAGCTCGCGCTCCATCGTCTCGACCGACGCGACCAAGGCCCGCAGGCCGACGTAGAGCAGGTCGACATCGGCGACCGCGAGCGTGATGTCACCGTGGATGACGACGCCGCCGTCGAGCAGACGGTCGACCAGGTCGACCAGCGACACCTCCCGCGCCATGCGGGCGCGTTCGCGGTTCGTCTCCCGGCGCTGGCGGCCGGCCTCACGTCTCGCCCGCGAGCTCTCGAGCGTCCGCTCGCGCCTACGCGCAGCGGCCTCGCGCCGGCGAGCGGCCGCCTCGCGCTGTGCGTCGCGGCGAGGCCCGCGGGGTGCAGTCACCGGGCCGCCTCGATCGAACCCTTGACGAAGTTGTACGGGGGCCACGGTCCGGTCAGCTCCACGGATGCGCTGAGCTCCTGGAACTCCGCGGCGAGGGCCGCAACCTCGGCTCGAAGGGCCTCGGCGTCGTCGTCGTCCACGAGGTAGACGCCGTTCAGGAGCATGCTCCCCTCGTGCCCGCTGACCTCCGGGTTCTGGAGCGGGTTGAGAAGCGCCTCGGCAGCGTGGGCCGACGCCCGCTCATGCACCCGGTCCGCCCACTCCTCCGCGATCCGGTCGGCGTCCTCGCGGGCGCGCGCCTCGCGGCTTCGCCTCCGCATGTACTCGACACCCGGCGAGGCGTCGCCGCCGGCCTCCGAGCCCTCTCCGGACACCGCGCGCTCCAGGGCGCCGGGCTCGGCGATCAGCTTCACGCCCCATTCGGTCTTTCCCTCCAGGCGCCGGAGCGCATCCTCGAACACGGCGCGTTCACGATCGAGCACCTCGCGCACCTGCTCCTCGCCGCGATAGATCGTGCAGAGGCGAAGCGGGACGACGGTGGCCGAGCCGAGGAGCGCATCGAGTACCGCCTCATGGGCGCGCGCCGTTCGCTCGAGCCAGGCGACGTCGTTGAGGTTGTCGTGAAGCTCGTCCTCGCCGAACTCGGAGAGCGGCACGAGGCTCGCCACCGCACTCAGGCCCGCGTGCTCGATCGCGAACACCTCGTGCCCGGCCGAGACGCCGTCTACGTCAGCCGGGACGGGATCGCTGTCCGCCCATACGACGCCGTAGACGTAGTGGGCGAGCTCGTCGCGGTCGGGGGCCCGCTTCTCATCATGCGCCGGCGCCGGCGGTTCCTGGGTGGCCCGCTTCTCAGCGAGTGCCGGCGCCCGCGGTTCCTGGGCGGTCGAAGGGTTCAGGTGCGAGCGGGCTCCCTCGAGCAGCGCGCGGGTCATCGAGTCGGCGAGCATCGTCGTCGCCCTGGCAACCGCCTCGGCGCGCGCCTGCGCGACGACCTCGGGCGCCCGTTCGGTGCCGAACTGCTCGATTGCGGCGCGCAGGGACTCGAGCGCCGCGTCGCGATCAGCCACCGGCCCCGCTCCCGCCGCCCTTCGAACGACGCTGGGTACCGCCCCCGCCGGTCTCCTCGCGTCGCGTCTCGACGTGGGTCTCCTCGCGCACGTCGCCCTCCTCGACAATCTCCTCGTGCCGCTCCTCGTGTACGACCTCCTCGCCCTCCTGTGGCGCCGGCAGGCCCGCCAGCCGCTCCAGCCGATCGAGCCGCTCGCGAAGGTCGCGGTTCTCCTCCTCGAGCTCCTTCGCGCCGGCGGACAGCGACGGATCAGACTCCCACCAGTTGATGCCCATCTCCTGCGCGCGCTCCACCGAGGCGACCAGCAGCCGCAGCTTGATCGTGAGCAGCTCGATGTCGAGCAGGTTGATCTGGATGTCGCCGGCGATCACGATGCCCTTGTCGAGCACCCGCTCGAGGATGTCGGCGAGGTTCGCGGGGGCCGGTCCACCGGTGCGCTGAACGTCCTGGCGTGTAGCGCCCGGCTGGCGCCGGTTGGAGAGCGTGGTATCTCGGCTCGCCATCAGTCCTCACTCGCCTCTGAGCGGTAGTAGCGACGGGTCCGCTGCGCGCCGATCAGGTCTCCGTTCTTGTCGAGCGTCACCTCATAGATCCCGAGCACGTCGGTGGTGTTCGGGATCCGCTCGAGCTCGAGCACCTCGATCCTCACCGTCCACTTGCTGCCGTCCTTCTCCATCCCAGTCACCGACTCGACCGGGCGTCCGATCAACTCCTGGAGCTGCCCAACGGCCTCGGCGACCATCTCGCGCATCGGACGGTCACTGCGGGAGCCGCCGCGGGACGAACTGGACGAACTGGACGAACTGGACGAACTGCGCTTCTGCGAGCCACTGCGCTTCTGCGAGCCACTGCGCTTCTGCGAGCCACTGCGCTTCTGCGAGCCCTTGCGGCTCGAGCTGTTCGACTTTGACTCAGCCACGCTCTACCCCCTCGTACTCGATTGGGTCTTCGGCGGTTGAGGCCATGGCCTCCTCCGCCTCCTGCGCCGCGCGCATGCGCGCGACCGTGAGCCGGTCAAAGAGCTCTCGTTCCATCCGCTCACGCTCCTCGTCTCCGATCTCGCCCTTGTCGTAATCGATCTCGAGCTGCATCAGCTCTCGCTTGATGTTGTCCTCGTCATAAAGCTGCCGGTCCGCCTCCTCGGCGATCTGCTCGGCAACCCACATGGTGCCACGCACTGGAGCGAGCGGCAGCAGCGCGAGCTCCTTGAAGAGTCCCATCGCTACGTCTCCAGCGAGAGTTCGACGAAGCTGTGCGGCGGCAGCGGTCCCGTGAGCTTGAAGCTGATGCGCGGATGCTGCTCCGCCGCGATCTTCTCGAGCGCCTCGTCGAACTTTGGCAGCCGCTTGCGCTCGACCAGAAACGAAGCGTTCACCATCATGTGCTCGTGGACCAGGTTCCCCGGCTCCACCGCAACGGCGTGCGGGGCGAGCCGATCGAGGATCCACTGCTCATCGGCTTCGCGCTTTGCCGTCAGCGCCTCGGCGATCAGCTCCCCCAGCCGAATTCGGTCGAAGTAGGCCGCGTCCTCGGGCTTGCTCTGTACTAGCTCCCGCAGCTGCGCCGCCTCCGGGTTCTCGGCCAGCACCTCGCGCAGCACCGATGCCTCGTCATAGAGGCCCTTCAGGTTGAGCTCGACCTTGTCCTCCATTTGGTCGAGCTGCTCCTCCAGCTCCGGGCGGTGGGCCTCGAGGAGCTCGTCGCGGACCGTCGACTCGTCCGGCATGATGACGCCGAAGCGCATCGGCAGGACCGTGCCCTGTTCGAGCGCCTTCTCGAGGACGCGCGAGTGAGTCAAGAGCTCGTCGCGGCCTGCCTCCAGCGGCCCCTCGGGAACGTCGCTGACAAGGGCACCGAGCGAACCGTTGCTCTTCACGACCGCCAGCGGCCTACCATCGATCCCCTTGACCTTGGGCTTTGAGCGACCCGAGGTCCGGATCACTCCATATACGTACTTCGCACGCTGCGCGGATGCGCGAGCCATCCCTGCCGCGGCCTAACTGCCGCTCGACTGGCGCTTGCGGCGCGTCGAGCTGCTGCTGCTGCGCCGACGTGACGACGACTTCTCTTCCTCGTCCTCCTCGTCGTCGCCGCCGAACAGCGCCTCGCGGGCGCCCTGCAGCGCGCCCTTGGTCTTGCTCGACGCCCCGCCCTCGGTGATGCCCTCCATCAACTCGGGAAGGCCCTGAGTCTCGGTTTGCATCAGGTCGAGCCGGTTGACGGCCTCGGCGAACCGCAGGTAGGTGTCCACGCTTGCGATCACGATCCGCGCGTCGATCGTGAGGATCTCGATCCCGATCAACGAGACGCGAACGAAGATG
>Ga0126312_10002361_pt1 | contig 12629 bp, 12 predicted proteins | sample Plot104A_FD_92537 | JGI IMG/M metagenome (GOLD analysis project Ga0126312, IMG submission 92537) | Serpentine soil microbial communities from UC McLaughlin Reserve, CA, USA - Plot104A | ecosystem: Environmental > Terrestrial > Soil > Grasslands | place: USA: UC McLaughlin Reserve, Lake County... | reverse complement strand
TCGCGCTCGAACAGGTGGACGACCCGACCGGTCGCGTCGCCGAAGATCTGGATCTCGACGTGACGCGGGCGCTCGAGCAGGCGCTCGAGCATGAGCGCGTCGTCGCCGAAGGCCGCGGCCGCCTCGCGCCGCGCGCCCGCCACCGCGCCCGCGAGCGCCTCGCGAGAGCGGACGATCCGCATGCCCTTGCCGCCGCCGCCCGCGGAGGGCTTGGTCATCAGCGGCCACCCGACCTCGTCCGCGGCGGCCGCGAGGGGTTCGCCGTCGAGCCCCGTGACGTCGACGCTCGGCAGGGTGGGAACGGCCGCCCGCTCCATCCGCGCGTTCGCCTCGATCTTCGACCCCATGGCCTCGATGGCGTCAGGCGGCGGCCCGACGAAGGTCACTCCCGCGTCCGCGCACGCGCGCGCGAAGCCGGCGTTCTCGGCGAGGAAGCCGTATCCGGGGTGAACCGCGTCGGCGCCCGTGCGCCGGGCGGCCTCGACGATCTTCTCGGCGCGCAGGTACGACTCGCCGGGCGCGGCTCCGCCGAGCGCGACCGCCTCGTCGGCCTCGCGCACGAACGGCGCCTTGGCGTCGGGGTCCGAGAACACCGCCACCGTGGCGATCCCGAGCTCCCGGCACGTGCGGAAGACCCGCCGGGCGATCTCGCCGCGGTTGGCGACGAGCAGCTTGGCGATCGGGCGCTGGCTCACGCCGCGCTCACATCCGGAAGACGCCGAACCGGTCGGTGCCCTCGACGACCTGCGAGTGGCAGGCCGACAGGGCGATCCCGAGCACGGCGCGCGTGTCGCGCGGGTCGATGATGCCGTCGTCGTACAGGCGGCCCGAGTTCTCGAGGGCGCGCGACTCGGACTCGATCTGGGTCTCGATCTGCTCGCGCAGCGCGCGATCGCGTTCCTCGTCGTAGTCGATGCCGCGGTCGTGCGCCGAGGCGCGAGCGACGATCGACATCACGCCGGCGAGCTGCTGCGGGCCCATGACCGCCGAGCGGTAGTGCGGCCAGGCGATCACGAACCGCGGCCGGTAGGCGCGCCCCGACATCCCGTAGTTGCCGGCGCCGTAGGACGCGCCCGCCATCAGCGTCAGGTGCGGCACCGTCGAGTTGGCGACCGCGTTGATCATCTTCGCGCCGTCCTTGATGATCCCGGCCTGCTCGTACTCGCGTCCGACCATGTAGCCGGTCGTGTTCTGCACGAAGACGAGCGGCGTGTCGATCTTGTTCGCGAGCTGGATGAACTGCGCCGCCTTCTGCGACTCCTCGGAGAACAGGATTCCCTTGGCGTTGGCCAAGACGCCGACCGGGAAGCCGTGGAGCGACGCCCAGCCGGCCACGAGCGAGGTCCCGTACAGCGGCTTGAACTCGTCGAAGCGCGAGCCGTCGGCGACCCGGGCGATCACCTCGCGTGGGTCGTAGGGTTGGCGCACGTCGACCGAGACGAGCCCGAGCAGGTCCTCGGGGTCGTGCACCGGCTCGTCGGCCGGCTCGCTCGGTCCGGGCCCGAGCTTGCGCCAGTTGAGCCGCCGCACGATCTGACGGCCGAGGCGCAGGGCGTCGTGCTCATCGAGCGCCATGTAGTCGGCGAGCCCCGAGACGCGCGCGTGCATCTCGGCCCCGCCGAGCTCCTCGTCCTCGGAGACCTCGCCCGTCGCCATCTTGACGAGCGGCGGACCGCCGAGGAAGACCTTGGCGCGCTCCTTGACGAAGACCGTGTAGTCGCACACCGCGGGGATGTACGCGCCGCCCGCGGTCGAGTTGCCGAACACGAGCGCGATCGTGGGGATGCGCGCGGCCGACAGTCGCGTGAGCGAGCGGAAGTGCTCGCCGCCGGGCACGAACAGCTCGGCCTGGTTCGGCAGGTCGGCGCCGCCCGACTCGACGAGCGAGATCGTGGGCAGGCGGTTCTCGACCGCGATGTCGAGCGCGCGGAACACCTTGCGCCACGTCGACGGGTTGGCCGCGCCGCCGCGGATCGTCGGATCGTTGGCCACGAGCATGCACTCGACGCCCTCGACGACGCCGATGCCGGCTACCACGCTCGCGCCGACGTGGAAGTCGGTGTGCCAGGCGGCGAACGGCATCAGCTCGAGGAACGGCGCGTCGCGATCGAGCAGGAGCTCGATCCGCTCGCGTGCGAGCAGCTTGCCGCGGCGGCGGTGGCGCTCGAGGTAGCGCTCGCCGCCGCCCGCCCGCGTGCGCTCGAGCTCCGCCTCGACGGCGCCGAGCAGCTCGAGCATGCCCTCGCGGTTGCGCCCGAAGGCCTCGGAGTCGCGCTGGACCTTGGTCGTGAGGACGGCCACGGGGCGGCAACTTAGCGGGCGGGGCCGCGGGCCCCGACCGCCGCGACGCTCGCCCCGTGGAGGCGCTCAGCCCGCCGCTGAGCCCGCGAGGAAGCGCTCGAGGGCCTCCTTGCCACCGGTGAGCACGGGCTCGCCGTGGGCGAACCACAGCGTGTCGAAGTTGCGCTCGAGCAGCCGGGCGAGCGCGGTGCGGATGTCGCGCTTGACCTGCTCGGCGTCATCTCCGAGGAGATAGTCCGGTACGAAGCCGATCCTCCCGCCGTAGCGGATGATCGCGTCGGCGAAGGCGAGCACGCCCCCGCCCGCGGCGATGGCGAGGGTCGTCTCCTCGGCGCAGATCGCGTCGAGCTCGAGCGCCTCGACGCCAGGCCGCAGCGTGTCGCCGAAGCGAAAGCCCGTGACCTCCGGCCCCCCGCCGGCGAACTCGTGCAGCCCGGCCTCGTGGCACAGGATCGGACACGCGAACGCCTCGACGAGCCGCTCCGAGTGGCGCAGGTGGTGCCGGTTGGTGAGCACGATCGCCTGCGGCGTCCCGAGCCGCGCGATCTCCTCGATGCCGCCCCCGGGGAGCATCGGGTCGATGAGCGTCGCCGCCTCGCCGGCCACGAACAGCGAGCTCACCTCGGCGCCGATTCCCTCGTGGAAGGCGGTCCAGCGGAAGACGTCGGGGGCGAGCTCCTGCATGGCGGCGGGCTTCCGGGGAGGCTAACGGGCGGCGGACGTGCGGGCTTCCGTGGCGCCCCCGACCAAGGTCCTCGTCGACGCTGCAACCGACGTTGCCGCGCGGTCGTGAGGTCCGCCACACAAGCCCACTACGCGACTGCTATACACGACCGGGAACCCGACGCAGACGGAGGAAGTGAGCGCCGTCGCACGCCCAGCTCAGCCCACGACGCGAGACGGAGGCTGACCCGATGGCCGCCCCCTCAAGCGCGCGGGGAGACGAGGGCCTCTCGCTCCAGACCCTGATCGTCGCCAGCGCGGCGTCGGCCGGGGCCGCGATCCTCGTCTCGCTCTTCTGGCAGCAGGGGACGATCATGGCCGCGGCGATCACTCCGGTGCTCGTCGCGCTCCTGCGCGAGGCTTTCCACCGGCCCGCGCAGAAGCTGTCGACCGTGCGCCCGACACGCCCGCTCACCGCGGCCCGGACCGGCGCGCGCACGGCGCGGGCGACGGCCGCCCGCCGGGCCGGGGGCGGCGGCGCCCTGGCCGGGGGCGCGGCTTCGGCCGGCGCCCTGCACGAGCGCGAGACCGAGCCGTTCGCGCCCGAGCCCGCGCCCGGCGAGGAGGAGACCCAACGCCGCGACGAGGCCGACCCGACACGGGCCCTCGCCGACGGCGCGGAGCCACGCACCGCCCGGATGGATGCCGAGACCGAGCAGCTCGCCGGCGCGAGCGGCGGGGACGCGGAGAGCCGGGCGTTGCGGGACGCCGAGGGCGAGCGCCCGACCGAGCCGCTCACCGACTTCACCCGCCCGCTCGAGGGGCATCTAGGCGCCGGCGCGGGCGCCCCGCCGTCCTCCGGCGCGCCGGACCCGCCGCTCAACGGCGACCCGTCCGGGTTCGGGCGCACCGGCGGCGCGGGCGAAGCCGCACGTGGCCGGGTACAGACCCGCCGCGGCTCGCTGCGCAGGCTTCATCGCCCGCGCGTCAAGCTCGCGATCGTCACGGGCCTGCTCGCGTTCCTGATCGCGGCGGCCGTGCTGACCGTTCCGGAGCTGATCACGGGCGAGTCGCTGGCCCCCGGCTCGGGGAGGACGACGCTCTTCCCGGGTACGGAGGCCGGCTCGAGCGGGGACGCGGGCATCGAGGACTCGCCGATCGACGCCGGCCAGGACGGATCGTCGGGGGGGTCCGACAGCGGGACCTCGCCCGACACGGAAGCCGGGTCCGGCGGCGGGACGACCTCTCCCGACAGCCCGTCGGGCGACAGCGGCTCCGGCGGGGACTCACCGAGCTCCAGCCCGCCGAGCGAGCCGTCGCAGCCCCAGGGTGCCGACGGGTCGTCGGGCGGCTCCTCGCCACCGAGGAGCGAGCCGAGCGGCGGTACGGGCGGCGGCAAGTAGCGATCGGGCGGCGACGCCCGCCGGCTCGAGCGCGCCTGTCCCGCGTCGCCCCGGAGATATAGTCGCCGGCCGATGCGGGTCGGCGTCATCACGGGCACCGGCACCTATGCGCTGTCGGAGCTCGACGAGGGCGAGCCGCACGAGATCACGACTCCTCACGGCGCTGCGCGCGTGACCCGCGGAGCGGCGCACGGCGTCGAGGTCGTGCACCTCTCACGCCACGGCGAGGGCCATCCCCGCCTCTCGAACCACGTCGACCACCGGGCCAACATCGCCGCGCTCGCGGAGCTCGGCGTCGACGCCGTCCTGTCGGTCACGGTGTGCGGTGCGGTCGACCCCGGGGTGGAGCTCGGCTCGGTGATCGTCTTCGACGACCTGCACTTCGCGTCGAACCGCCTGCCCGACGGGACGCTGTGCACCTTCCACACGCAACCCGGCGCCCCGGAGCGCGGGCACTGGATCTTCGAGGAGCCGTTCGCCGGGGAGCTGCGCTCGGCGCTCGTGGCGAGCGCGGCGGAGGCGGGCCACGCGCACCGATCGGGTGGCTGCTACGGACACGTCGACGGCCCGCGGTTCAACTCGCGCAGCGAGATCCGCGGGCTCGCCGCCTGCGGGGTGACCGCGGTGAGCCAGACGGCGGCGCCCGAGGCGGTGCTGTGCGGCGAGGCGGAGATCCCGTTCGCGCTCGCCGGCTACGCGACCGACTACGCCAACGGCGTCTCCGAGGAGGCGACGCCGGTCGAGGAGCTCCTGCGCCTGATCGAGCGCAGCAGGGGGGTCTTCTCCTCGACGCTCGCGGCTGCCCTGGCCCGGCTCGAGGAGCGGCCGCCCGCGCCGACCGGCGTCGTCTACCGCTTCGAAGGCTGAGCGGCCGGGGACCTCGACGGAGCGCGCGACCTCGGCCGCCGACGCGGCCGGCCGCGAGGGCCGGCGACCGCCGGGGTCAGCGGGCCGGGATCGGGTGGTTCGCGCAGAAGAGGTCGTTCGGGTCGTAGCGGCCCCGGACCTCGCGCAGGCGGCGGTACTGCTCAGGGGGGAAGGCGGTCTCGGCGTCGGTCGGCCGCTCGGCGAAGTTGAGGTACGCGCGGTCGGCCGCCCAGGGCGCGAGGCGCTCGCGCAGGGCGCCCGCGTGGCGCTCGATCGCCTCCCCGGCCTCGGCGTCCATGCGGATCCCGACGGCGAACAGAGGAACCGCCCGTCTAGGGACGCGAGCGGGCCGCCGTCCCGGGCGGGCCGCCGTCCCCGGCGGGTCGCCGAGCCGCGCCGTCGAGGTGCCGAAGCTCGATCGAGAGCAGCGGGGTGTCGACCCCGGGCCCTCGGCCTCGACGAGCGCGTCGATCGCCTCGGGCGGGGCGTCCGCGAGCATGAGGTGGTCGCTCATCCCCGGCACCGGCTCGGGCGGGTCCATTTGCAGCTCGAGCAGGCGGTCGGGAGTGATCGTGGCGAAGGTGTCCATGGCGGGGCCGAGCTCGCGCAGGGGGCGCAGGAGCTTGGCGCCTTCGGCCTCGTCGCCGAGGAACGCCGCCTCGACGACCGAGAACGACTGCCCGCGCAGGTGGTCGGGAAGCTCGGGAAGCGGCGGGAGCCGGAGCATGCGCCCGACCGAGGTGACCTCGTCGGGCGTTCCCGGCGCCTAGGCGGCCCAGCGGTGGAGCACCTCGGGCGCCCGCTCGAGCGGGAAGAACAGCGCCCCGGCGTAGAGCCGCTCGACCGGGAAGAGGGCGATCTCGAGGGCGGTGATCGCGCCGAAGCTCCCTCCGCCGCCGGCGGATCGCCCAGAACAGATCGGGCTCGGACTCGGCGTCCGCGCGCACGAGGCGGCCGTCCGCGGTGACCACGTCGGCCGCGAGGATGCTGTTGCAGGCGAGGCCGTGGCGGCGGGCGAGCCACCCGACGCCCCCGCCCAGCGAGTATCCGACGACCCCCACGTCCGGGGAGAAGCCCGCGAGCGCGGCCAGCCCGTGCTCCGCCGCGGGACCGGCGACGTCGCCCCACCAGGCGCCCGCCTCGACGCGCGCCCGGGGAGCGCGGGGGTCGAGCTCGACCCCGCGCATGCGGCTCGTCCGCAGGAGGATGGTGTCCTCGAGCGAGGCGATGGCGGTGGCGTTGTGGCCGGTGCCCTGGACGGCGACGCGCATCCCGCTCCGGCCGGCGAACCGCACGGCGGCCTGGACGTCCTCCGCCGACTCGGGGAAGGCCACCGCGGCCGGGTGCTGGTCGGCTGCGAGGTTCTACGCCCGCCGGGCGTCGTCCTATTGCGGACCCTCGGGGGAGACGAGCTCGCCCGAGAGCTCTTCGGCGAGGGGGTCCAGCTGGCGCGTCGTGGTCATCGAGGCTCCTCCGGCGGGTGATGGATCGGCGGGCAGCCCACCCGCCGCTCGACGCGCCAGGTCAGGCGGCGCCGTACCCCGCCGCCGGCCCACCGGAGCCAGGCGACGGCGAGCTCGCAGAGGAACGCGATGAGGTGGCCGAGCGGACCGGTGAGGAGCCAAGCGAGGAGGCGCTCGGGCCGCGAGCGCGGCGGGATCGCGGCAGGTTCGGGCACCGGCGTCACGCTATCGTCGCGGCGGTGGCCGGGCCGGTGACGACGACCAAGCGGGATCTCCCGGAGTCCCGCGTCCGTGTGGAGGTCGAGGTGGAGCCGGACACGGTCGAGCGCGAGCTCGAGGGCGCCGCGCGCACGCTCGCGGGCGACCTGAAGGTGCCGGGCTTCCGCAAGGGCAAGGCCCCGGCGCCGGTCGTCCTCCAGCGCATGGGCCGGGCCGCGGTGCTCGACGAGGCCGTGCGCCGCGCGCTCCCCGGCTGGTACGGGCAGGCGATCCAACAGGAGAGCCTGTCGGTGGTCGGCGACCCGCGGGTCGACGTCTCCGAGCTGCCCGACAAGGGCGCTCCGCTGTCGTTCTCGTTCGAGGTCGGCGTGCGCCCGCGGGCGAGCCTCGGCGATTACAAGAGCCTCGAGGTCGGCCGTCGCGAGCTCGAGGCCTCCGAGGAGGCGATCGACGCCGAGATCGAGCGCCTGCGCGAGCGCCAGGCCGCGCTCGAAACCGTCGAGCGCCCGGCCGGTCAGGGCGACTTCGTCGTCGTCGACTTCGTCGGGACGATCGGCGGGGAGGAGTTCGACGGCGGGCAGGCGCGCGGGCACCTGCTCGAGCTCGGGTCGGGCCAGTTGATCGAGGGCTTCGAGGAGCAGCTCGTCGGTGCGTCGGCCGGTGAGGAGCGAGAGGTGCGCGTCACCTTCCCCGACGACTACCGCGCCGAGGGCCTCGCCGGCCGCGAGGCCGTCTTCGCGGTGACCGTGCGCGAGGTCAAGGAGAAGCGACTCCCGGAGGCCGACGACGACCTCGCGCTCGAGGCCGGGGGCTTCGACACCCTCGCCGAGCTGCGCGACGACATTCGCCGGCGCCTCGACGAGCGCGAGGAGCAGGCCATCGAGCACGAGTTCCGCGAGGCGGCGGTCGACGCCGCGGTCGCCAACGCGACGGTCGAGGTGCCGAGCGACCTCGTGCACGCCAAGGCCCACGAGCTGTGGGAGCAGATGGCCCGCCGGCTCCGGAGCCAGGGGATCGACCCCGAGCAGTACCTCCAGATCACGGGCAAGGACAAGGAGGAGCTGATCCACGAATCGGAGCCCGAGGCCGAGCAGGCGCTGCGCCGCGAGAGCGTGCTCGCCGCCGTGGTCGAGGCCGAGGGCATCGAGGTGAGCGACGAGGAGCTCCTCCAGTCGCTGCGCGAGGCGGCGGCCGGGACGGACGCGAAGCCTCCGAGCGAGCGCAAGGTCGAGCGGTCCCTCGCCAAGATGCGCGAGGACGGGCGCGCGGAGCTGCTGCGCGAGGACATCGCCATGCGCAAGGCCGTGGACCTCCTGGTCGAGTCGGCGCGGCCGATCCCGGTAGGTCAGTCCGAGGCTCGCGAGCGCCTGTGGACGCCCGAGAAGGAGGCCTCGGAGAAGCCCGCCGAGCTGTGGACGCCGGGGTCCTGACCGACGCCCGCCGAGCCGCCCTCGGCGACCCTCGAAACCGTCGCGACCGCCCCCGGGAAGCGCAAAAGCGGCCAGGGGACCATTGCTAGAGTGACCGCACTCGCCGAGCCATCCGGTGCGGCGGCCGCTTCTTCACCGAGTCGCGGCAGGAATCCGAGCGGAAAGGCGAAACGGAAGCGCGCATGAGCCCACTTGTTCCGATGGTCGTCGAGCAGACCTCGCGTGGGGAGCGCGCGTTCGACATCTACTCGCGCCTGCTCAACGAGCGCATCGTCTTCCTCGGCACCCCGGTCACCGACGAGATCGCCAACCTCGTCGTCGCGCAGCTCCTGCACCTCCAGGCCGAGGACCCCGACAAGGACATCTCGCTGTACATCAACTCGCCAGGCGGGTCGGTGTACGCGGGGCTCGCGATCTACGACACGATGCAGTACATCAAGCCCGACGTGCAGACGATCTGCGTCGGCATCGCCATGTCGATGGGCGCGCTCCTGCTCGGCGGCGGCGCCGCGGGGAAGCGGATGTCGCTGCCGAACGCCAAGATCCTCATCCACCAGGTCTCCTCGGGCTTCCAGGGCCAGGCGACCGACATCGAGATCCACGCCCGCGAGATCATCGACGTGCGCCAGCGGCTCGACAAGATCATCGCCAAGCACACCGGCCAGGACTTCGACAAGGTCACGCGCGACACCGAGCGCGACTACTTCATGAGCTCGGAGGAGGCGAAGGAGTACGGGCTCATCGACCGCATCATCGACCAGGTCTAGGCGGGGGCGGTAGCCGGCCGACGCGGGGGAGAGGAATGGCACGGCCCACAGAGCAGAACGAGCAGCTCCTGTGCAGCTTCTGCGGCAAGTCGCAGCGGCAGGTCAAGAAGCTGATCGCCGGCCCCGGCGTCTACATATGCGACGAGTGCATCGATCTCTGCAACGAGATCATCGACGAGGAGCTGACCGCGCCGAGCGGGTTCGACCTCGACAACCTGCCGAAGCCGCGCGAGATCTACTCGGTGCTCCAGGAGTACGTGGTCGGCCAGGAGCCCGCCAAGCGCACGCTCTCGGTCGCCGTCTACAATCACTATAAGCGGGTGCAGATGTTCCAGGCCGAGGAGTCGGACCTCGAGCTCCAGAAGTCGAACATCCTCCTGCTCGGGCCGACCGGCTGCGGCAAGACCCTGCTCGCTCAGACGCTCGCGCGCATCCTCAACGTCCCGTTCGCGATCGCCGACGCGACCGCCCTCACCGAGGCGGGCTACGTCGGCGAGGACGTCGAGAACATCCTGCTCAAGCTGATCCAGGCCGCCGACTACGACGTGAAGAAGGCGGAGACCGGGATCATCTACATCGACGAGGTCGACAAGATCGCGCGCAAGGCCGACAACCCGTCGATCACGCGCGACGTCTCGGGCGAGGGCGTGCAGCAGGCGCTGCTCAAGATCCTCGAGGGGACGACGGCGTCGGTCCCGCCGCAGGGCGGGCGCAAGCACCCGCACCAGGAGTTCCTCACGATCGACACGACGAACATCCTGTTCATCTGCGGCGGGGCGTTCGCGGGGCTCGACAAGGTCATCGAGCGGCGGGTCGGCCACAACGGGGTCGGGTTCGGCGCGTCGGTGACCTCGAAGATCGAGCGCGATCCCGGTGAGGTGTTCGAGCAGGTGCTGCCCGAGGACCTCGTCGAGTACGGCCTGATCCCCGAGTTCATCGGGCGGCTGCCGGTCATCTCGGTCATCCACCAGCTCGAGCGCGACGACCTCGTCACCATCCTCACCGAGCCGCGCAACGCGCTCGTCAAGCAGTTCCAGCGCTTCTTCTCGTTCGACGGCATCGACCTCGTGTTCGCCGACGAGTCGCTGCGCTCGGTGGCCGACAAGGCGCTCGAGCGCGAGACCGGCGCGCGCGGGCTGCGCTCGATCATCGAGGAGATCCTGCTCGAGGTCCAGTTCGAGCTGCCCTCGCGCCGCGACGTCAAGAAGTGCGTCGTGACCAAGGAGACGATCGACCGCGGGCTCAAGCCGACCCTCGTGACCGAGGCGGCGCGGGACGAGGGTGACGAGGAAGAGGAGGAGCTCGCCGAAGAGGCGGGCTAGGCGCGGCCGCCGCGCCGCCGGAGACGTCGGATCGCCTCGAGCTCGTCGACGTCGGCGAGGTCCTTGGGGCGCCCCGCCGCGCGCTTCATGGCGAGCAGATCGTCGAGCGAGGCGACGAGGACCGAGCAGCCCCCGATGTCCACTCGCTCCGCCCGTCGCCGAATACGCGGGTAACCCGATCCGCCCGAGGGCGCTCGAATCAGGTCGAGGTCGCCGGCCCGGGTCGCGAGCGTCAGGATCTCGGTCTGCCCGATCGACCGGGCATCGGGGACGAAGGCGACGTCCCCACCGGCGCCCCTGAGGCGCGCCTCGAGGGCAACGAGCACCCTGCCGAGCGTCTCGAGGTTCGCCGGGTCGGGCGCGTAGGTCACGTCGAGGTCGCGGGTCATCCGCGGGGACCCGAGCAGGACCGCTGCGATCCCCCCGACGACGACGAAGTCGACGCCCGCGGCCGTCAGGCGGCGCAGGAGCTCGCCCGGATCGAAGATCGGCCACGTCTCGGTCACCGCTGAGCCCGGTGAACCTGTCCGAGCAGGTCCCTCATCTTCCGGTACGAGGCGGTGAAGGCGGCGAGCCGCTCCGAAGGCGTGAGACGGAGGAGCTCCCGGATCTGGCTCTCGTCGACTCGCGACCCATGCGGAGCGAGCGAGAGCTCGAGGTTGTGTCCCGTCGCGTTGAGGATCCGCTCGACCGTGCCGATCGTCGGATTCGAGCCGCGTGCCTCGAGTCGGGCGACCGCGGGCTGCGTCGTCCCGACCGCGTCGGCGAGCTCGGCCTGAGTCATGCCGGCGGCGCGCCGCGCGGCCATGATCACCTCCCGGGCCTCCATAACACAGCCATTATATTACTTAAGAGGCATGTCAGCGGAGCGTCTGGAGGTCGAGCCCCCTGCCGTAGCCTCGCTGCGATGCGCCGCCTCGCCCCCGACGTGCACCAGCTCCGCGGGTTCCCGCCCAACGTCATGAACGTCTACCTCGTCGACGGCGTGCTCGTCGACGCGGCCTCCCCGGCACGCGCGGCGGCGGATCCTTAGCGAGCTGCGCGGGCGCCGGCTCTCGGCCCATGTCGTCACGCACGCCCACCCCGACCACCAGGGCTCGAGCCACGCGCTGCGCGAGCGCTTCGGCGTGCCGCTATGGGCGGGCGAGCGCGACGCCGACGCGCTCGAGGAAGGGCGGCTTGCGGCGAGGCAGCCGGCAAACGTGATGAACCGGCTGTCCGAGCGAGCGTTCGCCGGGCCGGCGCACCCGGTGGCCCGGCGGCTCCGCGAGGGCGACGAGGTCGCGGGGTTCACGGTGCTCGACACGCCGGGTCATTCGGCCGGCCATATCTCGCTGTGGCGCGAGCGCGATCGCACGCTCGTCCTCGGCGACGTGGTCTTCGGGCTGCACCCGTCGACCGGCGTGCCCGGCCTGCACGAGCCGCCCGGCTTCTTCACGCCGGACCCGGCGCGGAACCGCGACTCGATCCGGCGGCTGGCGGCGCTCGAGCCGGAGCTCGTGCTGTTCGGCCACGGCCCGCCGCTGCGCGAACCCATGCGGCTGCGGGCGCTCGCGGACCGGCTCGGCTCCTGAGACGCCGCACTGACGCGCGACCGCGGGCGCTGACGATCGGCACTCGGCTGCGCGCGGCGGCGGTGGCGACGGAGGTCGCTGATGGGCGCGCGCGGCGTGGCGGACGTCCATGTCGAGCGGCTCCCCTTCAACCTGCCACAGGGTGATGCCGATGCAAACGCCGATGTCCGCCGAGCTCGTGTTGATCCGTATGTCGGGCCTCGTGTCGCTGCTCAGCGAGACGCTCGCGCGCTGGCGCGAGGCCGAGGCGAAGCGCGGCGAGAGCGGGGACCGATTTCGCTCACTCGTCCAGAACTCCTCCGACGTCATCACGGTCACCGACGGGGTGGGGACGATCGTCTATCAGTCACCCTCCGTCGAGGGGGGTCCTCGGCTACGGGCCCGAGGAGCTCCTCGGGCGCAGGCTGGAGGAGCTCGTCCACCCCGAGGACGCCGATTCGGTGGCGACCGTCTGCCACTCGCTGGCCGAGAGCAGCGGCCGCGCAAGGCGCGGATCGAGTTTCGCTGGCAGCACCGCGACGGAGGCTGGGTCGCGATCGAAGCCACGATCGCGAACTCGCTCGACGACCCGAGCGTCCAGGGCCTCGTCCTGAACGCACGCGACGTGACCGCGCGCAAGG
>Ga0126312_10002360_pt1 | contig 12632 bp, 10 predicted proteins | sample Plot104A_FD_92537 | JGI IMG/M metagenome (GOLD analysis project Ga0126312, IMG submission 92537) | Serpentine soil microbial communities from UC McLaughlin Reserve, CA, USA - Plot104A | ecosystem: Environmental > Terrestrial > Soil > Grasslands | place: USA: UC McLaughlin Reserve, Lake County... | reverse complement strand
CGCGGCTACGAGCGCGTCCGCGCCTTCGCCTCCACGCGCTCGGCGGGCGAGCAGGTGCCGTTCGCGCGCGGCTCGCTCGTCGTCGAGGAGGCGACTCCGGAGGTCCTCGCCGCAGGCGGCGTGGACGTCTTCCTGTTCTCGGCCGGGACGTCGGTCAGCCGGACGCTCGTTCCGCCGGCCGTCGAAGGTGGCGCGCTCGTCGTGGACAAGTCGTCCGCCTACCGGCTCCAGGACGGCGTGCCGCTCGTCGTGCCCGAGGTGAACGGCGACCGTGCGCTCGACCACGACGGCATCGTCGCCAACCCGAACTGCTGTGCGATCCCCCTCACCGTGGCGTTGAAGCCGCTCCACGACGAGGCCGGGCTGCGGCGGGTGCGCGTGGCGACGTACCAGTCGGCCTCGGGCGCGGGCGCCGCGACGATGGAGCGCCTGCGCGCGACGGCTCCGGGCGACGCCGACCTCTCCATGGACTGGGAGTTCGACGGCGAGGAGTTCGACGAGGAGGAGAAGCTGCGCGAGGAGACGCGAAAGATCCTCGAGCTGCCCGAGCTCCCTGTCAGCGCGACCTGCGTTCGCGTTCCTGTCCTGGTCGGGCACGCCGAGGCGGTCTGGATCGAGACCGAGAACGTGCTCTCACCGGACCGCGCCGGCGACCTGCTCGGCGCCGCCCCCGGCGTGCGCGTCGAGCCGTTCCCGACGCCTGGTCGTGCCGCCGGCGGCGACGAGGTGCTCGTGGGCCGCATCCGCCGCGACCGCAGCGCTGACGGTGGTCTTGCGTTCTTCGTCGTGTGCGACAACCTGCGCAAAGGCGCAGCGCTCAACGCCATCCAGATCGCGGAGCTCGTCCTCGATCGCACGCCCATCGGAGGGCGGGCAACCCCCCTCGCACGGTGACGCGTGCGCGTTCCGCCGCGCCGGGCGGGCGCCGCGGAACGCGCAATTTCGGGTAGTGGACCGGCTACGCGGACCGGCGCGCTTCGACGGGTGCAGGGCTCGTCGACGACAGGCCGTGGCCATCGCTCCCGTGAGCCGCGCCCTGGTCGACTTCAGCGTCGTCCGGCCTGTGACCGAGCACGTTGTGCGTGTACGCCCAGCGGCTCGCCTCCGTCCGGTTCGCGACTTCGAGCTTCCTGTAGACGTTCGACAGGTGGAACTTGACGGTCTGCTCGGTCACCCACAGCATCCGCGCAAGTTGGCTGTTCGAGTGCCCCTCCGCGACGAGTCGCAGGATCTCGGACTCACGCCGCGTCAGGCCCGCTTCGTTCTCCGAAGCGAGACCGCTCGGGACGGCCTGCATCGTTCGCCGCTCGGGCGTCGCCTCGTGCGGCGTCGCGAAGAAGATCGAGTGCCGGAACGCCTGACGAATCGCGGACGCGATGTCGTCGGGATGCGTCGTCTTGACGATGTACGCGTCGGCGCCCACGTCGAACGCGTCGGCGATGTCGGCTTCGGCGCTGGACGTGCTCAGCACGACGATCTTGAGCTCCGGTTGAAGCTCGAGCGCTTCGCGGAGCGCCGGCAGCACGGATTTCCCGCCTTCTGGAATCTGCGTCTCGGCGATCAGGACGTCCGGCTCGTTCTCTTTGACCAGCCCGACGAGGTCCTCGGCCGTCTCGGTCGCCGCGACGACTTCTACTCCGATACCGGAAAGCACCGACTCCAGGCCATCCAGCCAGAGCGGGTGCTGGTCGAGCAGGACCGCGGTCTTCTGACCAGCGGGGTCGGTGGAGGGTCGCCGCATACCTCTCTCCCCTCGGTTAGTCCCCGGACTTCTAGTCCGAAACAGCAATCCCCGGGCGCTTGTCTCCCGGGGCCGATGAAATTCCTTTCTAACCTATCGAGGCCTTCGTGTACAGCCCTCCGAAAGTAGAGGTTTCTGTCCAAAGGTCCTGTTAACAGACGTGGGCACAAGGCTGTGGAAGCATCTGCTCGGCCTGTTGATGAACGCGACAGCGCACGGCTGCTGGTTAGACGGCGCGTGCGTGTCTCGCCGCGAGCGCGCGCGCGGGGATGCCCGCAACGGTCTCGCCGGGCGGAACGTCGCGGGTGACGACGGCGCCCGCCCCGATCAGCGCACCGGCGCCGATCGTCAGTCCGCCGAGCACGATTGCGCCGGACCCGATGCTCGCTCCATCCTCGACGCGGATCCGCAGGAGTGTCCAGTCGGCTGAGCCGGCGAGCGATCCGTCGCTCGTCGCCGCGCGCGGCGTCTTGTCGTTGACGAACACTGCGCCGTGACCGACGAAGACGCCGTCTCCGAGCTCCACGCCGTCGCAGATGAACGCGTGGCTCTGGATCTTGCACCTCGCGCCGACGATCGCTCCGCGCTGGATCTCCACGAACGGGCCGATGCGCGTCTCCTCGCCGATCCGGCAGCCGTAGAGGTTCGTAAACGCGTGAACCACCACCCTCTCGCCGAACTCGACGTCGTTGATCAGCCGGTACGGCGCGTCGTTCGCCGGACGGTCAGGCACCGTCGAAGAACGCGTTGATCGCGGCGACGACGGTTTCGAGCTGCCGCTCCGTGATGCCGGGGAACATCGGGACGGACAGCACTTCGTGCGCGAGCCGCTCGGTCACGGGAAACGCCCCTCGGCCGTAGCCGAGGTGGGCGTAGGCCGCCGAAAGGTGCGGCGGCTCGGGATAGTGGAGGCCGGTGCCGATGCCGTTCTCGCGCAGGTGCTCGGCGAGCGCATCCCGGCCAGCAGTCCTGACCACGTACAGGTGCCAGACGTGGCGAGCACCTTCGGGCTCGCCGGGAAGAAGCAAGTCGCCCACTCCGGCGAGCGCTTCGCCGTAGTAGCGCGCGGCCGCGCGCCGCTGCCCGTTCCACCGCTCGAGGTGTCGAAGCTTGTGCAGGAGCACGATCGCCTGCACGGTGTCGAGGCGCGCCGTGAACCCCTCGAAGCGGTGCTCGTACTTCCTCCACTGTCCGTGCTCCCGCAGCGCACGGAGTCGGTCGGCCAGCTCCTCGTCGTCGGTCACGACGGCTCCCGCGTCGCCGGCCGCACCGAGGTTCTTGCCGGGATAGAAGCTGAAGGCGGCCGCGAAGCCGACCGTTCCGGCGCGGAAGCCGTCGCGCGACGCGCCGTGCGCCTGGCAGGCGTCCTCGAGGAGGCCGAGATCCTTGTCCACGGCAAGCCGCCGGAGAGCACGGAGGTCGGCGGGAAGGCCGTAGAGGTGGACGGGAAGGAGAGCCCGCGTCCGGTCCCCCACCGCCGCCTCGGCGGCCGCGGGATCGAGGTTGTAGTCGTCCTCCGACACCTCGGCCGGGACGGGGACGCCTCCTGCCTGGCTCACCGCCTCGAACGTCGCGACGAACGAGTTCGCCGGAACGATCACCTCCTCTCCGGTCCGCAAGCCGGACCCCACGAGCGCGAGGCGCAAGGCATCGAGACCGCTGGCCATGCCGACGCATACGCGCGCCCCCACGTACTCGGCGAACGCGCGCTCGAACTCGCCGACCTGCGGCCCGTTCGTGTACGCGTGCGTGACGAGGAGGTCCCCGACCTCGCGGAGGATGGCCTCCCGCACGCCATGCGTGAGCGTCGTCTCGAGGTCGAGGAAGGGGACGACCGTCGCGCCGCCGGGTGAAACGCTTCGGGAAATTTGCGCTGTCAGCTGATCCCTCGTCCGTTTGATTACAGCCGCGTCGGGCTGTCTGACAGAGAGAACGCTATGCCACTGGACGCGCGTGTTGTAGGCCAGATGCGGGCCAGATTCGCGCCTTGACGCACGGCGGGGATCCCTCCGGCCGACTAGCCGTCATGGGAGCGCGCCGGAGAGCACTCCTTTGCGCCCGTCGGCGCCGCGACGTGTCGCGCGCCGCGCAGACCGCCGGCCAGAGCGTCCTGCTGGGGCGCACGGCCCTCGCGGGAAGGGATCCCGCCGAGCGGCAAGACCCCCCAGACGTCTAGCTGAAATTGCCCGAAAATCCTTGAAAGTGGGAGACGACCTCGAACCCGCGGAGACGGGGTCGGCGGCAGACCCAACCAACGCCACGCGCGTGTACGAAGAGTCGAGCGAACACGAGTGCATGACCGCGCGTACCAAACCGGTACGCCACGGGAGCTCGGGCTGGCCGCAAATGCGCCGGCTGAAGCGGGGCGGTCGCGCTCGACCGGCGTCGTTGAGGACGGCGTGAAGTGAACCCTCTCTACGTCCAGACCCTCCGCCGCCATCGCCTGCTGTTCGCGATGATCGTCATCGCCGCCGTCGCTGCCGCGATGTGGGTGAGTGTCGGGGGGCCCAAGATGTATCGGTCGGCGGTCACGCTCTGGTCGGATACGCCGGGAGCCGCCGACCAGCAACTGACTGGAGCCACTCCACCGGCGGGACAGGAACAATCCATGCTCAACGAGCTGCTGACGACGCGGTACTTTCGCGACCAAGTCGCGCGCAGCGGGCCCTTGCGAGCCTATCTCGAGAGCCATCCGGTGGAAGGCTGGGGGCCGACTGCGATCGTCACAAAGTTGCGCGGTACCGGCGCGCTCGATATACGGATCGACGGTGCCCTCGGCCCGAAACGGGTCACCTCGGCCGTCCTGGGACCTCATGTCCTTCTGATCACGTACGACGCGCCGTCGCCTGCGGTGGCCACGGCAACGCTGAAAGTGCTCGTACGGGAGTTCAAGGCCCAACGGGTCGCGCTTCGAGACGAATCCGTTTCCTCATACGGGCAGCAGCTGCAAGACGCGTCGAAGGCGGTGAGCGCTGCGCGGGACAATCTCCGTCGATACGTTCAAGCTCATCCTGGGAGCAGCGGGTCCCGCGAGCTCAAGAAACTCACCAAGGCCGAGCGAGCTGCGATACACCAGCTGACTGACGCCGCCGACACGCTGCAGTCGACCTCGACCGCCGGCAATCCGGCGGCATTCGAGCAGACCCTTCGCGTGATCGACCCGCCTAGGCTGCCGACGGCCCCCACAACGGGTCACAAGGCCGTGGTGATGGCGATGCTCGCGGGACTCTTCGCCGGGCTCCTGGTCAGCGCACTCGGCATCGTCGCGTTGACGAAGGGGGCGCAGGTCCTGCGCGGGTCGGAGGCCTTGGTGGCTCCCGCCGCGGTGCCTGAGGAGCCACGGCCAGCGGCGAGCGACGGCCAGCCCGTCGGGCTGATCGACCGTCGAACCCTGTCCGGCTAGCGGCCGTCGTGGCCAGCGTCATGCCAGCGGTCGAAGAGCAGGAGCCACCCCGGTGACGCGCTGGGGGTTGTTTCTTCTTGCGGCGTACATCGCGCTCGCGCTGAGCAGGCTCGACGAGCGAACGGCGGTGCGGACGGCAGTCATTCTCACCGCTGCGGTGATGGTCGCCGTCGGCATCAAGAACGGCGCGCTGTGACGACCATCGCATCGGGCTACGGTCGGTTCGGACGCAGGCGATCGGGTGGCGCCGTCGCTCCCGTTCTCGCGGCCGGGGCAATCCTCGCCGGCCTGATCGCCGGTCAGTTCGTCGCGAGCGGCCGAGACGCGGCCGTGATCGCCCTCGGAGCGGTGCTCCTTCCCGTCGTCCTCTGGAAGAAGCCGGAGGTCGGTCCCGCGGTCCTCGTCGTCGCCGCGCTCAGCGTGGAGCAGTTCGATCACTTCGGCGGCGCCGGGCCGAGTACCGAGGAGGTGACCGCTCGGATCCCGTTGTTCCACGGGCTCGGCGCGTTTCGGCTCAGTCCGGCCGACCTCCTGCTGTTCTTGCTGATCGCCGTTTGCGTCGCGAGGAGCGGGACGGGACGAACCGCCCGGCTGCCGCGGTCCGAACTGAGCATCCCGCTGTACTGCCTCTTCGCGACGGTCGTCCTCGGCGTCGTCTGGGGCATCTCGAAGGGAGGGGACGTTCGAATCGCCCTGATGGAGGCTCGTCCGTACGTCTACCTCGTGTCGACGTTCGTGCTCGCCTCCGTTCTGTTGACGACGCGCTCCGCGATTCGCGGCGTGATGTGGGGCCTCATCGTCGGAATCGGCTTCAAGTCGGCGCAGGGCTTGGTGACGTTCCTCGCCGTCCGAAACGCGGTGCCGCGGCCCGAGGCCGTCCTGGGCCACGAGGAAGCGGTCTTCCTCTCGTCGTTTCTCCTGCTGACGATCGCCCTCTGGTTGTTCGAGATGCGCGGCCCGATGCGGACCACCGCCACGCTGCTGACGCCCGTCGTCCTCATGGCCGACCTCGCCAACTCACGGCGTGCGGCGTGGCTCGTCGTCGCGGTCGGCTTCGTTGCGCTCGCGGGAATCGGTTTTGCCGTTCTTCCCACGAGGCGGAAGTTCATCGCGCGAATCGTGGTCTGCGTCGCGCTGGTGCTCGCCGCCTATCTCCCGGCGTACTGGAACCACAGCGGCGGCCTCGCTCAACCTGCCAGGGCGGTTCGATCCGAGGTCGCGCCCTCGCCGCGCGACCTTTCGTCTGATCTCTATCGCATCCAGGAGGACGCGAACCTCTGGTTCAACATCCGTGCGGCGGGGCCGTTCGGCGCGGGGTTCGGGATCCCGATCGACTACGCGCTCCCGATCGTCGACCTCAGCGAGACGAATCCCTTCATCAAGTACGTCCCGCACAACGGCGTCCTCTACATCCTGATGCGAATGGGAGTCCCCGGAGCGATCGTCTTCTGGTCGATGCTCGGTGCGGCGATCCTCTCGGCGGTTCGCCTGGCGAAGTGCCACGATCGCGAGTTCGCCGTGCTCGGAGCGTTCGTGGCCTGCGTCCTCGTCGGCTACGCATTCGAGGGTTACGTCGACCAGGGGTTCTTCTTCTATCGGATCGCGTTCGTCGTCGGCACACTGCTCGGCCTCGTTCACGCGGCACGTCGTCTCGACGCCGAGCTTGAGGACGGGCACCGTCTCGGCCAGGTCGACCGCCTGATTCCGAGGTCCGCGAGAACGTGACCGATCGAGCGCAGAATCGAGCTCCAAGGCGGAGGATCTTGGCTTCGACGCGCGCGCCGGTCGGCGCGAGATCGAGATTGCTCGCGATTCGCACCCTGAATTACCTCACGAACTACGTCGTCAGCAGCATCCCGAGCTTCACGCTGCGCCACGCCTGGTACCAGCGCGTCTTGGGAATCGACGTCGAAGACCACGCTGCCGTCTTTCTCGGTTGCTACATCTGGTTCTTCGGCCCGGGGCAAGTGCGCCGAAGCGGGGCAAGGATCGGCGCGTACTCGCGAATCAACCGGAACTGCTGCCTGGACACGCGTGGCCCCCTGGTGATCGGCGAGAACGTCAGCATCTCGCCGGAGGTTGCGATCCTCACGGCCTTCCACCGGGCGGACGATCCGCGGTTTCCCGTCGAGACACGGCCGGTCGTGATCGAGGATCACGTCTGGATCGGAACGCGCGCGACCGTCCTCCCCGGGGTACGGCTCGGTCGCGGCTGCGTCGTCGCCGCGGGTGCCGTCGTGACGCGCGACGTCCCGCCCCTTGCCATCGTCGGCGGAGTTCCCGCACGCCAGATCGGTACGCGCCCCGCTCACGCGACCGGGTACGTCCTCGACGAGCCACCTCCGCTGTTCGAGTAGGTCGGCGTGGGCGGAAACGACGAAGCGGCGGTCGGCCCGAATCCGGCGCCTCCTGCTCGCGAATCCACGACCGTGCCCGGCGACCCCGCGCCGGCGCCGGCGGTCGCCCCGCAGGGGAGCCGCCTCGGTCGCAACGTCGGCGCCCTTGCCGGCGGACAGGTCGTCACGTGGACGATGACGCTCCTCTGGACGCTCGTCGTCCCGCGTGCGCTCGGCCCGGCCGGGTTCGGCGTGATCATGGCGGCGATCGCGATCACCGGGATCTTCGCCGTCGTTCTCGGGCTCGGGACCCGCAACTACCTGGTACGGGAGATCGTGGTCGACCAGGACGAGGCGGCGCGGCTCCTCGGGACCGCGCTCGCGCTTCGCTTCGCTGTGACACCCCTTCTGGTGGGGGCGGCGGTCGTCTACGGGCACGTCGCGGGCTACGACCATACGGCCTCGCTCGTCCTCTACGTCACCGTGGCAGGGGCGATCTTCCTTCAGCTCGCCGAGCCACTCCAGGCGGGCTTCCAGGCGATCGAACGGATGGAGTACATGGCGTACTCGGACGTGATCAACAAGTGCGCACAGGGCCTCCTAGGGGTTGCGCTCGCGCTCCTCGGCTTCCGCGAGGTCGGGATCGCGGCGTGCGCGATGACCATGGCCGGAGTCGTGCTGGTCCTGGACGCCGTGTGGCTGCGGCGGCACGTCCGGATCGAGCTCCGGACGAACGCCAGGCGGCTGGCGAGGATGGTTCGGAACAGCGTCGCGTACTGGGCGTTCGGCATCTTCTTCGTCCTCTACCTCTGGATCGACACCACGATGCTCTCGCTGATGACGCGCCCCGAGGTGGTCGGGTGGTACGCCGTGCCGACGCGCCTCTTCCAGACGGCGATGTTCGTCGCCGTGGTCGTCGCGACCGCTTGGCTCCCGCGTCTCGTCCGCGCGTTCGAGGAGAGCCCCGAGCGGCTGCGGACGGACGCCAGAGCGCCTCTCGAGCTCGTCCTGCTCCTCGGCCTGCCGATCAGCGCGGCAATCGCCGCGGGCGCCGACCCGGTTGTCAACGCGCTCTACGGCCCCGCATACGCCGGGGCCGTTCCCGTGCTCGTCGTCCTCGGGCTCTGCATCCCGCCGATGTACGTCAACATCATGCTCAATCAGGTCTTGATCGCTTCGAAGCGGCAAGCGGCCTGGACGTGGGCGATGGTGGGAGCGACCGTCGTCAACCCCGCACTCAATTTCCTCCTCATCCCGCTGACTGCCGCGCGCTACGACAACGCTGCGATCGGCGCCGCGATCGCGCTCCTGGTGACGGAGGTCGTCATCGTCGCGTTCGGGTTCGCGATGGTCGGACGCTCAGTGCTCGATCGCCGCGCGGTCGGCCGCTTCGCGCGCATGGCGGCCGCGTCAGCCGCGCTTTGGGCGACGGCGTACGCGACGCGGCCGTTCGGCCCGGTGGTGTCGCTCGCCGCGGCCGGCCTGACGTTCGTCGCGATCGTGGCCGCGCTGCGAGTGCTGACTCCCGAAGAGGCGGCGTTTCTGCGCTCGTGTGCTCGGCGGGCGAGAGCGCGTACCTCGGTCATCGGAGCGAGGGTGGTCTCGCTCGCTACCTCGGGATCGGCCGCGCCGCCGAGCGCGTAGCGGCGTAGTGCCGCTTGACCCACCCGCCGTAGGCGCTGAACGGCGTACCGGAGAAGTCGGAGATCAAGGCGCTGCAGTTGTGCCACGTGTTCCACGTCCACGCGAAGTAGCCGACATCGTGCGTGTCCGCCCAGTTGGCGAATCCGGAGATGTATCGGGAGCCACACGCTGTCTCGTCGACCGCATCACCCAGCTCGCCGAAGATCATCGGAACCCGGCGTGCGATCGGCTGCAACGTGCGTTGGAAGCACCAGGCGCCGCCGCACGTGTTCTTCGCGTACACGTGGGCCTCCGCGATGAGCTGATTCAGGGGATCGCGTGGTCGATGCGACAGCCACCCCGTGAGGTCGTTCGCGTAGTTCACGCCGGGAATCGCGATCACGCCGCGATATCCGGCCCGTCGCATCACGTCGACCGCTTGCTGCATGCCCGCGACCCGGTACTGACGATTGTTCGGGCCGAACGTCGCCTCGCAGACGCCTCCCTTCAGGAAGCAGTCGGCGTTGACGATCGTCTCCCCCCAGGGCGCCAGGATCACGTTCGCGTTGTGTCGAAACGTCCTCGCGAGGCTCGCCCAGAACGTGGGCGCGTGATCGGCATCGGGCGCGCCGGACTGGTATGTCGCGCGGTAGGCGCCGGGAGCGGCCCACATGAGCGCGAGCTCGACGTAGATCCCCTGCCGGTTCAGGACGTTGACGTACCTCGCGATCGCTCTCCGGTACCGCGGCCCCGCGAACCGTGGCTTCACGCCGTTGATCCCGAGCCAACAGTGCTCGTTCAACGGGAGACGAACACCATTCACGTGCCACGACGCAATCGCTTTCGCCGACCGTGCGTCGCTCGGCCCGTCGAAGATCGCCCACCCCTGGACGCACGCGTACTCCGTGCCGGACCGATTGACGCCGTGGAAGTGCACACGGCGACCGCGGGCGTCGAGGAGCTCGCTTCCCGATACGTGCAGCCCGTGCGGTCTTCCAGCTGCGACGAGCGTCGAAGCCGCGTCGACGTTCGTCGCCGAGCCGACGTCCGGCTGAGCGCCGCCCGTACGAACCTCGAATCCGATCGCGATAGCGGCGCCGAGCGTTGCCGTAACGACGAGCAGTTGGCGCGATCGCCTCACACGCGTGACTTGCTCTGGTGTCCGCCGCGGTCCGTGCGCACCCACGTGTCGGCGTCGAACTTGAGGAGGCGGTGAACGTTGAGGACCTTCCGAACGACGTACCAGGGTGCGCGTGCGAGCGAGCGGTAGGCCGACCGCGGCGCTCGCGCCGCCCGAAGCCCCAGGAGCACGTACAGGGGAATCGCCACCAGCGTGCCGAGCCACGTGCCGAGAGACCACGTCGGGAGAGCTCCGAGCGCTACGAGCGGCACGCCGACGACCGTGGCCGCAACCGCGCCGGCCGAGAGCAAACCGAGCGGGGGCACCGCGAGGTCGAACGCGGCGCCGAGGAGCCGTCGATCGCGGCGCCGCAGGAGGCCCTCGCGGACGAGTCGCGGCAGCTGCTTCTTGGCAACGTGGAGCTTGCCGCCCTCCCACCGAAGCTGCTGGTGCGTCGCCGCCTCGGCGCTCGGCGCGCTCGGGCTGTGGAGGATCGCTCCGCCGGCGAAAACCGCACGCACGCCCGCGATGCGGAGGTTGAAGGTGTACTCGAGATCCTCGGCGCTCGTGAACGCATCCCACGGATATGCCCGCAGCAGCTCGCTGCTCAGGAGCATCCCGTTCCCCGTGAGGTCACAGGGCAAGCGAAGAACCGAGCGTCCGGCTGGGCGTACGCGGTTGAAGAGGAGGAACGCCGCTGCCCGCAAGGACGCGGCCGGGGAGCCGTCCTCGGCGAGAAGCGATTCGCCCTGGACCGCCGTCGCCCCGGACTCAAACGGACGAACGAGCGCGGCGAGGAAATCCGGATCGGCAACGGCATCCGCGTCCACCACGACGACGGCGTCGGGGGGCATCGGTCGCTGGAGCACCTGATCGATCAACCACCGAAGCGCCCTTCCCTTACCCCGTGCGCCGGGCTCGTCCCGGACGAAGGTCTCCGCTCCCGCGGATCTCGCGATCGAGGCGGTGTCGTCGGTGCAGTTGTCCGCGACCACGATGACGTCGTAGAGGTAGGAGGGGTACACCTGGGCCACGAGCGAACGGACGCAGCGCGCAATCAGGGCCGCCTCGTCGTGCGCGGGAACGAGGACTGCGACGCGCGTGCCCGGCCGCACGGCTCGCGCCTCATGCGGATACCCCCTGTAGAAGAACGAAGCGATCGCGACGACGACGTAATAGAACGCGAATGCGGCACCGAGCGCACCGAGAGCCGCGAACACGACCGCGGCGTAGATCTCGAGGCTGCCAATACTCACGGCCGATTCGCTTGCCTAAGGTGAATTCTCGATCCCTCTCCTCGTCTACCGCCATCTTCGCGGGTCTCGGCTCGAGAAACAAGCAGACTGCGCCTACGGATCCTTCATGGGCGGTGGTTTACGACGAATGGAGTTGCACGGCCCTATACCATCGACTAGTGAGACCGATTCATCGACGAGCTCGTGCAATCGGCTCCTGTACCGGCGTCGCCGATCGGTGTAAATGTACGGCGACGAATGGTCGGGTCAGAACGAGCGATGCGGGCAGACGGGAACACCGCGGCGGTCACTGAGCCGGGTGGCCTCGGGCGTCTTCTCCAGCTGCCGCTCGACGTGCACGTCGACAGCGGTTCCGGCGACGGGCGTGCGGAGTGGCTCCGGACGGGAGACTGGCGACTGCTTGCCAGCCCTCGCTGCGAGAGCGACCGCGCCGGAGCCGTGATCGAGCGGTTCACGCTCGAATCCGGAGCGAGCGTCACCGCAGTCCGCCGGGAAGACGGCGCCGTCTACGTGCCGTTCGACCTCGAGGAGGCGTACGCGAACTACGTCAACGAGGCTTGGGTGTCGGCTACATCGGTTCGTGCCCTCTCCGAGCGGCAGCTCCGGCTCTACTACCGCGTGAAACGCCTCGTGCCGCGGACCCTGATCCTGGCCGCGCGTCGAGCGTTCATTCGGCGGGGATCGCCGCCGGAGTTTCCCGCTTGGCCCTTCGAGCACGGTGTGGACCGGCTGCTTCGCTTCACGGCGAGATGCCTGCTCGAGGCAGCGGACGTCGATGAGGCCGAGTTCGCCTGGTTCTGGCCGCGTGGCCACCGCGCCGCGCTCATCCTCACGCATGACGTCGAGACGGCTGCCGGGTTGCGTGGCGCCGTGGACATCGCGGATCTCGAGGAGAGCAGAGGCCTCCGGTCGTCGTTCAACATCGTCGCCGACGAGTACGACATCGATCTCGGCGTGATTCGAGAGCTCAGGGAGCGCGGATTCGAGATCGGTCTGCACGGCCTGCACCACGACCGTTCGCTCTTCTCGTCCCGCGAGGAGTTCGAGCGACAGCTACCGGCGCTGGACGAAGCTGCACGCCGCCTCGGCGCAGTGGGTTTCCGCTCGCCGGCGACGTATCGAGTGCAAGGCTGGATCGGCGAGCTCCCGATCG
>Ga0126312_10002359_pt1 | contig 12633 bp, 12 predicted proteins | sample Plot104A_FD_92537 | JGI IMG/M metagenome (GOLD analysis project Ga0126312, IMG submission 92537) | Serpentine soil microbial communities from UC McLaughlin Reserve, CA, USA - Plot104A | ecosystem: Environmental > Terrestrial > Soil > Grasslands | place: USA: UC McLaughlin Reserve, Lake County... | reverse complement strand
GGAGTCGGGTCCGGCGCGGGCGCATCGGTCGCCGCCGGAGTCGGGCTCGGCGCGGGCGCATCGGTCGCCGCCGGAGTCGGGCTCGGCGCGGGCGCATCGGTCGCCGCCGGAGTCGGGCTCGGTGTATGCACCGCTTCCGCCGTGCGTGCGGCGGGGGGCGAGCCGGACGCGGGCGGCGTGGGCGCGGAGCTGCTGCGCAGCGCGCCCATCAGCAGCGCCGCCAGGGCCCAGCCCACGACGATCAGCCCGAGCGCGACGCGCCAGGTGTGGCGCCTGCGCGGCTTCGGAGCCGCCGGCGGGTCAGGCGCTGCGCGCGGCGGCACCGTGTCCAATAGCCGTGGATCCTCACCGGCGTCGGACCCGGCACCCGCGATCATCCGCCTCGTCGGGGGCGTTCGCGCGTAGGCGGGCGGCGCGGGCGTGGCTTCCAGTGTCGCCAGCCGCGCGTCGCGCCGCCAGCGCGGGCCGAGCGCGCCGAGCACGATCTCCTCGAGCGCATCCCACGCATCCGCCGCCGAGCCGGGTCGGTCCTCCGGATCCTTCTCGAGCAGCCGGGCCACCCAGTCCGAGACGGCCGGATCCGTCGAAGGGGCGACTCGTGTCAACGGCGGCGGACTGTCCTTGACGTGGCCCAGGAGGATCGCGACCGGCTCGGCGCCGCCGAACGGCGGCCGGCCGGCGATCATCTCGAACGCCATGATGCCGACCGAGTAGAGGTCCGTCCGCGCGCCGACGTCGCCCGCCGTGGCCTGCTCAGGGGCCATGTACGTCGGGGTGCCGATCGTGGTGCCGGTCACAGTCAGGGCCGGGTCCACCGAGTCGAGCGCCTTGGCGATGCCGAAGTCGGCGATCTTCACGCCGCCGTCGGCCGTCACGAGCACGTTCTCGGGCTTGAGGTCGCGATGCACTACGCCGTTGGCATGCGCGTGCGACAGTCCGCCGAGCATCGCCTCGAGTACTCCCGCGACTTGGCCGAGCGAGAGCACGCCGACCCGCGACCGCAGCGACCCGTTCGGCAGATACTCCATCGCGATGAACGGCGCGCCGTCGGCCTCGAAGTAGTCATGGACGGTGACGAGGTTCGGATGGCTGAGCGACGCCGACACCCACGACTCACGCACGAACCGCCGCGCGAAGGTGGGGTCGGCGGCGGAGAGCGCGCTGAGCTCCTTGAGCGCGACGCGTCGGCGCAGGTCGGTCTGGTAGGCGAGGTAGACGGTGGCGGTTCCACCGCGGCCGATCTCCTCCCGGATCTCGTACCGGCCGACGACCGTGCGGGTCATGATGATGGCTCAGCGGAACCGAGCCGCCAGCGCCGGGTAGCGCCGGACCAGCTCGTCCTGCTGCTCGTCGTCCCACGCCTCGCCGCGCGGCTCGCCCGAGACGTCGCTGTCGCCGGCCGGGATGTCCTCCCCCACCGCGTCCTCGTACGCGTCGGGTGCGGGATTGTCCGCGTTCTCCCAGTCGCCGGTCTCGGCGTCCTGAACCACGGGCGCGAGCGAGTCCGGAGCCTGCAGCGCGGCCTCGTACGGTCCGCGACCGAGCGAGATGAGGTATGCGCGGAAGTCACGGAAGCAGTCATCGGAGCAGCCGTCCTCGATCACGTACGCCGCGCCCCATAGCTTCCACGTGTAGGCCCTCTCGTCGAGCCGTCGGCGGATCGCGCCGAAGTCGGCGATCTGTTGCGCCGGGAGCTGTCCGAGCCGCGTCGCAAGGAGCTCCGACTGGCGCCCGGTGTCGCCACCCGCATCCCGACGCGCGTCCTCGACGAGCCGCCAGAACGCCGGCTGGTCGAGGTGCGTGGGTTGCGCCGGTTGCGCCGAAGCAGCCGCCGGAGCGGGACTGGCCGGCGGGGCGGGCGAGGGCGCGTCATCGGCGCACCCCGCCAGCCATGCCAACGCCACGAGCGCGAGTGTCCTAATCCTCGGTCGCAGGGGGCCAGATGGAGTTGATCGTGGCCTCGGTCTGTGCGATCTGGGCGCGCGCCTTGGTCAGGATCCGGCTGCCGCCGGGCCGCAGGTCGGTCGCGTCGGACGTCAGGCCGTCGATGTGCTGGATCTCGTCGTCGAGCCACATCGTGAGCCCCGGCATCGTCGTGTCGAAGGTCACCACGCCCTCTTCCTGAGCGGCCTTCGCATGCACGCCGGCGTCCTCAGCCTCCGGCGGCGGCGGCGGCGCCAGCGTCTGCACGTCCGCGATCGCCTTGTCACGCCGGTCGAGCGACAGGTACAGCGTCTTGCTCATCGCGTCGAGCACGGGGACGCGCGCGCCGTCGGTCAGCTCGATCACGGTGGTCGAGACGTTGTGGAACTCGTCGAACACCGCCATCGCCGTGGTGACGGGATCGGCGATCACCACGACACCGTCCCCGGCGATCTTCGCGCGCACCTTCGGCGCGAGATCCCGGACCCGCACCCCGCCGCGCGCGGAATGCACCCTGGCATCGTCCGCCGGGGGCGCAGGCGGATGCGTGACGTAGTAACGCGCGCCGCGCCACGCCGCCGCCAGCTGGCGCCGCACGACCTTGCCGGCCTTTGGAGCATGCACGGCGTCGACATCGTTGACGTCCTCGGTCAGCCGCTCCAGCGCGTTGTCCACGCGCGTCAGACGGGTCTGCACCAGCGACGGCAGCGGCGGCGGCACGTCGCCGCCGGACATCTGCGCCGTCGGCGCGGCTGCGGCGCCGGCCGGCGCCGCAGCCGCAAGCCCCGCGGCAAGCACAGCCGAGCCCACGATCACACGTCTGAACATCGCTTCGTTCTCCCTGTTCGAGTCGGATACGGAGAAGCGGTCGGCCCACCACGGGACCGTGCCCCGAAGCTATGGCCGACGTCGCCCCCGCCCGGGCTCACCGCACCACGACTGGAGCGCGGAGCGAGCCCTGGGAACCTCGACGACCCCTGGGCGCGCACGAGCCCCCCGCCCGCGCACGCCTCGGCGTAGCCTCGCGGCCCGTGGTGGTCCTCCGACTGATCCCCGCGCTGCTCGCCGCGGTCGTCCTAGCGGTCGCGGCGGTCCTCGTCTCTGCATCTGCGGATGCCGGAAGCGCCGGTCGCGCCCGTCTCCCTGACCTCGACCAGGAGGCGCCGAGCTCGCTGGTCGTGACCCGGGTCGGGCCGCCCGAGCAGCCGGAGTACCTGCTCGGGTTCCGTTCCGCCGTGCGCAACGTCGGCGACGGGCCGCTGATCATCGACGGCCGGCGCGAAGGCCTCGACAGCGACACGATGGTCGCCAACCAGCTCGTGGACCGCGCCGGCGGCCCGCGCACTGAGGTCGAGGGCGTCGGCCGCCTTCGATACGTCGTCTCCCCCGACCATCGCCATTGGCACCTGCTGCGCTTCCAGCGCTATGAGCTCCGCAGGGCCGGAAGCAACGTGGCGCTCGTCACGGACCGCAAGACCGGCTTCTGCCTCGGCGACCGTTACAGCGCCGGAGGCCGCGCCCTGCGCAACCGCGCCCCCCGGCCGGCGTTCACCAGCCGCTGTGGCCTGGAGCGGACCGAGCTGCTCGGCATCCGCGAAGGGATCTCGGTCGGCTACGGCGACGACTACTCGGCGAACCTCGAAGGCCAGTACCTGTCGCTCACGGGACTGGCGGACGGCCGCTACGTGCTCGTGCACCGCGTCAACAGCGGCCGCCGGATCCGCGAGACGGGGTATCACAACAACGCAGCCTCGGCCCTGATCGCGCTCCGCTGGCGCTCGGGTGTCCCTTACGTGCGCGTCCTCGCGCGCTGCCCGGACAACGCCCGCTGCAGCGACTAGGCGGCTCAGCCGGAGAAGCGGAGGCGCGACGGTTGTGACGACCGGCTACCGGGCGATGCTCGCCTGGCTGCGCGCACACGGAGACGTGGTGCGGGTCGGGATCGAGCAGACCGGCAGCTACGGCGCCCGGACTCACGCGTCACCTGGCATTGGCGCGCATCCTGCTGTTAGAGGTCACCGGCCTCGCCGGCGATAACCCCGACCGGCGGACCTCCGAAGCCGGCTTCGCGATGCTCTGCGGCGTCTCTACGATCCCGGCCTCCAGCGGCAAGACCGTCCGCGACCAAGCGCGAGATCACGCGCTGCCTCAAGCGCTACATCGCCCGCGAGATCTACAACGCCGTCACCGCACCGGCCCCAGCGCGGCTCGAGCGAAGCAATCACCCATTACAAACATGAGTGCGTCCACAGGTTCCAGTGATCGGGTGCAGGGCTCAGGTGATCGGGAGCTTGGCTTGCTGAAACACGGGATCGCGCGGAGCATCGGCCTAGGCCGTGCCACGGCTTGATCCCAGACCCGATTTCACAGGAGGCCAGATGGGCCAATCGATTCCGTACCGACTCTCCGTCGCGCTCGCCGCTGGCGCGGCGGCTTCCGCCCTGGCGGCGGCGCCGGCGCTGGCGACCGAGGGCCCGGCCGCAGGGCCGCCGGCAGCGGCGCTACCGACCGACGTCGCCCCGGTGACGTTCGCGCCCCTCCCCTCGGTGGCTCCCCCGACGGTGCGCAGCCGGAACGCTCGCGTCGTCCGCCGCGCTCGTCTCACGCCGCGTCGGGTGCGGCGCGGCCGGAAGCCGCTGTTGAACGTCTCGCTCACCACGCCAAGCCGGCTGCGGATCGTCATCTCGCGCTCCACAGGCCGTGGCCGCTCGCGTGCCGCGGCGCTCAGCGTGCCGGCCCGCGGACGCACGATCTCGCTGCGCCTGCCCGCGCGCTCGAAGGGGCACGACCTCCGCCCCGGCCGTTACCGCGTGAGCATCGTCGCGATCGATGCGCAGGGCACTCGCTCGCGCCAGGTCCGGCGCACGCTGATCGTGCGGCGCGCCGCTCGCCGCTAGTCGCGGACCCGTGCGCCGGACGCAGCAGCGGCTGCGCCCGGCGCGCCCCGCAACAACGGTTGCGGCTCGGGTGATCGACGCGTCCGATTGATCAGTGCTCCCCGAGCGAGCAGGGTCTGAAAGCGTGAGACTGTTCGCCCTGCACGTGATGACGAGCGGCGCGACGCTGCTGCTCCTCGCCCTCCTCGCGGTGCCAGCTGCGGCCGCGCAGCTGAGCGCCATCATCCGCGACGGAGCTCGATAGTCGAGCTGGGGCGGTGAGCTCGACCGACGGCGCCCGGCTGCTCGAGCGGCTGCTTTCGGATCCCGTCTTCCGCGCGCGGTTTCGAGACGACCCAGCCACGACGGCACGGGAGGCCGGCTTCGAGCAGCTGGCCGACCAGATCGACGCCGAAGGACACCGAGCACTGGAGACGCTCGAGATCCGCGAGTCGCGCTCGAGCGTCGCCGGAGCAATGGTCGCCGCGGCGGTCGAGGGCATCGGACTGTTCGAGCTCTCCGAGCACGTCGTGCCTCATCTCGGCGCAGAGGACGCGCTGGCGAACGAACCGCAGCAGGCGGCCCCAGGCGACCAGGCTCCGTCGGCGCCGATCGACTCCGACGACCTCACCGATGGGCCAATCGACGAGCCCGAGACCGACGAGCAAGAGAGCGCCGGCAACGCCGGTGTAGCGCCGGACGAGCGGACGGGAGGAGGCTCGGTGGAGGCGGCACCTGAGCCGAGCGGCGATTGGAAGCCTGATCCCGAGCAGTACGGGATGGCCGGCGGCGGCGGTGCGCAGTCGCCGATCGACGCAGCCGTCCTGAAGAACCCGAAGATCACCCTCGACGCCAACGGCAAGGAGGACTTCACCAGGGGCCGCATGGACCCGCGCGCCGGCGCGATGCTGCTGAAGCTCGCCGAGAAACACAAGATCACCGTCTCCTCCACGACCTCCGACCACCCGCAAAACACCAACGGCGGGTCGCCCTCCAATCACTGGTACGGCCGCGCCTTCGACATCGCGACCGTCGACGGCGAGATCGTGCGCCCCGACGGCGCCGCCGGCCGCGAGCTCGCCGCCGAGCTCAGCAAGCTCGACGAGTCCATCCGCCCCACCGAGATCGGCTCCCCCTGGGCGATCGCCGCCCCCGGCTTCTTCACCGACGGCGACCACCAGGACCACATCCACATCGCCTTCGATCAAGCCATCGACCCCAACTGGAGACCTCCCACGGGCCTCACCCCAACTCCCACGACCCCGGCCCCCGCCGCCCTGGCCGCTCCGCCGATCGACCCCGACGACGTCACCGATGGGCAGACCGACGACCAGGAGACCGCCGGGGCCGTCGGGGATGACGGGGACGATGGGGATGACGGGGACGACGTGGATGACGAGGACGACGGGGATGACGAGGACGACGGGGAAGACGCGGACGACGAGCCCGACGAGGAGGAACCCGACGAGGAGGAACCCGACGAAGACGACGAAGACGACGAAGACGACGAAGACGACGAAGACGACGGCAACGACACCGCCGACACCGACGACACCGACGACACCGACAGCAGCGACAACACCGACGGCAGCGAGAACTCCGACGACAGCGACGACACCGACGACACAGACCGCGGCGGGGACCACGGCAAGGCACCCGACGACTCGGAGCCCGAGGACGGTGACGTCGATGCTTCGGCGATCCCGGACGGCTATCCCGGCGACTCGGCTTCGCAGGAACAGATCGGGGCGTGGATGGCCCACGAGGCGCAGAAACGCGGGTTACCTGGGGAGCTGCCCGTAATGGCGTCGCTCGTCGAGTCGGGCATTAAGAACCTCCCTGGAGGTGACGCCGACTCGGTCGGGTTCTTCCAGATGCGCCTGGGGATCTGGAACCGGGGCGAATACGCCGGTTACCCGCAGCGTCCCGAGCTTCAGCTCGATTGGTTCCTCGATCACGCCGAGGCGATCAAGGCGCAGCGTCTCGCACGCGGCTTGCCCACGGGCCCCGCCCACTACGGCGAGTGGATCGCGGACGTCGAGCGGCCGGCCGAGCAATATCGCGGCCGTTACCAGCTGCGCCTCGACGAGGCGCGAGGGCTGCTGCGCCGCGCGCTCCCGGACGGTGACGGCGTCGAGGAGCTCGTCGACGCCGGAACGGGCTCCGGGCCCCGTGCCGGACCGGCTGCGAAGGAAGCCGTGGCGGAGGCGCGCAAGTACCTCGGCACCCCGTATCTGTGGGGCGGCTCGACACCAAGCACGGGGTTCGACTGCTCAGGGCTCGTGCAGTGGGCGTACGCCAAGGCCGGCATCCAGATACCCCGGGTCACCGACCAGCAGATACTGGCGTCGGGAGCGACCAAGGTCGACCGCGACCACCTGTTGCCGGGTGACCTCGTGTTCTTCCGCGACAGCACCGGCTACGTGCACCACGTAGGAATGTCGCTCGGTGGCGATCGGTTCATCGAGGCTCCACGAACGGGCCTGAAGGTCCGGATCTCGAGCCTCAAGGACCCCTACTACGCCGAGCAGTTCACCGGTGCCCGCAGGTTCGACCCGGCGGTGAACCAGGACATCGTCGGCAAGAGCGAGCCCGACGCCATAGGCCTTCAGGGCGCCGGCGTTCCGGACGGACAGGGCCGTCATGACGCAAGGGTGATGCCAGCGCTCCGACCCGACCAGATCGATGGACGGCGGTAGCGCGGCCCGACGGGCGGGAACTGCAGCGGCCGGTTGCCGCGGTTCCACGACCTCGCGGCGCCGCGTATCACCGCGTTCTGTTGGCCGCCTGAGCTACCAGGTGCCGAGCGCCGCGTGGTACTCGCGCTGCGGCGGCAGCTCGCGAACGACCGGAGCGCAGTAGGTGCGCGCGGCGGTCCTGGCCGGCCGCCGGGCTTCGGTCTCGACCGGCCGCCAGGGGCGCTGAGGATGACGGGCGAACGGCTGGGGATCGCTGTTCAGGTGGGGGATCATTCGTATCTCCTCCGTCGCGCGGATCGCAGACTGGCGGCGATCCAGCTCACGCGGCACGGGGCATCGCCTCGTCGTTCGGCACGTGCGTCTCGATGCCACGACACGCCGCGTATGCGAATGGGTGATGGAAGACGTCCAGCGCCCGCTCGCCGTCGCGCACCTCGATCTCGAAGCGCGCGCCTGTCTTCCCGTCCGCCACAGCGACCAGGACGCGGTCGTCGTGCTCGCGCCACAGGAGGGCGACGTCGATCAGGTCGTTCGAGCGGCGGTCGAGTTCGCGGACGAGTTCGTTCATGGTGGGCCGATGGTGTCAGCGCCGCCGCGTGAGTCCATGGGGTCATGCCCATCAATCGCGCACGGCTGGCCACCGCCCTCCTGGTAGGGGACGCCCTACCAGGAGCCCGATCGATCCGACGCACCGTTCATTCGAGCCGAACGGTTGTTGCGCGCGCAGTGACCGTCACGACGATCTGGGGATGCCATCGTCGAGAGAGCCGGCCGCCGCCGCCGTCGTCGACCTGCGCTGCCAGGGCCGCCGCGTGTTCCTGGTCGGCATCACGGCCGCCGCAGGGTGGCTGGACACCCTCGCGTTCCTGTATCTCGGCAAGGTGTTCATCTCGTTCATGTCCGGCAACCTCCTGTTCGTCGGAATCGGCGCCGGCAACGGCGACGGCGGCCTGCTCGTGCGTGCCGCCGCCGTGTTGGCGGCCTTCCTGCTCGCAACGGCGATCGGCGCCCGCGTCTCCGGAAGACGGCTCGTGCCGGGTGCGGGAGCACGCTGCGCCGAGCGCTGCTGATCGAGGGCTGCCTGCTGCTGGCGTTCGCGGTGCTGTGGGTCGTGATCGGGCATCCCGCGGGTCACGCGGCGCGAACACTGGCCTTGCTCGTGGTCGGCGCGACCGCGATGGGGTTCCACGCCGCGATCGCGCTCGCGTTCCACCTGCCGAACGTCGCCACGGTCGCCATGACTGCGACGCTCGCGCAGCTCGGCGCGCGCGAGGGCAATGCGATCGTCGGGAGCACTCCGGCGGTTTCGCTGGTGATTCCCCTCTGCCTCGCGTATCTGAGGAGCGCGGTCGTCGCCGCCGCCGTGCCCGAGACCGCGATGGCGTTCGGCCCGGTGCTGCTGCTGGTCTCCGCCGTCGCGATCGAGGCGCTGATCGCCCGGCGTGGCGGGCCTGCCGGCGGTCTTGCCGCGGCGCGCGGCCATAGCTGAGCCGCGCCAGACCGGGTGGCCGCCGACGGATCTCCGGCTGGCCCTATCGCGAGCGCCGGTCGTGGGTGCGAGGATGACGCCCATGACTCGCTCAGTGCTTGTCGTGGACGACGACGCCCGCTTTCGAGCGCTGGCCGTCAGGACGTTGAGCTCCTGGGGCCACGCGGTCGTCGGCGAGGCGGCGACGTTCGCGGAGGCGGTCGCGCAATCGGCCGAGCTGCGGCCCGACGCGGTGCTCGTCGACATCGGCTTGCCCGACGGCGACGGATTCACGCTCGCGCAGCAGCTTTCAGCGCTGCCCTGGCGGCCGCGCGTAGTGCTGATCTCGACGGATTCCGACGCCGCCAACGGCGCCGCGGCGCGCCGGATGGGCGCCGTCGGATTCGTCCCGAAGGAGGAGCTCCCCGGCGCGCCGCTGCGCCGCTTGATCAGCGGCGAGTGACGCTCCCCACGCTGGGCTACGGTTTGCGTGTGTCTGCACCGTTGCGCGTTGTTATCGGAGAGGACGATGTGCTGTTGCGTGAAGGAATGGTGCGGCTGCTCGCCGAGGCCGGCTTCGACGTGGTCGCTCAGGCCGGCGACGCCGACGACCTGTTGCGCAAGGCGCTCGCTCACCGGCCCGACGCCGCGGTGGTGGACGTCCAGATGCCGCCACGACGCGAGGACGATGGCCTGGTCGCGGCGATGGAGTTGCGACGGCGTCTGCCCGGCATCGCGGTCCTCGTGCTGTCGCAGTTCTATGAGGAGTCCTACGCGCTCGACCTCATCGGCGATCGCGCCGACGGAGTCGGCTATCTCCTGAAGGAGCGCGTGGGTGACGTGGCCGCGTTCGTCGACGCCGTCGAGCGCGTCGCGGCCGGCGGCAGCGCGCTCGATCCCCAGATCGTCGGCCGGATGCTCGGCCGCCGCCGCCGCAGCGGCCCCCTGGACGAGCTCACGCGGCGCGAGCGCGACGTGCTCGCGGCCATGGCGGAAGGCAAGTCCAACCGCGGCATCGCGGAGGCGCTCTTGGTGACCGAGGCCGCGGTCGAGAAGCACATCACCGCGATCTTCCAGAAGCTGGACATCGGCCCGACGACCACCGAGCATCGCCGGGTGCTCGCCGTGCTGACGTACATGCGCAACGCGAGCAGGTGATACGTCCTGGTTGTCGCGTGAGCGGCAGGTCCTGTTGCGTTGGGAGGTGAGAGCGAGCAGCCTCGATCGGGTCCCTCGCTCCTGCGAAAGAAGAGGTCTCTCATATGACCCGACGTACCCTGCTCCTGCTGCCCGCGGTGCTCGCCGCGATCGCAGTGCCCGTCGCTCCGGCACTGGCCGGCGAAGACGACGACAGCAGCTCCGCGACGCTCCGTACGTCGTCGCACGGCTGCGTGTCGGGAGAGCGTGCCAAGGCGACGGTGACCGGCGACAACATCGACAACGTCGCGTTCTATGTCGACGGCGATCGCGTCAAGACGGTTTCGCGCCCCGATTCCGAGGGCCGCTACTCGGTCACGATGAAGTGCTCTCGTCTCCGCGTCGGCGCCCACCGCGCGCGGGCGGTCGTGAGCTTCGAGGAAGGCTCGACGCCGGCGCGCAGGACTCTGCGCTTCCAGATCACCCGGTCGGCGCGCGGCGTGCCGCGCTTCGCGGGTTGACGCCGGGGATCCGGTCGACCGGGGCGCTCGCCGCGATCATCTCGATCGCGGCGGGCGCGCCCGCATCTGCTCAGGAGCCGGCCCCCGCGCCGGCGCCCGAGCCGCCGTCGGACGCTGGCCCCACGCCGCCGCCGGTGCGGCTCTCTGACGGGCGGACTTCGACGCGATGGGCGAACGCCGTCGCTCGCGGCCGGGTGTACACGAAGCCGTCGGCGCGCGCGCGCCGGGTCGGGCGCCTGCGCCTGCTGACCGAGGACGGCTATCCCGAGGTCTACGTCCTGCTCGCCCGCCGGCAAGACGCCGGCGGGACCAAGTGGATCAAGCTCAGGGTCCCGCAACGCCCGAACAACGTGACGGGTTGGGCGCGTCGCGGCGCGCTGGGCGAGTTCCGCCTAGTCCACACGCGGCTGGTCGTGAACCGCCGCGCGCTGCGCGTGACGCTGTTCCACCGCGGCAGGCCGCGCTTTCGGGCTCGCGTCGGGGTCGGCGCTCCCGCTACGCCGACGCCGGCGGGGTCGTTCTGGATCCGCGAGAAGTTTCACGTCGCGGCCAGCCCGCTGTACGGCACCCGCGCGCTGGGGACGGCGGCGTACTCCAACGCGCTGACGGACTGGCCCGGCGGCGGCGTGGTCGGCCTGCATGGGACGGGCGAGCCCGGCCTCATCCCAGGTCGCCCCTCGCACGGCTGCATCCGCCTGAAGAACCCCGATATCGAGCGGCTCTACGCGCTCACCCCGATCGGCACGCCGCTCCTGATCAAGTGACGATCGCGTCGTCCTCGCGCTCCTGGGCTTCCCCGCGCGACTCGTGACGCTGGCCGGCGAGCGGGATGGCGGCCGCGACGAGCGTGCCGCCGTCGGCTGGGCGGTCGACTCGGAGCCGCCCGTCGAGCGCCGCGAGCCGGTCGCCGAGACCGACGAGACCGCTCCCGTCGGGCCGGGCGCCTCCGACGCCGTCGTCGCGCACGTGGACTTGCAGCGTGCCGTCCTCGACGTGCGCCGTCACCTCCGCGCGCCCGGCGCGAGCGTGCTTGGCGACGTTGGTCAGCGCCTCGGCCACCACGAAGTAGGCGGTCGCCTCGATCGCGGCCGGGAGCCGACCCACGGACACGCCGATCTCGACCGGGAGCGGCATCCGCGACGCTAGCGCCTCGACGCCCGCGCGCAGCCCGCCGCGGGTGAGCACGGCCGGGAGGATCCCGTGCGCGAGCTCGCGCAGCTCGGCGGTTGCACGCTCTGACTGTTGGAGCGCCTGGCTGACGAGCTCTGCGGCATCGTCCTGCTCGTGCTCGAGCGCGCGGCGTGCCAGCTTGAGCGTGATGACCGTGTGGACGAGGCGCTGCTGCGCACCGTCGTGCAGATCGCGGACCACGCGCCGGCGCTCCTCGTCGGTCGCCGCGACGATCCGCGCCCGCGACGCCGCGAGGTCCGACCGGGCCTCGATGTTCGAGATCGCCGTGGCGACGAGCTCGGTGAACTCCCCGAGCCGCGACTCGGTGTCCGCGGGCAGCGGCTGGTCCCGCCGCGAGCCCGCGACCACCGCGCCCCATAGCCTTCCCTCGACGACGATCGGAGCACCGACCGTCGAGCGAATGCCCAGGTCGCGCACGTACGCCGCGAGCGAGCCGGTCGCCGTCGCGGCGTGGTCGATGCGGGCAGGCCGCCCGCGCCGAAGCACCAGTTCGACGACGTTCTCCCCCTCCAAGGTCAGCCGGCTGCCGACCGGGATCGGGGCGTCACGCTCGCCCCGGTCCGCGACGACCGTGGCGGTCCCGTCGTCTTCGTAGCGGAACAGACGAGTGTCCTCGATGCGCAGCAGCTGTCCGACCTCGCGCGCGACTGCGGCGAAGACCTCTGCCGGCGGCGACTCGCGCGCGACCAGCGTCGCCACGCGCCGTAGCGCGGCCTGCTCGTCTGCGAGCCGCGCTAGCTGCTCGCGGCTCGCGGTGTTCGAGATCGCCGTCGCGATCAGCTCGGTGAAGTCCGCGAGGCGCGCCTCGGCCGTGGCCG
>Ga0126312_10002358_pt1 | contig 12637 bp, 13 predicted proteins | sample Plot104A_FD_92537 | JGI IMG/M metagenome (GOLD analysis project Ga0126312, IMG submission 92537) | Serpentine soil microbial communities from UC McLaughlin Reserve, CA, USA - Plot104A | ecosystem: Environmental > Terrestrial > Soil > Grasslands | place: USA: UC McLaughlin Reserve, Lake County... | reverse complement strand
GCCTCGGCCCCCGGCGACGCGGCGCTCGCCGACCTGCGCGAGCGTGTCGAGCGCGTCTCCGAGACACTCGGCCGGCGGATAAAGATCCTGGTGGGCAAGCCGGGACTCGACGGCCATTCGAACGGAGCGGAGCAAATCGCCGTGCGTGCCCGCGACGCGGGCATGGACGTGGTCTACGAGGGGATCCGATTGTCGCCCGCTCGGATCGCGCGGACCGCGGTGGACGAGGGTGTGCACGTTGTCGGTCTCTCGATTCTCTCCGGCTCCCACGCCGAGCTGATCCCTACGCTCCTCCAGGAGCTGCGCGACGCCGGCGTCGACGTGCCCGTGGTGGTCGGCGGCATCATCCCGCCGGCCGACGAACGCGCTCTGCTCGACGCGGGCGTCGCCCGCGTCTACACGCCCAAGGACTTCGAGGTGAGCCGCATCATGGGCGACATAGTCGACCTCGTGGCGGAGCACCACGGCGTGGCAGCCGCGCCGGCTTAGAGCCGTTACGTACCGCGCCCACCTGTAACCCTGGGGCTGCCATCGTCGGGGCCATGCCGGGGGGTCCCGTACGTTATGGCCCACAGTGAGCCACAACGTACGGAGCCCTTCGACGTGGCTCTCGCGGAGCTGGCCGAGCGGCAGCACGGAGTGGTCAGCATCCAACAGCTCGGCGAGCTCGGGCTGAGTCGAGGCGGCGTGCAGAGCCGGGTCGGCAGAGGACGCCTGCATCGGGTTCATCGCGGCGTGTACGCGGTGGGCTACCCGTTGCTGTCCGTCGAGGGCAAGTACAGGGCGGCGGTGCTGGCGTGTGGGCCCGAGGCGGTGCTTTCCCACCGCTCGGCCGCCGATCATCTTGGTCTGCGTCACACGGATCGCCCGTCGGTCGACGTGACCAGCCCCGGTACCCGGAGACGAAAGCGGCGCGGAATCGACGCCCACGAGAGCGGCTCGCTGAGGGAAGGGGACACCGCAATCGTGCGCGGCATCCCCTGCACGACCGTGGCCCGGACGCTGCTCGACCTCGCCGGCGTCGTGGACGAGCGAGCCGTGGAGCTGGCGATCGAGCGGGCCGAGCAGCGCAGGCTGTTCGATCGCCGGGCGGTGGAGAGCGCGCTCGCTCGGGCCGACGGCCGAGCCGGCGCAAGCGTGGTCAGGCGCTTGGTCTCCAAGGTCGACTGGCGGCCGACGCTCACGCGGAGGGAGCTCGAGGAGCGCTTCCTGCGCCTGTGCCGCGAGGCGAAGCTGCCCCCGCCCGAGGTAAATGCGTGGATTCCGCTGAGCGACGGCGCCGACGCCGAGGCCGACTTCCTCTGGCGCGAGCGGCGGCTCGTGGTCGAGACCGACGGCAACGAGACGCATGGGACCAGGCAGGCCTTCGAGCGCGACCGGCTCCGCGACCAGCGGCTCGCCGTCGCCGGTTTCCGCGTGGTTCGCTTCACCTGGCGCCAGGTCGCGGACGATCCCGTCCGGGTGGCCGTCACGCTTGGGAAGCTCGTCGTCTAGCGTCCGCCCGATGGCGACCTCCGACCCAAGCGAGCTCGGACGGCGCCTTCGCGACGGCGATCGCTCCGTCGCGCCCGCGGCGCTCAACCTGATCGAGGATCGCTCTCAGGATGGCCGCCAGCGGGCCGCCGCGCTTGTCGCCGAGGTCTCGCCCTCGGCGCTGGGCGGGGAGGCGCAGGCCCATCTCGTAGGGGTGACCGGACCGCCGGGCGCCGGCAAGTCGTCGCTACTGTCGACGCTCGTGGCGGAGTGGCGCGGGCGCGGGCGGACCGTGGCGGTGCTTGCTGTCGACCCCTCGTCCAAGCGCTCCGGCGGCTCGCTGCTCGGAGACCGGGTGCGGATCGACCACGATCCGAGGGACGACGGGATCCTGATCCGCTCCACCGCGGCCGGCGGGCGGCTGGGAGGTCTGGCCGCTCCCACCCGCGAGGCAGTCGATGCCCTGGCGGCGGCCTTCGACGTCGTGGTCGTCGAGACGGTCGGTGTGGGCCAGTCGGAGACCGACGTCGAGGAGGTCTGCGACACCGTCGCGGTCGTGGTGCAGCCGGGGTCCGGCGACACCCTTCAGTTCCTCAAGGCGGGGATCATGGAGGTGCCGGACGTGCTGGTCGTGACCAAGGCGGACCTCGGCGAAGTCGCCCAGCGCGCCCGTCGCGACCTGGCCCAGGCGCTGAATGCGCTCGGCTCAAGCCACGTGCCGGTCATCGCGGTGTCGTCGATCCCCCCGCCCTCCGGCGTCGCCGAGCTCGCGGACGCGCTCGACGTCCACCGGGACTCGCTCGACCTGGGCCCCGCGCGGGTGCGCGCGCGCAGGCTGGCCGCCCTGCGGGAGCTACTGGCCGAGCAGGGCGAGTCCGCGCTCCGCAGGCTCGGCGGCAGGCGCGCTGCGGAAGCGTTCCTCGGGGAGCAGGACGAGGGGGCCTCCGTCACGGAGCTGCTGCGGACGCTCGAGTCCCGGTGAGACGACTGCTCACGGACATCGCCATCCTGGCTGCGGTCTTCGGGCTCGCGGTCGGCGCGGCCGAGCTAGCCGGGGCGGCAAACCTCGGCGTTGCGGTCGGAATCGGTCAGATCGCCTTCGCGCTTGCGCTGGTGGCGCTTCTGCTCAAGACGTAGGGGCGGTCGAAGGCGGACGCCAGCTCCGAGCCGCCCTGCCGTGCCTGCTTGGCGAGCAGCAGGCGCTCGTCGGCGGCGTGGAGCAGCTCCTCCCAGTTGCGGCCGTCGCCGGGGAAGGTCGCGCTGCCGGTGCTGACGCTCACCGTTGGCAGCGAGTCGGCCCGCTCGACGGCCTCCGCGAAACCCGTGGCCACGCGGCGGGCGACCACCCGCGCTTGATCGCCCCCGGCGCCCGGCAGCACCACGGCGAACTCGTCCCCGCCCAGGCGGCCCACGAGGTCGCCCTCCCTGAGAACACGTTGGGCGCTTCGCGCGAACGCCTTGAGAATCCGGTCGCCGACGGTGTGGCCCAAGCCGTCGTTGACGTCCTTTAAGTTGTCGACGTCCACCTAACAGACGCCGAGGCTGCGATCGTCGCGGGCCGCGATCAGCAGCGCGTTGGCGGCGAGAACGTCGGTGGCGCGCCTGTTCCCGACACCGGTGAGCGAGTCCCGCAGGGCCATGTCTCGTAGGCGGGCGTCGGATGCGCGCACCAGCTCGTGCGAGCGGTGGAAGACGATCCCGGCGACGGTGGAGATGGTGACCAGGAACAACCACAGCACGGCGTCCGAGGTAGGTGCGCCGTCGTAGGCGAGCGGGGCGGCCGCCGCAAGGGCACAGACGGTGACGGTGATGCCGAGCTCCAGGCGTCTGGCGAGGTACGCCGCGGTGAACGGGGTGAAGACGAAGTAATAGGTATAGGGGCTCGACATGCCTCCGGTGTTGTAGGCGGCGAGCGCCACGCCGGGCACGCCCGTGGCCACGAGCAGACCGAGCAGCCACCTTCTGTCGAGCCGCTGCCAGGGGAGGAGCACATCGGGGTGTCGAGACCAGGTCGCTATTCACCTATCTCATCGGCCGCCCGAGCGCACGACTTTACGCCGGTCTCGGGTCATTCCTCCGCAATTAGCGCCGCTTGCGCGTCGGCCAGATCCTGGGGGGTGTTCACGCTACGCACCACCGCCGGCGGCAGGCCCACCCGAACGGGGTCGAGGGCCTCGACGGTTGCCGTGAGGGCCGCGTCGGCAGGAGCGGCGCGGAGTGGCTCGAGGGCCGCCGGCGCGTAGAGGGCGAAGACCGGCTGGAGGACCCCCTCCGCAGCGGCCACCACCGCCGGGCCGCCCGCGGCCGCCGCGGCGAGGAGCGTGCGGCAGGCCTCACCGGTCACGAAGGGCATGTCGGCGGCACAAACCAGCACCGGCGCCTCGGCCCGCTCGAGGGCGTACACGATGCCCGTGCGGGGGTGCCGCGGCTCGTCGGGCTCGTCCCAGCGCTCCGCGTCGGACAGCTCCGGGAGCTCCGTGTCGGACTTGCAGACCACGGCGACCCGCCGGCAGACCGAGCCGAGGGCGGCCAGCGGGTAGCTCACGAGCGGACGCCCGCCGAGCTGGGCAGCGGCCTTCGACCGCGTCCCGAGCCGGCGGCCGGCCCCGCCGGCCAGCACGGCCCCAATCACGCGGCCGGCGCAGATCGGCTCACAGCGGGGGAGACTACGCTCCGTCGTCGCCGCAACCGGGGCGACGGCGTGGGTGCTGTCCGGATAGCCTCCCGGCGGCTTGGGGCTCGGCAGCTTCATCTCGGTCGGCCGCTCGCTGGAGACCGCCCTCCAGCGCGTGGAGCTGGCCGAGCGGCTCGGCTACGAGTCGGTGTTCGTCACCCACATCGCCGGACGCGATTCGCTCACGACGCTGATGGCCTATGCGGCGCGCACCGAGAGGGTGCGGCTGGGCACCGGCGTCATGCCGATCTACTCGCGCAAGCCCGCGACGACCGCGATGTCGGCAGCGACCGCGGACGAGTTCTCCGGCGGACGCCTGGTGCTCGGACTGGGGGTCTCGCATCGACCGACCATGGAGGCCTGGCTCGACGAGAAGATCGAGAAGCCCGTTCGCGAGATGCGCGAGTACGTGTCGATCGTGCGGGCCATCCTGCGCGACGAGGATCCGCCTCGGGGGGAGCGTTTCCGCTCGGCCTTCCACTTCATGGGCTACGAGGCTCGGGCCGACCTCCCCATCTACGTCGCCGGGCTCTCGCCCGGGATGCTCCGGCTCGCCGGCGAGATCGGCGACGGGGTGGTGCTGTGGCTGTGCAACCCGAACTACGTGCGCGAGGTCGTGGTCCCGAACGTCGCCGAGGGACGCGAGCGAGCCGGCAAGGAGCTCGACGGCTTCGACATCGTCGCTGCCGTGCCCTCCGCGGTCACGAACGAGCCCGACGAGGCGCGCGACAAGCTACGCCAGGACCTCGCCCCCTACTTCCAGCTTCCCTTCTACAGGGCGATGCTGGAGCGCTCGGGGTTCGGCGCCGACGTGGCCGCGGCAGACGAGGGCAAGCCCGTCTCCGACGATTACCTCCGCGCCCTCGCCGCCATCGGCGACACCGAGGAGGCCATCGCCGCGGTCCGGCGCTACCGGGACGCGGGCGCAACCTCACCCTGCGTGGGAGCCGTGGCGCGAACAGACTTCGACGCCACGCTCGAGGCGCTCGCCGGGGCGCTCGACTGACTCAGCGCAGCGAGTCGATCCGGTAGCGGCCACCCGTCCGCAGCAGGGTGATCCTGTCGGTGAGCGGCGGCTGACCTCGAGCACGAGTCCGCACCCGGGCCTGGGCGACCGGACCTTTGAAGTCGATGGCAAGCAGCTCGATGGTGGGCCGGCGCAGGTCGCCGGCAGAGGAGCGCACGAGGCGGACGCAGTCCGGGCCGCCGGCGCGCCGGCGCCCCCCCGGGGTGAGGAGATCGTCGCAGACGGCGCTCCAGTCGCGGTCGCGCAATGCGTGCTCGAGGGCCCGCACGGTCGCGGCGACCTGCTTCGCAGCCCCGTGAACGGGCTCCGTAGGCCCCGTCTCCTCGTCCGGCCCGATCGAGCAGCCGGGGAGGCCCAGCAGGGCAATACCGGCCATGAGCCCCGCCCACTTCACTCAGCGGAGCATAATTGGGGCATGGAAGGCTCAGCGCCGGACTCCGTCGGCACCCAATCCAGCTGGCTTCGCTGCTACCGCTGCTGGTCGCAGAACCTCGAGGTCCAGCTTCACTACGAGGGCATCCTCAAGGTCGACCCGAGCACGGGTGAGGCCGTCGATCCGGTGGAGGAGGTGCAGGAGGCCGTCGTCCAGTGCCTCGACTGCCTCCACGACCAGCCGCATCTCAGCCTCACCTTCTACGAGGAGAACGGCCGCCGGGTCAGCCGCATCGAAGCCGTGGATGACCGCTGGGAGCGGATGGTCACCGGCTCGCCGTTCGTCGCCTCGTGCACGGTCACCGTGGACGGCGACCAGGTGGAGACCTGCTCGGGCCCCGAGGCGGCCGACGCGCTTGCGTTCGCCGCTTTCGGCGATCACGGCACACGCGAGTTCTTCACCCACGTGCGCTTCCACAAGCACGAGGACGACCGGATCGTTATCCACATGCTGGTCGAGCTCTACGCACGCAACGTCGAGGAGGCCACGGAGGTCCTGGAGGGCGCGGCCCGCGGGACCCTGACGATCACGTCCCTGGCGGAGGAGGACCGCCCGCCGGCCTCCGACGCCAACGACCAGCACTAGCGGAGCGCGACGACCCCGCCCGCTTCGAGCTCGGCGATCTGCTCCTCCGAGCGGCCCAGCTCCCGAAGCACCTCTGCCGTGTGCTGGCCCAGCAGCGGCGGCGCGGTGGGCCGCGCGGTCGGCCCCCAGATGGGCGACGCCACGAGCTCCACCTGGCCGGCCGTCGGGTGCTCCACGCTCGCGGTGGCGGGACGGCCCGCCGCCGTCGCCGCGGCCAACGCCTCGGGCACGGTCCGCACTTTGCCCACGGGGACGCCCGCCGCGCCCAGGGCCTCCACCCAGTCGTCCGCCGGCCGCCCGGCAAAGGCCCGCTCCAGCTCGGGGATCAGCTCCGCACGATGCTCGACCCGGCTGGCGTTCGTCCGAAAGCGGCCGTCATCGCCGAGTTCGGCGCGCCCGATCGCGGTGCAGAGTGCGCGGAACAGCCCGTCGTTGGGCGCGGCCACCGCGATCCGGCCTGACCCCGTCGCGAAGTCCTGGTAGGGCACGATGTTGGGGTGTGCGTTTCCGTGTCGCTCAGGCTCCTGTCCGGTGACGAGCGCGTTCTGGGCCACGTTCACGAGGCCCGCGAGGCCGGCGTCCAGCAGAGGCACCTCGATTCGCTCCCCCTCGCCGCGGCCCAGCGCCGCAAGCACTGCGACCGCGGCATGCAGGCCCGCGAGCACGTCGACCAGTGCCACCCCGACCTTGTACGGAGGACCCTCCTCGGGCCCGGTCACGGACATCAGGCCCGACTCCGCCTGCGCCACGAAGTCGTATCCGGGGCGGCCAAGAGGCCGGCGGTCGGAGCCGAAGCCGGTGATCGAGCAGTAGACGACGACCGGGTTGCGCTCGACCACCTGGTCGTAACCCACGCCGAGTCGCTCGGCGCCGCCCAGCCTGAAGTTCTCGACGACCACATCCGCTCCCGCGCAGAGATCGAGGGCGAGGTCGCGTCCTGCCGGATCCCCCAGGTCGATCGCACAGCTCCGCTTGCAGCGGTTCACCGACAGGTAGTAGGCGGCCTCCCCGCCGGCGAACGGCGGGCCCCAGGAGCGGGTCTCGTCGCCCTGCCCGGGACGCTCGACCTTGACCACGTCGGCACCCAGGTCGGCCAGGACCATCGTGCAGTAGGGGCCGGCGAGAACGCGCGAGAGGTCGACTACGCGCACGCCTTCCAGGGGCGGTCGTGAGCTCTCCATCGGCGGGCATGCTGACAGGCGCGCAGGCCGCCGTCCGGGCGCTGGAGGCAGCGGGGGTGGAGGTGGCATTCGGACTCCCAGGGGTTCACAACCTCGCCCTCTGGGGCGCCATGGGGGACTCCGACGTGCGGCTGGTCGGCGTGCGCCACGAGCAGGCCGCCGCGTACGCGGCCGACGGCTACGCCCGGGCGAGCGGGCGGCTGGGCGTCGCGTTGACGACCACCGGCCCCGGCGCAGCGAACACGCTCGGCGCCGTTGGCGAGGCCTGGGCGTCGCGTCAGCCGGTGCTGATCATCGCAACGGACGTGCCCACTTCCGTGCGCCGGCCCGGCGTCTGGCGCGGCGCCCTGCACGAGGCGACCGACCAGGCGGCGATGTTCGCCCCCGTGGTCAAGGAGGCCGTCCGGGTCCGCTCCGCCGCCGAGCTCGGCGGCCAGGTGAGCCGGGCGGCGAGCCGAGCGCTGACTCCGCCCACACGGCCCGTATACGTAGAGGTCCCGACGGACCTGCTGTCGGCGGAGGGCGGTGCGGAGCCCGCGATCGCGCCCGACTCTCACCCGGTCCCCCAACCGCTCCCAGCGGCAGTGGAGAGCGCGCTTCGGCGGATAGCGCCCTCGCGGCGCCCGCTCGTCTGGGCCGGCGGCGGCGCGCTCCAAGCGGGTGCCGGCGACGCGGTGGGGCGGCTTGCCGAGGCGCTCGTGGCGCCCGTGATCACCACTTACTCGGCGCACGGGCTGCTACCGCCCGACCACCCCTGCCTCGTCGGCGCGCCGGTCCACGTGCCGGCGGTCGGAGCTCTGTGGGACGAGGCCGACCTCGTGATCGCCGTAGGCAGTGACTTCGATGGTCCGATGACGCAGAACTGGGCCATGCCCCAGCCGCCTCACCTGATCGCGATCAACGTCGACGCCGAGGACGCGGCCAAGGCCTACTTGCCCGATCTCACGCTCGAGGGCGACGCCCGGGAGACGACCGCGCTGCTGGCGCAGCGGCTCGAGCCGCGGGGCGGCCTCGAGTCGCTGTCGCGACGGCTCCGCGAGCTCGAACGGGAGGTACGACGGGAGATCTCCGACTCGGACCCGGAGGCACTCGAGTTCCTCGACTCGGTCGCCGGCGTCCTGCCCGACGACGCGGTCGTGCTCTGCGACATGTGCATCCCCGGCTACTGGCTCGGGGCGCTCCACCGCACACCGGCGCCGCGAAAGCTCGCCTACCCGCTCGGCTGGGGAACGCTCGGCTGCGCCTTCCCCCAGGCACTTGGGGCGGCCTTGGCGGGGTCCGGCCCCGTGGTGAGCGTCTCGGGCGACGGCGGCTTCCTCTACGCCGTGGGCGAGCTGGCGACCGCCGCGCAGGAGCAGATCCCGCTCACCGCGGTGATCGTCGACGACGGCGGCTACGGGATGTTGCGCTTCGACCAGGACCGTCGCGGTCTACCGCGTGACGGCGTCGACCTGCACACGCCGGACTTCCCGGCGCTCGCCTCGAGCTTCGGTGTGCGCTCCTTCGCGGTGGAGGGCCTGGGGGCGAACTTCGCCGCCGCCCTGGCCCGTCAGATCGCCTCCGGCGAGCCGAGCGTGCTGGTGGCCAGGGCCGCCCTGGGACCGCCGCCCAACGTCTCCCCGCGCTGGTACAGGCAGGGGTCCTAGCGGGTTCCGCTAGGCAACGGCCGGCAGGGCCGGATGCGGGCAGACCCGATCGCGGCCGGTGCGCTTGGCCTCGTACAGTCTCGCGTCCGCCTCCGCGAACGCCGCGTCGTATTGGAAGACCTCGTTCGGGGTGGAGGCGGCCACGCCGAAGCTCATGGTGATCATCTGGCCGCCCCGGGGCTCGTCGGCGATCGCCATCCGCAGCTGCTCGGCGAGGCTGACCGCGCGATCGAGCTCGGCGCCGGGGAGTAGAACAAGGAACTCCTCGCCGCCGATGCGGTAGGAGAGGTCGAAGGCCCGCAGCTGCTTGCGCATCTCGTAGGCGACGTCCTTGAGCACGTCGTCGCCGGCCGCGTGCCCGTGGGTGTCGTTGACCTGCTTGAAGTGATCGATGTCTCCCACGATCAGGCCGATGGGCTGGGCGCTGATCCGCGACTGCTCCTGGAGCTCGGCCCCGCGCTGGGCGAGCGCCTTGCGATTGAGCATGCCGGTCAGCGGATCGATCACGGCCTGGGCGCGGTACTTCACGTCGGAGCGCATCAGGACCGTCTGGAACATGGCTACGGAGGCGACCAGGGCGAGGGGAGCGAGCAGTCGCGGCGGGCTGTCGATCACGGCCTGAGCGTCGACGCCGAAGGCCACGGCGAACAGGAGGACGAAGGTGAAGGCGAGGCCGACAGCGATCCCGCGCTCGGAGAAGCGCGCCCCGAGGGTCAGGATCGGAATCGCAAGCCAGGACATCGTCGGCACGTTCGGCCCGCCCATCAGCGCGACGCTGACGGCAATGACCACCTGCGACGCCGCCCAGGCGGCGAAAAGCGCGTACTCGGGGTGGGTGATGTGCTTGACCTTCGTGTCGGCGATACGGAACGCGATCGCGGCGAGGGCGACCGGGACGATGGTCCACCATCCGAGCCAGGGGCCGGAGGCGATCAGCACAAGGGCCACCAGGCCGAAGACGGCCCGTCGCACCGGCTGGAGGTGCTGGTCCATCTCGAGCATGCGCTCCCGGTCGACGCCGTCCGGGAACAGCCAGGATCCACCCGCCATACGTCCTTAATCGGTTGTAGCGGAAAGACCCCTTAGGCGAACCGGCGAAACTAGTCCCAATCGAGCCTGTAGCCGAGGTCCGCCTCGACCTCGGCCACGTCCATCTGGGCCTTCTGGAGCTTCCCCGAGTAGTCCCAGTTGAGCGCCTGCCAGCGGCTGAACTGGTCCAGCACCCATATGCCGGATTGGCGGCTGCCGTTGCCCGACTTTCCGTTGCCGCCGAAGGGCAGGTGCGCCTCGGCGCCCGAGGTCGAGTTGTTCACGGACACCATCCCGCTGCCCACCCGCTCGCGGAAGCGGAAGGCGTGCTTGGGGCTGGTCGTGTAGATGGACGATGAAAGCCCGTAGCCATGCCCGTTCGCGAGCGCGATCGCCTCGTCGAAGTCCTGGAACCGCGCCACCCCGATTATCGGTCCGAAGGTCTCGGTCGAGTAGAGCTCGTCGTCGGCGGTCACCCCATCGACGATCGTGGGGTGACAGTAGAGGCCGGCGGCGGGGTCGCCCAGGAAGCCCGCCCGCGGATTGTCGGCAGTGATCCGTCCGGTCCCGGTCGACCCGGAGACCGAGTGGTGGTCGCGGATGAGCTCGAGCCAGCCGAGGAAGCGCTCCTGGAAGCGTTCGTGGATCATCGGGCCGTAGAGGACCTCGCGCATCGGCTCGCCAACGGGGGCCTCCTCCACCGCGCGCGTGAGGCGTGAGACGAACTCGTCGTGGACCGACTCGTGAACGATCACGGTGCCGAGCGAGGTGCAGCGCTGCCCGGCGGTGCCGAAACCGGAGAAGAGCGATCCCTCGACGGCCAGGTCGAGCTCGGCATCCGGCATGACGACGAGCGGGTTCTTGCCACCCAGCTCCAGACAGGGCGACTGGAGGTGGCGACCGCAGAGCGCGCCGATCTCGCTGCCGACGGCGGACGAGCCGGTGAAGCCCACCTTGTCGAGCACGCCCTCCTCCAGCGCCCCCTCCAGCCCCTCGAAGGTCGCCTCGCCGTCCGCCTGCACCAGCCCCAGCACCCCGCGCGGCACCCCAGCGGCGTGGAACAGGCGGGTGAGCGCCTCGCCCAGCGCCGGCGCGTAGTCGGCCGGCTTCCAGACCACGGCGTTGCCGCAGAGGATCGCGGGCACGAGATACCACGAGGGCACCGCGACCGGGAAGTTTCCCGCCGTTATGACCGCCACCACGCCGACCGGCATCCGGAAGGTGAAGAGCTGCTTATCGGGCATCTCCGAGGGTACGGTCTGCCCGTACATGCGCCTGCCCTCGGAGAGGAAGAAGTCGCAGGTGTCCACGACCTCCTGCACCTCGCCGAGCGACTCCGAGTAGGGCTTGCCGATCTCCCGCGTCACGAGGCGCGCCAGCGCCTCCTTGTTCTGCTCCACGAGCCGGCCGGCGTTCTTGATCACGCTCCCGCGGACGGGCGCGGGGACCCGCGCCCAGTCGCGCTGGGCTTCGCGCGCGGTCCGGCAAGCCTCCACGAAGGTATCGCCGTCGGCGAGCAGCGCCTCCGCCACCAGGTCGTCGAGGTGGGCCGGGTTGCGCGACTCATCCCGTCGACCCTGGCCGCGCTCCCGGCCGTCGACGATTGAGCAGACAGTGCGGGCTTCGGCCACCGTGGCCATAGCCCACAGCGTACTCAGCCGGGCCGCCTCCAGTCGTCGACCCGCTCGAGCCTCAGCGCGGGTCCAGCCGCTCCTCGAGCGTCCTCAGCTGCTCGTGCAGCCGCTCGGGCAGGCGGTCGCCAAAGCGGGCGAAATGCTGGTGAATGGCGGGCAGCTCGTTTCGCCACTTCGTCGTGTCCACCTCGAGAAGCGCCGCGAGCTCGTCGTCACTCAGACCGAGACCGTCCGTTTCGAGCCCCTCCTTGGTCGGGAGCAACCCGATCGGCGTCTCCTCGGCGTCCGCCTCGCCCTCGCAGCGCCTGAACACCCAGGCCAGCACGCGGCTGTTCTCGCCGAAGCCCGGCCACAGGAAGCTGCCGTCGTCGCCCTTGCGGAACCAGTTGACGTAGAAGATCTTCGGCAGCTTCGACTCCTCGCCCTCGTTGCCGATCCGCAGCCAGTGGGCGAAGTAGTCGGCCATGTGGTACCCGCAGAAGGGCAGCATCGCGAACGGGTCGTGACGCAGCTCGCCGACGGTCCCGGCCGCGGCGGCGGTCTTCTCGGACGACATGATCGAGCCCAGGAAGACACCGTGGTCCCAGTCGAACGCCTCGCGCACGAGCGGCACCACCGTGGCGCGGCGGCCGCCGAAGAGGAAGGCGTCGATCGGCACGCCGCCGGGCTCCTCCCACTCGGGGGCGATCGACGGGCACTGCGCCGCGGGCGTGGTGAAGCGGGCGTTCGGGTGGGCGGCGGGCTCCTCTGAGTCCGGCGTCCAGTCCCGTCCCTTCCAGTCGATCAGGTGGGCGGGCGGATCGCTCATGCCCTCCCACCAGACATCACCGTCGTCGGTCAGCGCGCAGTTCGTGAAGATCGAGTCCTCGCTGCAGGTGGCAAGCGCGTTCGGGTTCGTCTTCTGACTCGTGCCTGGCGCGACGCCGAAGAAGCCGGCTTCAGGATTGATCGCGTG
>Ga0126312_10002357_pt1 | contig 12640 bp, 11 predicted proteins | sample Plot104A_FD_92537 | JGI IMG/M metagenome (GOLD analysis project Ga0126312, IMG submission 92537) | Serpentine soil microbial communities from UC McLaughlin Reserve, CA, USA - Plot104A | ecosystem: Environmental > Terrestrial > Soil > Grasslands | place: USA: UC McLaughlin Reserve, Lake County... | reverse complement strand
TGCGACCTCCCTTCTCGGGATCCCGCGGTCGATGGCGGAGAGCACTTTCACTCTGAGGTCCTTCTCGTGGAGGCGTTCATAGACACTATTTTCATGCAGGTTAGCTACTTGAGGCGCTCGGGGATCGGCTACCGATCTTGCTCCATCAGGCTCCTTTGCACGAGCTGGAAGGCATCGGAACCTACGCTGACTTCTCCCCGGAACGGCTTATCCATCGCTACGATCATGAAAACCATCTGAGAGACAAACAGGGACATAAGGCCGGCCAAGAGCAGGTGCACGCTCAGCCGCTTGACGTCGAACAGACAAGTCAGCACTGCATTGACCACCGCACCGCCGGCGACGAGAAACCACAACACATCGGGCAGCCCCGTCGATATGCTCTCCAGCCGCTGTTGACGATCATCGCTGAACTCGTCGAATTCCCTGAGGGTCTCGGCGTGCAAGATTTCTTCGGCCCGCGTCTGTGGCTGGAAGGACAGGAGCTTCTCCTCAAAGGCGGTGACCCGCACGGTTCCTCCCTGGGGGATGACCCCTCGCTTCTGGGCTGGCCAGGCTTCTTCGATCACATACCGGGTGTAATCGCGGAGCATCGTCTGGAGTTCTCCCCGGATCGGCTCCGGGTAGTTGGAGACCTCCCGGTAGAGCGTACCGAGGGTTGCCGCCTCCCGCCCGACGCCTTGATTGACAGCCGCGAAGTTCTGATACGAGGATACGGCGATCAGGGCGAGCGTGATACCGTAGAACACCACGTAGGCAGCGTAGACGGCGCCTATCAACGTGTTCCAACCGGCTTGGTCGGCGGCGTTCCGGCGGACCCAGGGGCGGATGAGGATGGTGCCCAGACAGGTGAAGCCCACAAAGACAACGGCAAACAGGAGGGCTCCCGCCCAATGAGATATGTCGTAGATCCAGTACATTCTGGCCTCCCCATTGGGTCTCATGCTGCTGTGGCCGAGTGTTGCAGTCTTGCACCAAGATAGGTGCTAACTGAGCAATCTTAGTGCAGGTTGAGAGTTCAGGCAGCGTTCGCTACTTGAGCAAGCCGCGGTAACGGCCCTTTCTCTTGCCTTATTCGCCCAAGTGCTCAGAAGGGAGATTCGCGGAAATCCGCATATCGGATCCGGTGTGGGCCGTGCGGCAGAGGTCAGGTGATGGGACCGGGCAGAGGCCCTGGCATGGAGCCCTGCCCGGGTGCCGCCATCCACCTCGCGACGTACTTATCATCGTCCTCTATCCGCGTGCGTGGCAGCCCGTCGTCGGTGAAGAAAGGTCTCACGTGGCTCTCGAAGCCGTAGTGTGCGACCGGCCGCAGGCGTCCCGGCTCGTCGAGGCTGCCGACCGTAAGGTGGATCTCCCCCGAGCCCGGGTACTCGAACGAGATCGGCGTGCCGCACTCCCGGCAGAAGCCGCGACGCGCGATCTTCGAGGAGTGGAAATAGGCCGGCTCCCCGGCCTCCCACCTTACGGACTCCCCGAGCGCGAAGAAGAAGGTGCCGAAGAGGTTGCCGAACGCCTTCTGGCACATGCGACAGTGGCAGTAGTACGCCTCGTCGTCCTCGACTCGTGCCACGTACCGGACCGAGCCGCACTGGCAGCCGCCTCGCAGTTCAAGCCTGATGTCGTCCGATCCTTGCTCGGGCTCCAAGAGATCCCGTCCTCGTGTCGTAGGCGTGCTCCGTCCGGAGTCTACACGCGCGCCTCGTTAAGGACTATCCACCCAAACTCCTAGAAGTATGGAATTCTCCGAGATTGAACCGTTCAGCCTAGCCTCCGGAGTATCCCCGACATCTCTTCCTCATCGTACGCCCGGAGTGTGGTGGTTCGCACGTTACCCAAAGAACCGATCTCCAGGAGGTGGGCGCTCAGGGCTTCGTCGTCCGGTGCCTCGAAGACGGTGACCATGTCGTAGGCTCCCACTGTCCAGTAAGCCTGCTCCAACTTCAACCCATGTTTCTCGGCGATCTCCCCGCCGTGGTCGGTGCGCTCGGCGGTCTGCCTGACGTTCCTTATGCCTTGGTCGGTCCAGTTCACTAGAACTACGTAACGGGGCATAGACCCTACTCCTTTCTCCCGCCTACCAACCCCCGGCGGATCTGAGCGCTTTACACAATAATCATGATGCCATCCGACGAGTCGTGGCGCATCAGCCGGAGGCTTTTTCACCTTATACTGCCTAGAAAGGGGTGTTCTCCGAAGTCCATATTCAGGACCCTGCATACACTTACCGTTAGGTATCGCGGGTAAGGAGCTTTCGGTCTTTAGGCGTCAGGTAGGTGATCACAAGACATCTGGGTGCCGCATACATATACGACTTCCTGAATAGCATCCAAGAAAGCTGACTGGCTGACGAGTGGAGGCGAAGCCGGAGCGAGCTGACACGCTGAAGTGCTATCCTGCAGGAGCTATCCGGACCAAGAAAGGACGTGATGAAAGGCAAACTGGCGATGGGCGGCCTGATCCTGGGAGGAGCTTGGGGAGCCTACTCGTGGCTACGCAGACCCAGCTCGCTCGAAGAGAGCTACGCGCACGCCCGGACGAAGATCCTCATCGTCGGTGGTGGATTCGGAGGGCTCGCCGCAGCGAGGGGCTTGGTTCGCGCGCTCGCCGGGACCGAAGATGTAGGCGTCGCCCTGTTGGATCACAAGAATTACACTACCTTCTGGCCGATGGTACCTTCGATCATCCCCAGCAACGCGGAGGTGCGCCACGTGGCCCACTCCCTGCGGCGCGTCCTGGGGCCCCTGGGCATAGAGTATTTTCAGGATGAGGTATCAGAGGTGGACTTCGAGGCTCGGCGGGTGAAGACGGCCGAGAGCGACTACCCTTACGACTACCTCGTCCTGGCCCCAGGTAGTCGCACGACATACTTCGGCACCCCCGGCGCCGAAGAGAACGCCATGGATATCAAGGGTTTGCGAGATGCCCTGCGGGTACGCAATCACGTGATCGATTGTTTCGAGGAAGCCGAACACCGCGGGGATGAGGCTCCCGACGACCTCCTCACCTTCATCGTAGTCGGGGGAGGTCCTACCGGGGTGGAGGCCGCGGCCGATACGCACGACCTGATCTTCGATGTTCTCGAGGATGACTATCCCAACGTCGACTTCGGCCGCGTGCGTGTCGCGCTGGTGAACGCAGGAGATCACATCCTCAAAGGTCTCGATTCCTCGCTGGTCCACGCCGCCACCCGCAGGCTCGCCTCCCAACGTATAGAGGTCATCAACGACGCCAGAGTCAAAGAAGTCAGGTCCGATGCCGTAGTGATCTCAGACGGGCGCTCCATACCGGCCCGCACCACCATCTGGGCCGCCGGGATCGAGCCGCCTCCTCTCGTCAGTAATCTGGACGTACAAAAAGACCATCGCGGAAGAATCCTCATCGACCGGTACCTGCGGGTGAACGGCAAACCCGGTGTCTACGCTGTAGGCGACTGCACCAGCATACAGTACGACGGACCACCGGTCCCCGCCCTCGCTCAGGCCGCAGAACAGGAGGGCACGAGGGTGGCGTCGAACCTCGCGGCAGAGATCAAGGACCAACCGCCAACCGCCTTCCGGTACCGCTCCGTTGGCCAGCTGGTAGATCTCGGGGAAGGTAGCGCCCTCGTCGACATCCTGGGGGTAAACCTCAGCGGTCTGCTCGGAGCGTACATCTGGAAAGTAGTCTACCTGTACGAGCTGGGCTACGACCTCAACCGGGCACACGTGCTCGCCGACTGGACCATCGACCTGTTCACCCGCCCAGACACCTCCAAACTCTTCGAAGACCACAAGCAACCGAACACCGATTAGAACAGTGTAAAGCGGTTTGCAGAAGGACTGCGTCCTCTGCGAACCAGGCTACAGGTATCAGGCTTCAGGAGAAGCCCCAATCGAGATCCGCTGCCGCGCAAAGGAACGGTCCGAATCCTCCAAACGCAGTCGATGTGAATCCCCTGGGGACTACAGAAAATCTGAAACCTGTAGCCTGTTGCCTGAAACCTGAGACAAAATAGCTCATTTGAGTGATGCGCTGCGCTTTACCAGAGTGTATGCTGCCCAGAGGCGATCTGGCCGAGACAACGATGCGTAACGCAACGTATATACGTCGGATCATAAGGAGAGCGTCTTGACGCCATTGCTCTACCGTCTGGGTCACTTTTGCGCCCGTCACCGCGTGCTGGTCCTTGTGGTCTGGGTGGTGGTCGCGCTCTCGGTTGTGATTGTGGCGAAGACCGTGGGCCAGGAGACGAACGACGATCTCGATCTGCCAGGCACCGACAGCCAGGCCGCCACCAACCTTCTCTCCGACAAGTTTCCCGACCAGGCCAACGGCTCGATCCCTATAGCCCTCCGGGCCCCCGAGGACAAGAAGCTCTCAAACCTCAAGTACAAAAAGCCGATCCAGGCCGTCACCAAAGCCTATTCTAAAGACCCGGCGATAACGAAGACCACGGGCCCGTTCAGCGACCAGGGCACCGGTCAGCTCAACAAGAAAAAGACGATCGGTTACATCTCGCTGAACCTCAAAGACAGTCCCTCCGAGCTGAACGCCGAGGAGGCCCAACGGATCATCGACGTTTCGAAGCCGCTCGACAAGGTTGGCCTGAACCCGGCGGCGGGCGGCTACCTCGGACAGAAGGTCTCCAAGCCATCGACCCAACTCTCGGTGGTGGTGGGACTCGCGGCGGCCGTGGTCATCTTGCTATTCACTTTCGGCACGGCCATCGCGATGGGGATACCCATACTCACGGCGATCCTCGGCCTCTCCGTGGGGCTCGGGATCGTCACCTTCCTCGGCCACGCTGTGGAGGTGCCGACCTCGGCGCCCACGCTGGCGACTATGATCGGGCTCGGGGTGGGGATCGACTACGCGCTGTTCATAGTCACCCGCCACCTCAGCCAGCTCGCCGAGGGCATGGAGCCGCGCGAGTCGGTCGCCCGCGCCACGGCCACCTCGGGCGGCGCGGTCGTCTTCGCCGCGGGGACCGTGATCATCGCGCTCGTCTCGCTCGCCGCCGCGGGAATACCGATGGTGACCACGCTCGGCTATACTGCGGCGATCGTGGTGCTCATCGCGGCCACGGCGGCGACCACGTTACTCCCCGCCATCCTCGGCCTGCTCGGGGCGGGGATCAACCGCCTGCGCATCCCCGGTATGCAAACCCAACACGGCGAGAGGCCCCACGGCTGGGCGCGCTGGGCCGCCTTCGTCGGCTCCCACCCCTGGCCCGCCCTGATACTCGGTCTCGCCGTGCTCATCGTCCTCGCCCTTCCCGTCAGCTACCTCCACCTGGGACAGACCGATAACGGGGCATTGCCCAAGACTACCCAATCGCGCCAGTCCTACGACGCGATGACGGAAGGGTTCGGCTCCGGCTCGAACGGTCCCATGCTCGTGGCTGTGAGCCTCAGCAAGCCGGCCCACAACGACCAGGCCGACCTCGACAAGCTCCGGAACCAGGAGCAGAAATCCACGCAGCAGGAGATCTCCAAACAGCAGGCCAAAGCGGCAAAGGAGATCCAACAGCAGGCCGAGCAGTCCCAGCAAGAGGCGAAACAGAAGATCGAGGCCGAGGCCAACCAGAAGAAAGAGGAAGCGAAGCAGCAAATCGAGGCCGAAGCCAAACAGCAGCAGGAGAAGGCCGATCAGCAGATACAGGCCGAGGCCGACGAGGCCAAGCAAAACGTGGGGCCAAAGGGGCAGGCGGCCATCGACAAGGCGGCCCAGCAAGAGATAGACCAGCAGAACCAGGCCATCCAGAAGAAGGCCCAGCAAGAGATAGACAAACAGAACCAGGCCGTCAACCAGCAGGCCCAAGAGGAGATCAAGAAACAGGACAAGTCCATCCAGAAACAGGCGGACCAGAAGCAGGCCAAGGAAAACAAGACCATAGAGAAGAAGGTCAAGAAGCAGGCCGCCAAGCAGGAGAAGAGTTCAGGCGAGGACCAGAAGGAGAAGTTCCTCGAATCAAAGGCCTCCGACCCGCGGCTCACCGCCCTGCGCAAGGACCTCAAGAAAACCAAGGGCGTGGACAATGTTACCTACCCCCTGGTCAACAAGAAGGGCGACGCCGCCGTCTACACCGTGACCCCGACCACCGCGCCCTCCTCGCGCGCGACCGAGGACCTCGTCCACACCCTGCGAAACGACGTTCTCCCCAAGGCCACGCAAGGCAAGCATATGGAGGCGGACGTTGGCGGGACGACGGCGAGCTACATCGACCTGGCCAGCGAGATCACAGACAAGCTACCGCTGGTTATAGGGATCGTGCTCGTCCTCTCTTTCTTGTTGCTCCTGCTCGCCTTCCGTTCGCTTCTGGTCCCGCTCAAGGCCGTTGTGATGAACGTGTTCTCCATCCTCGCTGCCTTCGGCGTCGTCAGCTACGCCTTCGACCACGACTGGACGGCGCGCCTGATCGGGTTAGAAGGCCCCATCCCAATAGTCTCCTTCGTGCCCCTGATGATGTTCGCCATCCTCTTCGGCCTCAGCATGGACTACGAGGTCTTTTTGATGACCCACGTCCGCGAGCAGTTCAAGAAGACGGGCGATCCGCACGAGGCCATCGTCCACGGCCTCGCCACCACGGCGCGTGTGATCACCTCCGCGGCCATGATCATGGTCTCCGTCTTCCTCGCCTTCGTCATAAACGGCGACCCGACCGTAAAGCAGTTCGGCCTGGGGATGTCCGTCGCGGTCGCCGTGGACGCGACCGTCGTGCGGTGCGTGCTCGTGCCGGCAATTATGGCGCTGCTCGGGTCCGCGGGCTGGTGGTTCCCGAAGTGGCTGGAACGCGTTACCCCGAATTTCTCCATAGAAGGCGACGAATGGTTCGCCAATCGAGAGTCGCCATCCTCCACAGAAAGTGACCTGTCGCAGGCGGAAGCGCCGCAGGCAGAGGTCTTGCGCTCGGAAGCGATGCAGGCGGAGAGACGGCAGTCGGAAGCGGATAACCCCGACAAGCGCAACGAACCAACCCGCACCGACTGACCGACACCGTGGGTGCCGTTTGCCCGTGGGGTCCGGGTTTCAAACCCGCCCGCACACGAACCCGGCAGCCCCCTCGCGCCCCCAGCACCTACCTACTGCATCACCCACTAACGGTGGCAATGCTGAAGTGCTGACCGGCTGAAATGCTTTAGAATTCTCCTATGACGGTCTACCTACTCCTTGGAGACGACGAGGAACGCAAAGCGCGCGGCGTCGAGAAGCTGCGTGCCGGAAGGACCATCGAGGCGTACGACGCCTCGGTGACGAGCCCTGAGACCATCGTCTCGGCATGCAATTCCTTTTCGCTGTTCGGGGAGGGACCGTTCGTGGTCTTGAAGGACCTCGATGCCTGGAACGCTGCCCAGAAGGCGGTGATCGTCGATTACCTCAAGGACCCTGCGCCCGGGTCGGACCTGATCCTCCTCGGCAAGAAGCTCGGTGCCAGGGAGAGGTTGCTCTCGGCCGTCAAGAACTCGGGAGAGGTCCACACCTTCGAGCAACCGACCGGCAAGGCCCTCGTCAGGTGGGTCGTCTCTCACGCGAAGAAGCTGGGCCTGGATCTCCCTGAAGTCGTCGCCGAAGACCTCACAAGTCGCTGCTCGGGCGATAAGATGCGCCTACTGCAGGAGACAGAGAAGCTGGCGCTCTACGTCGGTGGTGCTACCGCGACCTACGACGACGTGGCGGCCTTGTGCCCGCCCGATGTCCAGTCCAACATCTTCGCCTTCGTCGACTCCCTGGCCGCCGGAAAACGGGATAGAGCAATCAGGCTACTCGAGGACCTGATCTCCACCGGCGAGCCTCCGCTACGCCTCGCGTTCATGATCCGCCGCCAGTTCCAGCTGGTCGCCCGCGCCCGCGCCCTCATCGAACGCGGCATCCCTCGGAAAGAGGTGGCGAGCCAGCTGAAAGTGCCGCCGTTTGTGGCGCGCAAGCTCGAGGAGCAGAGCCGCATGCTCGACGAGGAGAACCTGGAGCGCGCCCTCGCCCGGATCCAGGACCTCGAGAGCGGTCTCAAAGGCAGGAGCGACCTCTCTGACGAACTCCAGGTCGAGATGTCCGTGCTCGGGCTGTCTGAAGTGTCAACATGACCCAGCAGGGTACGGACAACATCAGGCTCGTCGAGCTGGACGAGGCCGCATACCGGGAGTACAGGGAGGAGCTGGTACGCGATTTCGCGGCTGACAAAGTCCGCGCCGGCGCCTGGTCGGAGGCCGAGGCCGAGAACAAAGCGGCGGATGACGTGGACGGGTTGCTGCCCGAAGGAACAGCTACGCCCAACCACTTCCTCTATTCGGTCAGGGACGATTCGCTGCCGGCTGAAGTCGGCACCGTATGGTTCGCGCTCATGGTCTCGGGCGTCGGCTGTTCGGTCTGGATCTACGACATCATCATCAACGAGGACTTCAGGCGCAGGGGCTACGCAACCCGTACGCTGGAGCTCGTCGAGGACAGGGCCGGAGAGCTCGGCGCAAGGAGCGTGGGGTTACACGTGTTCGGCCACAACCACAGGGCACAAGCCCTCTACGAAAAGATGGGCTACAGCGCAACGAGCATCACCATGGCCAAGGCTGTACGACCCGAACCGAGCTGAAGCTACCCGAGCCCCATAGCCAGTACGGCCACGGCTTCGTCGTAATGCTCGACCCACACGTCCTCCTGACTACCTTTCGGCGCCCTCCGCCAGTCCTCGAGCCTTGCGGGGTTGGCTTCGTCAGAGAGGTGCACCCGGTGGAGTACCTCCCACAGGTGCGGGTGGTGTACCCTCATACGCTCCAACACGCTGTGCAGCTCATGATCACCCTCAGGCTCGGAGATCCTCCTCAACGCTTCCTCTTTGGCCGGACTGTCAGGTTCGCTCAAGATCTTCTCCCTTCTTCGGCCATTACATGATACCTGGCGTGGGTACTTTACTGCACGTTGAGAGCCATTTACTTCGAGGTTTGGGAATGGGTTTCCTGGTGAACTTTGCCTGTAAACGAACAGAGAGCGACGAACTATCGAGACGCTGTTGGTATCGCGGCGCCGATGATCGGCTGGCATCATGAACCATCAGGCACACCCTGGTAGCCGTACGCCAGGCCGAACGTAAAGAGCGCGATCAGCATGGCTGCGGCGCCCAGGACAGCGAGGATCGCATGAAGGCCGGCCTGCGCGATGTCGCACCGACTACAGCGATGAGCAACACGCCTACCTTCACGGCGTTGTCTTGCGAGATCCACGGAACTGATCTGAATAGGATGTCTCTCAGACCGATCAACTCTATCAACAATGCGAAAAGGCCGAAGAACCATCGATGATCACGGTAGTAGGAGTTCCTGAAGTCGATCGTCCCCGCATCAGGGAAATCGGGGAAGCAAAGATCAGCGAGAAGATACAGGAGGATAAGGCTGAAGTAAGAGGAACAGAAAAGGAAAGAAGCTCCACGCTTCCACCTGTCGTGAGGACCAGAACAACCACCAGAACAGGAGGTGGCCAAGAAATACGATCCCGGTGAAGACGAGATGCACCCAGTACGCCCTGACTCGAGCTCTCGCTTCGAGCATTCTCGCCACACCCTGCAAGATGCGAGTCAGACCTAATCCTACGATCACAGAGACGATGACAGCCAGAATCTCGAACAGTGACTGCATGTCGCTTAGAGATACACGGTCCTCGCCTGCACCCTGTGCCTAGTCCACGAGGAATACGCCCATCAAGATCGCCATGGCGGCGACCAGGAGCGCCACGGCAAGGTAAGCCAAGCCCCTGGATCGTTCCGTGCTACCGCTCGCGGTCAGGGCACCAAACACGACGAAGCCGAACCACGCTATGGCGTTCAGCGTGTCGCGATCGAGGACCGCAGCGAGAGCCGCGATGAGCCACAGCGCCGTGGCGATCCACATAAAGAACCTGAAGCGTTGCCCGCCGCTTCCTCTAGCTCCGCCCATCCTCTAACCCCCGCGCATCTCACCCGGACGACGTAAGTATTCCATATTGTCAGGATAAGTGCCGCTGGTCGTCGCCATCGTAGGTTAAGCTGCCTACAGGATCGTCTCACAGCAAGCCACACTGAAGGAGGGACAGCGCAGTGGAGATCAAGGAGAAAGTTGCTTTGGTTACCGGCGCCGGCGCCGGGATAGGCCAGGCTGTTGCCCGACGTTTCGCCCATGAGGGAGCAGCCGTAGTCGTCGCAGATATGGACGAAGGCGCTGGCACCAGCACCGTTGATGAGATCGAGTCCAGAGGAGGGAGGGCTGCATTCGCCCGCGTCGACGTGGCTTCCGAGGCCGACGCCTCCAGAATGGTGGCCTTTGCAGAAGACGAGTTCGGTGGCCTGGACGTCTTGGTGAACAACGCGGGAGGTGTTACGGAGCCGTATTTCCCTGAGGGTGAGCCCGATCATTGGGGAGGTGCCCTAGACCTCAACCTTCGCGGCGTGATGCTCGCAATACATTTCGGTGTGCGGGCCATGGACAAGCACGGGGGCGGCGCGATCGTCAACATCTCGTCTATGGGAGGGATCGGTTTCCAACCCTATGACACGCCCGAGTACGGCGCAGCCAAAGCAGGGGTGGTGCGTCTCACCGCCTCACTGGCTACCCTCGAGGAGAGAATGGGTGTTCGCGTCAACTGCATCTGCCCGGGATGGGTTGACACCCCGGCCTCCCGACGCAGCCGCGCCCAGATGACACCTGAAGAGCGGGAGAAGCAGGTACCGCCCATTCTGCTCCAGCCCGAGGAGATCGCCGGAGCCGTCGCGATGTTCGTAGAGGACGATTCGATGGCGGGGCGGGTAATGATCTGGCAAGAGGGCGAGCCCTGGCAGATCATACCCCTCGACGCGCCGTACTAAGAAGCACCAGAAAAGGCTTTCGGCGACCTTTCCTAACGTTTCATTTGTGTCCGAGCTGGCGGAAGGAGGAATCGGCAGTTACCCGGAAAGGTAGTTCACTCGCCCCGGTCGGGCGCGAGCGCCGTGTCGAGTCGGCGGACCTTGCGGGCGGCCCTGTTGGGGTGGATTATGCCCTTGGTCGCGGCCTTGTCGTACTCCCGCTGGGACTCGTCCCGAATCCGGCGGGCCTCCTCTTCGTCCCCTGAATCCACTGCCCTGTAGAAGCTCTTGGAGAGGTTGCGAAGGCGGGTCCTGACCCCCTTGTTGCGGGCGCCGCGCTTGACGCTCTGCTTGTCGCGCTTGGATGGTGCTGGCACGCTGCTCCTTAGAGATATGATACTTACACCTGACCGGGAGAATGTAACACAGGCGGAGCAAAGGGACAATCATGGTAGAATCTCCCGGTGAAAAACATCGAACGGACGCGCAACTTCTGCATAATCGCGCACATAGACCACGGCAAGAGCACCCTCGCCGACAGGCTCCTCGACATCACCGAAGCTGTCCCCGAGCGCGAGCGGGTAGACCAGATCCTGGACACCATGGAGCTCGAGCGCGAACGCGGGATAACCATCAAAGCCCAGGCCGTACGCGTCGTGTACAAGCGCGACGATGGCACGTTTCACCTCAACCTGATCGACACGCCTGGCCACGTGGACTTCACCTACGAGGTCTCGCGCGCCATAGCGGCCTGTGAGGGCGCCCTCCTCATCGTCGACGCGAGCCAGGGCATACAGGCCCAGACCCTCGCGAACCTCTATCTAGCGATGGAGCATGACCTCGAGATCATACCCGTGCTCAACAAGATAGACCTCCCCATAGCCGACGTCGCGGCCGTCACCGAGGAGCTGGTAGAACTGCTCGGCGTCGGAGAGGAGGAGATCATCAAGATCTCCGCCAAGACCGGAGAGAACGTAAAAGGGGTCCTCGACGCGATCGTGGCCCGCGTCCCGGCGCCACAGACCGAGCACGAGGCGACGCGGGCCCTCATCTTCGATTCCCACTATGATCCCTACCGTGGCGTCATCTCCCTGGCGCGTCTGTTCGACGGGGAACTGAAGAAAGGCGACCGGGTCAGGGCGATGGGGAGCGAGGAGCATTTCGAGCTACTCGAGGTCGGCTGCTACTCCCCGAAAGCCACGGCCCTTCCCGTCCTCGACACGGGCGAGGTGGGATATGTGATCGCGGGCCTCAAAGATATCGAGGCCCTGCGCGTCGGCGACACGGTCACGCGGTCCGATAGACCGGCATCTGAACCGTTGCCAGGCTACGCGAAGGTCCTGCCGACGGTCTTCTCCGGCCTCTATCCCACGGAGGGCGACGACTTCGAGCGTCTCCGCGACGCCCTCTCCAAGCTGCAGCTCAACGACGCCTCGCTCTTCTTCGAGCCCGAGAACTCCAGGATGGGCTTCGGGTTCAGGTGCGGTTTTCTGGGTCTTCTGCACATGGAGATCATCCAGGAGCGCCTGGAGCGCGAGTTCGACCTCGACCTCATCGCATCCTCCCCCAGCGTGAAGTACGAGGTCGTCGTCGAAGGCGTGCTCACAGAAGTCACCAACCCGAGCGAGCTACCGGAGATCTTCGAGGAGATCAGGGAGCCTATCGTGCGGGCGACCGTGATCTGCCCCAGAGAGTACGTAGGGGCCGTGATGGGTCTCTGCCACGAGCGACGCGGTATCTCCGTCGGGATGGAGTACATCTCGACCCGCAGGGTGCAGCTCACCTATGACCTGCCGCTGGCCGAGATCATCACGGACTTCTTCGACGCGATGAAGAGCCGCACCAAGGGCTACG
>Ga0126312_10002356_pt1 | contig 12644 bp, 6 predicted proteins | sample Plot104A_FD_92537 | JGI IMG/M metagenome (GOLD analysis project Ga0126312, IMG submission 92537) | Serpentine soil microbial communities from UC McLaughlin Reserve, CA, USA - Plot104A | ecosystem: Environmental > Terrestrial > Soil > Grasslands | place: USA: UC McLaughlin Reserve, Lake County... | reverse complement strand
TCTCGGTGGTCGCGGTATCATGAGGGAAGCAGTGGCAAAGCGTGCGGAGCAACTCTTAGCGGATCTCGCGCCGGCGACCACGGACGGCGTGCAGGCCGCACTGCGTCGTGATCCAGCGGTGCCTCGGGCTGCGTCGGTGCTCGCACGGATTGGTGATCTGTCCGCGCTCGAGCCGCTCGTCGAGGCACTCGAGCACTCGAATCCGGCGGTGCGTTCCCGCAGCTGCGCTGCCCTTGGCGAACTCCGCGCTCCCACTGCGGTGGAGCCCTTACTGCACGCGGCAAACGACCCTCACCCCGATGTCCGGGCCAGTGCCGGAGCGGCGCTCGACCGGATCGGCACGGCCGCGGTGATCGTCGGGATCTCCGCGTTAGTCAGGCCGATGACTACCCGGGCGGGCGGAGCGACCCGCAGCCGAAAGGCTTCCGGGGGGAAGCGCTCTCGCCACGAGCCCACGCCGGCAGACACGGACGAGCGTGAAGCTGCCGGCGGCGCGGAGACGACGCCACCCCGGCTCAACGGCTTATCGGCAGACCTGCGGCACGCGCGCGGATTCCCCATGCGAGACACCAATGGTGGGGGCGACTAACTGCGCCGCACGGCTGCGCACATCCCTGCAAGCCCGGCTCCACGCGGATCGTTCATTCGGAAATGGGCCTACTCCGAAGGTTCCGTCCGCTTGTCGCCTTGGTGCTGGCCACGCCAGTCCTGGCCCTGGTCCCGCCCGCGGCAGCGTCAGCCGCGACCTACCCACTCGGCTTCTCAGAGCAGACCGTATTCTCGGGATTGACTAATCCCACCGCTGTCCGCTTCTCGGAGGATGGACGGGTCTTCGTCGCGGAAAAGAGTGGCCTGATCAAGGTCTTCGACTCGCTGACCGACACCCAGCCAGACGTGTTCGCAGATCTGCGGACGGAGGTCCACAACTTCTGGGATCGCGGGCTGCTGGGGCTGGCGCTCGATCCGGCCTTCCCAAGTGCCCCGTACGTGTACGTCCTGTACACGTACGACGCGGCAATCGGTGGTACAGCACCACGCTGGGGCACCCCCGACGCGACCTCTGACGGCTGCCCGACCCCGCCTGGCGCAACGGCCGACGGCTGCGTCGTCAGCGGACGCCTGTCACGCCTGACCGCCTCCGGGAACGCGATGGTCGGGGACGAGGAGGTGCTGATCGAGGACTGGTGCCAACAGTACCCGAGCCACTCGATCGGGGCGCTGGACTTCGGGCCGGACGGCGCGCTCTATGTCAGCGGCGGCGATGGGGCCAGCTTCAACTTCGTCGACTACGGGCAAGACGGCAGTCCGCTCAACCCGTGTGGCGACCCACCCGGTGGGGTCGGGGCCGTGCTCACCCCACCGACGGCCGAAGGGGGAGCGCTGCGAAGCCAGGACCTGCGCACACCCGCCGACGCAAGCGGGCTGAACGGCGCTCTCCTGCGCGTCGACCCCGCCACGGGCGCCGGTCTTCCCGACAATCCGAACGCCGGCAGCAGCGATCCCAACGCCCGCCGCGTCGTAGCGTACGGGATGCGGAATCCGTTCCGGTTTGCGCTCCGTCCCGGAACAGGAGAGGTTTGGATCGGCGACGTGGGCTGGAGCACGTGGGAGGAGATCGAGCGGATTCAGACGCCGACGGCGGCCGTTACAAACCTCGGTTGGCCCTGCTACGAAGGCGCCGGTCGCCAGGGCGGCTACGACTCCGCGAACCTCTCGATATGCGAGGACCTCTACGCGGCGGGCACCGGAGCGGTCCAGGCTCCCCTATTCGCGTGGAACCACGGCTCCGTCGTCGTCCCCGGAGAGACGTGCCCCACCGGCAGTTCGGCGGTGGCAGGGATCGCCTTCGGGGCAGCGAACAGCAACTACCCCGCGGAGTACAGGGGGGCGCTCTTCTTCGCGGACTACTCCCGCGACTGCATCTGGGCGATGCTGCCTGGCGCGAACGGTGTTCCCGACCCGACCAACATTCGCACCTTCGCCGCGGGAGCCGCCAACCCCGTGCAACTGCAGATCGGTCCCGGCGGGGATCTCTTCTACCCGGACTTCGACGGCGGGACGATCCGGCGCGTGACCTTTACGCCGGCCAACCAGGCCCCCACAGCGGTGGCGACAGCGTCGCCCACAACGGGCTCTGCGCCGCTGACCGTGCAGTTCGACGGCTCCGGCTCGAGTGATCCAGACCCGGGCGACACGTTGAGCTATGCATGGGATCTCGACGGCGACAGCCAGTACGACGACTCGACGGATGTGGCTCCAACGTACACCTACGCGAGCACCGGGACCTACGTCGCGAGCCTGCGCGTCACGGACACGCAAGGCGCGTTAGGCACAGCCGCCGTGACGATCAACGTGGGAAACACGGCGCCCACCGCCACGATCAGCTCGCCGGCGCCGGGGACCACTTGGAAGGTCGGCGACGTAATCCAGTTCGCGGGCGGCGCGACCGACGCACAGGATGGCCCACTCCCGCCGTCGGCGCTGTCCTGGAGCCTGATCCTCCATCACTGCCCCTCCAACTGCCACGAGCATCCCATCCAGAGCTGGCCCAGCGTCGCGGGCGGCTCGTTCTCCGCGCCCGACCACGAGTACCCCTCCTATCTGGAGCTGCGACTCTCAGCAACGGACTCAGGCGGGCTCACGGACACCGAGTCACTCCAGCTCGACCCCAAGACGGTGTCGTTGACGCTGAACTCGAGCCCAGCCGGGTTCACACTCGCCCTGAACGGCTCACAGTTGCCGACCCCCTTCTCCAAGACGGTGATCCAGGGATCGCAAAACTCGATCTCGGCACCATCGCCGCAAACGAAGGCCAAGAAGTCGTGGCAGTTCAAGTCATGGTCGGACGGCGGCCCGCAGGCGCACAACATCACCGCGAACAGCTCAGCGAGCTACGTGGCGACGTTCAAGCAGCGCTGACTGTCGCGCCCACAGTCTTCGACGGAGCGGGCCAGTGCGGTGATGGTCGAGCTCGTCGGGCTAATCGCGGCAGTGGGAGCTTCATGCGAGGCGGGGGAGGAGCGTTGAGCTTGTCCGCGAATCACGTACGGGTTGATGACGGGCATGGCGCGCGGCGAGGCCGAGATCGGGCTCCAAGCTGGAGCGTTGTCCAACCGCCGCCTGAGTCAAAGAGCACTTCGAGCAAGCGTCCAGGTTCGGCTCGCGGTAGTCAACCAGGGCGGCGACGCGGCCGAGATCGAGGTCATCGACCGCGTAGTGCGCTCACTCCTCCTCGTCGCTGCTCTCGTCACGTTCGTGCTCTGGACTGGCCTGACCTTCTCAGCATCTGCAAAAGAAAGCCACGCGACACCGGCCGATCGCGATCATGACGGGCTGAGCGACCGATACGAACGTCGGCACTCTCACACCAAGCCGCGAAGCCGGGACACCGACCGCGACCGGTTGGGTGACGGCTGGGAGGTCCGCCACCGCACCAACCCCCGCCGACGGGACACGGACGGCGACGGTCTCTCGGACGGCTACGAGGTCAAGCGCTCCCACACCAACCCGCGCAAGTCGGAGCCCGCGCGACTCAGCAGCAAGTCCCGCGACATAAGTCCTCCAGATACCACGATCACGTCCGGCCCTGCCGGCTCTGTGGCTTCCTCGTCCGCGAGCTTCTCGTTCAGCGGCTCCGACAATGTGAGCCGGGCCTCGAGGCTGAGGTTCGAGTGCCGAGTGGACGGTGGCGCTTGGGGCGCCTGCACGAGTCCCACGGTCTACAGCGGCTTGGCGGACGGCTCGCACGGCTTCGACGTGCGGGCCAGAGACGCCGCCGGAAACATCGATCCGACTCCGGCGTCGCGCACGTGGACGATCGATACGCTGAGCGCCGTTTTCACCTACTCGCCCGGATTGCCTTTCACGGGGCAGCAAACGACCTTCGACGCGAGCGGTTCGACGTGCACCGACACGCCCTGCCGGTACGAGTGGGTCGACGTGGGAACGGATGGACCGGGCGGAACGGATTGGCCTCTGGGCAGCGGACAGACGATGGGCTTCACCTTCCAGCAGGCGGGCACCAAGTACGTGCAGCTCACCGTTACCGACGCCAAAGGAGCCTCCGCGATGGTCGAGGGCGACATGGTCGTCAGTCAATCGTTGGACACGATCCCGCCCGACACCGCCATCACTGCTTCGCCGCCGGCGAGCACGGCGAGCACGAGCGCATCGTTTTCCTTCACCAGCACGGAAGCGGGCTCCACATTTGAGTGCCGCCTCGACTCGGGCTCATGGGCACCCTGCGCCAGCCCACAGACTTATTCGAGCGTCTCGGCGGCCAGCCACACGTTCAGCGTCCGTGCGACGGACCCCGCGGGCAACGTCGACACCGCGCCCGCTTCGTATACCTGGACCGTCCAGGCAACGGACACTTCCCCACCGGACACCTCGATTTCGTCCGGCCCCTCGGGTACCGCGAGCTCCAGCGCCGCCAGCTTCTCCTTCAGCTCGACGGAGTACGGTTCGAGCTTCGAATGCCGCATCGACGGCTCCGCCTGGTCGGCGTGCAGCTCCCCCAAATCGTACAGCGCACTAGCGGACGGCTCGCACAGCTTCGACGTGCGCGCGAAGGATGCGGCCGGCAACGTCGACGCGACCCCGGCGTCACGTAGTTGGACCGTCGACACCACCCCGCCCGACACCACCCTCACAGCCGGGCCCAGCGGCACGGCTACCACGGACAGCGCCAGCTTCTCCTTCTCCTCATCCGAGTCCGGCTCGACGTTCCAGTGCCAGCTCGACTCCGGCGCCTGGGTCACCTGCACGTCGCCCAAGTCTTATAGCTCGCTTGCGAACGGCTCCCACACCTTCTCGGTTAGGGCGGCGGACTCGGCCGCGAACACCGATGTTACGCCGGCCTCGCGTACGTGGACGGTCAACACGTCGTCGTCCTGCAATAGCACGGTCTCGAGCAACACGGCGATCGTTTCAGCGGCAGCCAACGCAGCGAACGAGGGCAAAATTGTCTGTGTCGCCAACGGCAACTACGGCAACGTTACCTTTTCGGGCTTCTCGCACACAACCAAGGTTACCCTCAGGGCCCAGAGCAAGGGTCAGGCAGATTTCGACTATGTGCTGCTGCATGGCGTCACCGGGCTGCGAATCGAGAACTTCCGGATTCACGGATCGATTGCAAACGACGGCCAGGGCGCGTCGAACATCGATGTTGTTGGGAACGACATTGGGGGCGGCGCCGCCAACGGGTTCACCCTTCAGTGCGGCATTAGCAACTGGCTGGTCGAGAACAACCACGTCCATGACCTCACCTACAACGAGACCTTCGGCTCGGGCTATGGCATGTACGTGTCGGGCCCGTGCAACAAGTCGGGACTGAACATCCGCTACAACACCTTCGAGCGCATGCCCGGCGACGGGATGGAGCTCGGCCAGATTACGAACTTCCAGATCACCGGCAATGTCGTCAGCCGCTCCATCTACCCCGGGTACGGTACGAACATCCACCCCGACGCGCTGATGATCTGGGCCCGTTCCAGCAACGGCACGGTGACCGACAACCGGCTGCTTGATTCGGCCGATACGCTGATCTCGCCCGACGGCGCCGACATCACTTTCGCCAACAACCTGATCGCCCGGATGCAGGGTGCGTGCATGGACGCCCATCCGAACGGCACCTCGGGCGACGTCGTGCCGACGCGCTTCACTTGGCGTCAGAACACCTTCTGGACATGCGGTTACGACGGGCTCAACAGCAACGGTACCCTGACGTCAGGGCACGGGGGCAACGTGCTGGATCGGAACCTGATTGAGAATGTGTCCTGCTCGAGCGGGCCGCAGTTCTCGACGGCAGACCACAACTTGCTTGGCCAGACGAGTTGCTTCGGTGGTACTAACATCTTCAACTTCAACCCGCCGTTCCAAGATACCGTCAATTATCTGCCAACCCTTTTGCCGGTGGGATATTCCGATGCTGGCTATCGGTCCGCCCCCGCTGGCTATACGCCTTAGAGGTCGCCCTCGGGGCTTGTGAAGCTTCGGCGGCTTGTGGACGCGAACGTCCGGTTGACATAGCAGACTGGGAAGTGCTGACGGCCCAACCGAGTCGTGGCTCGCGACCGGCTCTGGCAGATGGTCCAGCCGCCGTTTCACGCGTGAGGCAGGCGCGTCCCCCAAAACGCCTGACTAGCAAACGCCGTACGCTTAGCTCGGTTCGGCGACGGTCGCGTCGAGAGCAATGCTCCATCCCGAGCGTTGAGTCTTGCGTGGACGTTAGGCTCCTGTGTTTCTTGCTTGCCGCGCTCGTCATCGGAACGGCCCTGGCGGTGACCGTCGCCGTCACACACGACGGCTCGAGCCCGGCTGCTCGTTCGACATCCGCCGTACACCCGCAGCACCCACCCACCGAACAGCAGGTCACGACACAAGCCGAGATCATCGAGCATGCGCGGAATCGCCGCTCTGACGGTCAGACCTTCTACTTACGCGGGGGCGAATACGCTGAGCTCGACTTTCGCGGGATCCGGCATAGCCGGCTACTGACGTTTCGCGCCTATCCCGGCGAACGGCCGATCGTGAAAGGGGTGGTCATGGCGAACAGTGCGGGCCTCAAGCTGGAGGGCCTGAGGATCACGGGCGGGATCGACATCCGGCCTGGAAGCAATCACGATCTCCGCTTCGTACAAAACGACATCGGAGGCTACCCGGGAGTTGGAATCAACGTCCGGGAGAGCACCAATCACCTTGTGATTCAGAAGAACCACTTTCACGATCTCACTCGGGCCGGCCGCCAGGCCGACGACTTCGCGGCGGGTTACGCAATCCGGCTCTCGGCGCCCTACGGCCCGATCAGGGACGTGCGCATCGTTGGCAACACGATCGATCGCCTCGCCAACGACGGGATCGAGTTGGGAACGGTCCACGGGGCGCTGGTCGAGGGCAACGAGATCAGCGAGGTTCGGGCGGAGCGGGGCGACGACGCACACGCCGATCCCTTAATGGTCTGGGCTGACTCCAGCAACATCACGGTACGGAACAACTTCTTCCATGACAACAGCCAGCCGCTCTACTTCGCGGACGGGACGCGGCGCGGCTTGCTCGAGAACAATGTGTTCGTCCGTGGAGACAACTGGTGCATGCAGATGGGCGCAATCGGCGACCGCACGGACGGAGTGAGTGGAGCGATTATCAGAAACAACACGTTCTGGGATTGCGACTTCGGCGGACTGATCGTGCGCGGGGACGGTAGTGGAAACGTGCTTACCAACAACATCCTCCAGACCCTCGCGGGCACCCACCTCGGGCGGCAGTTCGCGACCGAGGGCTACAACCTGATCGCCAGGGGCTATCGGGGTGGTTCCCACGACTTGCGCGGAGCGCCCCGCTTCGTCGACCCGTCTGCCCTCGACTACCGGTTGGCGCCGCACAGCCCGGGAATCGATGCCGGCACGAGCGTCGGGGCACCGAGCAGGGACAGCCGCAACGCCCGTCGCTCCGACGACTCAGGCGCGAGGAATCGGGGAGGCGGTCCGCTTACGTACTACGACATCGGCGCGCTCGAGCGTGTCGGGGTGGACGCCTCGGCCAACGGCACCGCCCCTGCGACAGGGCGCTTCCTGAACCGGCGCCCGTAAAGGGCAGTGAGGCGGTCGCGTCCTTCGCCAGCCAGCCTGCGGGCGACTGGCCAGGGACGCCAGGCGGGCGGCGCGATCGTCGCCGGGTTCAGCGCGTCCGCGGGGCGAAGCTTTAGCACGCAGGCGCCCGGCTTGATCGGGAGCTCCTCCCCCACGGCGGCCGCGAGCTCCGGAACGCCTTCGCAGCTGAGGACAACGGTGTCCTCGCCGCCTGCGCCGTGCACGGGCGGCAACTCCACCCTCAGCCACTCGAGACCCTCGGGAATGTCGAGCCGAATGCGACGGGAGAACGGGCGGATACGAAGCAGGTCTCCCTCATGGCGCGTCGCTACGTTGGACTCCGCGATGTCGGCGAGCGAGGACCAGCGCACAGGGCCCAGCCCATTGATGAGGCGCGCACGGTCCGCCAGCAGGTCGAAGCCATGGCGCAGGTCGACGTGGTGCCCGTAGAGGACGAGCGGCTCGCCGAGGTACGCGCCGAGCACGATTCGATCGGGCGACGCTGAGAGCGGAACTCGCAGGAGCACGGGCAGCCCACCGGCCACGAGCGTTGCGGGATCCCACGCCGCGAGCGGAGACGAGTCCTCTGGGCGGGTAAGCCAGGAGTGCGGCGGCCGCGCTAACCACGGGTACGGCCGGCTGATGCAGAGCGCCTCGAACGCGAGCAGCCGCATGGCCCGGGCGGCCGCCTCCGAGCAGACCCCATGCGGTGCCACCATCACGTGACCGACTGGCACGCCGCCGCGGCGCTGGAAAGCCGCTATGCGACGTATGGCTTGGGCAAGCGCAGCTTGGTGTCGGTTCTCGGAGGCTTTCCCGCCGAACTCCTCCAGCATGTGGTCGTTACCGTGCATGACGAGGCTGAGCCGGTCGCTTCTTTCGCGAAAGAGGCGCGCGGCCGCGGGATGGACCAGCCGGGCGTCGCGCGGGACCATCGCCATCGCGGCGTGGTAGCCGTCCTCCTCCGCGTGAAGGGCGAGCTCCCGGAAGCGGACGTAGCCGTACGATGGCCAGTGTAGGTTGGGATCGTCGATAAGGAAGCAGGCGCGTGCTGGCGGCGGGCTGAACGCCAAGTCCGACGTGATGCGTCTCAGAAGCTCGACGAGCGGGAGCAGCGCAAGGAACCTGCCCGGCCCCAGCCGCTCGCGAAGCGCTTCCCCGGCATCGAGTTCCTGTGGTGCGAGCGCGGCGATGTCGCGTGGCGCCAGATGTTGCGCACTTCTCAGCCACACCGGCGCCCCGCGGCAGGCGGCCAACACGCGGCCGCCGGAACCGACGGCGAGTGGGCGAGCGATGCGAGCCGACCCGTCGCGCAGGCGCCGACCGCGAAGACGCTCATCGACCCCGCGGTCCGCTGTCAGGTCGACGTTGGCCGGAGGACCGCCGGCAGGAGATCGCTCCGGGCGAAGCGCGATGAGGCATGGTAGCCCGTGGCCCGCCGGCTCCCGCTCGGAGACCGCCTCCGATCCCAGGAAAACGACGGCGTCCAGGCCCCCTAGGTCGCCCGGCTGGCGCCCCGCTATCCGCACGGGAAATGCCTGTTCCAGAGCGTCGAACAACCGGCTACGGGCAGCCCGCTCGGCGGCCGGCACGACACCAACGACTTTCCGTCTCACACGACGAACGAACGCCCGCCGCCGGACCGTTCTTTCAGGTAGATGGTGCACCCGCTTCGCGATGGCGGGCCGCCGAGTAGTCGTGAGCCCACCGTCCTGGCGGTGGCCGGCGCCCGACCGAACTTCGTCAAGCTTGCCCCGATCCTGCACGGGCTGGCCGAGATATCCGGCGTGGCGGCCCGCGTCGTGCATACGGGTCAGCACTACGACAGGGCCATGTCCGAGAGCCTCATCGAGCAACTCGGGATCCCGGTGCCCGACTACCACCTGGGGATCGGATCGGGCTCACATGCCGTCCAGACGGGCGCCGTAATGGTGGGCGTAGAAAGGATCGTCGAGGCCGATCGCCCCGACGCAGTCATCGTGCCTGGCGACGTCAACTCCACGGTGGGCGCTGCGCTGGCGGCAGCCAAGCTTGGCGTTCCCGTGGTCCACGTGGAGTCCGGCCTGCGGTCTGGTGACTGGACGATGCCCGAAGAGATCAACCGGGTCGTAACCGACCGCATCTCCAGCCTGCTCCTGTGCCACTGCCAGGACGCGGTCGACAACCTTGCCGCCGAAGGAATCGAGGGGGAGCGCGTGGCGCTTGTCGGCAATACGATGATCGACAGCCTGCTCGACCTGCTCCCAGCCGCCAACGCCACGGGAGCCCTCGAGCGCTACGGTCTCGAGCAGGGCCGGTACGTCCTCGTGACCCTCCATCGCCCGGCCCTTGTCGACCACCCCGGTCGACTCGGCGCGGTGCTCGAGGTGCTCGCGGATTTAGCCCCGTCCCTGCCGGTCGTATTCCCGCTACATCCGCGAACCAAGGCTCGGCTCGACGCCGTCGCCCCGGCGGCGCTGCGGCGGCTCATAGCGACCGATCCTTTGGAATATCTCGAGTTCGTCGCCCTGGAGGCGTCCGCGCGCCTTGTTGTTACCGACTCGGGCGGAGTCCAGGAGGAGACCTCGGCGCTCGCCGTGCGGTGCCTCACCTATCGCAACAACACGGAGCGACCGGTGACCATCGCGGCCGGCACAAACCGCCTGGTGGGCGTGAATCCGGACGCCTTGGCGTCTGCCGCAGCCGAATCGCTGGCACAGCCGGCTCCAGCTGCGCCCCGGATCCCCCTATGGGACGGTAACGCCGGGCAGCGCGCTGCGGCCGCCATCTCGGACCTGGTCAGCGCCGTCAACCCCGGGTTGCCGCGCGTCGCTTGACGAGTCGCCGACGCGCGCGGCCGGCAACGCGTTGGTGGCACCCGCAGCCAGCGCCGTCGCAGGCGCTGGACCGTGGGGAGGCTTCAGACGCCCGAGCACGATCCACATCGCCGCCTTTGCCGTTACCCGGCGGGCGGCACGCTCCTCTTGGTCGGGACCCCCCAGCATCGCCCGCAGTAAATGGCGTCCGACCACGGCCGACATGTAGGCTCCGCGGTGCAGCGGCCCGAAGTGCTTCCGCGCGTACTGCAGCCGCGAGTAGGCGTCCTGGACCACGATCCGGGGTTTGTGGCCCGCCTTGCCGGCGTGGTGCACGATGGTCATCCACGGGACGTGCCTGATCTCCCAGCCGGCGCGCTTCATCCGGAGGCAGAGGTCCGGCTCCTCTGAGTAGATGAAGAACCGCTCGTCCAGGGTCCCGGCGCTGAGAAGCGCCTCGCGCCGGACCAGCATGAACGAGCCCGACGTCCAATCGCACGGTTGCTCCCGATCGTATGAGGACATATCGACGCAACGCTCCCCGAGCCTCGATATTGGGTCAGGAAGCCGCTCGACCGCAAACGCGTCGCCGGCCGCCCGGAGAGCGTTCGGGAAGCGACGGATTGTGGGGTGCGGCTCGCCGTCAGGGCCGATCTGCCTCACGCCAATCAGGCCCACCGTTGGCCTGCTGTCCATTCTCCGCACCAGGTCGTCAAAGCGTCCGTCCCTGACCTCGGTGTCGGGATTCAGGAAGAGCACGTAGCGCGCATCACAGGTGAGCAGACCGCGGTTGTTGGCGTGCCCAAAGCCGTGGTTTGCGGATCTGACGACGCGTGCACCGGGGAAGTCGTGCTCGACGAGCGCGCGGGTCCCGTCGGTTGAGTCGTTGTCTACGACTACGACGTCCAAGCTCGCGTCGCCGGCGTGCTCGAAGATCGACTGTAGGCAAGGGGGCAGCCAATGCGCCTCGTTCGTCGAGACGATGATGACCGCGAGGTCGCGCATGGAGCTGGCCTCGACCGTACGCCTAGCGGGCGAGCCCCCGAGCGCTCAGCTCGGCGATGGCCGTGTCCACCCGGTCTGTGGGCTCCTGAAGCCGAAGCCAGTCGAGCAGGCCCTGCATCCCTACCTCGAGCGGCATGGTTGCCTCGAACCCGAGCAGCGAGCGAGCCAGCGACGGGTCGGCGTAGCAGTGGCGGATGTCGCCGGCACGGTACTGGCCGCTGACCTCGGGCTCGATTTCGACTCGCAGCCCTGCTGCGATCAGCTCCGCCATCTGCAACACGGTGGTGGAGCGGCCGGTGCCGAGGTTCACGGCCCTGCCCACGGCGTCGTCGGATTCGAGCGCCAGGAGAACGCCTCTCACGATGTCGCGAACGTGGATGAAGTCGCGCGATTGATGGCCATCCTCGAAAACGACCGGCGCGCCCCCGTTGAGTAGACGCGAGGCAAAGATTGCGGCGACCCCGGTGTATGGGTTCGATAGCGCCTGTCCGGGACCGTAGACATTGAAGAAGCGGAGGGCCACCGTTGGCACTCCGTATGCCGCACCCGCGATGAGGCACATCTCCTCGTGGTCGCGCTTGTTGACGGCGTAGATCGACGTCGGGATGAGCGGCTTGCTCTCAGACGTGCCCGTGGGATGAATCTCCCCGCCGCAGAGCGGGCAGGCGAGTTCCCACGCCCTGCTCAGCAGATTCTCCTCCGGCCGCGGACGCGGAGCCACGCGCCCGTCGCGTCCGCATTCGTACTCACCCTCCCCATAGATCGACATGGAAGAGGCGACGACAAGCCGGTTGGGCGGCGGTTCCTTAGCAAGCAGACGCTCCAGGAAGATGGCCGTGGCCATGGTGTTCTTGGCCGTGTAGCGGGCGACCTCGTACATCGACTGGCCCACTCCCACTACCGCAGCAAGGTGGACCACCCGATCCACGCCTTGCAGGGCGCGGTCGACGCACTGCGGATCGCCAACGTCTCCGACGATGAGCTCCACAGACTTCGGGAGTACCGGACGCTCCCCGCCATGTACCTGTGGCTCGAGGCTGTCAAGGACGACTACGTCGTCCCCCGCCGCGACGAGCGCCCCCGCCAGATGGGTTCCGATGAAACCGGCTCCTCCGGTGACCAGGGTGCGCCTGCCTCGCCGCGCGCCGTTGCGTCGATTCGCCATCGATCGATGAACGAGCCCACGCGGGCGCTTCTTCTGCGTGCGGGCCCCCGGCCTGGCGCCAGCATCTCGCCCGTGCGGCGGGCGTAATAG